>OCTW013370594.1_pt1 | contig 45704 bp, 43 predicted proteins | sample 1539671 | NCBI WGS metagenome assembly OCTW01 (sample SAMN02144230, study PRJEB22623) | gut metagenome | biome: sheep rumen | host: Ovis aries | place: New Zealand
GAGATTTCGTCAGGTGAACAGTCGGGTGCGACATAGAAAGAGTCTTTTCCTGAATAGGAAGGCTGTTTTCTGAATTCCCAAGGCCTGGGACCAGAATGAGAAGGCACTTTACGGAACTGAGGAGGCTCCTCACGTTGCTAAAGAGGCTCCTCACGTTCGTAAAGTGCCTCCTCATTTTCGTAAAGAGGCTCTTTTCTGGAGGAAAGTGCCTCCTCATCTCCACTAGAAAAAACTGCGTGACTCATTTGCGGTCGGCGAGGTACATGCCCATGAGGATGAGCAGGGTGCCAATCAGGAAGAAGAGGGTGATTTGCTCCGAAAGGATGGCCCAGGCGAAGACGATGGTGGTGACGGGGTTGAAATAGACGTAGTTGGTGGCGACGACAGCACCCAGTTCCTTCAGCACCCAGTTCCACGCCACGAAGCACCCCATCGAGGCGATGCAGCCCAGGAACAGGAGGTTCAGGAGGATTGAAGAATTGAAAGATTGAAGAATTGAAGGATTGAAGAATTGAAAGATTGTCGCCTCTTCCGGACGAAGGAGGAAATAGGGAATCATCGACAGCAGACCATAGAAGAACACCTTCCGCGTGATGAAGACGGTGTTGTACCTCTGGTTGGCGGGAATCATCAGCAGTGAGTAGATGCCCCAGCAGAGCGCGGCCGAGAAAGCCAGCGAGTCGCCAAGGGGCGAGAGGTGGAGCACGAACCGGCCGTTGAGCACGACGAGCACCACCCCGACGGCTGCCATCAGCGTACCCAGCGTCTGGGTGCGGTTCAGGCGCTGCGTCCTGTAGAAGATAGAGATCAGGGCCGTGGCGACGAGGGGCGACAGACTGACGATGAGCGAGGTGTTGGTGGTCGTGGTATATTCCATCGCGGAGTTCTCTGTGAGGAAATACATCGAACCGCCCGTGACACCCAGGCCCAGCATCAGGAGTTCGTCGCGCCAAGAGTCGCAGAACCAGTGGAAGCGCCGTGGCACCACCAATAGCGAGTAGCCCAGCAACAGCACGTAGGCAATGATAAACCTCAGCGTGAATATCTGCGCCGGGGTAAGCCCACTGAGCAGCAGCAACTTGGTAAAGACAAAGGTGCTTCCCCAGATCGCCACCACCACAAAAGCGACAACATGGTACTTCAATTCTTCAATACTTCAATTCTTCAATCTTTCAATATCTCCCCTTACGTTGTCGCGAATCTTCGTGAGATAAGCCTTCATGCCAGCGGCATCCTTCTGGTCGATAATCTCCAGCAGTTCCTTCAGTTCCGTGCGGATCTGCGACACCTGGTCGTGCGTATAGGGATTGAAGAGTATCTCCTGCAACAGATAGTCGTCCTCGTTGAGCACACCCTTGGCAATCCGAAGATGGCGCTTGAAGGTGGTGCCTGGCGCATCCTGGTGCTTCATCACGGCAGCGAACACGAAGGTGGAGACGAAAGGAATCGACAGGGAGTAGGCCACCGTCTTGTCGTGCTCCTCGAACGTGTATTCGTAGATGTTCAGGCCCAACTTCTGATACAGGTCCTTGAAGAAGATGCGACCCATATAGTCGCCCTCGCTGATGATGATTGCATTCTCCTCGGAGAGTTGCTGCAGGTTGGCGAACGTAGGTCCGAACATCGGGTGGGTCGATACATAGCGCATGCCCGTGCTCTCGTAGAACTCCTTCAGGTCGGTCTTCACGGAGGCGATGTCGCTGATGATGCACTCCTTGGGGAGATAGGGAATCACCTCCTTGAACACGGGAATGGTGTATTTCAGCGTGACGGCGTTGATAAGCAACTCCGGCTTGAACTCCTGGATCTCTTCGTATGTGGTAAAGCGCTGGCAGTTGTAAGTGAAGCGCATGCGCTTGGGGTCGCGCTCAAAGACGGCCACCTCGTGCGTGAAACTCAGCAGGTCGATGAAGAACGAGCCCATCTTGCCTGCACCCATGACTAATATTTTCATAGAATTGAAAAGTTTTAGAATTGAAGAATTGAAGTTTTTGGAGCCGCATGGACTTCAATCCTTCAATTCTTCAATTCTTCAATTTTTATTTGTTAATGATCTCCATTTGCTGGCGGACAGACTCCTCGTGGATATTCTCGAAGACACGGGCGATAAACTCGGCATCCATGCCCGTCAGTGTACCCTGTGCACCGCGCTTGTTCAGTATCTCGTTGTAACGGTTGGTCTGCAGCACCGTCATGTTGTGGGTCTTCTTGTACTCACCAATCTCGCGGCATACCTTCATCCTGCGGGCCAGCACATCCATGATCTCGTTGTCGAGTTCGTCGATCTGCTTACGCAGTTGGGTGATGCCCTCCGTGGAGGTGTTCTCATCACGGATCACGAGCAGCGAGAGGATATAGTCGAGCACATCGGGCGTCACCTGCTGCTTGGCATCGCTCCAGGCCTTGTCGGGATCGCAGTGGCTCTCGATGATCAGTCCGTCGAAGCCCAGGTCCATCGCCTGCTGACAGAGCGGCGCGATCAGTTCGCGACGGCCTCCGATATGCGAGGGGTCGCTGATGATCGGCAGGTCAGGGATACGACGGTGGAGTTCAATGGGTATCTGCCACATCGGCGCATTACGGTATATCTTCTTCTCATAACTGGAGAAGCCACGATGGATGGCTCCCAGGCGCTTCACGCCAGCCTGGTTGATGCGCTCAAGGGCACCGATCCACAGTTCGAGGTCGGGATTGACGGGGTTCTTCACGAAGACGGGGATATCGACACCCTTCAGCGAGTCAGCGAGTGCCTGTACGGCAAAGGGGTTAGCCGTGGTACGGGCACCGATCCAGAGGATGTCGATGCCATACTTCAGGCAGAGTTCGACGTGCTCAGGCGTAGCCACCTCGGTGGAGACGAGCATCTTCGTCTCTTTCTTCACCTGGGCAAGCCAAGGGAGGGCTGGCTCCCCATGTCCCTCGAAGCCACCTGGCTTGGTACGCGGCTTCCACACACCTGCACGGAAGTTGTGACAGCCCTTCATCGCCAGTTCACGGGCTGTAGTCATCACTTGTTCCTCAGTCTCAGCAGAGCAAGGGCCTGCAATCACGAAGGGACGTTCATTGTCACTCGGAAGATTCAGTTTTTCTAATTCTAGTTCCATATTGTAAAAGATTGAAGAATTGAAGAATTGAAGAATTGAAGTTCTTCGCTTCCACTATTCTGTAGTTATTTCTTTTGTTTTCTTTATTGTATTCACCAATGTTCCAATTATTACACGCAAGTCTTTTTGCATTGATTCAGCCTCTTTCTCAGTTAAGTAGTCTGCTTTTTCTAATAATGTCAGCCAATATTTTGTCTCATTTGCCTCTTTAAGAGATACATACAGTTTTGAAATGAAATCGGCTTTGCTCTGAGCATGCTCACTCTCTGCGATATTTGCGCCTATACTCGTGCCACTGCGAAGCAACTGCTTAGACATGACGTATTCATTTTTCTCATTGCACAAATACTTATATAGATTCACTATCCTCAAAGCGAAATCCATACTTAAACTTGCAATCACGATCTCTTTCATCTCCGCCAAAACTTCAATTCTTCAATTCTTCAATTTTTCAATTCTACGAAGTGCTTGCTCTATTTTCTCCTCCTTAGCGCAGAGGGAGATGCGGATGTATCTCGCGCCGTTGGAGCCGAAGATGAAGCCCGGGGTGATGAAGACACGCGCCTCGTGGAGCACGCGCTCCGTCAAGTCCTCGGCATCAGCGTATTTCTCAGGAATCTTGCCCCAGAGGAACATGCCCACCTGCTGAGGATCGAAGGTGCAGCCCAGGACGCGCATGATCTCCTCGGCATAGTGGCGACGACGACTGTAGGTCTCGATGTTCGCCTCACGATGCCAGTCCCCGGAGTTGCGATAGGCCTCAGCGGCAGCAAGTTGCAAGCCGCGGAACGTACCTGAGTCGATGTTCGACTTGATCTTCAGGATCCACGAGATAAACTGTGCGTTGGTGGCACACATACCCACACGCCAGCCCGGCATATTATGCGACTTCGACATCGAGTTGAACTCGATGCAGCAGTCCTTCGCCCCGGGCACCTGAAGGAGCGACATCGGATTGTCGTTGAGGATGAAGGAATAGGGATTGTCGTTGACCACGACGATGTTATGCTCCTTGGCAAACTTCACCAGCCGCTCGTAGGTCTCCATACGGGCATTGCCTCCCGTGGGCATATTGGGGTAGTTGGTCCACATCAGTTTGACATGCGAGAGGTCCATCTGTTCCAGTTCGTCGAAATCAGGCTGCCAGCCGTTGTCCTCGCGCAAGTTATAGTTCACAATCTTTGCCCCCAGGATCTTCGACAGCGAGGTGTAGGTGGGATAGCCAGGGTTAGGCACGAGCACCTCGTCGCCAGGGTTCACGAAGGCGAGTGTCACGTGCAGGATACCCTCCTTAGAGCCGATAAGCGGCTGGATCTCCGTCTTGGGGTCTAAATCAACACCATACCAGCGCTTATAGAAGTCGGCCATCGCCTCACGGAGTTCCGGCGTACCCATCGTGGGCTGATAGCCGTGGGCACTGGGGTCGTGGGCCACCTCACAGAGTTTCTCAACGGTCTGTGGCGAAGGGGGCATGTCAGGACTGCCGATGGCGAGGCTGATGATATCCTTGCCCTCCGCATTGAGTTGGGCCACCTCCTTCAACTTACGGCTGAAGTAATATTCACTGACGAGCGACAGACGCTCTGCCGGTTCAATTCGTTTGTTTTCCATCCTTATATTCTCCTAAAATATTTAAGTCTTTTGTCAGTGGGATAATGGCATCTATCGACTGGCGGTAGCGCGTCAGGTCGTCGTACATCACATCCACATAGAAGAGGTATTCCCACTCGCGCCCGATGATCGGCAGCGACTGGATCTTCGTGAGGTTGATATGGTAGAACGAGAGGATGGCGAGCACGTGGGCCAGTGATCCCTGCTCGTGGGGCAGCGAGAACACGATGCTCGACTTGTTGGTCTCCGTCAAGGGGCGCAGCATATCGGCCTTGTTGGGATTCGACACCACGAGGAAGCGGGTGAAGTTGTGCTTGTTGTCCTCAATATGATTCTCCAGCACCTTCAGACCATAGAGTTTCGCAGCCTCAGCATGGCAGATGGCCGCCCACCCTCTTTTCTGACCCTCCGCGATCATCTTCGCAGAGCCTGCCGTATCCTCAGCCTCCACATGCTTCATCGACGGGTGCTGGGCAAGGAACTCACGGCACTGCATCAGGGCCACGGGATGGGAGTGGATCTCCGTGATGGTACTCCAGTCATCCTCCGGCAGACAACAGATACAGTGGGAGATATGCAACTTGTGCTCCCCGACGATGGCAGTATGCGAGTCGCGCAGCAGTTCGTAGTTGTGCAACAGTGAGCCAGCGATGGTATTCTCGATGGCGAGCATGCCGATGGCCGTTGGGTCCTGCCGCATGCACTGAAAGACCTCCTCGAAGGTTGCACAGCAGATCAACTGTATCTGTTCTCCCTCGAAATACAGGTGCGCCGCGATATCGTGGAACGACCCTACTTGTCCTTGAATGGCTATTCTCTTCATGTTCGTTTTATCTTTTTGTACTGGTTTGCATTTTACAAAAAACTCCGCTTTCACCTGTCTGTGAAGCGGAGCCTTATTTCTATTCTTTAATTATCGATCCTTCAATCTTACATACGACTTACCGCTTCACATTTGCCTGTAAAGTAAAAGTAATAGCCGTAAAAGTAAGCGTTCGACATTAACATAATCACTCTGTTTTTGTTTTCTGGGTGCAAAAGTATTACTTTTCTGTGAAACAAACAAATATTTTGGAAGAAAATTTACGTTTCTGCTTACATTTTCTTTTTTCCGACTCTTCACCCTTTCACGTCAATGGGGTTTGAGTAGATGCCTAAGAAGATATCCTTCAGCACATCCGGCTCCGGTATATCGAAGGTATTGAGTTGTTCCATGTGAGCCAGGAAGGCATCGCGCTCTGCCTCAGTATATCGGTCCCTATACAACTGCTGTCCGAAGCGAAGGTCGTGGGCAATATAGTTGTTGGGCCTCAGTTGATAGGCGGCATTGATGCGCTGGTCTATCAACTGGGCCACGGCACGGTGGTACTCGTTGTTCGTACAGTGGTCAAACCGACGCAGGTCATCCTCCGTGACCTGGTCGCAGAACGTGAAGTTCACCCTACCCTTCGGCTGGGCGATACCCGTCAGGATGCTGTTCTGGTCCTCGCCTGGCTTCTTCACATATCTGCTGAAGCGCGACTCGTAGAGTTCAAGGGCCTTCAGAATGTCGCACGATTCCCACTCGTAACTGACGCTCACGGGGATGATGTTCAACTCTGCCAGAGCCTTGATCTTATCCGTAGGCTCACTCAGGCAGAACATCTTGATGATGCCCTGGTCCGTCTGGTCCCTGCCATCCTTCGTACGACCGTTGCGCTGGGCTATCCACATGCCCTGTCCCTTCTCCGTCAGCACGTAGCGGATATAGTCGCTCAGGTGCTTCGAGGAGAGATAGAAGTCCTTCATGTTACCCCCACGCTCCACACGGAACATCTTGTTGGACTTGCCGATATCAATGACCAGGGGCGACGACATCAGGTTGGCGCCAAAGGTGATCTCCGTCGTCTCGTGCCCGTTCTTATATAGGATGTACTGTAACAGACATGCATCGAGCATGATGTCGCGGTGGTTGCTCACGAAGAGATACTTCTTCCGGGTATCCAGTTTCTCTACGCCACTATAAGTGAAGGCGGTCATGGAACGGGCAATGACCTGCTCGTTCACACAGCGCATCACTTCCAACTGAAAGTCGCGGATGGTACGGAAGGAGAGCATCATCCTCTTCACATCCTCGGGGTTGCGCCCAGGATAGACGTAAGTGCAGAGCAGCCCGAAGAAGTAACTGTCAGTGATACGCTGCATGGCGGCAGGTATCTCACTGTCGTAATACGGACGGATGTCGTCAAACTGAGAAGGATTGTATTTACTCATGTCTCTGTAGTTATTTCTATATGATTGTCTTCAGCCAACAGAGGAACGCATCGAACCATCCGCTGGCTTCCTGGCTTGTCTTGCTCCACGTGGTGCCGAAGCCATGACCTCCCGTCTTATACTGGATATAGAGATGGGGCACATGGTGAACGGTCAGTGCTGAGTCCATCAGCACGGAGTTATGGTAATCGACTATCGGGTCATCGACACAGTTCATCAGGAACACGGGGGGACAGTCGGGGGTGACATGCTTTTCCAGCGAGAGACTGTCCTGCATCGTGGGCGAGGCCTTCTTATACTCACCCAGCAGCCCACGGCGTGAGCGCTTATGGACACACTCCTGCGACATGGTCACCACAGGATAGCATGGCGCTATAAAGTCCGGGCGCAGTACTCCCTTCCCGAACAAAGCCGATGACAATGCCAGATGACCGCCTGCCGAGAATCCCATCACTCCCACCTTCGCGTAACCTTTCTGACGCACCAGCCTGATGGCCTGCTGCACATCGTCAAGAGGCATGGGATGATGATGACCCGGGAAGAGGAGACGACTGTGAGTCACGAAGGGCAGGACTCCCGCCGTGCGATAGCGGAGCACGTATGCGGCGATGCCCTTAGCCTGGAGCGAGCGGCCCACGCTGTCGCCCTCCGTCTCGCCGTCCAACCAGAAATAACTGCCTCCGGGGCATACGACAATCGCCGTCGCCGCGGGCCGGTCAGGGAGAAATGCCGTCAGCGTCACCTTATTAGAACCTTGTCCCGTACCCTCCCAGATACGGGATGCCTGCTGGCTCCAGCCTGTGGCCCATAGGCACCAGAAAACGATTGTCACCAACTGTCTCATCATACACCGGAATCGTTATAACGGTTAATCTTTTCTACGAGCCTGTTATGACCGACAAGTGCCTCCACGGTGTTGACGGCCGTCAGTGGCACACCGCAGATACCGTGCAGGTTGATGTTCTGACCCGTTAGGAATAGGTTCTTGACCTTCGTCCAGATGGATATCTGCGACAGCATGATATCCTGGCAGTCCTTACGCATGCCGTAGAGCGCACCCTCGGGCTGGTTGTAGTAGTCGCGGATGGTCAGCGGACTGGAGGTCCATAACTGCGCCACACAGTCGCGGAATCCCGGATGCAGGCGCTCCAGACGGTCGAGCACGCGCCCTGAGCACGCTGTCTTCCATGCCTCGTAGTCTGTGCCACGATGTCCCACGGTGGTATCTGCCCAGCGGGCAACTGCCGAGAAGGGCATCAGGCAGTTCACGATCATCTTCGTGGCCCACGGACCCTGCTGGACCTCGGCGGGCGTCATATACATGAAGCCCCGCGGAAAACAGGAAGGGTCGTAGTCACCATGCTGCCACACCAGTCCGTAGTCGTCCTGGTAGTAGCAGGTGTGGTTGATATAGGGGAAGGTGCCTGGCTTGAACTTGATATAGAGGGTGAAGGCGGAATAGGTGTTGGGGACCGAGGCCACCCGTGAACGGTATGACTTGGGGAAGGCACCCGCATCGGCGATATCTACGAGCCGTGAGGGATGGATGGCGGAGATATAATAGCGGCCAGCGTATGTATGCCCCGAGGCCGTCTCAACGGAAGTGGCCATGCGGTCCTCAGTGACGTGCAGCGCCGTGACGCGCTCGCCACAGACAACACGTCCCCCACCCTCGCTGATGAGTCGCACCAGTGCGTCGGCCATCTGCTGACTGCCCCCCACGAAACGACTGGGGCCGTCGATATAGAGCACATTGATGAGGGCATGGATATAGGCGGGCGTATGACCTGCCACACCACCGTACATCGGGTTCATGTAGGCCAGCACGTCGCGCAGGCGACGGTCGTGGATATAATGGGCGATGAGGTCGCTGGCAGCCCATAGGAACTGTTCACTGTGGCTGAAGAGTTCATCGCGCCCGGAGCGCAGATAGAAGAAATCGACTTCGTCGGCCAGCCGGTAGAGGGCCTCCACATAGTCGCGTATGCCCTGCTCCTCCTGGGGGAACTCACTGATGAGATAGCGGGTGAAAGGACCGCGCCCCTCGGGAATCCGATAGGTATGGCCGTCGCTGAGATACGTGATACTGTCGATGCAGTCGTGATCGACATCGCACAACTGCAGACTGTCGAGGATGCCCAGATAGCGACATATCTTATAGATCGAGCCTCCAGGGCGCATGCCGCCGAGGATGTGCATGCCCGTCTCAAAACTGATACCGCCGCGCGTGAAGGTCTGCAGTCCGCCACCCGCCACGGCATTCTTCTCGAGTACCGTCACCTCGTAGTCCTCCTTCGTGAGCAGGGCTCCCGTGAAGAGACCGCCCAGACCTCCGCCTATGATGATGACTGATGGTTTATTCATTGGCCTTCATGATGTCGTTGAAGATATGCTCCGACGTGAGCAGTTCTGAGCAGGCCACGATGGAGCCCACGAGCACGCCGAGGATACCGTGTGAGTTGATATTCTGTCCTGCCAGCAGCAGACGGGGCACCTTCGTGCGGTGATGCACGCGCCCTGCCGGACCGAGGTGGATATCACGGGCGATACCATAACTGGCACCACGCTCCGTGCCCGTATAGTCGAGATAGGTGAGCGGCGTGGAGGTCTCGTAGCCGGCGATGGACTCCCGCAGGTGGGGGAAGTCGCAGCATAAGGCATCGATGAGCCTCTCTGCCCGTTCGCGCTTCATCTGCTCATAGTCGGCACCGCGCCGTCCCACGCTCGTGCCCTTCCAGCGGACCACCTCGTCGAAGCGCATGTAACTCATCACCACACCGCCCGTCGCCCAACGCTGACGGGGCTCACTGCAAAAGTGCATGTATAGGTAGCCTCGCGGCCAGTCGGCATCGGTGTAGTGCTCACAGTCCCAGGGCGACGACTGACGGTAGCCGTAGTAGTTGCTGTTCAAGTATGGCATCGTCTCTGGCTTGAAACGAAGATAGACGGCGAAGATGCCCGGTGTCTGCGGCAGGGCCTCCACGCGATGGCGGTAGGCGGGACGCAGCAGGGGTGAGTCGCAGAGTTCGAGCACGCGGGCGGGATGGATGGCGGCTATCACTATCTCGGCAGGATAATACTGTCCGTCGGTCTCCACGCCCGTCACCCCGCTGGCGTCGCAGACGATCCTGCGCACCTGCTGTCTGCAGCGCACCTCACCGCCGCCCTCGTGGATACGCCTGACCAGCGAAGCGGCTATCCCGTCGCTGCCACCCACGATACGGAAGGCACTGCGGTTGTAGAAGTCGGCAATGAAGGCATGGGTGGAGAAGGGGGTCTTGTCGTATTCGGCCGCATAGAGGGACAGGTCACCCACGAGCACATTGCGCAGCAGCGGGTCGCTGATGCAACGGTCGATCACCTCATTGGTGCTGCACAACTGATACTCGGTGTTCAGCGGTGAGGCATCACGGTCGGCCTGTCGGAGCGTGTGCATCGAGGAGGCGGCAGCCACGCGCTCCACCAGGTCGAAGTAGCGGTTCAGCCCGTCGCGCTCTCTGGGGAAGTCGGCGGCAAGGGTCTCGATGAAGGCATCGCGCCCATTGGCAAATCGGAACTGCTGTCCCTGGAGCGCCACCACATTATAGCCGGTGGTGTCGAGACGGCTCAGACGGATATCATCGAGCACACCCAGGTAGCGCAGCAGACGGTTCAGTACCTGACCTTCGTCGGCGCTGCCGATGAAATGCATGCCTGTCTCGAACTTCACGCCCTGGCGACGGAAGCACTGCAGACAGCCGCCCACCTGGGCGCCCTGCTCCAGCACCGTCACGTCGTAGCCGTTACGACCCAGGATCAGACCGCACGACAGACCGCCCAGGCCACTGCCTATGATGACAACCCTCTGCCTACTCATCTTCTCTCCTCCATGTATCAAACTGATAGCACATCTCCTTATAATGTTCCTGATAGAGCCGGCGCATCTGATGGGTGCGCTCCAGTAGATTACTGGAGTACCGTTCATCATCCAGGGGGATGCGCCTTCCCACCTCCACTCGGATCGTTCCCTCGTGCAACATGAAGTCGCGCTTGGGCAGTACCCTCCCCACCCCATGCAGGAACACGGGCAGGATGTCGGCACCCAACTGCTCTGCCAGATAGAACGCGCCCTTATGGAAACGCAGGATGCTACAGTCCTCGGAACGCGTGCCCTCGGGGAACACCCCGATGGAATAGCCGCGCTCATACAGGTCGCGCAACTGACCGAGATGACTTTCGATGCCGTCGCTCACGGGATAGAACTCCGCCTGGTGGATCACCAGACCATAGAACGGGTTGTTCCACACCCAGTCGTTGGTGAGAAACACGATCCTTGGCGTCAGCATCATCAGGCACATCAGGTCGAGGTGCGACTGGTGGTTGCTGATCACGACGGACGGCCGCGAGAAGTCCTCGCCGACGCTGTTGTCGAGTCTGAACTTCACCCCGGGCACCCGATGGATCACGAAGTCCGACAGCCACTGCAACATCCGGTGATACCTCAGCCTCCGCTGCTCGGTGACCTTCCCGATACGGAAGTAGAGCCATGTGAAGGGCAGCACGAAGAGATACATGCTCCCCAGGAAGAACAACAGGGCGAAGAGCGAATAAGCCAGACGCCTGAGTTTCCGCAATAGGATTCTTGGCCAACCATAGACGACGGCCAGGCCACAGAGCAACGTGTTCAGTACGGAGATGCGCGCGAAATCCGCGACAGGACGGAAATGGGTGACACGCTCACCCTCGGGGGGATAATAGACCCTCACCGGCACACTCTCCAGTTTTACTCCGCGCCAGGCGGCCAGCACCAGCAGTTCCAGTTCAGCCTCGTAGCGCGACGTGATGAAGCGCAGTCCCGAGAGCCGGTGCAGGGGATAGAGCCTGAAGCCTGTCTGGGTGTCAGGCAGACGGATACCGGTCTGGACGGTAAACCAGAAGTTGGAGAACTTGTTGGCAAAGGTGTTTCCCCCGGGCATGTTCTCCTCCTGCAAGTTTCTTGCCCCAACGACCAAGGCGTTCGGACAGCGCTCGATGGCTTCAACAAACAGTGGGATATCCTCCGGGAAGTGCTGTCCGTCGCTGTCAATCGTCAGGGCATAGTCGAACCCCTCTTCCCTGGCCTTCCTGAAGCCCGCCACAAGGGCATGGCCCTTCCCTCTGTTCCGACGGTCATCGACCACGGTCAGGGATATGTCTGAGAGTCGCGACAACTGTTCACGGGTATCGTCGGTAGAACCATCCACCACTACGATGATATGCGGGGCGATGGCGGCGATGCGCCTCAGGACGGTGGCAATGGTACCTCCGTTGTTGTAGGTCGGCACAACAACGCAGATCCTCCTCTTCTCCATCTCCTGCCACAAATCCGTCATCACTCAACTCTCAACTTTCAACTCTCAACTCCAAAGACCAGCGAGAACTTGGTCTTCACCTCCTCGCCCGCCGTGATGGAGCCTTTCACCGTACAGGCTGTCTCGCCTGCTGCCACCTGAGAGAAGTTGACATCAACGATGGGATCATCCACCGGCGATATCGTCGAGTTGAACTTCAGGTTCGTAATCTCACTCAGTGCCAGGGACTTGCCCAGACGGTCGGCCAACAGTTCTCCGATAATCTGCACGATGCAGACTCCCGGCGTGATGGGGTTGCCAGGGAAATGGGCCTGATAGATCTGGTGACCCGGGTTCATCTTAATCTTCACATGGTCGTCGTCACCACCGATGATGGTGAACATCTCATTCTTCAGTTTCATCTTCTTCAGTATTTGGTATGGGCTTCAAACTGTATTTCAATTCATGTCTCTTGTTCTCCAGGGTCACGCTGCCGTCATCCTCTACCGCCAGCGAGCGCCTCCCCTTCTCCCGGGGAACTTCCGTGGCTCCAAACAGCATCCTCAGGTCGCTCCTCACCACCTTACGGACATACCAACGGTCCATCGCGGGCATCACGTTAAGCAACTTCACCTTCCTGCGGTCGGCCGACAGGGTGAAGTCGAGGACATGGACGCCAAACTCATTGACGATCGTTCCCCTGCTACCCGCCTCGTCGGTCCTGATGATACAGAGACCCGTCATCTGCGCCCCACGGACGGTAATGGCTACGGCGAACTGCTGCCTGCCGTCCAGCGACAGCAGGTAACCGCCGGCGACGGCCATCGCGGGCAGACAGCACAGGCTAACGGCCAGCAAACAGATGAGCGTCAATCTTCCCATTCGTCTTCACGTTCTTCAGGGTGATCACCGTCAGGTCACCGCCCTGTTCCGTCATCTCCACCTTCGACACCTTCTGACTGGCACTGTCGAAATGGAGCCGTATCGTCTTGAACATCTGCTTCATCTCCTTCTTCCTGGGGGTCAGTTCCGCCACCCACTCATCTCTCTGGGTATAGAGCACGGTGGAAAAGTCGCTGTTGGCCGACAGGTTCTTGCCCGTCACACTGTTCATCATCACCTGGGCGATACCCTGGAAGAGCCTGCTCTGGCGGACATCGATGGTCTGGCTACCCCTGGACGACTGAATATACACCTTTTGGCCATTCAGGATAAACACGTACGTGTAAGGCCTGACGTATTCCCAGCGCAGTTTCCCCGTCGCGTCGTAGTACATCCTACCCTGCGAGGTCATCTTATCGTTCAGGAAACGGAGGCTCTTGACCTGCGTGAAGTCACCCTCCAGGGTCCTGACCGACGAAGCCGCACGGCCGATCTGCTCCACCATTGCCCGCGCATCGGCATCAGAGACTCTCCTCAGTCCCTGCGCATGGAGCGCCACCGCCAACATCACCACGATAGTCAAAATGCTCTTTCTCATCCTCCAATTCTTCAATCCTTCAATTCTTCAATCCTTCAATTCTCCCTCACTTTGCTATCAAGAAGCATCCTGCCATGATCAACAGCACCCCCGCCCAACGCACCAGCGGCACCTCCTCGTGGAAGAAGAGGATGGCAGCAAACATGCCGAACACATAACTCAGCGAGATCATCGGATAGGCCATCGAGAAGGGGAAGTTCCTAATGATATACAGCCACAGCAGCGTGGCCAAGCCATAGCAGATGCCACAGGCCAACAACCACCAGTTGGACAGGTTGCGCACCAGGAACTCCACCGACCACGAGAAGGCGCCCGCCCGCTGCATGGCCAGTTTCAGCAACACCTGTCCGCCGCAAAGCAATGCCGACTGTATCACGGCTATCAGCAACAGTCTCATACTAACCTCCTTAATATTACCAACGATATATTCCTGCCGTCGCTCTGATTGACGACCAGCAGACTGTTCAACTTCAGGTCCTCCGTGCCGCCGTCGCAGCGCATCATCGCTGGCGCCATACCCCGCCGGAGCAGGTGGGAAGCCGCATAGATGCCCAGTGCAGAGGCCGAGTAGCACTCACCGAAGAGGTGCTTATAGTGCAGGCGCGGCACAGACGGGAGCAGACGGCAGATATCGGCATAGACGGCATCGTGGCCGGCACTGCCGTTGGTGCCCAGCAGCACGGCATCGACAGCGGCCGTCGGCGGTTTCAGCCCCGATAGTCCGTAGGTCTGCTCTATAGACACCAGTTCGCAGAGCGCCCCCTCAGGAGCACCACTGTCAAGTATCATTGCCACGGAAGCCTCCGACGCAGGCACCTGACCTGCCTGTCCCACATACCCCATGCGCTTCAGGATGGTGAAATAAGAAGGCGTCATCTCGTCGTGCCCCATCACCAGTGCCGTCTGGATATCTCCCATCGACAACTGCATGAAGGCATCTGTCAGCGCACTGTCGAATGACACGCCGCGGTGACTGTAGGTCGTGTTATAGCCATGGCATTTGGTCTGGATGGCTATCAGCGAACTGATCGTGTTGTGGGTCGATTGCATGAAGTTGGTGGGCTTCAGCATCTCCTCCCCCTCCCTGCAGAGTTGCTCCAGGAAGCGTTCCGTGTTCTCGATACATCCCAGTCCCGTGCCTGTGATGATAGCATCGGGCATTGCGACACCGGCCGCCTGCATGGCAACCGCCGCCGTCACAGTGGCGCGCTTCATGATCTTGCCCATTCGGCGCGACTCCAACGGATTGAGCCACTGGCGGAAATCGGGGTCCGTGCTACGACAATAGGGTTCCCCGTGCATCACGGGACGAGTGAGCCATTCTTCCGAGAGTGGCTGTTGCAGGGATATCTGCACGGCAGACCTGACGTATATCTTCCTTCCTTCCATTATATATGGGGTCTTGACAGAATAATACTCGAGTCGTTACCCCCGAAGCCGAAGGCATTGCTCATCACGTGGTCGAGCGGCCTGAGGGGCACGGTATCAGTGGCTGGCGTGATGCCACCCTCCATCGGATGAGCCCAACCGTAGTTCACGGGGATCAGGCTGTGGCGCATGGCCAGCAGACAGACGACGGCCTCCACGGCACCGGAGGCACTCGTGGTGTGGCCTGTCATGCCCTTCGTCGAGGATACCTGCGGCATCGCGTCACCGAAGATACGCCTGAGGGCATTGCTCTCGCTCTGGTCGTTGTTTGGCGTGCCCGTGCCGTGAGCATTCACATAGGCGATGTCGCACGGCTGTAAGCCTGCGCGGCAGAGGGCCTGACTCATCGCCAGGAACGCTCCTTCGCCATCGTCGCTCGAGGCGGTCTGGTGGAACGCGTCACAGGCATTGCCGTAGCCACTCAGTTCACCGAGGATCGCGACCCCGCGGCGCCTGGCGCCCTCCTCCGTCTCAAGCACGAGATAGGCGGCCCCTTCGCCCAGGTTCAGACCAGCACGCGTAGCATCAAACGGACGGCATTGTTCGCGGTCGAGGATCATCAGCGTGTTGAAACCGTTGAGATGGAACTTCGAGAGGCATTCCGTCCCGCCTACCACGGCAATGTCCGTGCGACCACTGCGGATGAGGTTGGCACCATGGATAATGGCATTGGCTGCCGACGAGCAGGCGGTGGAGATCGTGGTTACCTGGGAGAAGATGCCATACCTGTCGGCAATCATCTCCGTCGTGGCCCCACAGTCGTGGGTGCTGATATACGCATTGCGACGGTCGTTTTCCAGAAAGTCGAGATAGTAGCGCTCGCTCTTGTCCATCCCGCCCACGGTGGTACCAGAGACCAGGGCGATCCTCTCTCCCCGTCCCTCGGCGGCGGTGGTCAACCCGGCCTCCCGGAGCGCCTCGTCCATGGCGGTCATCCCCAACAGCACGGTGCGCGTGGTGGGCTCCGCCGAGATGCCGAGGCGCTGCTTCAACTCCTCGTCGCTGAGCCGCACCTCACCCACAGGGAACTCCCTGTGGGTGGTGTTCAGGTACTTCATGGCCGCTATGCCGGTATGCTTCCCGCGCAGCGCTGCCAGCGTCTCGCCCTTGTCGTTGCCAATGGCAGAGATGATGCCAGCCCCCGTAATCACGATCCTTCTCATCCTTGTTACCATACTCGTTTAGGGTGCCCATTTACACATCGTCCCTGCCCCTCTGTGTGATGAAGGCGGCTATGGTATTGATGCTCTTGAATATATCCTTGCCAGCCGAGGGGTCCTTGATCTTGATACCATACTCCTTCTCCATCATGACGATGAGTTCCAGGGCGTCGATGGAGTCTAATCCGAGTCCATCTTCTCCAAAGAGAGGGGCATCACTGTCGATATCCTCCGGCTGGAGGTCCTCCAGGTTTAGCACGTCAATGATCTTCTTCTTAAGTTCTAATACTAATTCTTCCATATCTGTATATAATCTATTTCTCTATCAATTGGACAAAAGCCTCGAAACGGTCGGGTCCCTCGCAGTCGAGCCAGCCGCAGAGGGCACTCCTGGTCGTCGCGTCGAGGAAGGTGGCCTCAAGGGTGACACGGATCAGGCGGTCGTCGCAGTGGTCGAGCACATAGAAGGCGGTCTCGCCATGCCAGCCGTTGCGGATGGCTATCTCGCCCGTGACGATGTTGGGCAGGGTATAGACGAACAGCGACGGACTGGGAAAGTAGTTGTCGGCCTGCTGGATGGTAGCCTGGTACTTCCTGTCATTGCAGAGTGAACTGCTACTGTTGAACAGGATGACAGCGCGGTCGTCGGAGTCCTGATGACGGTCGCCATCAGCCTCAAGGAGCAGTTCGGAGGCTATGAAACCCAGCCGGCAGAGTTCGTCCATCTTGTAAAACCTGGGATAGTCGTTGACGCGACCGCGGTAGATTTCCGTGAGCATGTCAATGCCCTGCGATTCCGTGGGCAGCACCATGTCGTTAAGCACCACCCTGTCGGGCGTGATCCTGACCTCCTGTCGTATCGTCATCGCACACCTCCTTTCCTGAAGAGCATGGCGGCATTGCAGCCCCCAAAGCCTGAGAGCAGTTTGAGGAAGGTGCGCTTGGGAGTCGGTTCATGGGTAGCCGTCACATGCACAGGCCGCGACACACCCAGTTCTGCAAAGCCTCGTGTGGCGAGCACACACCCGTCGTCGGCAGCCTGCATCGAGAGAATCGTCTCCAGCACGCCTGCAGCGCCCATCGTATGGCCGTAATAGCCCTTCAGCGAATTGACGGGTACCTCGCGGAGCCCTGCTCGGTCGATGGCCACAGCCTCCATCTCGTCGTTGTAGAGTGTCGAGGTGCCATGGGCATTCACGAAGGCCAGTTCACTGGCGGGCGTGTCGCCCAATGCAGCGCAGATGGCCCGGTAACAGCCTTCACCCGTGCGCGATGGGTTAGAGATATGGTGGGCATCGTTGCGCACGGCACCATTCACAGCCAGCCATGCCTCTCCTTCCTCCCTCTCCTCTCCTTCCTCTACCTTGTCGAAGATAATCGTGGCAGCCGCCTCGCCCAGATTCAGTCCTATGCGCTCAATGTCGAAGGGCCGGCACGGATCGGGCGACAGAGCCATCAGCGACTGGAAGCCACTGACAACGAAGCGCGACTGCACGTCGGCACCTATGACGATAGCAGTCTGACAGGCCCCGCTCTCCAACAGGCGCATGGCGGTGATCTGTGCACTCAGTCCAGAGATGCAGGCATTCGACACGACCAGCGGGTGGTTGGCATTGCCAAACCAGGCGGCTATCCTACGAGCGGCGCCACCCAGGTGAATCCTGTCGGAGCCGATGCCGTCCTCCAGCAGTTCGACATTGCCCTTGGTAGAGGCAATGACGAACAGCACATCGGGTGATGTGGGATCGACGGAGGTATGCCTCAGAGCCTCACGGGCAGAGAGGATCGCGATGGTCTCAAAACGGGTATAGTCGCCGATCCGTTCCACCTCGCGCCAGTCGAACAGCGAGGCCGTGAAGGGTTGTGGCAGTCCCATCATCCCCTCATGGTGCTGCAGCATACTCCTGCCGGCCTTCACGGCAGCATAGTTGTCGGCCGTCGTAAAGCCCAGTGGCGAAAAGATGTTGTCGGCTATTATACGGATCATCGGTCTATATCTGGTTCCACAGTTTCTTCCACTCCAAATAGAAGTCAGGATTGGTCCACACCAACTGGTAGTCCATGTCCATGAACACCTGCACTGACGAGCCGCTTGCCAGCAGTTCCTCGGTCTCAGTGTCATGGATCTCGTAGTCGAACACTATCTTGGCAGCCTCGGTAGGCCGGTAGATGATGTCGATACGCGGCCGCATGCCGTATGTGATGGGCCTGCGGTAATGGAACTGCATATCCACCAAAGGGGCATAGAAGCCCTGGTCGGCCATACGCATGTATTCGAGGTGGTATTTCCTGCCGAACTCCTCGCGTGCATCCTCGAAGTAGAGCATGTAAGAGCCATGCCACACCACTTTCATCGAATCGACCTCACTGAAACGGATGTCCAGTATCTTTGATGCCTTCAGCGTCTCCATCCTTCAATCCTTCAATTTTTCAATTCTTCAATTCTTCAATTCTTCAATTCTTCAATCCTCCACCGCGTCGATATCGCTCATGGCAATCTTCATCTCGGCGGTGACGATGGTCTCCTGCCCCACCTTTACCGTAGCACTGACCATTGTGACGGCCATCACCTCCTGCATCACCTCGACGGTGGTGGTGAGCACCTCGCCCAGACGGGCCGGCCGCAACACCTGCAGGCGCTTGATGGCTCCGATGAATCCCAGTCGCACCCTATCCTTGTTGATATAGGTGTTGATGTACCCCAGTCGGGCGGCACAGGTCTGTGCGATGTTCTCTGCGAGGGCGCACGAGTTGAGCACGCCATCCTCCATGAAGATATTATCCTGCCGCACCTCGAAGCGCGACACCGTAAGCACCTCGTCGAAGTGGGTCAGGCAGTCAATCATCACAAACGGCGGGCGCTGCGGCAGCAGTGTCAGCACGTCGATCTTTTCCAAATCAATAGTCTCAGTCATAATTCCAGTATTCATAGAAGTTAAACCACTGTTCAGGATACTCCTCAAGTATCGTCTCCATCTCGCGTGCGAAGTGCTGCGCCAAGTTGGCCGCCTTCTCCTGCTGGCTGACATACTCCCTGTCGTCGAACCCTACCGGTCGCACATATACCTTGTAGCGATAGGCCGACTGTTTCATCACAAAGAGGGCCACCGTGGGCACGTCGCGCTGGATAGCCAGTAAGTAGAGTCCCAATGGCAAGCGGGCGGTGGCACCTAGGAGTTCGCACTCCACATAGCGGGGCGACCCGAACACGCGGTCACCAGGGACACTGAGTATCTCACCACTGGCCAAGGCATCGTTCATCAGGAAGATATGCGACAGGTCGTCTGCGACGGGGATCATACGGATATTGTTCTTCGACAATATGCGATTACGGTACTCCATCACATCTTTGGCCTCACCGGAAAACACCAGTGCGTTGAAGCGCTTCTTCCTGTTGACAAGCGTATAGCCCGCCATCTCATAGTTGCCCACATGACAACTCAGCACCATGAAGCCCTCCTTGCGGCTGGAAAGTTCCTGGAACAGTTCGTCGTTGTCCAGTTCAAACTCGAACTTCCTTCCCGCGTATGCGGCAAAGCGGTCGATGACCACCTGTCCGAAGCGGTAGTGGTTGAGGCAGGCATGGCCGAGCGACTCCCATAGACCGTATCCCCATCGCTGCCGGAAGTAGTGGTAGATCGCGATGAAGCCCTGAGGTCTGAACAGAATGTAGAAGGGAACAGCGAAGACCGCCATGCCCAGATAGGCGAAACGCAGGTCGATGAACTTCAGCGCACGGATAAGCATCCGGTGCATCCAAGGCATACCGTCCGTTCTACCCTTCCAGTCATCGTGTGCCAGTTGCTCCGCCATGACCCCGTCAGCCTATCTTGCTCTCAATATAGTCGCAGAACTGGCTGAGGGTCTTCACCCCAGCCATCTCCTCCGGCTTGATCTTGAAGCCGAACTTCTTATCCACAATGACCACGATATCTACAAAGTCGAGGCTGTCGATGCCCAGGTCGTCCTTCAGCAAGGCCTCCGGGGCGATCTTATCCTCGTCGATCTCGAGGTCGTCAATCAGGAACTCCCTGACCTTCTCTTCAATTTCCTTTCTGTCCATATTTCAATTCTTCAATCCTTCAATTTTTCAATTCTTCAATTCTTCAATCCTTCCCACACACCAGGATGGAGTGTCCCAGTCCCAGGCCGTCGTGGATGGTCTCCACCTCGAGTCCAGCCTGTCGGATAATGCGCACCAGATCGTCGGTATTATACATCTTCGAGTTACCGTTGGCCAAAGCCGTAAAGTAGAGGCTGGTCATCGTCAGGCAGAAGGCTGCCGTCTCAAAGCGCTGCCGGTCCCAAAGGGTCTCCATGATATACAGGCGGCAGTCGCCGTCGATGATCCTGGCGGCTCGCTTCAGGATACTCAATATTTCGTCTTCACCAAAGCAGTCGAGGAACTGGCTCATCCAGATGGCGTCGTAGTGTCTGTCAGTGGGGAATGGTCTTGCGGGGTCGAGCAGGTCGGTGGGATAAGCATCGATGCGCTCTGCACCAGGCTTGCCTTCCGTCTGTCGCCGCATCATCTCCACCTGCTGCGGCAGGTCCATCACCGTCACGCGGACCTTCTCGTCGTGTTCCACGCACTGCAGGGCCCAGCGCCCCGTGTTGCCACCTACGTCAAGCAGTGTCCTGGGCTTGTTGGCAAACACGATCTCCAGCGCCTGCTGGAAGGAACCGTCGGAATAGAAGTGGTCGAAACCGAACCAACTCCTCTGTACCTGCTCGGGAAGCGATGACAGCCCCTCGTAGATCGTAGGCCAGTCGCCAAAGTGCTTCAGTCCGGCGGGCCTGCCCTCCCTGAGTGCCTCCTCCAGATGGAACCATCCTTCGTAGTTGACGTCATGGCAGAAGTCCATGTTCACGCGCGTGGCACGGTCATTGATGAGAAACCAGCCCGTCTTGGCCAGGTGGAAACGCTCCGTATCCTTATCCACGATGACCGTCCCGATGCAGAGCGAGGCCTCCATCAGTACCTTCACGGCATAGACCGACAGGCCTGTTGCCTCGGCCACCTCAGGGATGGTCATGCCCTGACCATGGTCGCGGAGCATGTCGAGGATACCGAACTTCACCATCAGTCGGGAGGTCTGGAACACGATGGGCGCCCATGCGATCCACTCGGCCCTTGCCTGTGCCTCACGTGCCGACAGGTGCTCCTTGGTGTAGGCCTTCTCTAACGCAGGAGATAGATTCATATATTTTGTGTCTGGTGCGCATTTGCACGCGTACATTATTTCTTTAGCCTGCAAAGGTAAGCATATTTTACGATATGAGCAAATAAAAGGCTTAAAAATCCACGGTCAGGGAGTTTTTACACAACTATCTTCCCCATTGTCGTAGAATTTCGTCACGCTCGTACTCGTTGATCAGGATCTCTGCCAGGGCTTCGATGACCTCCGTCGGCACAGCCAGACGGGGATCGTCACTATGGGAGGTGATGGCTTGCAGGAAATGCCCCATCTCCCCCTTATAGACCTCCCTCATGTGCTGGTTGCCAGTACCCGTAGAGGCACAGGAGTAGGTGATGTTAGCCAGACGGTCGCAGAGTTTCACAAACGGGGCATACGGGGTCTGGCGGATGCCCTGGTAGTACTTCTCCCCTGCCCTTTCAGCACGGGTACGCCCTTTGTCGTTGGTGAGGGCATAGACAATCTCCGTCGCCATCAGTGCCTGCTCCTCCGTCATACGCTCACGTGCCCGTTTCATCACGTCGTTGTATGTCTGCCGCGCATCTTCGATGCTGTCATGGTAGAAGGCGCCAAAGAACAAGGGCAGCACATCCTCTTCCCTGACACACACCAGATGGCCGTAGTCACAGATGCCTTCCACTACCATATCAAGGTGGAAGCCGTAGGGCAGGTCGTCACCGTATGTCTGGTTCACGCTCTGGTGCAGTTCGTGAGCCGACTGTCTGATCTCGTCTATCTGGAGGGCATACTTCCGTTGAAAGCCCATAAACTCTTCCTTCGTCATAAAGCCTGTCTTTTCAATTCTGTTGCAAAAATACAAAAAACTTTCAATTATCGATCTTCTATCTATATTTTTTGTATATTTTGAAAGTATTTTTAGAAATGTACAAATTTTCCCATCATATTCCATATAAAGAAATCATAAAATATCCTTCAACCTTCACACATTTATCGAACTCATTCATAATCAGTATATTATTCAATAAAAAGTATAGCACTAACGTTCACAAACCTTCACACTTTATTGCCAAAACTATATGGATTGCATAAAATAAGAGGCACTTTTTGAGAAATAAGTGCCACTTTTTGCCCCAAAAGTAGCCTTTAAATTTCTGAAAGCAGCCTCTAAATTTCCGAAAGTAGCCTTCAAATTTCCAAGCGAAACCTCCGAATATATTTTACAAAACGATTTCTCCTGACCAAACGCCTGATCATTCAAGCGTGAAGGATAGTGAAGGATGGTGAAGGTATATACAAAACAAAATGGAACTAAAATAGTTGGATTCCAATGATTTACACAATAATGTGAAGGTGTGAAGGTTATAATTATAGTTACTTTATAACTTTCTGTGATGATTTGGCCGACCTTTTACCTAAAAACACATGGATCTTTGAATGTATAGCGTGCTAAATCAGATTGCAAAGGTGGCAATGTGGATGCAAAATTATTGAAATTACTTTGCTACATCAGTCTTTTTTTCGTAATTTTGCAGTCAATTATGGAAAAGAAGACGATAGCCATACTCGGCATGATGTGCGCAGGCTGTTCGGCCCGCGTGGAAAAAAGGCTCCATGAACTCGACGGTATCCAAAGTGCCGCCGTGAATCTGCCTGCCCGTACAGCCCTGGTGGAATACGACCCGGCGAGGATCTCGCTGGAACAGATGAAGGAAGAGATCGGCAAGATAGGCTATGAAATGGTCATTGAAGAGGACCGCAACGTGGAGGCCATCGAGCATCGTCAATATACGACATTACACAACAAAGTCATCGTCTCATGGCTTTTCGCCCTGCTGGTAATGGCCATCTCCATGGGATGGATCAGCATCGGTACACGCGACACGGCCAACCAGACGATGCTCATCATCTCGCTACTGAACCTGATCTACTGCGGACGGCAGTTCTTCGCGACGGCTTGGAGACAACTTCTGCACGGCTCAGCCAACATGGATACACTGGTGGCCCTCTCAACGGGCATCTCCTTCCTCTTCAGTAGTTTCAACACGTTCTGGGGAGAACAGACATGGGGTGCCAGTGGCATCGCGTGGCACACCTGGTTCGACGCCTCCGTGATGATCATCACCTTCGTCCTTACAGGACGACTGCTGGAGGAGCGCGCCAAAAACGGCACGGCCACTGCCATCCGAACCTTGATAGGACTTCAGCCAAAGACGGCACACCTCGTGGATAACGGTACCATCACGGAAGCACCTATCGCTGTACTGCAGCCAGGCGACACCATTGAGGTAAGAGCAGGGGAACGGATTCCCGTGGATGGCACAGTCGTCTCCCAGGGCGCCTTCGTCGATGAAAGTATGATCACAGGCGAACCTATCGCCGTGGAGAAGCGACCTGGCGACAAGGTGTTGGCCGGGACAATCATCCGGCAGGGTACCTTCCGATTCAAAGCACAGGAGGTAGGTCAGAAGACAATGCTCGCTCATATCATCAAGATGGTGCAGGAGGCACAGGGCTCAAAGGCACCCGTACAGCGTACGGTAGATAAGATCGCACTAATCTTCGTACCTGCCGTTGTGGGCATCAGCATCCTAACCTTCCTCATCTGGCTGGTCATCGGCGGGGCAGCCGTTCTGCCACAGGCCCTGCTGTCGGCCGTCAGCGTGCTCGTCATTGCCTGTCCCTGTGCAATGGGACTCGCCACACCCACCGCCCTGATGGTGGGCATCGGCAAGGCTGCAGAGAAGAACATCCTCATCAAAGATGCCACTGCCCTCGAGGAAATCCGCAAGGTGGATGCCCTCGTCATCGACAAGACAGGTACGCTCACCGAACCCAATAAGGATGTAGATTTCACCCAGGCTGACAACCTGGCCCTGGAAGAGCGCGAAACCCTGAAACCCCATGCCCGTGAGGCGATGGAGAGTCTGCAGCAACAAGGCATCGAGGTATATATGTGCTCCGGCGATAAGGACGAGGCCGCCCACTACTGGGCTGAGAAGGCCGGTATCCCCCACTACCGCTCCCAGGTGCTGCCACAGGACAAGGAGGACCTCGTCAGGGAACTCCAGCAGGCAGGAAGGTGCGTAGCGATGGTGGGCGACGGCATCAACGACTCACAGGCTCTGGCGGCTGCCGACGTGAGCATCGCCATGGGCAAGGGTACTGACGTGGCAATGGAGGTGGCACAGGTGACACTGATGGGCACTGACCTGCGGAGGATCCCCGATGCCATCAGTCTGTCGAAAAGGACGGTGGGCATGATACGACAGAACCTCTTCTGGGCCTTTATCTACAACGTGACCTGCATCCCCCTGGCCGCAGGACTGCCCTACGCCTTCGGCGCAGAGTGGCAGATCACCCCTATATGGGCATCGGCACTGATGGCCTTCTCAAGCGTCAGCGTGGTGCTCAACAGTCTGAGACTTAAATTCACAACATAAAACAAACGATTATGAGAACGAAACATGTACAGTACGAGACAAAAGGCACCTGCTCACGCCTGATTGATGTGACCGCCGACGAGAATGACATCATCCAGCAGGTATTCTTCCTGGGAGGGTGTAACGGCAACCTGCAAGGCGTCAGCCAACTGGTGCGCGGACAGCACATCGACGATGTCATCAAGAAAATCGATGGCATCCGTTGCGGCACTAAGGGCACCTCATGTCCCGATCAGTTATGCAGAGCCCTGGAACAACTGAAGAATGCACCATTGGAGGGTTAAGATCATGAAGAAAACAGTACTTATCACAGGTGCGACGAGTGGTATCGGACTCGGTTGCGCACGTAAGTTTGCCGAGAACGGCGACAGACTGATCCTCACGGGCAGGAACAAGGAAAGACTGGAGGCCGTCAAGGCTGAACTCACCACCAAGGGCACGGAGGTGCTGACACTCGCCTTCGACGTACAGGACCGTCAGGCTGCCAAGGAAGCCATTGACCACCTGCCTGCAGAGTGGCAGGTGATCGACGTGCTCATCAACAATGCCGGACTGGCCCTCGGACTGGAACCAGAATACGAAGGCAACCTTGACGACTGGGAGACGATGATTGATACCAATGTCATGGGACTGCTGACAATGACACGACTGATCGTACCCGGAATGGTGGAGCGCAACAGCGGCCATGTCATCAACATCGGCAGTGTGGCCGGTGATGCTGCCTATGCCGGCGGTAACGTGTATTGCGCCACGAAGGCTGCCGTGAAGGCTCTCTCCGATGGCCTGCGCATCGACGTAGCCAATACGGCCGTACGCGTGACAAACCTGAAGCCAGGACTCGTAGAGACGAACTTCAGCAACATCCGCTTCCATGGAGATACAGAACGTGCTGCCAAACTCTATCAGGGCATCAAACCCCTCACCGGTGACGATATTGCCGACGTGGCTGTCTATGCTGCCAATGCACCGGCCCACGTACAAATTGCCGAGGTGCTCATCCTTGCCACCCACCAGGCCAGTGGGAGCGTGATCGTACGGAAATAGCGAAGACATAGTAGGCTACCAATAACGGGTAGCCTATATAATATAAGGTGGTGATGCTGAACACCACATAGCAGACGGCACAGATGGCTGCCAGTCCGCCAAGGTAGAGTATGGCACTACCCATAGGCAGATAGCGGGTGACATCATCGACAGTGGCAATGGTCACAATGATGATGGCCCAGACGGAAGTGACGAACAGTCCTAACCAGAAAGGCAGGGCAAAGGGGTTCAGCGACGGGTGATAATAGAAATGGCGCCATGTCTCGGGACCAAACAACTGGATGGAACTGTATAGCACCGCTGAGGAGGCGACCAACAGGCACAAGGCCGTCGGATAAAACGAGGGGATATCATTGAAATGCACAATCTTGGCCCCCCTGCGCAACAGTCGCCTGAGCCCATAGGCTGCCACGATCACCACACAGAAAGCCAGGAAGATCAGCAGATGGGCATCGGAGAAGAAATCGATAAACTGGCTGATGGGATCGTCGGGCGATACCTTCGTCAGCAGTTCCTTCTCATGGATCCAGCCAAAGGTCATCTGGTCGCGCGCCACCTTGACCCAGACAGAGTCGATGGTATCCGTAGGTACCGTCGCGATATCAGCCACGACAATTCGCTCATGCTTGTAAAGGGTGATAGAATCCTTGCGCTGCTCCCCTTCCACCGACTGCATCTCGACAGAGACGACATCCGGCACAGCCATAGCCTCAGGCTGCTGGGCCACTACAACGAGTGAGTCACCCGTCACCACGAAGTTGTAGTTTTGCGTATAGTGATGGGTGGTATAGAAGGAGATGGAATCGATTTGCTGCTTCGTCAGGTCCCAGGCATCAGGCGTAAGCGGACCCTTGTTGTAACAGGAGACCAGCACGAAGCCCAGCATTATGCATAACATCCCATGCACCATGCTCACCAGCCTTCGCCAGCCATCCCTACTCCAATTCCTGCTCCCCATACTATGAACTATAAACTATGAACTATGAACTGAATAAACGTTCATCTGGCAGTTCTTGCAGTCGAACTCCAGCCGGAAGCGGCGACCATCGCCCAAGACGAGAGAGAGTGGCTCGTGCCACGTAGGATGCTTGCCCCCATGCTTCACGCAATAACCTAAACTATACCGGATACAATGACGACATTGCATGATAGGCCCTATCCCACCCTTCAACTCATAAGCAGAAATATCCTCGGTTCCATAGAACTCCTGCGAGAAATGATTAGAGATATTATAGAGATAGGGGTAGGGATAACTAGGAATCCTAGCAGACCTAGGAGCACTAGGAATCCTAGGAGCACTAGGAATTCTAGGATTCTTAGCAAGCCTCTCCACCAGCCTACGACGAAGTTCTGAGAGTTGGCTATTTGGGATAAAATAGTTAAAATCCTCTGAGATGTCCAGTTGACTACATTCATATCGCGTATCCCCAAGACGCGTCAACTGCCGGATAAGATTCTCACGAGGTGACTTCTGAGCCTGTTGATGGGGCTGCGCCAGAAAAACACAGTAGTTCTGTCCTCCCATCTCCGCGGACAATTCAAAACCATCCTCCACAGCGGCCAGCGACAGACGGATAGGAATCTTGCGACAGGCACTCCGTCCTGCGAGCAGGCGCTCAAACTCCTGATCGTTGTTACGATAAAGGGGCATGCCGGCACGCAGGCCACATGGCATCTTGTAGGGATAAATTCTGTTGCCCACCACCCTGTTGGCACGAAAGCCTTCCAGTTGATGGTCGTCGTTATAGAAGCAGAGTCCGTCGCCATTGGCGAAACTCGCCAGACCAGCGACATTCAGCGAGTCAGGACGAATCTCCTTCACCGTTCCCACCATCTCGCCAATGGCCTTGGGCGTATCAAAAGAAGCAATGTCAGACTGACGTCCATGGATGAAATAGGTGGTGTACCCACGGTTGAAGGTACGACTGAGGTTGGGCGTGAACCTGTACTCACAATGCCCCAGGGAGGCACGACAATATTTCTCAGGATGCTGACGGATAAGGGCATCAAGGCGCTGACTATAGGCTGCCGTCACATTCTTCACATAAGCCACATCTTTTAAGCGTCCTTCTATTTTGAAAGAAGTGGCACCCGCTTCTGCCAATGCCAAAAGGTTGTCGCTCTGGTTCATGTCTTTCAGGGAGAGCAGATAACGCTCGTGCTCAATCTCCTGACCATCGACATCTTCCAGGGAGAAACGCATCCTACAGAACTGGGCACATTCCCCACGATTGGCGCTGCGATGGAAACAATGCTGTGATGCGTAGCAGATACCAGAGAAACTGACGCATAGTGCGCCATGGACGAACACCTCCAGTTCCATATCAGGTACCTCTTTATGAATGCTGGCAATCTCCTCCACTGATAGTTCTCGAGCCAGCACTGCACGTGAGAAGCCAAGACCTTTTAACCACCTGACCTTCTCCGACGTACGATTATCCGTCTGCGTTGAGGCATGAAGGCTTAACCCAATACCTTCGGCAAGTCGCAGCACTGCCATATCCTGCACAAGAATGGCATCGACGCCTGCACGTTCCAGGTCGGAAAGCAACTGGCAGGTTTCCTCCAGTTCATCGTCGTAGAGGATAGTGTTCACCGTCACATAGACTTTAGCCCCAAAAGGATGGGCGTAGTCACAAAGTGTGCGGATATCATCGATGCTGTTACCTGCTGCTGCCCGAGCCCCGAAATGTGATGCCCCGATATAGACGGCATCGGCACCATGGTCAATGGCTGCGATACCACATTCGAGATTCTTGGCTGGGGCAAGCAGTTCTAATGGAATCAATGCGCAATCTACTTAATATCGTCAATATTATAAGGTGTCTCCTGATAGACATAGTAGTTCACCCAGTTGGTGTAGAACAGATTGGCATGAGAGCGCCAGGTGACCTTTGGCGGGTTCTGGGGATTGTTGTTCCTATAATAGTTCAGAGGAGGCGCCACATCCTTACGGATATCCTTGTCGCGCTTGTACTCGTTGTCGAGCGTGTTAGGAGCATATTCCAGATGACCCGTGATGAAGAACTCGCGCCCGCCACGTGCCATCACGATGCTGACACCACTCTCCTTCGACTCCGCAATCAGCGTCAGTTCGGGATTGGCAAGGATATCTTCCCGGTGAATCTCCGTATGACGGCTATGAGGCATCATAAACTCGTCGTCGAAGCCACGGAAGATGGGCAGTTTGGGATCAAGGGGCGTCTGCGGGAAGATGCCGAACATCTTCATCGCCAATGGATACTTGGGCACGCCATAGTGGTAATAGAGGCCGGCCTGCGCAGCCCAACAGATATACAAGGTACTCGTCACATGCGTACGTGCCCAAGCGAATATCTCCTGAATCTCGTTCCAATAGGATACTTCCTCAAACTCCAACTGTTCCACCGGGGCACCCGTAATGATCATACCGTCGTACTTCTCATGGCGCATCTCCGCAAAGTCACGGTAGAACATCATCATGTGCTCTATCGGTGTGTTCTTGGGCGTATGGCTCTGCAACTTCATGAAACTGACCTGCAACTGCAGGGGAGTGTTGGACAGCAGGCGAATCAGGTCGGTCTCTGTCGTGATCTTCAGCGGCATCAGGTTCAGGATGGCTATCCGCAAGGGACGAATATCCTGAGTCGTAGCCCTGGAGTTGTCCATCACAAAGATATTCTCGTTCTTCAGGATATCTATGGCTGGCAGTCTATCTGGTAGTCGTAGTGGCATGTTATACTTACTTATTTAATAGTGATTAAACAGGCGGAGACATTGTCCAGTCCACCGTTCTCTATAGCCGCACTACAAAGGAGACTGGCATTGGCTCCTTCTGACAGCAGACGGGCTATGTCCTCGTCGGGGACCATATCTGTCAGGCCGTCGGAACAGAGGAGATAGGCATCTCCGACATGAACATCCTGCGTCATTTGCACGATATCAATATATGAACTGCCACATCCTCCTCCGATACAGTTGGTAATGATGCTGGAATGATTTTCAGAACCCAGCATGGTGTTGAGCGAATGATCCGTCGTCAGATGTACGAGATTACCCTCCCTGAAACGGTAGAGCCTGCTATCGCCGCAGTTCATGGAATAATAGTCGCCGGCATAATAGGCAAATCCCACAAACGTAGTACCCATACCCTTATACTGCTCGTCTGCCCTACCCTTCGAGGCCACAAAATTATTGATGGACTCCAACCATCCTACCATGGCCTCATTGAAATCACTGGCACTGAGACCTTTCGGAAGATCATGGTAATAATACTGCAGGTTATGCAAGGCGTCACTGCTGGCAACATCGCCTCGGTTGTGGCCTCCCATTCCGTCGGCAACAGCCAGGATGTACCGGTCTTCATGGTTCAAGTTCACCTCAGTCTTAAAGTCATCGTCGCGGACAAAATGGCTATCCACCAAGATCATGTCCTCATTCTGTTCTCTCACACAGCCAACCTTACTGGCTGATGATATACTAAATCGAATCATTTCCCTATCTGATAATTACTTGCAGACTGACATTGGCCAGTGTCAGGATATCGCCATTGCTCAGTTTCATCTCCACGTCTGGCTGCAAGATATGCTGGTTCAATTTCGTCCCATTGGACGAGTGCTTGTCAGCGATGCACCAACCCGTATTAGGATTGTACTTCAGTTGGGCATGGACGCCAGAGACGTAGGACTGCTTTTCAAATAACTGAGTATAAGGCCCTTGCCGCCTGCCGATGATGGCTCCATTCATGGCTACAATACGGATGTTCAGGCTATCGTTGGCAAGGGTCAGCACAGGCATGGTTCCCAGGCGGGAGACACTCTGCCCCATGGAACCATAGTCCGTATTGGAACTTCGCATGGAAGGAGATGGACTGCCCCCCGTACCCGGGGCAACCATCAGGCCACCACAGTGCGTACAACGCCGACCCATTCCCACTCGACCACACTGGTTGCAGAACAGCAAAGCCTGTCCACACTGGTCACAATAGTGAGAATCATCGTCTATCTCTTCCTTACACGCTGGACAAATAATCATGGTCTATAAATCTTCTGGTAATATAATCTGATATGTTTCCTTCGTCACCTGGTCTGGCGGCATCTGAGACACGCGGATCGACAGTTTCTGGATCGTCGCATCAAGCAGGTTACGCATCTCACGGGCATTGCCCCATGAGTCGTCCTTATTGAGTACCATCTTGTAGATCGTGTCGAGAGCCTTGAACTCCGCCGTCGGTGAAAGGGTGTATTGCTCCTTCTGGGCCATCGCCTTAAAGATAGCCAACAGTTCGTCTTCATTATAGTCGTCGATATGCAACTTATGGGTAAAGCGACTGGAAAGTCCCGGATTCAGCATCATGAACTCCTCCATCTTGTCCTTATAACCGGCTGCAATAACGACAAACTTACCGCGGTCGTCCTCCATACGCTTCATGAGGGTGTCGATAGCCTCCTTGCCATATTGGTCACCACTATCGCTGAGGGTATAGGCCTCATCGATGAAGAGGATGCCGCCAATGGCCTTATCACACATGCTGTTGACGATCTTTGGCGTCTCTCCCATATACTTCCCGACCAGTGTGGCACGACTTGTCTCAAGCACACGGCTCGTCGGCAGGATATCCATCGCCTGAAGGATCTCACCCATCTTACGGGCAATAGAGGTCTTACCCGTACCAGGATTACCCGTCAGCACGAAGTTCATCGCCATCTGCTGCACCTTTCCTGCTCCCATGGCGGCACGCTGCTTCATGAACATGCTCTGTACCGCCAACCTACGGATGGAATTCTTGACCGAACGCATACCGACGAACTCATCCAGTTCGTTGAGCACCTCATCCAATGGCCGGGCCTTCTCGCTCTGGGCCATCGGCAGGTCATCCGTGGTGAGGGCAAACATATCCTTCTCCTGGAAGCCCGGATCGTTCATCAGTTTGACTAGACGCTGACTCTGGCGCTCCACGGCCTCGTCAAAAATCTTACGGGCCTCACGGGCATTGCCGAAGTTCTTGTCACGGCGCAGATAGAGTTGCTCAAACTGACGATGGATGGCTCCACGGGTTTCCTCATCAACGGAGAAACTCTTCTTCTCTGCCAGATGGAGGAATATCTCCGTCAACTCATCGGGCGTATAGTCGTCGAAATGGATGGTCTGTGTAAAACGACTCTTCAACCCAGGGTTGGAGTCAATGAATTCGTGCATCTGGTCTGTATAGCCTGCCACAATACAAATGAACTTGCCCCGGTCGTCTTCCAATCGTTTCAGTAGGGTGTCGATGGCCTCAGAACCGAAGGTATCGCCATCGCTCGACTTCAGCGTATAGGCCTCGTCAATGAAGAGGACACCACCAAGAGCCTGATCTACCAACTGATTGGTCTTGATGGCCGTCTGACCGGAATAGCCAGCAACCAATTTGGAACGGTCGGCCTCAACGAGTTGACCTCTGGACACGATGCCGAGGGTCTTGAAAATATCGGCCATAATACGGGCCACAGTGGTCTTGCCCGTACCAGGATTACCTGTAAACACATAGTGCTTGCCCTGGAAGGTCTGACTCTCCCCTCGCCTGATTTGCAGGTTCAGATAGGAAGCCAGGTTCGACACTTCCTTCTTGACAGCACTCAGTCCGACGAGACCGTCGAGTTTCCTCAGACAGTCGGAAACATCCACAGACTGAGGTGCCTCGTACGGGATGTCGGCAGGGAGAATAGTCATCAACTCCTCATTGCTCATCGAGGAGATGCTCGCACCCTGCAGGCGCTGGGCCTGTTTCTTGCAGATCTGATCAAAGAGGCTCCGCATCGTCCGACCATTGGCAAAGTCCTTGTCACGGGAGTTGTAAAGTTCCGTGATCATCTTCCTGGTCAGTTGTTCTGCCTCACCAGAGAAGATGTATTTCTTCTCCTTTGCGAAGACCTGCATGATATCATATAGTTGCTCTGGCGAGTAGTCCTTAATATCCAGGAAATAGTTAAAGCGGCTGCGGAAGCCCGGATTGATACGGAACAGGTTCTCCATCTCCGTACGATAGCCTGCGGCAATCACCACAAACTTACCCCGATCATCCTCCATGCGCTTCATCAGTTTCTCCAGTGCCTGGGCTCCCTGATTATCGCGGTCACCAGCAGCACTCAATGGTGCCAGCGTATAGGCCTCATCGACAAAGAGTATTCCACCCATGGCCTTATCACAGAGACGATCCACGACCTTCGGGGTCTCGCCCTGGTAGGGACTGACCATCTTGGCACGATCGACCTCCACGACATGCCCACTGTCCAGATAACCGACAGAGGCAAGTATTTCACCTAACTTACGGGCGATGGTGGTCTTACCCGTTCCAGGATTACCCGTCAGGATGATGTGCATCGACATCTTCTCTTGCTCACCCAGTCCACGCTCCGCACGCTGGATACTGTTCTGAACGGAATAGGCCATCTCACGCACGGCGCTCTTCACCTCATCCATACCGATGAAACTGTCAAGGTCTCTGAGAATGTCATCGACCGAACGCTCCTCCGGTACATAACCCGTGATATCGTCCTTCTCCACCTGTGTGGCATCTATGCCACGGCTGATGAAATGCGTGAAGATATCCTCAGCCGTCTTGATGGCCAGATGACCATTGCCGAAGGTCTCGTCCTTAATCTTCACCTGATACTTGAAGAAGCGCGACAACTGACTCTCTGCCTCGGGGGAGAACTTGGTGACACCGTACTTCGCCTGCAGGTTCAACTTACAGATATCCGTCAACTCCTGATACCCAGGTGTCGGCAGGCGGAAGGTATATTTAAAGCGGTTGGCAACGGCTGGGTTGCTCTCCAGGAAGTCTTCCAGACCTTTCGTTAGACCAGAAATGATCACAATGGGATTATCCTCCCACTTATCCATCTCGACAAACAGTTTGTCAAGAGGATTCACCTGGTTGGAATACTTGTCTGGAAGGAGTTTCTGGACATTGTCAAAGAACAGGATGCCATTCTTGGCCTTCTTGATATTATCGTCCCACTTATCGACGAAGCGCTGGTAGTCAACGGCATCGACCATGGTAAGTTTTGGCTTCTCGATAATCTTGTGCTTGTAGAAGTAGTCCCGAAGAATCTCTGCAAGGGCTGTCTTGCCCGTTCCAGTTTCACCAATGACAATGGCATTCACAGAGATACGCACATTGGCTATGTCCTTACGGGACCGCAGATAGGTATAGGTATCGACAATGGTCTTGAGTTGACGCTTAACCTCATCAAGTCCTACTAAGTTGTCAAGCATATCTTGCATGGCTAACGGCTGACCGCACCACTTGCAGAACTTGGCAACGCTCCTATTTTCCTTATGACAATTCTCGCAAACCATCTATTCCACGTCTCTCTCTATTTGTCTAAAAAACTGAGTAGGATTCAAACTACTTGTATTAGGATTGCTCACATTCAACAGGGTCGGACTAAAGATGATAAAATCCAACACGAAGATGAAAGCCATCAGACTCCAAAGGACATAGTGCAGGACACTCTCCCCACTAATAGAACGCACCTGGTCCGTCATGTCGTTCAACAGGCCAAACTTTGAGCCATTGAACTTATACGACTTGGTCTTAAACGTATAGTATAACGGTTCCAGCAACATCGACTTCACATCATTGTCCAACACCTCGGCAATCAGTTTGCTGTCCGCCTTCTGGTCACCGCGGAAGTCGGTCAGATGGCAGATGAGCATATAGACCAGGGTAATGGCGATGATCGTCAGGTTGAACAACGAGGGATGGGACTGTCCCATATACTTCAATATAATGATAGGTATAAAAGAGGACAAGGCGCCCAACACTCCCCAAAGGAAGGAGAAGAACACATCATAGCCACGGAAATAGGCTCGCGTACCGACGATAACTGCCGTCATACCTCCCAGTGGCAGCCCTATCGTCAGGAAGGTATGTGCCAAGAGATAGGTACGGTCGTCCACACCAATCAGCAGGATCAGCAATATCCATAGGCCACAGAGCCCGTAGAACGCCATCTGCCAGAACTTCTCCCGTGTCTTGGCACGCTGCCAGTTGTCACGCACATTCTTAATCCTGTTGGTCGTCTCCTCACGGGCATCGACAAACCGCTTGTAATAATGCTGGGTAACGTCAATCTTTCCTAACGCCAACAGCCATTCTTCCAGTGCATGCTCGTAAGCATATTGCTCTGAGAAGTCGGCAAAGGGATCTTCATGGAAAAAGACCGACATCCACTGACTCAGCGAGCCATTACGTATCTCTGCACGCATCTGGGCATTGTATTGTGGATCGAGGTCGCGCCCGTCTGTTAGTTCCGTTCCGTCAGGCATCAGATAGACAGGGGTCACCCCCAGGATACGACAGAAGCGATAGACTGCCGTCTTGACATCATAGGCACCCAGACGCTCCCGGTTCTCCTCGCTCTTCATATCGAAGCAACGGTTATACTCATTCAGCACCTCCGTCCAGTTATGCAACTGGGCATAATAGCAGAACCTGCCGTTAAGTTCCGTCAGGTCTTTCATCTCATCGGCGAAATCCTTCTCACTCAGGTGTTCGGCATTCTTCAGCCTCGCCTTAAGTTGTTCACCGATCTGCTGGGGCGTAAAGGTACTCCCCAGGTCATACCCAGCCTCACGGTCAAGATTATAGAGCACCTTATAGGCCAGCGATTCCGAGTAGGGCTGGTTTTGCGTCAGGATGCGCAGACTCTCACAGGCCATGCGGTCTTCATGACTGTACATCCATGACAACAGACGGCCATCCGTCAGGATATGCCATTCATCGTCTGACAGTTTTTCCCGGCCATAAGTTCTGACAATATCTTTCAGGTTAGACGACGGATAGCGCGAGAGTAGAGGAATCTCAGGATCTATCTCAAAGACTGTCCGCATGATGGGAATATGGGCATTCTGCTTGTCTAACTTGGTGAAATAGGAGCGGATACGATCGATGTTACACTTCGTATGTGACTCCAGATAGAGGAAGAGACTGTCGTTGGGATTCGTCAGCAGGAGGGCATAGTCCGACTGATAACTCAACAGGGAGATAGCCACGCTGTGTACATCATCACAGAGATTGCCCTTCACGTCCTTATACGGATAGGTTGGCTCCATCGCATAGACAGCAGCCATCAGACCGGCATGCTGATCAACAGGATAGCGGTTCACGACGATATCCTTGACGATGGTGCTCAACTTCTGATTCCCGCACGACTCCAACCATGCACTGATACGCCCGTTGTACAGGTAGCCGATGGCCACTTTCTCATTATCCAACAGCAAGGGAATCAACTCATGGATATTATCGGCCACGAGATTCCTGTCAGGATCCACGATGAAACTCTTGTATTTCAGGAAAGGTGAAGACAAATCAACCTTTGGACTGCCACCTTGGAACCACTCCTCTACCTGCTCGTAGCCCCAGCGGTTGGCCGGATTGACGACGGTCAGTCCCTGCACGATCATCCTGACACGCTCAGGTAGTTCATGGATATGAGGAATACGCCCCTCATTCTTCTGACGCATCATCACCCGCTCATTGGTACTCATCGGAGACTCACCCAACCATAAGGTCATCAGGCAGATTCCCAAGGAATAATAGTCAGCGGCGGGAGTTACCTCTACCACACCGTCAATCACATCAGCGTACATCTCCGGCGCAGCGTAGATGGGGGTACGGGCTTGCGAGGTCTTATGCGCCTTGCCATCCTGATCCAGAACGCTGGAGATGCCAAAGTCGCCTAAAACAAGTTCTGTATGTTCCTTATCTCGGAAGAAGAGGTTGCTGGGCTTAACGTCTTTATGCAGGATATTGCACTGATGGCAATAGGCCAGAGCGGCAGCACCTTGCAGGGCTATCCGGCGGAACTTGTCCATATCCCCATTGAGGTGGTATTCTGCCAGAGTATCCCCACGAAGGTATTCCATCAGTTCATAATAGCGCTGCTTTCCCTCCACATAGGTCCTACCGAAGTCATAGACCTTGACAATCATCTCGAAATCAAAATTATAGACCATCTGGAGGATCTTTTTGTTGACATCGAAATTGGGATAGTAGATCTTGAGGACAAATTGCTCATCATTTCGCTCGACCAGGAATACCTGAGCCTCACCGGTATTATTGCTCAGAGACTGGACATTCTTGTAACTCACACCTTTCAGCATGAAGGAACTCCCATCCGCATTGGATTCCTCAACGGAAATACCATCAGCCCTGACCGTATTGTCATCCATTGAAGTGGAAGCAGGCACTGCTGCCTGTGGCAAGTCGTCCGACGCAGGACGTAACGTTCTATCAAAGGTTTGATCCGTACTCATCATATATCGTCTTTGATTTCCTTTTTAGAATTTTTGCCGAGAATCACCCATTTCCCGCCCATCTGCGGCTTGGCACAACCACAGGGACTTGAATGGAGCGCATGTTTGAAGTTACACTCCCATGCCAACCTGATGCCCTGAGGCTTGCAGGCCATCGCATAGTTGCGCACCTGTGCAGGTCTCGGCTGTGGAGCCTGAGCCATCTTATCTAACAATGCGGCTATCTTATCTAACTGTTCTTTCTTCTTGGCATCATACTCCTCCTTCCTCATGCGCTTATGCTCCGGCTCGGGAATAATGGGGTTGGCAACTCCTCTGTCCTGAGCCAGCAGCATCAGTACACGCTCACGCAACTTGACATTACGCTGGTCACGCAACAATTCTCTCTCTGAAGCGTAGGGGAGCATCAGTTCAAACTGCTGAAAGTCAGAAGCCAACTGCTGCAGTTCCACGAATTCAGGCATCTGCTTCAGACGTTCCACCATCTGGTGGGCCTCATCAGTCAGCGGGGTCCCACATTGCTTGCAGAAGGAGAAGTCATTCAACGTGTGACAGACGGGGCAGACAATGCCTCCCTTCGGACTGCCACACTCAGGGCAGAAAGCCTCACTGCCAGAAAGACGGGCACCACAGAACGAACAGATGTCTTTCTTGATGTAATGCCGGCAGGTCTCACAGAAATCAGCATCAGCATCCAACTCAGCGCCGCAGTTCGGACACGTAGTCTTACCAATGGGACTACCACAGGATGCACAATAGACAGCCTCTGGTTCATTCATAGCACCACAATGGGGGCACTGCACACCTGCAGCCCCGCGCATCTGCACCTGTTGCACCATCTGCTGGTCATCAGTACGCTCCATAGCAATCTCCTGATGCTGCATCTGTTGCATTCCTCTATCAGTCCTTTCAGGGTTTAGAGTAATATCATCGTTCATCATAAAACACGTGTTATAAGCTTATGTAGGTGCAAAATTAATAAATAATTTGAATAAACCAAAAAAAACCGCCGTAAATTTATATTTACGACGGCATTTTATCAGTTTTACCCGTTAATTACCACAATTGCAGGCGCTCTGACTTGGGGATAAACATCTTGTCACCTTCTTTCACACCAAAGGCCTCATACCAGGCATCGACATGCGGCAGCGCACCATTCACACGCCAGCGCCCCAGGGCATGGGGATCACTCTTCGTGCGCTTGCGGATCTCTGCTTCTGTGATGTTATTGGCCCAAACTCCTGCGTATGCATGGAAGAAGCGCTGGTCAGCCGTCAGACCGTCGAGTTCACCCAACGGAGCATACTTCGTGGCATTCCGATAGGCTGCAAAGGCTACCTGTAGGCCACCGTGGTCGGCAAGATTCTCTCCCAATGTCAATCGCCCATTGGCCTTTAAGTCGGGAAGCACACTGATGGATGAGAAGAAATCAGCATACTTATCAGTACGTTCTGTAAAGTTCTTTCCATCGGCTTCCGTCCACCAGTCATGCATATTGCCGTCTTTATCAAATCGACGGCCCTGGTCATCGAAGCCATGGGTCATCTCATGACCGATTACCACACCGATGGCACCGTAATTGAAGGCATCGTCGGCAGTGGGATCAAAGAAGGGATACTGTAAGATACCTGCAGGGAAGCATATCTCATTGGTCGTCGGGTTATAGTAGGCATTGACGGTCTGAGGGGTCATGTGCCAGTCATCACGATCGACAGGCTTGCCCACACGATGCTCAATGTCCCAAAGGTTCCAGAATCTCTGACAGGCCTGCACATTCTCATAGTAAGATTTTTTGGGGTCTATCGTCAGACTCGAGATATCTGTCCATTTGTCGGGATACCCAATCTTCACATAGAAAGTGTTCAACTTCAGCAGGGCGTTCACCTTCGTAGAATCATCCATCCAGTCCTGAGCGGCAATGCGCTCCCCAAGGGCTATCTGAAGGTTCTTTACCAGGGTTGCCATACGCTGTTTAGATGATTCGGGGAAGTATTTCTCGGCATATATCTTGCCAAGGGCCTCACCCATAAAGCGCTCGATCTGTGCCGTACTACGCTTCCAGAGGGGGTGGTTCTCCTTCCGTCCTGACAACACCCGACCTTCAAAGTCAAACTTCTCGGCCACCGTGGCATCACTCAGGTAGTTGGCGGCACCGTCAATGATCCCCCACTCTATCACATCGCGGTACTCTGCAGGGTTGATACTACCCACCAACGCATTGGCACCGTCGAGGAAGGTGGGCTGACCGACAACCATCTCCTGCAGGAACTTGGTCTCTACACCACTGGCGTTCATCACTTGCTGAAGGGGCAGGTTCGGGTAGCGTTCCTGGAAGGCTTGAAGGGTCATCTTATTGTAGTTGGCTTCGGGGTCACGCAACTCAGTACGCGACTTGGATACCTTGGCCAAGGCTGTCTCAACCTTCAGGATATTCTGCATCTTTTTAGTGGCAGCACCTTTGCTGAAACCGAAGAGTTGGAACATCTTCACAATGTGCTTTTTAAAGGCCTCTCTGATGTCTGTGGTGGCCTTGTCGGTATCAAGGTAATATTCTTTCTGTCCCAGCGTTAGTCCACCTTGATAGACGTTCAGGATATTCTGAGTGGCGTTCTTTTCATCGGCACCAAAACCGGCAAGGAAGAATTCCTGTTCGCCATAGGGAGCCAATTCGAGTTGAATGGCCAACAGTTGCTGGTTGGTCTTGGCAGCCTCCAGCCTTTTAATGAGGGGCATCACAGGTGCTACGCCATCCTGGTTACGACGCTCTGCGTCCATGGCCTGACGATAGAAGTCTCCAAGTTTCTGCTCGATGGTACCATTCTCATAGACACCGTTCTGTAACTCTGTCAGGATACCGTTGATGCGCTTGTCATTACTCTCTTGTAACTGGTCAAAACTACCATAGCGTGAATAGGCAGCGGGCAGGGGATGTTTCTTCGCCCAACCGCCACAGGCGTATTCGTAGAAATCATCACCTGGACGCACCGTCGTGTCGAAGTCAGTACGATCCAGACCTGAGCGCAGTGGCTCCTGGGCCACCGCCATCAGACTGATTGATGCCATTGCCATCATTGTCAACATTTGCTTTTTCATCGTTATATTTCTTGTTTGATTGATTCCAGTGTTTCGCTTAACTGTTCCCATTTCTCCACCTCATCGTCAAGACATTTCTTCGTCGAGGTATATTCGGTGACGAGTTTCATGTCTGAGGCATTCTCTGGCACCATCAGAAGGTCATCGAGTTCCTTCAGGCGCTGTTCCATCTCCTCAATCTTACGCTCCGACTCTTTCACGGCCTTCTCTGCCCGGCTCAACCGCTTCTGCATCTCCTTACGCTCCGCATAGCCAAGAGCCTTTGAAATCCCAGGATCACCAGTATCCCTAGAATCCCTAGAAATCCTAGCATCCCTAGTATCCCTAGAAACCCTACTATCCCCCAGTTCACTGAGTTCGCTTATCTTTTTCTCTCTCAGGAAATCATAGATACCACCGAGGTGCTCCCTGACCTTCCCGCCCCCGAACTCATAGACCTTCGTCACCAGTCCATCCAGGAATTCACGGTCGTGACTCACGATAATCGCCGTCCCGTCGAAGGCTTTTATGGCTTCTTTCAACACATCCTTCGAGGGCATGTCGAGGTGGTTGGTGGGCTCGTCAAGGATGAGCAGGTTCACTGGTTCAAGCAACAGACGGATCATCGCCAATCTGCTCCTTTCTCCACCACTGAGCACCTTCACTTTCTTGTCGCTCTCCTCACCACCAAACATAAAGGCACCGAGAATATCATTGATCTTCAGGCGAATCTCTCCCTTCGCCACATAGTCGATGGTCTGGAACACGGTCAGACTTTCATCCAACAACTGTGCCTGGTTCTGAGCGAAATAGCCTATCTGGATATTATGTCCGATCTTCAGTTCTCCTGTATAGGGAATCTCTCCCATGATACATTTCACCAACGTCGATTTACCTTCTCCGTTCTTTCCGACAAAAGCGACTTTCTCACCACGCTTGATGGTAAATGTCACGTGGTCGAAGACGGTATGCGCACCATAGTCCTTCCTCACATCGTCACAGATGATGGGATAGTCACCACTTCTAAGACAAGGAGGGAACTTCAGGTGCATCGCGGAGTTATCGACCTCGTCAATCTCTATAGGAACGATTTTCTCCAGTTGCTTAATCTTCTGCTGTACCTGCACAGCCTTCGTGGCCTGGTAACGGAAGCGCTCAATAAAGGCTTTCATGTCGGCCACTTCTTTCTGCTGATTCTCGTAAGCCCTCACCTGTTGTTCGCGACGCTCCTTACGGAGTACAACATACTCATTGTATTTCACCTTATAGTCTATCACCCGTCCGCAGGAAATCTCGAGGGTGCGGTTCGACACGTTGTTGATAAAGGCACGGTCGTGACTCACCAGCACGACGGCACTCGAACTCTGCGAGAGGAACTGTTCCAGCCACTGGATACTCTCGATGTCAAGGTGGTTCGTGGGCTCGTCGAGCAATAACACGTCGGGCTTCTGCAAGAGGATCTTCGCCAGTTCGATACGCATGCGCCATCCTCCCGAGAATTCTGAGGTGGGTCTGTCGAAGTCTGTGCGCACGAAACCAAGACCAGTCAAGGTGCGCTCCAACTCTGCCTCCCGGCTCTCTGCACCCATCATCTGGTAACGCTCATGCTCAGTAGTGTATTTCTCGATGAGCGCCAGATAACTCTCGCTCTCATAGTCGGTACGCTCGGCCAACTCCTGGTTCATCTGGTCCAGACGCTCCTTCATACGCGTGATATCGGCAAAGGCCTTCTGGGCCTCTTCCCGCACGGTGGTATCATCCTGCAGGATCATCACCTGAGGCAGATAACCGATACGACAGTCGTGGGGGATACTCACCGTTCCTGCCGTGGCCTTCTGCTGACCACAGAGGATCTTCAGCATCGTGGATTTCCCTGCTCCGTTCTTGCCAACTAAGGCAATACGGTCACGATCGTTTACCACGAAACTGGCATCCGTGAACAGGGGCTTCACCCCAAATTCTACTTTTAGTCCTTCTACGGCAATCATCGCTTGTCAACAAACTTATAGTCCTTGTATTTCTCCCTGGGAAAACGGAGCATCTCGTCAGTAATCCCACCTGACTGGAAGTTGGATATCTTGATGGTGGTCCACACAAAGGCGATCTTGATGCGCAGCCTGATGGGCTCATAGGTCTTCCGCTTCACCAGTGCTTGCACTTCCTTGATGCCTTTCGTACCTTTCTTGCCCTTCAGGGTCAGCAGCAAGCCCTCGGAATGCTCACTGATGCTGTATTCGAAGTTGTCGGGCACGAACTTGAACTTCTGCGAATATTTATCCGACTTGTTGTTCTTGGCATGATAGACCTCTACTTCCTTATTCTTCCTTTTTTTCTTCTTAACGGTATAAACAGTGGTACCGTCGTTCCAGGAATCCATCTTGGCATCCACAAACTTGCTCCGCTTACCTTTATACCAGATGGTGCCATTGGTCTTATAGATGCCTATGATGTTGACATCATAATGGAGGGTTGCTCCTTGCTCTCCGAACACTTGCTGATAGGCAATATTGAAGATACGACGCGCCTGTATGGCATTCGGCGTGTCTTCTGCCTGAACATTACAGAGAGTCGATAACATCAGCATCAACAAGAAAATGATCTTTATTTTCATTTATCCAATCTTACAATTTTGATATTTTCCAATCTTTTGGACTGCAAAATTACACATTTCTCATGGATTATTACTATTTTTGCACAGAAATTAACGATTTTGCCCACAGACTCTATGGAAAAGAATATTTTCGCCAGACTGATTGCCAGTGCCCTGAACCTCCAGGAGCGCACTGTTGCCAACACGCTCGCCCTTCTCGAAGAGGGCTGCACGATTCCATTCATCTCCCGCTATAGGAAGGAAAAGACGGGGGGACTCGACGAGGTACAGATTGCCGCCATCAGCGACCGCTTCGATAAACTGAAAGAGATACAGAAGCGCAAGGAGACGGTCGTCAAGACCATTACCGACCTCCAGAAGATGACCCCTGACCTGCAGAAGCGCATCGACGACTGCTGGGATGCCACCGAACTGGAGGATATCTACCTGCCCTATAAGCCGAAACGACGTACCCGTGCTCAGGTGGCCCGTGAACAGGGACTGGAACCACTGGCGCAGATCATCATGCTCCAGCGTGAACGGGAACCAGAACATGCCGCAGAACGCTTTGTCAAGGGCGACGTGAAAGATGTGGAGACGGCCATCAAGGGGGCTCAGGACATCATCGCAGAGACGGTCAGTGAGGATGAGCGCAGCCGTCAGCAGTTGCGCAACGCCTTCTCCCGTCAGGCGATGATCTTCTCCAAGGTCGTGAAGGCCAAGGCCGAGACTGACGAGGCTGCCAAATACAGCGACTACTTCGACTGGCAGGAACCGCTGAAACGCTGTTCATCCCACCGGCTGCTGGCCATGCGTCGCGGTGAGAGCGAAGGTATCCTGCGTATCAGCATCTCCCCGGACGACGAGGAGGCTGCAGAACGCCTGAAACGCCACTATGTCTATGGGCATACGCCCTGTGGAAGCCTGGTGGCAGAGGCTATCGACGATGGTTATAAACGACTACTCAAACCTGCCATCGAGACGGAGTTTGCCGCCTCCAGCAAGGAGAAGGCCGATGAAGAGGCTATCCGTGTCTTCGCAGAGAACCTCCGTCAGTTGTTGCTCGGTGCCCCCTTAGGACAGAAACGTGTCATGGGAGTCGATCCTGGTTTCCGCACGGGTTGTAAGGTAGTCTGCCTTGATGCTCAGGGCAGCCTGCTCCACCATGAGGCCATCTTCCCCCACCCGCCTGTCAACAAGCGTATGGAGTCGGCCATGGCCATCCTACAGATGATCCGGAAATACCAGGTCGAGGCCATCTCCATCGGCAATGGCACAGCCAGTCGCGAGACTGCCAGTTTCATCAAGGATGTCCTCGCAGGGAAGTATTCACTTCCGACATCTCAGAAATCCCAGAGTGCCCAGAGCACCCCACAGGTCTTCGTGGTCTCAGAGGCGGGGGCCTCGGTATATTCCGCCTCGAAGACTGCCCGCGAGGAGTTTCCCGACGAGGATGTCACCGTTCGTGGGGCTGTCTCCATAGGCCGTCGTCTGATGGACCCCCTTGCCGAACTGGTGAAGATCGACCCAAAGAGTATCGGTGTAGGACAGTACCAGCACGACGTCGATCAGGCGCTACTCAAGCATTCCCTCGACCAGACCGTGGAGAGTTGTGTCAATCTCGTTGGGGTTAACCTCAACACGGCCTCCCAGCACTTGCTGATGTATGTCAGTGGTCTCGGACCAACCCTCGCGAAGAACATCGTAGATTACCGCAGGGAGAATGGGGCCTTTACCTCTCGTGCCCAACTGAAGAAAGTGCCGCGCCTGGGACCTGCGGCCTTCCAACAGTGCGCTGGCTTCCTGCGCATCCCTAACGCCAAGAATCCGCTCGACAACTCTGCTGTTCACCCCGAGAGTTATCCTGTCGTGGAACAAATGGCAAAGGACCAGGACTGTACAGTGGCGGAACTGATCAGCAATAAAGAGAAACGCGAGACCATTGACATTAAGAAGTACGTCACATCCGACATTGGCCTCCCTACCCTCACAGATATCATGCAGGAACTGGAGAAACCTGGACGTGACCCACGAGAACAGTTGGAAGAGTTCGAGTTCGACAAGAACGTCACTACCATCGATGACCTCGTGGAAGGGATGGTACTGCAGGGCATCGTGACAAATATCACGAACTTCGGGGCCTTTGTGGATATTGGGGTCCATCAGGATGGTCTCGTACATATCTCTCAGATGGCCAATCGCCGTATTGCCCACCCGCTCGATGTGGTGAAACTCCACCAGCACGTCAAGGTGCGCGTCATAGAGATCGACCATCGCCGCAACCGCATCTCCCTTTCCATGAAAGGGGTATAGACGAAAAAAGCCTCCCTTTGCAGGGAGGCTTTATCGATAAAGACACTCTTTACTTCACCCTTTCCACAATGGCTTTGAAAGCCTCGGGGTTGTTCATGGCGAGGTCGGCGAGCACCTTACGGTTGATCTCGATACCTGCCTTGGTGAGTTTGCCCATGAATACAGAGTAACTCATACCTTCCTGACGAGCGGCAGCGTTGATACGCTGAATCCACAGGGCACGGAAGTTGCGCTTCTTGTTACGACGATCACGATAGGCGTATGTCAGACCCTTCTCCCATGTATTCTTGGCTACTGTCCAAACATTCTTGCGGGCACCAAAGTAACCGCGGGTAAGTTTCAAAATTCTCTTGCGCTTTGCTCTTGAAGCAACGTGATTTACTGATCTTGGCATAATTTTTCTACTTTAAATGTTCGACAATAGGTTTAACGGAGACACAACAGGTCACGAACCTGCT
>OCTW011619310.1_pt1 | contig 45668 bp, 37 predicted proteins | sample 1539671 | NCBI WGS metagenome assembly OCTW01 (sample SAMN02144230, study PRJEB22623) | gut metagenome | biome: sheep rumen | host: Ovis aries | place: New Zealand
ATGGGTTACGGCGGCGAGAACGGTTCTTGTGCAACCCAGGAGACGCTGGATGTGTTCGGTTACGGCACGAACCATCCGGACTGCCGTTTCTCGACTACTTTCTTCTCCGGCATCGTCCATGTGCGGGGAGTACCGTTGGTTCTTTCCTCCGGCGATACGCTGGTTTATTATCCCCGCGAGGTACAGATGAACCTGACCGGTAGTCTGTATGTGGCGACGGCCGGCGCGCGAATGAGTAAGTATGCCCACGATCCCGGAACGATCTTCGACGGCCAATTGCGCAACAGCGATATAGTCCTTTTCCGTCTGGCGGACGTCTATCTGATGATGGCAGAGGCGAAGGTGCGCAACGGCGAAGACGGACAGACGGAGTTTGAACTGGTCCGTCTGCGCGAAGCGCTGGCGCTTAACCAGACGATCGAACCCCGCGATGCGACACTCGAAAATATCTATTACGAACGCTGGATTGAACTGATGTGGGAAGGCTGGCACAGACAGGACCAGATACGTTTCGGCAAATTCGACTTAGATCTCGGTCTCTCCGTTTTCCCCATTCCCCAAACAGCTCTGCAGACCAACGGAAACCTGAAGCAGAACAAAGGCTACGAATAACTGCCATTTTGGCAGAAAAAGGCTCATGGCATGAGATTTGTTCAGAAAAAATCGGCATGACGGCATAACGTCATGACGACATAATGAAATTTTTAAACAAAACATATACTATGAGCAAAGGTAATATTGGGGTAACATCAGACAATATCTTCCCCGTCATTAAGAAATTTTTGTACTCAGACCATGAGATTTTTCTCCGCGAGTTGATCAGCAATGCAGTGGATGCGACCCAGAAGCTGAAGACCCTGTCTTCGGTTGGTGAAGTGAAGGGCGATTTAGGCGACTTACGCGTGCGCGTGTCTATTAATAAGGAGAAGAAGACGCTCACCGTTTCGGACCATGGTATCGGAATGACTGCCGAAGAGGTGGACAAATACATCAACCAGATCGCGTTCTCGGGTGCCGAGGAATTCGTCAATAAATACAAAGACCGCACGGAGGCTATCATCGGTCATTTCGGACTTGGTTTCTATTCCGCCTTCATGGTCAGCAAGAAAGTGGAGATTTTCTCGCTGAGTTACCAGGAGGACGCCAAAGCGGTTCACTGGAGTTGCGAAGGGGATCCTGAATATACGATGGAGGAAACAATCAAGGCCGAGCGCGGAACGGATGTCGTTCTCCATATCGACGACGAGTTCAGCCAGTATTTAGAGGACGCCACGATCGAAGGACTGCTGCGCAAATACTGCAAATTCCTGCCGGTAGAGATTGCTTTCGGCAAGAAGAAAGAATGGAAGGACGGCAAAGAAGTAGAACTGGACGAAGAGAATATCATCAATGATATCAATCCAGCCTGGACCCGCAAGCCGGCAGATTTGACAGATGAGGATTACGACAAGTTCTATCACGAACTCTATCCAACGCAAATGGAGGAACCGCTCTTCCATATCCACCTGAACGTGGACTATCCGTTCAACCTGACCGGAATCCTCTATTTCCCGAAGATCAAGAGCAATCTGGATGTGCACCGTAATAAGATCCAACTCTATTGCAACCAGGTGTATGTGACGGACGAAGTAGAGAATATCGTTCCTGAGTATCTTACGCTGCTTCACGGTGTGATCGACAGTCCGGATATCCCGCTGAATGTCAGCCGTAGTTATCTGCAGAGCGACAATAACGTCAAGAAGATCAGCGGCTATATCACCAAGAAAGTAGCGGACAAACTGGCAGAGTTATACAAAGCGGACAAGGAAGAGTTTGCCAAGAAATGGGACGATATCAAGATGTTCATCCAGTTCGGCATGCTGACCGACGAGAAGTTCTACGAGAAAGCGAAGGATTTTGCATTGCTGAAGAACCTCGACGGCAAATATGCAACCCTTGAGGAATACAAAGAGCAGGTGAAAGAAGCCCAGACCGACAAAGACGGCAACCTCGTTCTGCTCTATACCAACGATCCGGATGCACACTATACGTTTATCGAACGCGCAAAGGCAAAAGGCTACGATGTGCTGTTGATGGACGGCGAGTTGGATGTGCATACCATGAGTCAGGCCGAACAAAAGAATGAGAAACTCCGATTTGTGCGCATCGACAGCGATACGATAGAGAACCTGATCCGCAAGGACGAGAATGCCAAAGACGACTATAGCGATGAGCAGCGCGAGGGTCTGCGCAAGGCATTTGAGGCGTTTATCCCGAAAGCGGAGAAACTGAATTACTATGTAACCTGCGAACCTGCGGCGGCGGATGCACTGCCTGTATTCTTGACGCAGAACGAGTTCATGCGCCGTATGAAAGAGATGTCCGCCCATCAGCAAGGCATGTCGTTCTACGGTCAGATGCCTGATCAATACAACCTCGTGGTCAATACGGCTCACCCTTTGATACAAGAGTTAGCATCCAAAATGACTTCCGAACAAGTGAGCGAGGAGGTAGAGAAGAAGGAAGGAGAGGAAACCAAGAAAGAGACAGTGATAAAGACTGTTTATTCCTTGGCGAACGAGGACGAGCGTCTGAAACAACTGATCGACATCGCGCTTCTAGCTTCCGGTCAACTGAAAGGCGAAGCACTTGCCAAGTTTGTGAACAGATCCGTAGAACTGCTCTAATAAAAATGGCTGCCGGGTGGCAGCCATTTTTTGTTTCCGGGATACTAATAGAATTAGTCTTTTCTTTCGACGATTTCATCGAGGAAGCCCATTTGGATCGCTTCGTCTGCTTTCATCCAGTTGTCGCGGTCGCATAGCTGCTCGATTTCTTCTAAGGACTTGCCGCTGTTCTCCGCCAGCACTTTGTACAAGTCCAGTTTCAGGTTCTCCATCTCTTTGAGATGGATAGCTTGGTCCTTGAATGTCGAGTAGCCGATACCGGAACTGGGCTGATGGATCATGAATCGCGAGTAGGGCAGGGCGGTACGATGGCCTTTCTCTCCGCTCGATGCGATCACGGCACCCATAGAGGCAGCCAGACCCAAAACGGTTGTATAAACCGGCGACTTGATAAATTTCATCACGGAGATCAACTCCAGACCCGAATAGCACTCTCCGCCACCGGAATTGATATACAGGTGAATCGGATCATGGTTGAGGGAATCAAGGAATAACAATTGGGCAACGAGTGTGTCCATCGTGTCACCTACTACCTCTCCGCTGAGGAAGAGGATACGATCCATCATCAAACGACTGAATACATCCAACTGGGTAATGTTCAGTTGGCGTTCTTCGATGATATACGGATTAAAAAGTCTGTCTTTCGGATTTTCTATTTCTTTCATAACTTTTTTTTACTTTCAATATTTTACAATCCTTGCACAACAGCGCGGCGTTGTACGCCATTCATTTTGTTTTGAATCTGCGAATATTCGTCAATCACTTCCTTCTGTAGCGAAGGTTTGATATTATTCAGCGAAGTACACATCAGTTCATGACTGATGGGCTTTCGCGTGAAGGCGGCAGTCATGGCTGCATCATTGACGATAAAGGCGATATCCGAAGCGATATACCCTTCTGTTTTAGCCGCATATTCATCTATATTGATATCTTCCGAAGTAGGACGTTTGGCCAGATACATCTTGAACATCTCTTTGCGTGCATCCAGATCGGGCAGCGGCACAAAGACCTGCTTGTCGATACGTCCTGTACGCAGGATAGCGGGGTCAATCTTGTCCGGCCGGTTGGAGGTAGCAATGATGAAGATACCTTTCTTTGCGCAGTTGTTCATTTGCGCAAGGAACTCATTCACTTCCCCTGACTGATACTCGCTGCCGTGCGCGCCGCGTACAGGAACCAAGGCATCAAACTCATCGAAGCAAATGACGATAGGACTGTTTTTCTCCGCTTTGGCAAAGAGTTTCTGTATCTTTGCTTCCGTTCCATGCACCAGGCTGCTGCCAATATCGGACGATTTGACCAGCATGAAATTGAAATTGGTTTCTTCCGCAAATTTCTCTGCAAAGAAGGTCTTTCCGCACCCTGGAGGGCCGTACAACAACATGCCGTTCGGAGGTGTGATGCGGTATTGCTCTGCCAGTTCTTTGTTCTGGATCATGAAGATCACTTTCTGGGTCAGATAGTCTTTCAATTCCTGCATTCCGGCAATGTCCGCAAATCCGTTTCCTCCACCTTTTCTAATCTCTATAGGCAGATCGTCGTCTCCGTCCGCTGATCCTTCGCGCTTGCCGCCGTCGCCCATCGAACTACTGCCGGCGTCGGTGCGTTTGCCGCCTTGTCCTCCTTCTGCCGGCTGTTTGTCGTCCACGATGGCAAGGATGTCATTGACATTCTTGAACCGGTCGGAAGACTTGAGAGCCAGCCCTTCGCTCAGAATAGCTTTCACTTTGGCGCTCCAGCTCTCCGGCAGCTTCAGCGGATGAGTCTGACGATATTGCCACATCGCCTTGAACCGCTCTTTGTAGTCGCCTTCGCTCGCAACGTCCAGTTGCCAAGGAGCCACGCCTGTCAGCATCGCATAGAGCACCGCGCAGGCGGAGAAAATATCCGTCTGCTGGTCGAAGATGCCGACCATGGTCTCTTTGGCGTGGTAGAGCACGTCCAGATCATTGGTGTCAAACTCTACGATACCAGCGCACGGTGTGCTGGTATGTCCGAGGTCAATAATCACGGCTTCTCCATCCATGGCATCGTTTAAAACGATATTCGCCGGTGTGATATCATTATGGCATATCGGCGTAGCCTGGGCATGCATGTACTGCAAGCCGGCGAGTATGGCACGGAAGGTCCGCAGAGCCTCCTCTTCGCTCATCGTTCCTTGAGTATGCAGTCTGTCCGCCAATACCGCCCCTGCAAAATAATCCGTCAGGTAGTATTGGTAAGAACCGCTTTCTTTGTCCAACACCCCATCGTTGACATAACTGACGATATTCCGATGCTTCAGTTGGCGGCAGTATTCAATTTCCCGAACACACTTCGTCTCCGGGTTCATTAATTTTGCCGGAAGGTTGTTGAGAATGAACAGTTTGAGGAAGAACGGCCGGCTATCGCTATCCACCACACGATAAGTCTCCGTGTAGTGGTTGGCTTTTATTAGGCTTTGGACGGTATATCCGCCAATTTTATCCGATTGTGAAAGTACTGCCATAGTTATTATTCACCAAAAATTTCTTTTGCCGTGTCCTCGTACGCCGAGATCAGTATGCGGCAGCAACGCTCGAAGAAATCGCCGACCTCCGGAGTTGAATCCACAAACATCTCGATAGACAGCCAGAGACGGTCCTTTACCAGATATGCTTTTACTACTTTATAATCACGGGTGATGGTATTACATGCCTCCAGCACCTTCACGCGGTTGTCCTCCAGCTCGTAGATATTCGGCATGATAAGACGGAAATATGTGTCGTCATCGTCCGGCGTGAAATAAATGTGCTTGCCGTTATAGCGGAAATGAACATCTCCGTCAGAGTCGGTCTCGTGTTTGTAACCCTCGTTGTACAACCATGCGTTAATAAGATCTGCTTTCATAATGGTAAAAATTTAAATTGTTAATAATAGTTATTGTGAGTTTTAAATCTCAATTGCCTGACATTTGTAAGCGAGGTAGGCTTTTTCTTCGTCATTGAGGAGCGGCGCAACCTCTTTATAGACGCGCACGTGATACGCGTTGATCCAGTCGATCTCGTCCTCGGTCATCAGACTCATCTCAATCAGAGAGGTGTCATAGAAACAGAGCGTGAGGGTCTCAAAAGCGAGCCATTCGTCCTCCGTCGTGGCGGCCTTGGTCTGTCCGGCAGGAATGACCGTGATCAGGTTTTCCGTCCGGATACCCCATTTGTCTGTACGATAAATACCCGGTTCGTCCGAGACGATATGTCCGATCTCGAGCGGCGTGGGGTTATTGTCTGTACGTACGTTCTGCGGTCCCTCATGGCAGCAGAGGAAATGTCCTACGCCATGTCCTGTGCCATGACCGAAAGTAATTCCGGCTTCCCACATGTATTGTTTTGCGAATGCGTCCAGTTGGTTTCCTCTGGTACCGCGCGGGAAACGGGCACGTGCCAGCGCGATGTGTCCCTTCAGTACATAGGTGTAGTCCAGTTTGGCTTGCTGCGGTATTCGTCCTCCCAGCCATACGGTACGGGTGATATCCGTAGTGCCATCCAGATATTGTCCTCCTGAATCGAGGAGGAGCATGCCTTCCGGCTTGACCACCGCACATTTATCCGGCGTAGCCGCATAGTGCACAATCGCTCCATTTCCCCGGTATCCTGCAATCGTACCGAAAGATTCTTCCACAAAATTCTCTCCCATGGCTCGGAATTCATGCAATTTCTCCATCAGTTCCCATTCCGTCCGTGTCTTGCCCTCCGCAAAAGTTTCCTCTTCCAGCCATTTGAAGAACCGGGTAAGCGCCACAGCATCCTGCCGCATGGCGATACGTTCGCCCTCCAGTTCCACTGCGTTCTTTTTCGCCTTGTCAATCAGGATAGGAGAGGTGAGGGCCACTTTTTTACATACCTCTGGGATAGCTTCGTACAGGGCTTCGTTCACGCGTGCACCATCGTAAAAGACCGTGCCTCGCAGACCATGAATGTACTCGAACACCGCTTCGTAGGGACGGATGTCGATATTATTGAAATCCAGATAATTACGGGCTGGAGAGTCAATCTTTGCCGCATCCACGAACAGCGTGCATTTCTCTTTCTCAAGCACAACATAACTGATCACAACCGGATTGAACTCCACGTCGTTTCCGCGGATGTTAAGCAGCCATGCTATCTCGTCCAAAGCGCTGATAATGAGTGCCCATTCTTTCGCCTCTTGATTTTTCACTTTGGACTCTAAAATCCCGCGCATTCTCGCCAGCTTGCTCTCCACACTCTCCCCCGCGAAATCGGCAGAATAAGGATACAGTTTGTCCTGCGGTATGGAAGGTCTGTCCTCCGTCCAAAGCGGCTTGATGAGGTCGATTGATTTCAATTCCGACCGGAACTCGCGGAAACTATTGACCGAGAACATCTCGGGATTAACGCCGACCACTCCGTCTATGTTCTCGCTCAGCCAGTCTATCACGGAGGGGCAGTCAATATCGCTCTCGCGCATGAGCTCAATGCCCGAATCCTGCAACTCGATGCCGGCCTGCAGATAGTACCTGCTGTCCGTCCATAGCAAAGCGCGGTCCATCGTGACCACTACTGTTCCGGCTTCTCCGTTAAAGCCCGAGATCCACTGCATCTCGAACCAGTGCGAAGCCATATACTCGCTTGCGTGCGGGTCATTGCCCGGCACCACGTAAGCCGCTAATCCGTTCGACGCCATCAGTCGGCGCAACCCGTCTATTTTCTCACGTACTTTCATAAGAAACTAATTTGGCTGCAAAGATACAACAAAAAATGCACATATGCAAGAATTTTAGACATTTTTTTTCGCTTAAACCCTTGCATATGTCAAAAAAAAGCAGTACCTTTGCAGGCGCAAAGGTTTTGCGATTAAATAAATCTATCTATGGCAAGTACAAGACAAAACATTATTGACGAGCTGAAGCAGCTGTTGGAAGCAGATGAGATCACTGCAATCAAGGATCAGGTGGAGCACCTCAAAACGCGTTTTTATTCCTGTGAAGAGGTAAGCGAGATCGCCGAGGAGGCGTCTCGGGAGGAAGAGGAATTCAAGGCTCTGCTATCGGATTATAAAGCCCGTCGCGCCGAGGTGACGGCGGCTCAAAATAAGGAGCAGGAGGATAATCTGGCTCGGAAACAGGCTATTCTGGACGAGATGAAAGCGTTGGTGGAGGGCGCAACGGCTGACGGCGTGATGGCTAATCTCCAGCGCATGCGCGAGTTGCAGGCCGAATGGAAGAAAATAGGGGCTGTTCCTGTAACTCATACCCAGGAGATCCGCAAGGCATACCAGCAATACCAAGAGCAGTTCTATGACCTGGTGAAGATCAATATCGAGTTGCGGGATCTGGATTTCAAGAAAAATCTGGAACTTAAGACTCTCTTGTGCGAAGCCGCAGAGAAATTGCAGAGCAATGAGAATATAGTCGAGGCCAGCCGCATGTTGCAGCAGTTGCATGACGAGTGGGCGGAGATAGGTCCGGTAGCCAGAGAGTTGCGCGAGCAGTTATGGGAGCGTTTCAAAGCGGCATCCACCGTCATCAATAAGAAACATCAGGCTTATTTCGACGAGCTGCATCGTAAAGAGCAGGAGAATCTGGCTCGTAAGCAGGCTATTATCGACCAACTGAAAGCAATCAACGAACCTATCATCAACGGGGAACCGATGAATGCCAAACAATGGGAAGAACTGACCCAGAAAGTGCAGTCCCTTCAAAACGAGTGGCGCACGATCGGCTTTGCTCCGAAGAAACACAACCAGTCTATCTACGAAACTTATCGTGCGGAATGCGACCGTTTCTTTGCTACCAAGAAAGAGTTCTTCCTCGAACTCCGTGAGCGCCGCAAACTTCGCGAACAACGCCATAAAGAGTATCTCGAGCGTCAGGCAGCGCGCGAACAGGAGCGTGAGGAACGCCGTAAGCAGCGTACCGAACGGCTGATGGCTGCGGGAGGCAACAACCTGCACAAACTGCGCGAGAGACTGCAGCAGGAGATAAAAACGGCGGAGAACAACATACTCTTCTTTACCGGCAAATCCAAGACAGCCAACAAGATTGTGAATGACATGCTCAAGAAGATAGAGGAGTTGAAAGCGCGTTTAGCGGAGGTAGAGCAACAATTGGAGAATGAGGATTAATGGCAGAATTAATCAATTATAAAGGAGTAGAGATCCGTCAGGCAGACCAGATTGTGCTGCATGACGTGAACCTACAGGTACAGAGCGGCGAGATGATTTATCTGCTGGGCAAAGTAGGCAGCGGTAAGTCATCGTTGATGAAAACTATATACGGCGCCTTGCCGGTGACATCCGGCGAAGCGCAAGTGCTGGAGTATGACATGACAAAAATCCGCCGCCGCAAACTGCCTTACCTGCGCAGGCGGTTAGGTATTATTTTCCAGGATTATAAACTGCTGACGGACCGGTCTGTGGAAGAGAACCTGCTTTTCGTTCTCCGCGCAACGGGGTGGAAAGACAAAACGCTCATGAAAAATCATGTGCGGGAGGTGCTGGAGCAAGTAGGAATGGAGACCAAGGCTTACAAGAAGCCTTATGAACTTTCAGGAGGAGAACAGCAGCGTGTCGTGATAGCTCGAGCATTGCTTAATTCTCCGGAAATGATCCTTGCTGACGAGCCGACAGGAAACCTCGATACGGAAACCGGCCGTGAGATCATGGATCTGCTTTATTCTATCTCGCAGGCGGGGATTACGGTGCTGATGTCCACGCACAACCCTCATTGGCCGGAGGCGTATCCGGGCAGGAAACTGTTTTTCGATAACGGGGTGATAAAGGAATGACACTTCCCATCTATTTGGTAGGATATATGGGTGCCGGCAAGACGACTGCCGGACGGCTGCTGGCAGAGAAACTCGGCTGGCATTTTGTCGATCTGGACGATGCGTTCAAGGAGATACACGGGCTCTCAACGGCAGATTATATCCGGACATTCGGAATAGAGGAATTCCGCAAGAAAGAGAAATATGTAGTTGAGGATTTGGCAGACCAAATACCATTTGACAACATCATCTATGCTACCGGAGGCGGCTATCCGTGCTGGGAGGACAATATGGAGTGTCTGCGCGAGTTAGGCACCAGTATCTATATACGCTGGAGACCGGAGCATCTGGCGAAAAGGCTTGCCCTGACAGACCTCAGTGACAGACCGGTGTTGCAGGGGCGCACGGAGGAAGAATTATTGGCTTTCATCGCTCCGCAACTCGAGGCACGTGAGCCATTCTATACCAAAGCGAATCACATTTTGGATGTGGATATATGCGACGAGCAATCCGACGAACGAATTGCAGAAGAACTATATGAATTTATAAAGAGATGAGTATCAACGAACTACAAGACGGAATAATAGAGGAGTTTGAGGCATTCGACGACTGGATCGACCGCTATCAGCTGATAATAGATTATGCGAAAGAACTGAATAATCATCCTTTCCCGGACGCCGATAAAAACAGCCGGAACCTGATTGACGGATGTCAGTCTCCGGTATGGTTTACTGTCCGGATGGAAGATGGGAAGATGATTATAAACGGTGATTCGGATGCCCAGTTGGTAAAAGGCATGGTCGCACTGCTCATTCATGTGTTGAGCGGTCATACACCCCGTGAGGTATTATCGGCGGACCTTTATTTTATTGATCGTATAGGTCTGCGCGAGCACCTTAGCCCCACGCGTTCAAATGGTGTGGCAGCAATGCTCAAACAGCTAAAGTTATACGCTTTAGCTTATAGTTCTGAAATCTAAAATCTTAGAATATTCTTAGTATTCCCAAGAGTCGTTGTCTTTCCATATAATCTTGCCATTCTCAATAGTAGCAAGCGGAAAGACGGAAGTGAAGGGCGGGGTGACAGTCTTAATCAGCTGCCACTCCTTATTATATATACGCGCGCACGAAGAACACTGCGGCGCACAGGCAGTGAAGACAACGAGGATCGAATCCCCGCGATAGACCTCTAATGACGTGCTATCCGTCAGCACTACACGTTCATAAACGCTGTCTTGATAGACGACATGCGGTGTCCCTCCGAGTTGGAAGAGATCGGAAAGCAACGAGAGCGATATGGTTAAAAATAAACTTTTCAAACCTTCAAACCATCAAATAATGAGCACCACTGCATATGCTGCTATTCCTTCTTTACGGCCTACGAAACCCAGATGTTCGGTCGTCGTTGCCTTGAGGCTCACTTGGTTCGGCTCTACTCCCATCACTTCTGCCAGACAACCCTGCATAGCCTCAATATACGGATTCAGTTTGGGGGTCTGGGCGCAGATGGTGATGTCGCAGTTGCCGAGTTCGTGTCCTGTTTCGCGGAGCATTGCCATCACGCGGCGTAAGAGGATCTTGGAGTCAATCCCTTCGAACTCATTGCCTTTGGTGTCCGGGAAATGGTATCCGATGTCGCGCATTGCTGCGGCGCCAAGCAGCGCGTCGCATAAAGCATGAATCACTACATCGGCATCCGAATGGCCGAGCAACCCCTGCTCGTACGGTACTTCAATTCCCCCTAACCACAATTTGCGGTTAGGGGAAAACTGATGTACATCATATCCAAAGCCTATTCGGAACATTATTTCTTTCTGTTGTTCACCAGGTCTTTGATTCCTGCCAGGTCAAATCCGAGCGTGAAACGCATGGTCTGATCAAGCGGGTTGGACGAAGCCAGACCTACGCAGTACGATACATCCAGCGAAACGATGGAGAGGTGGAATCCGGCACCGAAGGTGATCACATTGCGGTTACCTTTCCATATGTTCTCGTAGCTGTAACCTACACGTGCAAAGAATTGCTTGTTGTAGGAGTACTCGATACCGGCACCCCAACGAACCTCGTCAAACTCCTCTTTCAGGCCTGTCGGTGCGTCAGCAAAAGACATCAGCCATCCGCGTGCAGGGTTCAGTGCAGAGTAGTCTGTCTGGTTCATCAGCCAGGTCGTTTCGTCGTTGGCATCGAAACCTGCGGTGTATTTGGACCGGCGGGTAGGAACGAGCATCTTGTTTGCCTCCAGGTTGAAGGTTAGGAAGTTGTACTTGTCGCACGGGAGTTCGTAGCCGACACCGATGTTCATGCTGGACGGGATGAAGTTGCTGCTACCGTCGTCGGCGTAGTTCATCTTACCACCGAGGTTCTTCAGCGTGAAACCGAGTGAGAAATGGCTCTCGCCCATCGGCAACTCAATCGGTTGGCGGTAGTACAGACCGATGTCTGCTGCCATAGACCATGCCGGGTGCATTTCCGTGCCGCCGCCGATAGAACTGTTGTAGCCGTTGTTCAGGTCCGAATAGAGGAAACGAACAGCAACAGACATAGAAACATACTCATGCAGTTTGCGGAAATAACTGAGGTCCAGAGCCCATTCGTTCGGACGTACGTCCTGCAGTTTGGTACCGTTCAGGTCGGTCAGAGCTACATCGCCCATTGAGAAATACGTGAAGCTGGCACCAATACCGCCGCCAAGGTCGCCAAAGTTATAGAAACCGGCGAGGTAAGCCAAGTCAATGTCACCTACCAGTTTACGCAACCACGGGGTGTAGTTCGCAGTAATACCGCCTTTCGAGTACATGTACGCATACTTGGCGGGGTTCCAATACTGCGAGTTAAAATCCGCTTCTGTAGCCACACCTACGTCACCTAGACCGGCGGCACGTGCATCCGGTGCAATAGATAGCGACGGCATGGAAGTGATAACAGGGTTCGGTGTCGGTTCAGCCTGAGCGCTCAGTGATAAGGAAAGCGTCAGTGCTGCGAGAGAAATAAGAATTTTTTTCATCTTTTATTGTATATTGTTTGTGTTAGTAATTTTCGTTTTCTTACAATTCATGCGATATGCTTCATAGGCTATAAAATAATTATTTTCCCGGCAGTGGTACTATACTTGCCGGATGAGGATTTGATTTTAACTTGATATACATATATGCCCGGTTTTAAACCGAGGGAAGGCAGATTGATTGCTACAGCATCGGGGTTGTCCTGTTTATGGCTATACACCATTTGTCCGTTGATGTCGAACAGGTATATCTCGGTCTGCAGCAGTTCGTCCGGCTGGTCGTAGTTGACAGCCAGTGTAAGTACGCCGGCAGCACGAATAGGGTTCGGATAGGTTGTTACAGAGTATATCGACGGATCGATACCTGCCTGGACGATGAAGTTCAGGCTCTGTGTCGTACTGTTGTTCAGCAGATCCCATGCCCGGAAAGTGAGGCTGTGCGGACCGTCCGGCAGCGCCTCCATCAGATAACTTACCTGTCCTGCCTGATAGCTGTTGTTCTGCGCCGTGAAATACTCATTGAGCGTGTATATCTGTTTGGGATCGTTGTCCACAATCAGCATCAGGTCGTGACCGATACCTGCTCCTGCCGTGTTAATCCCGTGCTCATCCTCCAGTTCGGCGAAGAAACGCGGGGTGGAGTAGGTCTTGCCTCCGTCCGTGAAAGCAGGCGTATTGAGATAAAGACGCATCCGGGGACCTTCCGTGTCTGCCAGAACGATACTGTTCGAACCGCCTACTACAAAGTCCTCATAGTGTCCCACCGCTTCTGCTGTCTCCAGACTGTCGGCGGTCGCAGCATAATACACGATACGTCCGTTGCCGTAGTTGTAGCGGATGTCTTTCGGAACCATGAACGTATAGTTGAACAGGCCGTCCTGCACCTCTGTAGAGCCGGAGAAAATGGTATTGGGATAGTCGTTATAGGCTACCACTTGGGGTTCGCCGCCCACATTATCATTATCGCGCGTGGGGATAGACTGCATCTTGTCGTACACCGTAATATCCACTTTCCCGTTGAAATCGCTCACCAAGGTCTTGTCCTCGTCAATGATCCTGCCTTCTACATGCTGTACGCTCAACGCATTGAGGGTGTCTATTTTTGTGGTGGTCTCTACTTGGTAATCCGTCGGGTAGTTCAGCCTCATGGCAGGGTCACCGAGCAGCACGTATGCCAGTCTGTTCTCGTCCTGGGATTTACAGGTGTTCTTGCCGATTGCAACAGCTTCGCCTATTGTCATGTCATAATGGAAGACGTCCGAGTGTCCGAAGAGGGTGTCGCATACAGAGCGGTTCAGGTCGGTGTTCTGGGTTGCATAGACCGTGCGGGTGGCGGATAGAACACCTATCGCGCCGCCTTTGGGGTTCAATACTGCTGACTCCGCTGCACTCCGTTTGCCGGCGTCGCACTGGGAAAAATTGCAGGTGTAGAACATCCAGAAAGCTTGGTTCTTATTCGACATGCTTTCGATATTTTTGAGGTTCAGGATCGATTCGTTGGTAATAGCGTTATAGCCTCCGTGACCGGAATAATCGAAGAGGAGTGCTCCTTCCCGTAGAATGTTCAGCACACGGTTCTGTGCCAACGGGTAACTCTCGCCGCTGGCGTTCACCTCCTGTGGATAGGCATCCAGAAAGATCTTATGTACTACAAAATCGGGGTTCTTTCTCCGTACCCTTTCCGCGCTCTCTTCGGCTGTACTTGTGTGCATACCGTTCTCGCCGTCGTCCGCCAGATAGACCAGTCTGTTTTTCCATTTGCCTGTCTGTTCGTTGCGGATGTACCGTATCAGTTTGTCCACTGTCGTGCGCGCCTCTGCATGGCTATCGAACGGCAACCGTCCTACGCCTATATCCATCTTGCCTTGGCTGGCGTTCCAGTTGCCGTATGAGTCAATACAGTCATTATCGTCCAGCCATCCGAAATAGTCATCGGTGGCATAAGCATTCACTTCGTTCAATGAGTTTTCCGCCTGATAGGTGAGAAGCAGCTTCGAACCGGATGTGTTCCTGAGCAGGTCTCTGTTGTCAAACGATCCGTGTCCCATGAGCAGAAGCCATCTTGGTTTCTGTCCCATGCCGCTTTTCGCTCGGTCATACAGCATCTTCATCAGCCACCGGTAAGCGGAGGCATCGGGTGTACCGGAGGAGAACTCGTTATACACCTGTTGGTCGGTTACTACCGCCCATGTGATACTCTCTTTCTCCTCGTGAGCGCGTGCCAGATCCGTTGAGACATCCTCGTATCCTTCCGGACAAATGATCACATAGTCAATGTCGCTCAGCGCGTGCAGGTCCTGGTTGCTTATATCGCCTACCGTCTCTGCTTTGACGAACCGTGATCCGTTGGGGTTGAAAGCGATGTATTCATGGATGCCGTCGGCTTGTGTGCCTGTCCATACTGCCTCTGAGCCGGAGAGCGTATATTCCACCTCATGTATCGCACTGAGGTCTGTTACGTCCCAGATATGAATGTCCGCTGTTGCGTTCGAGAGATGGAAACGCACAGGAGTGGCGCTCTTGTAGTTCTTCGTCGTCCGCACGGGCATGTAATCACCGGTCATGACAAGGTCGCTTACGGTGGTTATCTCGATATAGTTGAGCCATCCTAAAGCGCTGGCGGTGCCGCATTGCAGTTGCAGCTGGACTTGTTGTCTGCCGGCGGCAGAAGGACATGTAGCACTGATCGTACCTGCGCGGCCGAAGGTGTAATGATCGGGTATAGAGGAGATAGACACGCTCTTGGTGGTCGTTCCGTTGATCGTAGCGGTGAACTGGGAAACGGTAGGAGCGTTCGCCGCCAAGTCTATAAATACCGTGCTTCCTCCGTTAGCGGTGGCATTGGGCGTGTTGAAGAAGAACGTGCGCGGTCTGTTCACCAGGAACTGCTCGCCGTAGAAAGTACGTCCTGCGCCGGAGACACCCGAACGGTCAATCAAATTAACGGAGTCGTTGTTGATAACCTGATAAAGAGAATAGGTGGTAACATCCGTCGGAGTGCCGCTGATGGCTGACTGCTGATGGCTGATTGCCGACGGCTCACGGCTGTCCGTCAGGAAATAATAGCCGTAGTTGGAATAGGTATTCCGGGTGTGTACAAAACGGCTGCCGTTATATTGCCAACTGATCGGTCCCTGAACATAGAAAAGGATGAAATCCTCTCCTTTGTAAACCGGCACAGACGGCAGGTCGTCTATGTTCGGCAGGGTGAAGTTCTGTGCTTTCTGTGCGCCGCCGTAGCCGTACACTTGCACTTGTGCAGGGTCGATACCCGCTTTGCGCAGTTCGTCAAAACTCATCCGGCACACGCCGCTCTCGCTCACGCGTATCTTCACCCAGTGCCCGTCCGCCAATACCGAGCGTCCGGTGTATGAGTGAACACCCGCCGTCAAGGGCAGGCACAGCAGCGTTAACAATATTGTGATCAGTTTTCTCATTTTATCTTGCAATAGAGTTTTTCTTCTCCGTTGGTCTCCATGCGGATGACTTCTTCTTTTTGGACGAGCCGCGGAGTTTGTTTTCTCTGGATATAAATCAAGTCCCCTTGCCGGATGGTCATGGTCTTGCTTGCCTCCGCTATCGCTTCTTCGGGCGAAAGAACCAAGGACTCCTGCGCACTTTGTACATCGTCGCTTCGTACATCGTCCCATTCTCCTATCGCGAGGCTGTAGTCAAACGCGATAGCCTGTGTCCATGGCCTGCCTGCTTCTTGTGCTTCACGCAGCGCGGCGAGGTCGGTAAAATCCACTCCGGGAGCCGTTGCGTCGTAGTATCTGTCTGCAAAACGCGAGGCAATCCCTTTGCCAAGCCGGCTGACGCGGAGGATGAGACATTCCGTAGCTCCTATCTCCGTGGCTCCTTCCGGCAGGAAAAAAGGCTTTCTTCCGTTGAGCAGGCAACTGTCGCCTTTCAGCACCATCTCCCACTCGCTGTCGTCTTTCGTCTTTCGACTATTATATACAAAGCCTATTATTTTCATACCAAAAAGCGCGCAAAGGTACTACTTTTTTTTGACATATGCAAGCATTTAAGTAAAAAGTTATACTTTTTCTTAATATCTTTCTACTTTCGGCTTTCGACTTTTGACTATTTGCTTTCGACTCCTGTCACTTTGCCCGTATAAACAGTTGCACCGGCGTGCCGCTAAAATCCCACCACTCGCGCAGTTTGTTCTCCAGGAAACGGCGGTACGGCTCTTTGACGTACTGCGGCAGGTTGGCGAAGAACACAAACGTCGGTATCTGCGTGTTCGGCAACTGGGTGCAGTATTTGATCTTGATGTACTTGCCTTTCCATGCAGGCGGCGGGTAGTTCTCAATGAGCGGCAAGAACTTCTCGTTCAGTTGTGCTGTCGGCACTTTCTTGTTCTTGTTCTCATAGACATGTATCGCTGTCTCCACCACCTTGAAGATCCTCTGTTTGGTTACGGCGGAGGTAAAGATGATGGGGAAATCCGTGAAAGGCGCGATACGTTCGCGGATAGCGGACTCGTATGCCTTGATGTCAGCGTTGGTCTTGCTCTCCACCAGATCCCATTTGTTGATACAAACGACCAGTCCTTTCTTGTTCTTCTGAATCAGCGAATAGATATTCAGGTCCTGTGCCTCAATGCCGCGTGTGGCGTCAATCATGAGGATACACACGTCGCTGTTCTCTATCGCGCGGATGGAGCGTACGACGGAGTAATACTCCATGTCTTCCGTTACTTTGGCTTTCTTACGGATGCCGGCGGTATCGACGAGGTAGAAATCCTTGCCGAATTTGTTATACCGGGTGTATATGGAGTCCCGTGTCGTTCCGGGGATGTCGGTTACTATCGTCCGCTCTTCTCCGATGAAGGCGTTCAGGATGCTGGACTTGCCTGCGTTAGGCCGTCCTACGATAGCGAACCGCGGCAGGTCTTCGAGTGCCTCGTCGCTGTTGTCCTCTTTGCGGAAACGGCTCACTACCTCGTCCAAGAGATCACCCGTTCCCAGACCGTTCTCGGCGGAGAGGATAAACGGTTCGCCCAAGCCGAGTTTGTAGAACTCCGCTGCGCCGTACTGGCTCTCGAACGTATCTACTTTGTTGACGCAGAGGACGGTAGGTTTCTTTGCCTGCCGTAGCAGATGCGCCACCTCCATGTCGAACTGGGTCACCCCTTCGTTCACATCGACAACCAGCATCACTACGTCCGCTTCGCGGATAGCGAGGTCCACTTGCCGGTTGATCTCGCTCTCGAACGTGTCATCGCTGTTGACAACCCATCCTCCGGTGTCTATCACCGAGAACTCCCTTCCGCACCATTCGGCTTTGCCGTACTGGCGGTCACGGGTTGTACCGGCGGTATTCATCACTATCGCCCTCCGTGTTCCCGTCAGGCGGTTGAACAGGGTCGATTTCCCTACATTGGGACGACCCACTATCGCTACAATATTTGCCATAGTTTATTGATTTTGTTATTATTTTTCTAGGATCCTAGGAACCCTAGTACCCTAGTACCCTAGTTACAACCTCCGCAGCCTTCGCATCCTTCGCCTTTCTTCTTGCTGCATCCTCCGCCGCAGCCTCCGCATCCGTGTCGCGGGTTGCGGATGGCTTTCAGTTCGCCTTCCGTCACGTCGCGGACAGCGATGATCTTTCCTTGGAAATGCAGGTCCTCACCGGCATAAGGGTGGTTGAGGTCGATTGTCACTTGTTCGTCTGTTATCTCGCACACTTGCGCTTTGACAACCTGTCCGTCCACGGTGTTCATCGGTACGACAGCACCTACATACACGCGCTCTTCGTCGAACTCGCCGTCGCCGTTGAAGAACATTTTCTTCGGCAGGTCCATTAGTCCTTCGGGGATATACTCGCCATAGGCGTCTGCGGCTTTGAGCACGAAGTCGAAAAGCGCTCCTTCCTCTTTGCCTTCCATCTGTGCTTCAAAGGCAGGAAGCATCATTCCTTCGCCTTGGCACCACACTAACGGAGTCTCCTCCGTAGCTTTTTCCATTAACTCTTCTTTTCCGTCCTCGCCGGCTATATACAGCTCGTACGTGGCACTCACTACTTTTAATTTTTCTACCACCATGTTACTCGTGAATTTGTTGATTGGTTACTGTTTTTGTCATATTTGAGGTCGCTCAGTATGGATGCGTTGACACCTATGTGGAAGGTGTAGCTCTTGAACGGTCCGATAGGGTTGATGCTGGCTGTCATGTTCCAGCAGTGCAGGTCCCGGCTGATGTTGAATGTGCAGCTTGTCACTCTCATCACATCGAAGTTATAGGTCATGTTGGCGCTCACTTTCCATCCTTGTCCGAGACCGATGTTTCCTTGCAGGCTGAGCGAGTTGCGCCATTTCATCTTGTATTGCATCTTGTTGTAGTCGAACTCGCTTCCGTTGGCGTAGGCGAGGGAGTAGTTGATAGAGAGGCTCCAGGGGAACTCTGTCCGGACGTATCCGTCGTCCACCTCCGCTTCTTTCTTTCCGCCTAACTTGGCGTTGCGGTCCATGCCGCTGTCGTCTTTCGTGATCGGATCAAGGTTCGGTTCTTCTTCTCCCGTCCCTGCTTCCGACGGCTGACTGCTGCCGGCTGACGGCTTACTTTCGCCTCTCCTCTTCTCGATCGCGGCTTTCCATTTCTTGATGGTCTGGTTGTTGAAGGTGTAGCTGAAGTTCCAACTGAATCCGCTCCAGTGCGGGAAACGTCCGTTGTGCCAGTACTGTTTGTTGGTCCGCACGGGGGTGCCGGCGGCGTTCAGTTCGTACATATACGGATCGAGCGACGTGCTCATGTTCAGGCTGTAGTTGTTCAGCTTCGGGAATTTCAGACGCAGGTTCACGGAGAAATTGCTCCAGTTCATACTGTCGGCTGCGAAGTTATATCCTCCGTTTACGGAGAAGTTATCAATCAGACTGATCACTTTGTACGGGTTCTTGCCCGTGGTGTCTTCTTTGTTGACCACTTTGACTTCCAGGTTGTTTGCTACGCCGAAGTTCAGCGTTGCAGACATGCCTCTCGGCGCGTTGCCGAACGGGCTGTTGGCGAAACGCGAATAGGTCTGGTGCATCACTACCGGATTGCCGGCTTCGTCCGTCTTCTGGATCTTGCGGCCCGTGGTGCTGTCTATCTCGTTGGTATATACCGGCTGGTCGTAATGGCCGTAATAACCCCAGAAACTCTTTTCGAAATCCGGGTGGTAGCTGATGCTCAGGGTAGGTGTCACCACATGGCGGAATTTCTCTACTTTGCTGTTCGGGAAGAGTTTCTTGAGCGGCGTGTAGAAGCCGTATAGTTTTGTGCTGAGGCTCAGTCCCACGTCAAAATCGAAGACGTTGTAGAATCCCGTTGTGGTGTCACGCGCCAGCGCCTGCGCCTCGTCGTCCCATTGCTGGTCGATGCGGCTGAAATACATCCGGTCGCGCAGGTTGATAGTAGGCGAGACGGAGAGGTATTTGAAGAGCGTGAAGCTCGCTTTGATAGGCAGGTTATGGCTGATACCCGTCTGCCAGTCGCGGAAGAAGTTCGAATGCAGGAAATCTTTCTCCTTCATGCTGTTGGTGGCTATCTTGCCGTTCATCGAGTAGCTCATGCTGATCTTCTCGTACCACCGCTCTTTGCCTGCCACTTTTCCTTTGCGCTTGAGTGTCGCCTGCCGCCATAGCTTGAAGGGGTACTGGCTGCTCATGGAGACGGTCATCTGCGGTGCGGTAAGGCTGATGGTCGAGTCGCTCGTGCGCTGCGTCAGACTCGCGCTCATGCTTAGACTCCACGGACTGTCGGGGAACCGCTGGGTGTAGTTGATTGTACTGCTCTTCGTGTTCTCCGAGTACAGGGACGGGTTGTAATAACTGTTGATGTTGCTGCGGTTATAACCCGATGTGGAGAAGTTGACGGACGCGGAGAAAGTGCTGTAGGGGTTGGACTTGGCGTCCTGCGAGTGGCTCCATTGGATGCTGAAGTTCTTCCGCGCGCTGTAGTCCGGCATGCCTTGTTCGCTCGTCACGTCGTTGCGGTAACTGATACTCAGGTTGCCCGAGAAATGGTATCGCCACAGATACCGGCTCTTGGCGCTCACGGCCCATGTGCCGCGGCTGTAGATGTCGCCCGTCACTTCGAGGTCCATGTAGTCGCAGATGGCGAAATAATATCCTAATCCGCGCAGGTACAAGCCGCGCGTGTAGTCGTCGCCGAAAGTAGGCATGATCAGTCCGGACGAATAGGTGTTCGTGAACGGGAAGAATCCGAACGGCAGCGCTATAGGAAGCGGCACGTCACCTACCACCAAATAAGACGGTCCGGCGGCTATGTACTCACCCGGTTTCACTTTCGCTTTCGTCAGATGGAGGTAGAAATGCGGATGGTCGTGGTCATCGCAGGTGGTGTACTGTCCGCCGCCAAGCATCATCTCGTCGTTGTTCAGTTTCTTGGTCTTGTCGGCGATGATATATCCTTCGCCCTGCTGGGTCACTACGTGACGGATATAACCTTTCTGCGTCTTGATGTTATAGGTTATCTCGTTGGTCTCGTAACTCTCTTTGCCGTCGTTGAAGACGGGTTTGCCTTTCCATTCCTCGTATATCGAGTCATACACGCCGTGGGCGTAGATCGTGCTGGAGTCCATCTTGATACGGATGTAATCCGCCTGCAACTGCATCGATTCGTATTTGAGGTCGCCCTTTCCGTGCAAAAAGGCGGTACCGTTACCCATCATGATCATCGAGTCGGACGCCTGGTAATGCACAGGCGATTTGAGTTCACTCTCCTTCTTCGGCTTCTCCTCCTTCGTACTTGGTACTTGGTCACTTGGTAATTCCTCCTCCGTACTTGCAGTTTGGCCTGTGGTCACGACAGAATCGGGAAGCTCTTTGAGAACCTCTTGCGCCCGGATGATGCCTGTCTGTAAGACCAGCAAAATCCACACCATAATATGTCCACATACGCGTATGTGCACACTACCGCATATTAAAACGGCTGCAAAAATAGTAAAAAAAAATGACATACGCAAGTTTTTGGGCATTTTTTTTGCCGGAGCGGTATATTATACCGCGATTATTAACGGCTTATGGATCATGCGGATTGCGTATGTAACCTTTCTTGGTAATGAGTGCTAAATGAGTCGTAAATGACCCGTGAGTAAATTAGCACTCATTCTCAAACTTTATAACTGATTCCGCTGCAAAGTTACAGTTTTTTTGAAATACGCAAGAATAAGAGTATTTTTTGCACCAAAACCTTGCGTATATGCAATTTTTGTTGTACCTTTGCACTCGCAAATTGTAGTATTATGGAAATACAGTCATACATTGCCGCGCATCGTGAGCGGTTCATGGAGGAATGGGCATCGCTCATCAGGATCCCTTCCGTCAGTTGTCAGGAAGAGCACAAAGCCGACATGCTGCGCTGCGCCGAGCGGTGGCGCGAACTGCTGCTGCAAGCCGGCTGCCAACGGGCGGAAATAATCCCTTCCGCCGGCAACCCATTCGTCTTTGCCGAGTTCCAATGCGAAAATGAGAAAATAGGAAAATGTGTAAATGAGAAAATACCTACGGTGCTTGTTTACGCTCATTACGATGTTATGCCGGTGGAGCCGTTGGAGCTATGGCTGTCCGACCCGTGGGAACCGTCCATCCGCGACGGACGGCTTTACGCACGAGGGGCCGACGACGACAAAGGACAGGCGATGATTCAGGTCAAAGCGTTTGAATACATGGTCAAAACAGGACAGATGAGATGCAACGTCAAGTTCATCTTCGAAGGTGAAGAAGAGATCGGTTCTCCCTCGCTGGAGGCATTTCTGGAGGAACACAAAGACCTGCTGAAAGCCGACATCATCCTTGTCTCCGACACCTCTATGATAGGTAAAGAGACACCTTCAATCACTACAGGTCTGCGCGGACTGGCGTACTGGCAGATAGAGGTGGACGGACCGAACAGAGACCTCCATTCCGGACATTTCGGCGGAGCGGTCAAAAATCCAGTAAATGCACTCTGTGAAATGCTGGCGCAGATCGTCGATAAGGACGGTAGAATAACGATTCCCGGCTTCTACGACGATGTGCTGCCGATACCCGATGAGGAACGGAAAATGATTGCGCAGATTCCTTTCTCGCAGGAAAAATACAACACTGCTATTGGCGTCGATGATGTCTTCGGAGAAAAGGGTTATTCGACCCTCGAATGCAACTCCTGCAGACCCTCTTTTGACATCTGCGGCATATGGGGAGGTTACACGGGCGAGGGCTCCAAGACAGTCCTGCCGTCCAAAGCTTTTGCCAAGGTCTCATGCCGGCTCGTAGCCAACCAGGACCACGAGAAAATTTCGCAGGCGTTCGTCGATTATATCGAGTCGCTCCGTCCGCAGGGAGTGCGCGTGAAAGTGACACCGATGCACGGCGGTCAGGGCTATGTCTGCCCGATAGATATTCCCGCCTACAAAGCCGCGGAAAAAGGCTTTGAACTGGCTTTTGGAAAGCGTCCGCTTGCCGCGCGGCGCGGTGGCTCGATACCTATTATTGCCGCCTTCGAACGGATCTTGGGATGCAAGACCATCCTGATGGGTTTCGGCCTGGAGCAGAACGCCATCCATTCGCCTAACGAGTCCATGGACCTCGAGGTGTGGGAGAAAGGTATCGTCGCCGTCTCCGAGTTCTACAAGGAGGTAGGGAGATGAAGATAGCTATTCTCGGTGCAGGGAGTGTAGGGACGAACCTGCACCACGCCTTTGAGACTAAAGGCATCAAGACCGAACTCATTCATGCCCGTCCGCTGACGGATCCTACAGCAGAGCGGTCTTACAGCAACGCGGTCCGTCTGCCACAGGCAGACATATATATCTATGCCATAGCGGATCAGGCGCTGCGGGATGTGATATCGGTCATCCATGCGCCGAAAGCCCTGCACCTGCATACATCCGGCACAATGCCGATAGACGTGTTCGGAGAAGACAAACCCCATGCCGGAGTACTTTATTTCTTCCAGTCCTTCAGCCGGACAAAGATGATAGACGACTGGAGCAGCATTCCTTGTTTTATCGAGGGAAAGAACATCGATGACGTGGCGGCGATATACTCCCTGGCGCAGAACCTGACGGGACATATCTACGAGGCGAACCGGCATGACCGCGAACGGCTGCATATAGCCGGTGTGTTCGCTAATAACTATTCGAACCTGATGTTTCGCATCGCCGCAGACCTCTTACGCGACACACGTATTCCTTTTGAAGCCCTGCTGCCGCTCATCGACAACACGGCTGCCAAAGTACACTCGATGACCCCTCGTGACGCACAGACCGGACCTGCACAACGGGGCGATTTGGCTGTGATAAAGCACCATCTGGAGGTACTAAGGACAATGGAAAATGGACAAGCAACCTCAAACAATCTCCGGGGATTTAGTGCGGAAGAGATGTGCGAAGTGTATCAATTGCTCGCAACGTTAATCGGGAAAAAGCATAATCATCCAATTCCTCCCACCGGACAGCAATAGTCCCTTCTATTTGCGGCAACTCCTCCACCTTATGTATTATAAACCGCGCGTGTATCTTCTGATGCGAGAGGACGTGCGATAACTCGCAGACCGCCTGCGGCTGACAGAGTACAGACCGCTCCGCTGACAGAGTACGGACCGAATCAGTCTGTACTCTGTATTCTGTATTCTGTACTCCTTCACTTTCTTCGCAGGGGAACTCGTAGAGGTGATACCATATATCTTTCGGGTCCTCCCTCCGCCGGATAAGGGTATAAACTTCTGACGGCTGAATGCTGACGGCTGACTGCTGTAAGTAGATATGGTAATCGAACCACCGGTCACGCACTTTCGGCCGCTGTTTGCGTACGGGCAATAACTCCGCCGTGCCGTGGGCATGCGCCGCACAGAAATCCGCCAGCGGACAACTCTCGCAACGACTGACAGCTGAATGCTGATGGCTGACGGCTTCTAACACAGGCGTGCAATAGAGCGCACCGAACTCCATGATAGCGGAGTTGAAGAGACGCGGGTTGTCGCGGTCCAGCAGTTCTTCTATCTTCTTGTGAAACAGTTTCTTTCCTGCCGTGGTATCGAAAGGTTCGTCGATATCGAAAAGCCTTGCCACAACGCGATATACATTGCCGTCCATAGCAGGATAGGGCAGGTTGTATGCAAACGAAGCAATCGCTCCGGCGGTATAGTCTCCCACACCGGGCAAAGCTCGGATTTCCTCAAAAGTACGCGGAAAATGATAGGCAGGTATCTCTTGGCTTTCGACTTTCGACTTTTGTCTTTCTACTGTCATTTTCGCGGCTTTGTGCAGGTTCCGCGCGCGGGAGTAATAACCCAGTCCCTGCCATTCGCGCAAGACCTCCGCTTCGTCCGCCGCTGCCAGATCACGGACGGTAGGCCAACGCTGTAGAAAACGGCGGTAGTACTCCAATCCCTGAGCAACACGTGTCTGCTGCAGAATGATCTCGCTCAGCCATATGGCATATGGGTCATCCGTCTCACGCCACGGCAAGTCGCGGCGGTTAACGAAATACCATTCGTATAAACGGCTATATATGAGTGATTTAGCCATAAAAAAAGACGTTTTTGAGCTATAAATACTAAAATTGACCACAAAATTAGAAAAAAATTTGCACATGTCAAAATATTTTACTAATTTTGCACGATTTTTTCGCGGAAGGAGGATCACTCCTCTCTAAAAACAGAAAATTTATAACAGACAATATAGTATGACAAAAGCAGAATTAGTAAATGAAATTGCGATCAGCACGGGTTATGACAAGAAGTCAATCAACCTGATACTGGACAGCATGCTGGATCACGTCAGGAAGTCTCTTGGCGAAGGGGAATTTGTTTACATGCGCGGTTTCGGAAGCTTTATCCTGAAGACCCGCAAAGCGAAAGTGGCGCGCAACATACGTTCCAAAACGTCCGTTGACGTGCCCGAGCACTCGATACCGTTCTTTGTGCCCGCTAAGGAGTTCAAAGCCGTTGTAAGAGACGTAAAAGGAAAAAAATAACATTAGTATAATAACATTTTAAATTAAACAATTATGCCAAACGGAAAGAAGCATAAGAGACACAAGATGTCAACGCACAAACGTAAAAAACGTCTGCGCAAGAATCGTCATAAGCATAAGTAATCGACGATCGTATTTTTAGCTTTGTGGCTCAAGACCCGCCTAAGTGTAGCCGGGTTGCCACAAGGCTTTTATTTTTATAAAACTCAACAAATATGAAAAGCGAATTAATTGTGGACGTACAGCCGCAAGAGATCGCAATAGCGCTGACCGAGGATGACCGGCTGCAGGAAGTGGCGCGTGAGAAACGCAATGAAGACAATTTCGCAGTAGGTAACATTTATTACGGCAGAGTCAAAAAAGTGATGCCGGCGCTCAATGCGGTTTTTGTGGATGTGGGTCATGAGAAAGAAGCTTTTCTGCACTATTTGGATTTAGGTTCTCAGTTTCGTACGCTGCAAACGTATGTTACCAAAGCCGTTTCGGACAGACGCCGGATTCCGGTCATCACCAAGACTCCGCGCCAACCCGAAGTAGGTAAAGAGGGACAGATAGCCGAGGTCCTCAAAGTAGGCGATCCTATTCTTGTGCAGGTTTCCAAAGAACCCATCAACACCAAAGGACCGCGCCTGACTGCAGAGATCTCTATCGCCGGACGGAATATCGTCCTCATTCCCTTTACCGACGGAGTCATGGTCTCCCAGAAAATCAAACGGGAAGCGGAGAGACAACGTCTCAAACAACTGATGCTTTCTATCAAACCGCAAGGTTTCGGCATCATCATCCGTACCGTAGCTGAAGACAAACGTGCCGCTGAGTTAGACAACGAACTGCGCCTCCTGATGGAGCGGTGGACACAGACCGTCAAAACACTCCAGCAGAAAGAGCCCGTCAGCCTCGTGAGCGAAGAGATGGGACGTACACTCGGTATCATCCGAGACGTGCTCAGCCCCGATTTCACTTCCATTCAGATCAATGACAAGGAGATCTACGAAGACGTACGGCATTATCTAAGGCTCATCGCTCCCGAAAGCGAGAAGATTGTCAAACTCTACAAAGGCGCACAGCCTATTTTTGACCATTTCGACATCACCCGGCAGATGAAAACGGGACTCGGCAGAACGGTCGGTTTTAAACATGGGGGATACCTCATTATCGAGAAAACCGAAGCACTGTTCTCCATTGATGTCAATTCCGGCAGCAAGAAACTGTTCGAGGATCAGGAGCAAAACGCCTTCCAGTTCAACATGTTGGCAGCCGACGAGTTAGTGCACCAACTGCGCCTGCGCGATATTGGCGGTATCATCATCGTGGATTTTATAGACATGGATGACAAAGGCCACCAGCAGCAGCTGTACGACTATGTACGCAAACTGATGGAGCGCGACCGGGCAAAGCATAATGTGCTGCAACTCAGTAAGTTCGGACTCATGCAGATCACGCGCCAGCGCGTGCGGCCCGCAGTGGAAGTGGATGTCACAGAGGTATGCCCCACATGCGGAGGAAAAGGTAAGATCCAGTCTTCCATCCTCTTCACCGACCAGATCGAAGAAGCTTGTGCACACATGTCTTCCCATCACGGACGGGGGTTGAAACTGCATCTCCACCCATATGTGTACGCCTACGTGACGCACGGGTGGATCGCTTCACTCGCCGGCAAATGGCGCAGAGAGTATGGCGTAAAAGTGATGGAAAACCAGGCACTCGGCATGCTCGAGATGAGGTTCTACAACGAGAAAGGAGACATCCTGCAACACACGGAGGAACATGCTCCTGCCAAAGCAGAAAAGTAACAGAAAAAGAAAAGCCCGCACTCGCGGGCTTTCTTTTTCTCTCACCTTTCACCTTTCACCTTTCAACTTTCAACATCCATCTCTTCTACTTCGGCTCCGGGGATGTACCTTTTTAGCACACGGGCTACACCGGTGGTCCAGTTGTTGATCGAGTCCTGGTCCATCTGCAGACCGCTGATCATATGTACTACCTGGTCTATCGGCATACCGTACCGCAGCACGCCGGAGATGAGCTTGGCGTAGTTCCAGAACTCGCGGTCGAACTTGTAACTCAGTCCTTCCACAGTCGTCTTGAAACCGCGGGTGTTGACGAACTGGAAGTCATAACGTTTCGTGCCGTCCTCTTTGACAACCTTGATGATCTTGCCTTTGGTAACGGACTTGGGCAACGCTATACCCATCTCGTCGTCTGCCAGACCCGTGAAGATCTCATACGGACGACCGTCTTTCAGACCCACGAACGCAATCCATTTGTCTTTCTGGTTCTGGAACCGCACGACGTCGCATTCCAACTCCGCCGGTCGCTTCAACAGGGTGTTCTCTGTATTTTCCATAATTATTGATTGTATATGTGCTTTTCTCTTTGAGCAGCTCCGCTGCGGTCTTTTGTCTTTGAGCGAAGCGGTCTAACTGATACTTATCTTCGCGGAGCAAGAGGTCTCTCCCGCTTCGTTCTTGAGTTGGTATTGCACGCCATCCGGCGTAACGAGATAGAGCGTCTGCAGCGTCTCGCCCGGCATCGCTTCCTTGCTGTAATTGATATCCAGCCGTACTTTCTTTCCGTAGTAATCCGGCAGGTACGCATCGGTCATCGCCTGCAGATAGCGGCAACTATTGCAATGTCCGTTGTAGTCGATATCGGAATACACCACTTTGTGCGTTTCGCAGCCTGTCGGCTCAGGAATGGTCGTCATTCGTACGCGGCTCATCTCTATCACTTCGCCGTCCACGCAGTCCGCGAACATCGGGTCGTCGAAGATGTTCACGATCTCTCTCTTCTCCAGATCCAGCACCGCCCAGACGCTCTTGCATTGCCCGATGAGTCTCCACTCGCCCTCTTTCGACTTTTGACTTTCGACTTTCGACTCCTTCGTATATATCCTGAAATTACGGGTACTCAGCATATGTGAGTTGCTCTCGATCCATGTCTCGAACCGCACCTGCTGGCAATGCGTCGGCAGTTCGTACATCTCTACGCTCAGCCGTGTCAGGATCCATGTCAGCCCCCGTGGATGAAGCGCCGCAATGCCGAATCCCAACTCGTCCGCTACGGTACCTGCTACCTCCAGCAGGTAGTTCTCCAGGTTGAACAGCCGCAACTTCTTCGCACCGTCCACTTCCTGGTACTTAATCTCGTATTCGTAATTGTATTTCATCTCTAAACACTAAACACTAAACTATTCCTTCAGCCATCTATCCAGCCAACCTCTGAACTCTCTTTGCCAAAGAATGCCGTTCTGGGGCTTGAGCACCCAGTGGTTCTCGTCCGGGAAGATCAGTAACTCTGCCGGTACGCCGCGCATCTTGGCTGCATCAAACGCTGCCATAGCCTGATTAGCCAGAATACGGTAGTCTTTCTCGCCGTGGATACAGAGGATCGGCGTGTCCCATTTATCCACGAACCGATGCGGACTGTTCTCAAACGTGCGCTGCGCGATCTTGTTGTCTTTCTCCCAATACGCACCGCCCATGTCCCAGTTCGCGAACCATTTCTCCTCGGTCTCCAGATATTGCATCTCCAGATTGAAGATACCGTCATGCGCAATGAACGCTTTGAACCGTCCGTCGTGGTGGCCTGCTATCCAATAGACGCTGAACCCGCCGAAAGAAGCACCCACGCATCCTAAATGGTCTTTATCCACATACGGCTCTTTGCAGAACTCGTCGATAGCGGTGAAATAATCCTTCATGCACTGACCTCCGTAGTCGCCGCTGATCTCTTCGTTCCATTCTTTTCCGAATCCCGGCAGACCCCTTCTGTTAGGAGCCACGATGATATAATCGCCTGCGCTCATCATCATGAAATTCCAGCGGAACGACCAGAACTGGCTGACGGGACTCTGCGGACCGCCCTCGCAATACAGGATCGTCGGATATTTCTTCGCCGGATCGAAATGCGGCGGATAGATGATCCACGTCAGCATGTCTTTGCCGTCGGTCGTCTTCTGCCACCGCGGCTCAACGGTCGAACGCTCGATTTGGTTGTATATATTGTCGTTCTCATGGGTCAACTGTTCCAGCGGCTGGTTGTACGTGTCGAACGGCTGCTCGTAATAGATCTCCGTATGGGCGTACTGCTCATGGTCTTTGCGCAGCCATTCGCGGATGTCGAGATGGTAAATCTCGTTCGCCTGACGCATGGAGTGACCTAACAGATATGCCTGATAATCCGTCACATCACCCAGACCCAGATCCCATTGACCTTCTGTCAGTTTGCTGGTCCAGCCGTCCAAGGTGACGCGGTAGAGTTGAACGGTAGCATGCTTGCAAGCGGTGAAGACCAGCGCCGTGTCGTCCAGCCATTTGTATTCATCGACATTGGTGTCCATCGCGCGGCTCAGGAAACGCTTCTCGCCTGTCTCCAAATTGAGAGCCATCAGCCGGTTCTCGTCGCTCTCATAGCCGTCGCGTTCCATGGACTGCCAAGCGATCCACTCGCCGTTACGCGAATAACTCGGATTCGTGTCATAACCCTTGTTGTCGCCGGTGATGTTCTTATGCGTACGCGTGCGTAAATCATATAGGTATATGTCGCTGTTCGTGCTCACGGCGTATTCCAGACCGGTCTTCTTGCGGCAGGTGTACGCTATCTCTTCGTTGTTCGGGTTCCATGCTAACTGCTCTATGCCGCCGAAAGGCTTCATCGGACTCTCATAAGCCGTGCCTTCCAGGATGTTGACGCACTCGCCCAACTTGGCGGATTTGATCCGTTCGCCCTCACCGAAATACTCGGTCTCCAACTCGCATACGAAAGGCTGCGGAGCGGTCTCCGTCCATTCGTCCCAGTGTTTGTACATCAGGTCCTCGTGCATGTGTCCCGTTGCCAGCGGCAGATCCGGATATTTGTCGGCGGTCGAAGGAACGGTCTTCACTTGCTTGATGAGGATGACCTTGTCCCGCATTGGCGAGAGCAAAAATCCCTCAATATCCTCTGCGCCTTCTACTTCCACCTCCTCTTTGTCCCTGCGGAGATAGAGTTTGCCGCCTTTGAGATATGCCAGACAGCCGCTGTTACCGAACCATGCCGGCTCGCTTCCTACAAACTCGTCAATCACTTCCGGCTTTGAGTCCGCAGGACGTTCTTTCGACTTTTGACTTTCGACTGCAAACGGATTAACAATCCGGATCCATGTCGTGCTCCGGTTCTCCTCTACGGAATAATAGCTCACGGTGTAAGCGAGCAGACCTGTCTCGATGTCGCTCTTGACGGAACCGATACGGCCCATCGCCCAAAGCCCTTCCGGTGTCAAACGACCGCCTTCAATCGTGATCTGAGGCTTCGTGACTGGAGCTTGCTGCTGCTCCTCGTCTTTGGCACAGCCGGCACTCAATAATGCTATCGCTGCCATAATAAAAATCTTCCAGTTTTTCATTAATTTTGTTGTTTTCTTTTAACTAATCGGCAAAATCGACGACAAAGGTACAAAAAAATTTGCATATATGCAAAAAAATCACTATTTTTGCACCATAAATCGCAAATACCATGAAAATTCAGTTTTTAGGCGCAACGCGCGAAGTGACAGGCAGCAAGCACCTGATCACAACCGATTCGGGACACACTATTCTTCTCGACTGTGGTATGTATCAAGGTAAAGGAGCGGAGACAGACGCCGACAACAGAGACTTGGGCTTTGACCCGGAGAAACTGGATTGTATCGTCCTCTCTCACGCTCATATCGACCATTCCGGCCTCATCCCGTATGTGTATAAGAAGGGTTTTCGTGGCGATATCTATTGCACCCATGCTACGCGCGACCTCTGCGCAATCATGCTTGCCGACACCGCTTTCATTCAGGAGCAGGATGTCAAGACCTATAACAAGAAAATCAACCGCCAGCACCCCCATAAAGAGAAGGGGAAGAACTATTTCCTGGAGCCGCTTTATACCCAGCAGGATGTCGATCGGGTGATGAAGCATTTCGTGTGCTATGACTACGACCGCCGTTTCCGTGTCTTTGACGATGTGCTGCTGACTTTCACCAATTCGGGTCACATGCTCGGAAGTGCGATCTGTTCGCTGGAAATCTATGAAAGCGATCAGCCGTCAGAAATCAGCCGTCAGAATGATGGTTCAAAACGCTGGAAACGCCTTTGCTATACAGGCGATATTGGGCGGGCGCACAGCCATATTCTCCCTTCGCCGATGCTCTTCCCGCAATGCGATTACCTCATCTGCGAATCGACTTATGGAGACCGTCTGCACGAGGATCCGATGGTCACGGAGCAGCAGCTGCTGGAGATTGTGAAAGACACTTGCGAGTACCGCAAAGGCAAACTCCTCATCCCTTCTTTCTCCGTCGGGCGGACCCAGGAGATAGTCTATGTCCTGAATAAACTCTACAACGAGCAATACCTCTCCAACCGCATACCGGTCTATGTCGATTCGCCGCTCTCGACCAACGCCACGCATATCTTCCGCATGTACCCGCAGTACCTCTCGGACGAGGTGCGCGACACGCTGCGTTTTGACGACGACCCGTTCGGATTCAACACCCTGCGTTACATCACCGACGTGCGCGAGTCGAAACGGCTGAATACCGACGACAAACCCGCTATCATCATCTCCGCATCAGGCATGTTGGAGGCGGGACGTATCAAACACCATGTGGCGAACCATATATCCGACCCGCGATGCACAATCCTTATCGTCGGTTATTGCGAGCCGACAACCCTTGGAGCGCGTATTCAGGAACCCGGACTCAAATGGATCTCTATCTTCGGACTTGACCGCAAGATCAAAGCGCAGATAACCAAACTGGAAGGCTTCTCCGGACACGGCGATTACAAAGAGATGATCGACTATCTGACGCGTTCTCTCCAGGTGGAAAACGTGCAGCGCGTCTTTGTCGTCCATGGAGAAGAAAAGGCGGCGGAAACATACAAAGAGCACCTCTCCGAGGCGGGATTCAGACATATTGAAGTACCCGAAAAAGGCGAGATAGTGACTTTGTAGCAAAAAAATGAAGAATTTATTTGCGTAATTCAAAAAAAAGCAGTACCTTTGCACTCGCTTTTGTGCGGGTAGTAGTTCAGCCCGGTTAGAATGCCTGCTTTGGGAGCAGGAGGTCGTGAGTTCGAATCTCGCCTACCCGACAAAATGGAGTCACGCCACGTGACTCCATTTTGATTAATAATTTTTAATTTTTAATTTTTAATTTGTATAAGGCCATATTCGTTGACATAGACGATACGCTCCTCGACTACGTTCCTTGTTGCCGGGAGGCTTTTGATGCAGCGATGGATACTCTGTCAGCCGAAGGCGGTCTGTCAGCGGAGCGGTCTGTCTTCTGTCAGCGGAGCGGTCTCTTTAACCTCTTCTTCGACATCGCAGGACGGCTCTTTTCCGAGGCGAAGCATGGCAAATACACGATTGCGGAAGTGATGGACCTTTATCCGAAGGAGTTCATCGCTGCTATCGGATATCCGGACTCGGCGGTTGAGCCTTTCAAACACGCTTTCCGCGCCGCATGGGGAAAGACGCACACCTTGGTTCCCGAGGCGGAAGAAATGCTTGAGACCTTGAAAAACAAAGGCTACCGCCTCTTTGCAGCCTCCAACAGTTTCGGACATCTGCAGCGTTCGAGGCTGGAGCAGGCGGGCATTCTCCATTATTTCGAGGACACTTTTATCTCTATGGACATCGGCTATGACAAACCCGACATCCGTTTTTATCAGGAGGCGCTGCGCCGTGCCGGACTCAAATCCGGAGAAGTGCTCATGATCGGAGACTCCATGACAACAGATATCGAGGGCGCAAAAAACGCCGGCATGGACGCTCTTTTCTTCGACCGAAGAAACAATGCCTCCCTCCTGGAACTAATAAAGGAACTATAATCCCTAATCCGTCATCCCGTAATTACGTCATCCCGTCATCCCGTAATCCCGAAAAATATGAATCGTTTCACGCTTGGTAAAATAATAAAATTCTTCTTGCACTGGCACTACGATGTGCGCATAACAGGCGAAGAATTGCTGCGCGACAACTCCGTTCATCTGGTCTTGCCGAATCATACAGCCTACATGGATCCGCTGATCCTTTTCAGCGAACTGTGGTGGCTGCCGATAAGCCCTATGGTGGACGAACTCTTCATGCGCCACTGGCTCTACGGACGCGTGCTGCGACTCGGAGACGCTATCGAAGTGCCGGACCTCAATAAAAGTGCCATGTCCCGCGAAGAAGGAGCGGCGGCGGCGTCGCAACTCAGCCGGATCGCCATAGACAGCCTCGCGCAAGGCAAACAGATATGTTTCTATCCTTCGGGACACGTCAAAACGATTGATAAGGAAGTCATCGGAAACAGGCGCATGGCATACGAGGTCTGCAAGGAACTGCCGCAAGGAGTGCGAGTCATCCTTTGCAGAATGAGAGGACTCGAATCCAGCAGATGGTCCAGACTCAAGCCTAAGAAATGGAAATGGCGCCGTACGGTCACGCTCCATTTTGAGGACCACACGGACGAACTACGCCACTGGGCGCAGACACTCGACAGACGGGCCTTCAACGAGAAATTGGAGAACTGGTACAACGAAACATGACAAAATAGAGTAAGTCAGCACTCCGCACCAAAGGATAACCCAAGGATTCCCCAAGGATAACCCAAGGATAGAATGAAAAAAATGTACTTTTTGCACTTTTTATGTATATATACATAGTATATATACACTTTTTAATTCAAAAATAATTTTGATATGTGCAAAAATAGTAGTAATTTTGTAGCCTGATTAAATGAAAATGACAAACGAAGAGATCGAATCCCGTGCGCAGCGCGCCGTGGACCTGTTCAAACAAGGGTTTAACTGCTCCCAGGCGGTGTTTGCCTCCTGCGCGGATATATATGGTATTACGGACGAGAAACTCGCCCTGCGGCTCTCGGCTTCGTTCGGCGGAGGAATGGGACGGATGAGACTCGTCTGCGGAGCTGCGTCCGGCATGTTCATGCTCGCCGGGCTGCAGAATGGTTCGGCTACACCTCATGACAGCGAAGGCAAAATGGCAAACTATGCTTTTGTCCAGCAGTTGGCGGGAGAATTTAAGGCAAAGTACGGCAGTCTTATTTGCGCGGAACTTTTAGGACTTGTTCCCAAGAATACAACACCCTCCCTTGAGGGGAGGGAAGGGGTGGGGTTCTCCCCTCGTCCTGAAGACCGCACTCCCGAGTATTACCAAAAGCGCCCATGCCCGGAGATGATCGCCGAAGCCGTGCGTATCTATCTCCGCGCAATAAATGAATAAATGTGAAAATGCGTAAATGTGAAAATGCGTAAATGAATAAATGGTAAATGAGAAAATGAATAAATGCAAAAATAGCCTTTTAGACTTAATTGGGCATACCCCGATGCTCGAAATACAACCGCATCTGTTCCTCAAACTGGAGCGGTTCAACCCCGGCGGTTCTGTCAAGGACCGTACGGCGCTGGCGATGATTGAGGACGCGGAGAAAAGCGGCAAACTGCAACCGGGAGCAACGATCATCGAACCTACTTCCGGCAACACCGGAGTGGGCTTGGCGTGGATAGGACGACTCAAGGGATATCGTGTCATCCTCACCATGCCGGAGACCATGTCCGTAGAGCGAAGAAACCTGCTCAAAGCCTATGGAGCGGAACTCGTTCTTACGCCCGGAGCCGAAGGAATGAAAGGTGCTGTCGCTAAAGCGGAGCAACTGCGTTCTGAAACCCCGGACGCCATCATATTAGGCCAATTCACGAACCCTGCCAACCCTGCTATCCATTATGCCACTACGGGACAGGAGATATGGCAAGACACGGACGGCCGGGTGGATGTTTTTATCGCCGGAGTCGGAACCGGCGGCACGGTGAGCGGAGTAGGGCACGCACTGAAGGAGAAGAACAGGCTTGTGGAGATCATTGCGGTTGAACCGGCTGCATCGCCTCTCCTCTCCGCCGGACATGCAGGACCGCATAAGATACAAGGAATAGGGGCGAACTTCATTCCTGAGACCTATCAGTCCGAATATATCGACCGAGTGATGCCTGTCACGGACGAGGATGCTCTTTCCGCGGCGCGGACACTGGCTAAAGATCATGGACTGTTGGTTGGCGTCTCTTCCGGTGCTGCTTATGCTGCGGCGTTGCAATTAACCGCTCTTCCTGAATATAAAAATAAGAATATCGTTGTGCTCCTTCCCGACACGGGAGAAAGATACCTGAGTGTGCTATGACCTATATTCCTACGATAGACCAGCTCAAACGCTTCATGGCGTTCATGCGCGGAGAAGTGTTCCCGGAGTTCTTCCCGTCGATGGAAGCACCTTCGGAACTGAATATCCCCGAAGCCTTTTGGGCGGAACTGCCGGATATCAAGCGTCTGGTCAATACCGATGTGGATGCAATGTTGCATAATGATCCGGCGGTAACCGACCGCGGAGAAGTGATACTCAGTTATCCGCTTACCCAAGTGATGATTCACTACCGCACGGCGCATGCACTCTATCTGCTTGGCGTGCCGCGCATTCCGCGTATGCTGACGGAATTGGCGCATAGCCGCACAGGAATAGATATTCACCCTGCCGCGCAGATAGGAGACCATTTCTGTATCGATCACGGTACAGGTGTCGTCATCGGAGAAACAGCAATCATCGGTTCGCATGTCGTGCTCTACCAAGGCGTGACGCTGGGAGCGAAGAACTTTGAATACGATGAACAAGGCAAACCGATGGATGTACCGCGTCACCCTATCTTGGAAGACCATGTCACGGTCTATTCCAACACCTCTATCCTTGGTCGTGTCACCATCGGACATGATACGGTCATAGGAGGTAATATCTGGCTTACCCAAGACATCCCGGCTAACTCGATTGTCTTGCAATCCACCCCGGAGATAAGAATAAAAGACAAGGGGACAAGAAAAAAGAACAAGAAATAACAATTTAACGTTTGCAAAGCAAACCATTTTAACTCTTTAACTATTTAACGCTATAAAAATATGAGGTATTTTTTAGCAATCATCGGTGGCGGTCCTGCGGGTTATACCGCAGCAGAGAAGGCTTCCAAAGCCGGCAAAGACGTTATTCTCTTTGAGCAGAACGCGCTTGGCGGTACCTGCCTCAATGTCGGATGTATTCCTACCAAATCGCTCCTCTATGGCGCGAAGCAGTATTATAACGCCACGCACGCGCAGAAATACGGAGTTGCAGCAGAGAATGTCACCTTCGATTTTGCAGCCATGCAGAAACGCAAAACCATCGTCGTCCGCAAACTCGTTGCAGGTATCAAGCAGCGTCTGAACAACGACCATTGCACCGTGGTGAACGGTAACGCAACCGTCCTTTCTACCCTCCCTTGTGGGGAGGGACAGGGTGGGGTTTTGGTTTCATGCAACGGTCTGTTGTACGAGGCAGAAAACCTTATGATCTGCACCGGCTCTACGAACTTCGTACCGCCTATTCCGGGTATCAAAGACAATCCCGCTGTCTGGGATTCGACAGACGCATTGGCTGCTACTGAATTACCGAAGTCCGTTATTATCGTCGGCGGAGGTGTGATAGGAATGGAGTTTGCAACGCTCTATCACGAACTCGGTGTGCCTGTGACAGTCATTGAAGCCATGCCTTCTATCCTGCCGAACCTCGATCCCGAAGTGGTGCAAATCCTCCTCGATAAATACCGCAAAGCCGGTATCAATATCCTCACTTCCACTAAAGTGGAATCCATTGACGGCAACACCGTCAAACTTTCCACTTCAGAACTTCTTTCAACTTTATCCGCGGAGCGGATCCTCGTCTCCGTCGGCCGTCGTGCGAACCTCCAAGGTCTCGAAGCGCTCAACGGGCTCGAACTGGAACGCGGTGCAATCAAAGTGGATGGGTTCTGCCGGACCAACCTGCCGAATGTCTATGCCTGCGGCGATGTAACGGGTAAGATCATGCTTGCGCATGTCGCTTCCCACCAAGCCGAAGTGGCTGTGTCCAAAATGCTAAATGACCAAATGCCAAATGACCAAATGGTAAATGACAAAATGGTAAATGACCAGATGGTAAATTATCTTGCTATTCCTTCGGTCGTTTATACCAACCCGGAGATAGCTTCTGTGGGGCTTACCGAAAATCAGGCAGCGGATATGGGGTTCACGACTGAGATTCGCAAACTGCCGATGACTTTCTCCGGACGCTTCATGGCGGAGAACGAAGGAGAAACAGGACTCTGCAAACTCATCTTGGACGCAGAAAAACAAACCGTACTCGGTGTGCATTGTATCGGAAACCCCTGCTCGGAATTTATCGCAGCAGCCTCTTTTGCCGTCAGCAAAGGTTATACAGTGGCGGAAATGCAGCAAGTCGTCTTCCCGCATCCCACGGTAAGCGAGATCCTGCACGAGGTACTGCATTAATCACCAATGTAACTCTTTAACGTTTGCGCAGCAAACCATTTTAACTCTCTAACTCTTTAACGCTTAATAATATGAAAAAACACATTCTTTCTTTCCTTGCGCTCCTCTGCGCAGCGCAATTCATTTTCGCAGAAAAACCGGTTACGGCTCCTGCGGATATTCCAGCGTATTACGCTAGCCTGAACAATAAATCAGGTAGTTCGTTGATGACCACGTTGAATACAGTCACTAACGTCGGTTTCTCTTCGCTTGGTTACGATGGTCTTTGGAACGCTTATCCTTATTCCGATGTCTATCCTGCCGATTCAGTAGGAAAAGCCGGCAAGCTATGGGATATGTACGGAGGCTGTGAGTTCCCGACGGATAGCAAGCGATGCGGTAGTTATAACGGTGAATGTGATTGCGTGAACCGTGAGCACTCTATCCCTAAAAGTTGGTGGGGGGGTGGAAAAAATAATATGTATAGCGATATTTTCCACCTTGTGCCTACGGATGGTTATGTGAATAACCGTCGTGCTGCATATGCGTTTGGAGAAGTGGCGAATGCTACTTACCAGTATAACGGCTGCAAATTAGGTTCACCGAAAGCAGTTAGTACAACGAAAGCGACAATTTACAATGCCACCTCCGCTACTTGTTCTGCCAGCCCTGTTTTCGAGCCGGGTGCGCAGTATAAAGGTGATTTTGCGCGTGGCTATCTCGGCATGATTGCCAGCTATTATAATTCGTCTTATTCGATTACTTCCGGTGATGGTAGCTCTATCTTCGAAGCCTTCAAATCTTCTCATTTCGGTTTGACACAATACGGTGTAGTGCTGCTACTGAAGTGGCATCGTGAGGACCCGGTGTCCCAGAAAGAGATCGACCGCAATAACGGTATCCAAAAAACGCAAGGCAACCGCAATCCGTTTATCGACTATCCGTATCTGGCGGAGTATATATGGGGTGAACACGCAGGAGAGGCGGTGGACCTGGCGCAACTGATGCCTTCTACCGATCCGGCGTTTATTCCCGGTGTCAGCAACGGTTGGAGGGATGGAACAGTTCCTCCGCAACCCGGTGTAACCAAGCACGGTGTCACATGGTCGGTCAACGGCGAGGAACTGCGTATCGATTCGGTTCAGGAGAACCATAAACCTGCATCCATGCCGGCTGAACCTGTTTCATGCTCGACGGAAAGCCCTGTATTCATGGGCTGGACGATTGCGGCTATTGACGGTACACAGGATGAAGCGCCGGCGGTGATCTATAACAAAACGGCTGACTTCCCGGCTGTTACTGCCGATGTCACCTACTATGCTGTCTTTGCTAAAGCAACAGTCGAGGAGGGAATAGCACCTGCTATCTATACTTTCGACGCCAACTCTTCCGAGGGCTGGACCAATACAGCCTTTAAGAGCAACTCCTATTGGATCTTGCGCTCGGGACTTTATCTGGAGTCGCCCGAGATCAACCTCGCAGGCTTGAGTTCTATCTCCATGATCATGCGTACTTATGGCGGTACTTCGTATAACACCGTCAAAGTGATGGCTTCCGGTACACAGATAGCAACGCTGCAGGCTGCCAATAGTACCTTGGCAGAGAATACATGGACGAATACTGCTTCACTGAGTGGTATCAGCAAACTGCGTTTCGAGAGCGAGACCTCTACCGCTTCAAATGGTCCTGCCTTCTCGTCCGTCACAGTCAACGCTGCCGGAGCTGAAACGACATACAGCCGCTTCATCACTTCGTGCTCTGACCATACGGACATCGAAAATGAGCGGATTTCCATCCCAACGCACAAAATTCTGCGGGATGGACGACTTCTCATCGTCATCGGAGACCAAATCTACAATGTGATGGGACAAAGAATCCAATAAACCACTCTTAAACGGGAAAAAATATCTCGCAAATAGGTTAAAACGGCATTTTTGAATAAAATTTGCCGTTTTTTCTTGCATATATGCAAAACTTATTGTAACTTTGTGCGTTTTTTGAGATCCTAGGCTCCTAGGACCCTAGGATACTAGAATACTAGTCAAACTAAATATACTATCTAAAAACACAATTAGCATGGCAGAAAACAAAGTAAACATGTTAGCGGATTTTGCGCCGGTCTCCACTGAGACATGGAAAGCCAAAATCATCGCTGACCTGAAAGGTGCCGACTTCGACAAGAAGCTGGTATGGCGCACGCCGGAAGGATTCAACGTGCAGCCGTTCTACCGCCGTGAGGACCTGAAAGGGCTCAAGACCACCGTCTCCGCCCCCGGTCAGTTCCCCTACGTCCGCGGTACGCGTACTAACAACGACTGGGCTATCCGTCAGAACATCTGCGCCTGCAAGAACGCACGCAAGGCGAACGAGAAAGCCCTCGAGGTGCTCAACAAGGGTATCAACTCCCTCGGTTTTTGTCTCGACAAAGAGAAGTTGACCTACCATTTCATCAAGACGCTGCTCAACGGTATCGCCGCTGACTGCATCGCCATCAACTTCTCCATCTGCGCCTGCGCTGCGCCGAAACTCGCGAACATCCTCGTGCGCTACTACGGCCGCATGGGTTACGATGTGAAGCACATGGTAGGTTCCATCAACGTGGACCCGATCAAGAACATGCTCGTGAAAGGCAAACCGCTGACCCGTGAGCAGGTATCGGCTAAGATCGCCGAGGTGGTGAAAGCCGCCAAAGCGCTGCCGGGTTACCGCGTAGTGGGTGTCAACAGCGTTGTGCTCAACAACTCCGGCGCGTATGCTACGCAGGAACTGGCTTACGCCCTCGCTTGGGGTGCCGAGTACATGACGATGCTCACCGAAGCCGGTGTGCCTAACTACCGCGCTGCCAATGCTATCCGTTTCAACATGGGTATCGGCGGCAACTACTTCATGGAGCTGGCTAAGTTCCGTGCGGCGCGTCTGCTCTGGGCAAAGATCGTTGAGGCATACAAAGCGCCGATCTTCACCACCGCTCTCCGCAATGCGGCTAAGATGAATGTCAGTGCCGAGACCAGCCGTTTCAACATGACTATTTTTGACGCGTATGTGAACCTCCTCCGCACGCAGACCGAGACGATGTCTGCTGCTCTGGCAGGTGTGGACGAGATCACCGTTACGCCGTTCGACATCACCTACGAGCGTCCGACCGACTTCTCCGAGCGTATCGCCCGCAATCAGCAGCTGCTCCTCAAAGAGGAGGCACACTTCGACAAGATCGTGGACCCCGCTGCCGGTTCGTATTATCTGGAGAACCTGACCGCCTCCATCGCTGCTGAGGCATGGAAGCAGTTCCTCGCTATCCAGGACCAGGGCGGCATGTACCAGATGGTAGCCGAGGGTAAGGTACAGGAGCACATGGCGGCAAACCTCAAAGCGCGTCTCAACGACGTAGCCAAACGCAAAGAGGTGCTGCTCGGTTCCAACCAGTTCCCGAACTTCACCGAGAAAGCCGGCAAGAAGATCAAAGCCGATGCCGGTGCTTGCAGCTCGATCTGTACGTGCAAAACATCCAAACAACCTCAAACAGCAGCCTGTGGCTGCGGTCAAACAGGAGACGCATGTCTCCCCACCTTGCCAGTCGCAAGAGCGGCAGAGGAGTTTGAGTCGTTAAGACTCGAAACGGAAGCTGCTAAGAAACAGCCCGTTGCGTTCATGCTGACCATCGGCAACCTCGCTATGCGTATTGCGCGTGCGCAGTTCAGTTGTAACTTCCTCGCCTGCGCAGGATACAAGGTCATCGACAACAACGGCTTTGCTACTATCGCCGAAGGTATCAAGGCGGCCCGCAAGGCGAAAGCGGACATCATCGTCCTCTGTTCGTCCGATGACGAGTACGCAACCCTCGCGCCGAAGGCATGGAAGAAGCTCCAGAACGCCAAAGAGATCTTCATCGTTGCCGGTGCTCCGGCATGCATGGAGGACCTCCAGAAGCTCGGCATCCAGAACTTCATCCACGTTCGTTGCAACGTCCTCGAAACCCTCAAAGGATTAAATAACCAACTACTAACAAAATAACGGCTAATTTAGCGAATAAAACGAATTAATAAAAACGGCTAATTAAACGAATTAAGCGAATTTTAATTAGCACAATTAGCGTAATTCGCCGTTAATAAAGCCAAATTCGCCGTTTAGGACAATATGGAAAATCAGTTATTGTATAAGGATGAGACCTATAAGATTGTAGGTGCGGCAATCGAAGTTCACAAGGAACTTGGTTGTGGTTTTACAGAACCCGTATATCAAGATGCTCTTGAATATGAATTTCAGTTGCGCGGTATTCCTTATGAAAGGGAGAAAGTACTCAAAGTCAACTATAAAGATATAGTTTTACCGAAAGAATTCCGAGCTGATTTTGTTTGCTATGATAAAATTATTGTTGAGTTGAAGGCTGTTTCAGAAATCTTGGATGAACACTATGCACAGGTATATAATTACCTAAAAACAAGTGGATACCAACTGGGACTTCTTCTTAATTTTGGCAATATGTCATTAGAGTGCAAACGCATACCCTGTTCCTTAAAATGGCAAGAATAAAATAATTAGCTCAATTCGCATAATTCGCCGTTAAAATAATTAGTTTAATTCGCATAATTCGCCGTTAAAAATATATACAATTATGAAGCCGAATTTTAAAGATATTGACATTACACAGGTTTCGGCCAGCAAAGTAGTTGGCCCGAACACCGCCGACTGGCAGACGCCGGAACTCATCGACGTCAAGCCTATTTATACCAAAGAGGACCTCAAAGGCATGGAGCACCTCGACTACGTGTCCGGTATCCCGCCGTTCCTCCGTGGCCCGTATAGCGCCATGTATCCGCTGCGTCCTTGGACCATCCGTCAGTACGCCGGATTCTCCACCGCAGAGGAGTCTAACGCTTTCTACCGCCGTAACCTCGCTTCCGGTCAGAAAGGTCTGTCCGTAGCCTTCGACCTGCCTACCCACCGCGGCTACAACGCCGATAACATGCGTGTCGTAGGTGATGTCGGAAAAGCCGGTGTGTCTATCTGCTCGTTGGAGGATATGAAAGTCCTCTTCGCAGGTATTCCTCTGAACAAGATGTCCGTCTCCATGACCATGAACGGCGCCGTGCTGCCGATCCTCGCGTTCTATATCAACGCCGGACTCGAGCAGGGTGCCAAACTCGAGGAGATGGCAGGTACCATCCAGAACGATATCCTCAAGGAGTTCATGGTGCGTAACACCTATATCTACCCGCCGAAATTCTCCATGAAGATCATCGCCGATATCTTCGAATATACCTCGCAGAACATGCCGAAATTCAACTCCATCTCCATCTCCGGTTATCACATGCAGGAAGCCGGTGCCACGGCAGATATCGAGTTGGCTTACACCCTTGCCGACGGTATGGAGTACCTCCGCGCAGGTGTCAACGCCGGCATGGATGTGGACACTTTCGCACCGCGTCTCTCCTTCTTCTGGGCGATCGGTATGAACCATTTCATGGAGATCGCCAAGATGCGTGCAGGACGTATGCTCTGGGCGAAGATCGTGAAGTCTTTCGGTGCCAAGAACCCGAAATCCATGGCGCTCCGTACGCACTGTCAGACCTCCGGTTGGTCGCTCACCGAGCAGGACCCGTTCAACAACGTCGGTCGTACCTGTATCGAGGCGATGGGAGCTGCACTCGGTCACACCCAGTCGCTCCACACCAACGCACTCGACGAGGCTATCGCACTACCGACCGATTTCTCCGCTCGTATCGCACGTAACACCCAGATATACATCCAGGAGGAGACCAAGATCTGCAAGGAGATCGACCCGTGGGGCGGTTCGTACTACGTAGAGTCGCTCACCCAGGAACTCATGGAGAAAGCGTGGGCTCATATCCAGGAGATTGAGAAACTCGGCGGTATGGCAGCTGCTATCGAGACCGGTATTCCTAAGATGCGTATTGAGGAAGCCGCCGCGCGTACTCAGGCGCGTATCGACTCCGGCAAACAGAAGATCATCGGTATCAACGAGTATCGTCTCGAGCACGAAGACCCGATTGATATCCTTGAGATTGACAACACCGCCGTTCGTGAGCAGCAGGTAGCCCGTCTGGCTGAACTCCGTGCTAACCGCGACGAGAAGGCCGTGCAGGAGGCTTTGGCTGAGATCACCGAGTCCGTACAGAAATGGGCTGACGGCGGCAAGGGTGAGAACCTCTTGGCGCTGGCTGTCAAGGCTGCGGGTCTCCGCGCTTCACTCGGAGAGATCTCCGACGCGTGCGAGAAAGTCGTTGGACGTTATAAAGCAACTATCAGAACTATTTCAGGCGTGTACGCTTCAGGAACCAAGGGAGACGAGTACTTCGAGAAGGCTCAGGCTCTCACCGCTGCCTTCGCTAAGAAAGAAGGCCGTCAACCGCGTATCATGATCGCTAAGATGGGCCAGGATGGTCACGATCGTGGTGCCAAAGTAGTAGCAACCGGTTATGCCGACTGCGGCTTCGATGTCGATATGGGACCGTTGTTCCAGACCCCGGCAGAGGCAGCCAAGCAGGCAGTGGAGAACGATGTCCATGTACTGGGTGTCTCCTCGCTTGCAGCAGGTCACAAGACCCTCATCCCGCAGGTGATCGAGGAACTTAAGAAACTCGGCCGTCCTGACATAATGGTTACTGCGGGCGGAGTAATACCTGCCCAAGATTACGATTTCTTGTATCGGGCAGGTGTTGCGGCGATATTTGGGCCTGGAACATCAGTAGCTTATAGTGCATACACAGTAATGCAGCTACTGATGAATGAGCAGTAACCATCGGGGTCCCCGCAAATTTTAATTTGTGGGGAGAGGAGGGAGCGCGACCATTACACGAGTTACGTATGTAACGAAGTCATGGATCGCCGCTTCCGACGAGGTCACTGCCGGTGGTGTCATCCCCGCGCAGGACTATGACTTCCTCTACAAAGCCGGTGTTGCCGCCATCTTCGGTCCTGGTACCTCCGTTGCTTATTCCGCCTACACGGTAATGCAACTTTTAATGAACGAGTAATCGCATCAGCCATGTATGGCTTATTAAAGAGCGAGCCGCCTTTCCGGGCGGCTCGCTTTTATTATGCGGACAGGGCATGGACTAAATTAGCCAATCAAGGTAATTGTCGGGAGTGACTATTGCTGTTTCTTTGATGTCATAGGCTTTCAGAATTTTGAATTATGCAAACTTTTTGGAGTATAATCCGAAAAATGATATTATTTTTTGGAATATAATCCATAAATTTGTGCTGTTTTATGGAATTGCGGTGTATGTTAATATGTTGTGTTTGCCGTTTGCGAATTGCGAACACTTAGGTAATTGCGTATTTGTAGTTGTATTTATATACCCCTCCATATATAAGTCAAAAAAGGGTCCGAATCTATCACTTTGAAAGCAACTTTTTTTTTGTGCGAGTGGAAGTGAAAACTTCCTCATTCTTGCACGTTTTGCGTGCAAAGGTACAACAAAAATTGCACATACGCAAATAAAAAGAGAAAAATCGCCCCGAGGGACGATTTTTCTTGGTGCAGCGCGACCTTTGGTCGCTGTTGAGTGCTGCGCGGTTAAACAGCGAAGCGCTACACAGAGCGGAGCTCGCTCAACAGCAAGCCCCGCTTGCGCTTAACCGTTGTGCGCCGCGTCGTACTCCTCGCCGCACACTTTCCACAGGTACGCAGTCATGGTCTTTTTGCCGGTGGCGAGGTCCTTCTGGGCGATGAAGTCCAGCTGGTCCTGGGAGATCTTGTTCAGATCCTTGCGGCGGCTTGCTACCATCGCGCGCACCTCGGTGAAGCGCTCACGGAGCGCCAACTCTTTGGCAGAGGGCTGCGTGCTGCGGCTGTACTCGCCTACGGCGTAGATACGCGTGCAGTCCGGGTTGGACGTCGGTGCCACACGGTGGGTAGCCAAGAGTGCGTTACTGTGCTCGCTGTGAGGAGCACCTTTCTTCGGACGTTTGCTCAGCAGACCT
>OCTW011365585.1_pt1 | contig 45667 bp, 45 predicted proteins | sample 1539671 | NCBI WGS metagenome assembly OCTW01 (sample SAMN02144230, study PRJEB22623) | gut metagenome | biome: sheep rumen | host: Ovis aries | place: New Zealand
TCTGACGAACGCTATCATCTAAAGACATTAGAATCGGGCTGAGCCGCTTATCAGGAGAAGCGCCGGTATCGTATACCTTTTCGAATAGATTAAAAAGCCTCTTCAGACTGGTATCTACAGATGTTAGCGTAGTTCTGGCCGACGCTACATCTTTCTTGATAGACGTAGCCTCAGCGGACACACTATCCAGGTTCTTTTTAGCCTGGTTGATAACTCTCTGCTGCTTAGTCAAGTTCTTGTCTATATTGGTAACCGACTTCTGCATCTTGAGCCCTAGCTTGTACAGATTTCCGCTAGACACAGCGTCTGCTTTCAGTTGCTCTAAGATGTCACCAGCTGTAGAATCCTGACTGCTCTGTGTGTTCTCGCTCGTAGCATCCTGGTTGTTGTTTTCGCGGGTAGGCATAGATAATCCCTCCTTTCACATTATTATATGAATATACGTCAATGATTAAATGGTTATAATCATGTATGCTGCTACGATTTGCGTGAGGTTTTGTGAACCGTGTACAGTTTACATCGTACAGTACAACCACACGCAAAATAAACGCACAACAGTAGCAAAACCGTTGTGCGTTTATGTGAAATATAAGAATGTAAATCAAGGTTTATCGTATTTGTCTGTCCAAGGAACAACACTACCATTAGCTAGACTTGCGGGTATGTCGATTAACCTTTGATTAGTTGACCCTCGGAATTTGAGTGCCAGGTTTTTCTGTTCCAGGATAAAGGGACCGTCAACCAGAACATCCACCAACTTCAATATCTCTCGAGCGTGTGGCATCTTGCTATCATCGCTTAATAGCTGTTCCAGCTTATAACCCGTGAAACACCAAATGGTCTTGTCAGGAACGGACTGTTTAACCGAATGCATAAGACAGAGAACTTCTTTCTGATTTCTGGGTTCGAAAGGCTCACCGCCTAATACGGATAGTCCCGAAATTCTAGGATTTAACATTAAGTCGATTATCCTAATTAAGGTTCCGACATCGAACCGTTCCCCGTAATCAAAATCCCAAGCTACCGAATTGAAGCAGCCTTCACACCTACGATTACATCCTGAAACGAACACACTTACTCGACAACCAGGACCGTTCGCTATGTCCAGGTTTTTAATCTGTGCTATATTCATAGATGCTCCACTCTGTCTGCGATTTCTTGAGTACGTCCTTGATTCCAGAACTGGGTTCCGATATAACCACAGGTGCGGCGAGCAACAGACATCTTAGTCTGGTCTCTGTTTCCACACTGAGGGCATTCCCAGAGCAGCTTGCCGTCTTCCTCGATTACCTGAATCTCGCCGTCAAAGCCACATACACAGCAGTAGTCACTCTTCGTATTCAGCTCTGCATACATTATGTTATCATATATGAACTTGACGACTTCCAGTACAGCCGGAATATTGTTCGTCATATCCGGAACTTCAATGTATGAGATAGCACCACCAGGTGAGAGTTTCTGGAATTCAGACTCAAAAGCCAGCTTGGTAAAGGCATCGATTTTTTCGGTGACATGAACATGATAAGAATTTGTGATGTAATTCTTATCTGTAATGCCCTCGATAATTCCGAAACGCTTCTGCAGTGCTTTAGCAAATTTGTATGTGGTGGATTCAAGCGGAGTACCGTATACAGAATAAGCGATATTCTCAGCTGCTCTCCACTCAGCACACTTGTCATTGAGACGCTGCATAACTGCGAGGGCGAAATCTTTAGCTTCTGGGTCTGTATGAGAATGACCGGTCATCGCCTTGACGCACTCGTACAACCCTGCATAACCAAGCGAGATTGTGGAGTAACCGCCATAGAGCAGCTTATCGATTTTCTCACCCTTCTTAAGCCGTGCGATTGCACCGTACTGCCAAAGAATAGGAGCGACGTCAGATGTAGTTCCGAGCAGGCGCTCATGACGAATACGAAGTGCTCTGTGACAGAGCTCGAGTTTCTCGTCAAGAAGCTGCCAGAACTTATCGTAATCTCCTTTAGCTGTCAAACCAACAGCAGGAAGATTGATGGTTACAACACCTTGATTGAATCTGCCGTAGTATTTCGGATTGCCGTTCTCATCGACATACGGTGTGAGGAACGAACGACAACCCATACAAGGATAGCATTGAGGATTGCCGTTCTGGTCAATCTTGTACTCAAGCATTTTCTTTTCGGAAATGTAGTCAGGAACCATTCTCTTAGCAGTACACTGAGCTGCTAACTCGGTGAGATACCAATACGGCTTGGTCTCATCGCAGTTGTTCTCATCCAGAATATACAAGAGCTTCGGGAATGCAGGAGTTACCCAGACACCCTTCTCGTTCTTAACACCCTGAATACGCTGTTTGAGAATTTCCTCGATAATCAGTGCCAGGTCATGCTGTTCCTGAAGTGTCCTCGCTTCATTCAGATAAAGACAAAGGCTCAAGAAAGGAGCCTGACCGTTGGTAGTCATCAGAGTGATTACCTGATATTGAATTGTCTGCACGCCTTTCTCGATTTCTTTAGCGAGACGACTCTTGAGAACAGCTTCAGCCTGACGCTCGTTGATAGCGAGATTTGCTGCACGGCATTCTTCTCTTATCTGTTCACGGATTTTCTGTCTGCTTCTCTCTACAAAGGGAGCAAGGTGTGCGATTGAAATTGTCTGACCACCATACTGATTAGATGCAACCTGAGCAATAATCTGGGTAGCGATGTTGCAGGCTGTCGAAAACGTGTGAGGTGTGTCAATGCCGGTGCCTGAGATTACAGTGCCATTCTCAAGCATGTCCTGAAGATTAATCAAACAGCAATTATACATTGGCTGTGCGAAGTAATCAGCGTCATGGAAATGGATGTCACCGACTCTGTTAGCTTCTTCGATATCCTCCGGAAGCAACTGCGTGAATGTAATTGTCTTAGACACCTCACCTGCCATATAATCACGCTGCACAGAGTTGATGAGAGTGTTCTTATTAGAATTCTCTTCCTTTAGCACAGCATTTTTGTTCTGAAGCAGTGACAGAATGTTGTCAGACATGCTGTCAGACTTTCTCGCGAGTTGTCTTTTGTACCGGTATGTGATGTACTCCTTAGCCAGCTTGGAGAGGTTACGAGCAATCAGCTCAGCCTCCACGAAGTCCTGAACATCCTCGACCGATACGATGCTGGTTTGCTGTTCACACCGGAATATAACTGCTTGAGCTATCTCCTTTATCTGAGCCTGCGTGAGTTTATTTTCATCGCTCATCTTGGCGTTGGCTTTGGATATGGCGTTAGCAATCTTGGTGCCGTCAAACCCCACTTCTGTTCCGTCACGTTTGATAATGTGCATGATATTCACTCCTTTCGAATAAGGGAGAACACGGGCTCCCTTTATATATTTTATGTCACGGTATCATTATCCTTTGACCTGGTGTGAGGAGTCGTATCTTTCAGCATGATGGTAGAAAGCTGATACTCGACCGCACACTGGTGCTCTATTCGACATCCACGGGATTTATCCCACCCAGGCGCAAAGACTACGATGTTGGCTTCACTCATTTTCTTTATGCAGTCACCGAGGCAGTCTAACGGATTTCTGCCCTCGATAAACGCCCGCTCATCGAATGAATCGATAACCGTTACCGATATACCTTTGGTAGACAATCCTTCATTTAATTCGTGCATTATCGTCTCGATATCCTGACGTTCTTTCTTTACCTCGTCCAATGTACGTCCGGCCATAGGTTGTGAAATGAAAACACGATACTCCATTCTGTTCTACCTCCATTGCTTATTCTATAGCTTCTATTTCAGCATTCTCTTCGTATGCAGTTGGTGCAAGGCCGCCAAAGAAGTCGATAAGTTCTGCCACGTCTTCCTGTGATTCCCAATCCCAGTGCTTAGTAGCGACAAAAATACCGGGAGTATCACGAGACGCATCGTCTGTCAGGTCAAAGCCTCTACCATAGGTCCAATACGCATTAGATAGTGGAACATAGGTTTGAATGGTAACTCTGGGATCCTCTATAAGAGTTACCTCACGACTACAGATTGTTCTGTACAGTGCGAAATAATAGACGTGGTCTGCGCCAGCATTCAGAACATGCTTGATTACTGCATTAGCTGTTCTGCCGCTCGAAATAAGATCATCGATAACGATTATCTGCTTACCTCTCAGATCAATGCCTCTGTCTGGCAAAACCCAAACCAAAGAGTCATCCTGTGTATTTGTAGCCATATCATAGTGACTAACTGCATAGACAACATCAGATTCGAGACCCATCCTGCTTGCCAGCATGGAGCCTGCTACAGCAACGGTAGCAAGAACACAGGTTCCATCGTTAGGTGCCATGACCATGTTCTTGAAATTCTGTTCAAGAAGTATTGCCTGGGCTTCTGGAATATAAACCTCGTCTGATTTTGCTCGCGGAAATGACCAAGAACCGTGGTCGATTAACGACAGAACGTGGTCAAGTATCTTGGGACAATCCTTAGGTCGTTCGCAAACACCAGCTGACCTCTCGAACGCTCTTGCAGTAATAACGACATTACTGAAATTCGGGACAACACGAGCTGCGTCTGGATTCTGCATATCAGTACACAAAATCTCGACGTTCGGAGCAGCCTGGACAAAATAAACAAGAGCTGGTTTGTTCTCGTCACCGTTCACATCATCCGGAACAATCACGCAGCATTTAGCCTGCTCATTTTGCCAGTAGTATTTAGAGTTCGGGATAGTCTGTGTGCCTAAATCCGACACATGGAAATCATACATAAAGGTTACCTCCTGTTTATTGTTGTATCATAATTATAACACGAAATATTCTGTGATAACGAAGTTTCACAAAAAGGGTACTGCTTAACTGCTACGCTTCGTGACATATATTTACACAAGGCGTACCGCTGCAATTAAGCAGTACCACGGTTTTTATTGGTTAATCAGGTTATAGAATTCCGAGCGAAGGTCAGAATCAGTTTTGAACACACCTCTCAAAGTTGCAGTACGAGTCTTTGTACCCGGCTTCTTAACACCTCGAGCGGTCATGCAAGAATGCTCGCCCTCGATGACAACAATAATGTCGTCTGTGCCAAGAACCATTTCCAGAACTTCAGCAATATCTGCCCCGATGCGTTCCTGAAGCTGAAGACGTTTACCAACCATATCAGCAATACGTGCAACCTTGCTAAGCCCGATGACCTTACCTTTCGGAAGATATCCGACGTGAACCTTCATATTGTACATCAGAGCCATGTGATGTTCACAGTAGCTGAAAATCGGAATGTCAGCAATGGTGACGAGGTCACCGGTTGCACCTTCCTCAAAGCACTTGTTGAACTTGTTAGCAATTTCTTCGTTGGTGTAGCACATACCCTCGAACACTTCTGCATACATCTTAGCAACACGCTTAGGTGTGTCCTTCAAACCCTCACGATTGGGGTCGTCACCGAGTGCGACGAGAATAGTCTTTACCGCCTCCTGAATTGCTTTTGTGTCGATTTGTTTCATTGTCAAACACCTCTCTTATTAGGATGCCAGATGATTTTATGCAGCTGGACTTGAACCTTGACATATACCAGCTGATTGTTGAGAATGTATTCAACAATATGTGCAGGCGTGATTTCACCCCATACAGGGCTGACATAGATTTGAGCGTCGATGTCGGGATACTCTTCCAGGAGCTGCTTCATCTGATTGAGGTCATCGTCACTACCTACAACAAACTTCAGAACATCTGTAGCTTCAAGAAGGTCCAGATTGGATTTGAGCATTGCAGTAGACTCACCAGAAGTGATAGACTTCCAGTCCATGGTGAAGAAGTAATCCATCGAACTCTTCTTGGGACCGAGTTTATCCTGCTCTGCGATAAACGATTCCAAGTCGATTGAGCCATTGGTTTCAATGTTCACCCAGTAGCCATTCTCTCTCAATGCCTTTACCAGCTTAGAAGCGGCGGGGTGAATAAGCGGCTCACCACCTGTAAGTGTGATGCACTTGCAAGGTTCATAGGACTTAACTGCCTCAAGGATTTGGTCAATGGTCATATCATCAAAGCCGAGCACTCCCTCTTCCTGCTTACAAGCGTACTTCGTATCACAGTAGGTGCATTTCAGATTACAGCCAAACAGGCGAATAAAGATTGTAGGTGCGCCGGTACGAGCACCCTCGCCGTCAATGCTGTAGAAAATTTCAGATACCGGCAGTGTCTTTGTTTCCATTACAGTTTACCTCCACAACCGCCGAGTGTGCAGCAAGCAATATTACCATCAGACTCCTGAACAGTAACCTTGTAACATCTTCCATCAGCACCGTCGAGTGGGTTCAACTCGTCGAACTTTTTATTCAGCTCGCACAGAATCCATGCTGCCATATTTTCAGCAGTAGGATTCACATCAGTGATAATATCATTGATGTGATGATGGTCAAGTCTGTCATGAATGAGATTCTTGATATGTTTGAAATCGATAATCATACCATTATGGTTAAGGTGATTCGCACCGCAGTATACGGTGACCAGCCAATTGTGCCCATGCAAACGTGTGCAAGCAGACTCATAGTCAAGAGAAAGCTGGTGTGAACCAGCTATCTCCATTCTTTTTGAAATTGAATATTGAAATTCCATAATTACACCTCCAGAAGCGGGTCGATGACATTATTTGCGGAGAACGCCTTCGCTCTGTCGATGCAGGTTCCACACATACCGCACGGCTTGTCTCCACCGTTATAGCAGCTCCAAGTATACTGATAAGGAACCTTCAGCTCCAGCCCTTTAGCTACAACATCCGCCTTGTTCGAGTTAACAAACGGAGCTTTAATAGACACCTTCTGGTAAGTACCGAGGAAGATTGCGTCGTTCATTGAGTCAATGAAGTTCTCAGAGCAGTCTGCATAAGCATTACCAGCCGCGTCATCTGCGTGAGCACCGATATAGATGATGACCTCTTCATCAGGGAATAATGATGATGCTAGTGAAGCAGCTGCAGACAGGAACATACCGTTTCTAAACGGGACGTAAGTCGAGACCATTCCGTTTTCACTTCGGTCAATCTGATCTGCATAGTCACCCTCAGGAACTTCCTGAGTTGAGTGGCTGAGAAGTGAGCAGTTGCTCTGTGCGAACACAACCGAAAGGTCAAGTTCATAGTGCTGAACACTATAATACTCTGCCAGCTTACGAGCTGCCTCGAGTTCCTTTTTGTGTTTCTGACCGTAGAACATTGATATGGATACTACATTAGCAGCACCGAGTTCGTGTACTGCTAAGCCCAGACAAGTGGTGCTATCAACACCACCTGAACTAAGAACGAGTGCTTTAAGCATCGTATGTCACCTTCCTTTCAGCTGCGGATTGGAGAACTGCCAGACGTCGTTGAGTCTCGAGGTCTTTGAACTCAGGATGGTCTGGGCTGACATATGTGGCGAACGGGAAGATTGCAATGCCGCCTCTAGGTGCAAAGATACCACGCACCTCAAGGTATTTCGGCTGCATCACCTTAACCAGGTCCTTCATAATGATGTTGACACAGTCCTCATGGAAGTCTCCGTGATTACGGAAGCTGAACAGATAAAGTTTGAGTGACTTGGACTCTACCATCTGCTCTGCCGGAATATAGCTGATGATAATCTTTGCCAAGTCAGGCTGACCGGTCTTAGGGCAAAGCGAAGTAAATTCATACGCATCAAAGGTAACGACATAATCGTTTTCAGGATGCTTATTTACAAATGTTTCCAGCACGGACGGGTCATAGTCGTACTTATATCTGGTATTCTGGTTACCGAGCAAGCTAACACCTGCAAGTTCTTCTTTGTTTCTACCTTCCATGATTATACCTCCTCTGCCTTACCTTCTCCGGATTCATGCCAGGAATGTCTCTTGATAAGCATACCGTCACCGAAGCTCATGAAGCGATATCTCTTCTGAACGGCATGCTTGTATGCTGCCATGATCTCATCGTATCCTGCAACAACAGAAACGAGCATCATGAGAGTGGTCTCGGGTGCATGGAAATTCGTGATAAGACCGTCGATACAGTCTACACGCTTAGCAGTCTCTGCACCAGGATAGATGAAGATACTTGTGTCAGTCGAGAAGTCCTCGGGCTTCTCCCAAACCTCGTCAGGAATAGACGCAAGAGTGCGGAGTGAGGTGGTACCTACTGCAACGACGTTGTGACCCTCAGCGTGTGCCTGCTTGATATCGTTAATGACATTTACAGGACAGAAACAATGCTCAGTATGCATAGCATGGTTTCTTAGGTCCTTAACGACAACCGGCTTAAAGGTGCCGAGACCGACATCAAGCGTAACCTCTCTGATTTTAACTCCCTTATCCTTGAGTGCCTGAAGGAGTTCAGGAGTGAAATGCAGTCCTGCCGTAGGGGCAGCGCAGGAAGTTCTTTCTTTGGCGTATACTGTGTTATACATCTCAGAGATGTAGGCCTCAGAGTGACCTCTCCCTTGGATGTAAGGAGGAAGCGGAGTTTCACCGATTTTATCGAGAATATCCCAACCGGTAGAGCTATTGAAGTCGAGGAAAACTTCTCCCTCATCATCGCAGCTCTTGATAGTTACTTCTGCATCCTCGGCACCGTTAAGCACGAGAACCGTGTCAGCTTCAACCGGCTTGCTCACCATTGCCTTCCAGGTAGAACCGCCCTGATACTGAACAAACAGAATCTCGATAGTGTTCTCCTCGTCTGCCTGAGTGCCCTTCTTATAAGCAAACGCTCTTGCCGGAATAACCTTGGTGTTGTTGAGCACGAGAACGTCGCCTGCGTTGAAGTAATCACAGATGTCTGTGAAGTGCTTGTCCTCAAGGTGTACCACCTCACCAGAAGCAACTTCAGACGCTGTATCGACGATAAGGCATCTTGCACTTGCTCTGTCAGGGAGAGGCTCCTGAGCAATAAGCTCCTGGGGCAAATCGTAGCGATAGTGTGCTGCAGAGAACTGCTCCTCTGCAGGGGCCTGGTCAAGGCCCTTAGCAGTTACGGTAGAAGAATTGCTGAAAATATCCGGAATACCGGTTTCCATCTTTGAATTGTTCATATTACAAAATCCTTTCTTAAATTATGCTTCTATATGACTTTTTACCTTAGACGCAATCTTGTACGATACAGGAGACATCAGAGCCTCTACAGTAATCTGAAATGCAATACCGAGTAGAAAGTTACCAGCTATACTCCTGGAATTCATTCCCCAGCAATCCATACCGATAGCTTCACAGAAACTCGGGATAGAGAATGGAATCATCACCAGCACGGTGAATAAGCCCAAATCAGCCGTCTTACCCAAGATACTGGAGCCGATTGAGCGAAGTGAATAGTTAGCGTAGCCATCACCGGGTTTTCTCTTCTTGATATAAGCGAACAGCTTATCATTCAGGAAATCGCCGACTGCGTATATCAAAATACCTACGACTGTGACGTAAATGCCGCCACCGTAGATGAAATCGAATGCCGACTCGTTCGCTTCCGCATATTCCGGTACAGGAACAATCGTTAGACCCTTTGCCAGCAGAGCCGCTACGATAGCAAATATCGCTGAGGTGTTGCCAGACAATCTCGAAGCCTTATAACCGAATACTTCCGAAAACACGTCGGATACGATGTAGGTTGCGATAAAAAATAGAGAATCACCCGTTGCAGTTGCCATGACAGTAGGGCCTGGTATATACAGAACATCTACTGCATCAAGCGCGCACAAGCCGATTCCCGCTGCACTTAGAAGAGCACCACACGCATAAGCAACTACCTTGTCCACTTTTGCTGACAACTTACCCGCCAGAAGCATACCGCACACCGTGAAAATCAGCATACCCAAGATAGAAAAGATACTGGTTTCCTTTGCTTCCAGAATCTTAACCATCATTGGTACGCACAGAGCATAGCTTGCGACGTTGATAGCCATAAGCACAGCGAACAGACCAGGAGCTTTGCTCCATGACTCTTCTTTCTGAATCTTTGACTTCATACCTATTAGTCCTTTCGTATCGATTTTAACTTTAGCAAGGGGATACCTTACTCACTGTTCCCGTTTTTATCGAGGGGGAACTCTACTCGAGTATCATACACCCATTTGCACCAACTCCTTTACATAGCACGCTAACGCATACCACGTGGTTGTATATTGTATATAACATTACAACAAAACACGATATCCACGGCAGAACCGTAGCAGAACACACGCATTAAGTGTATTTGTTATATGTTACATTATACATTATAACAACCGTGATACACGAAGTTACTATGTCTTCTTGACTGCACCAGAACCGTCCTTTCCTTCCTGGTCTTGCTTGATAATTTGCTGAATGAGCTTCGTTCTGAATAGCACTGGTTGGTCTTCGATGTAATCTGCAGAATAACCCTGCCACCTACCCATGATAGCTCTTATCTCCGCGTCGACCTGGTCGTACTTACTTCTTAGAACTTGCCAGTAGAGTTTTCCATTCTTGGAGGTCTTCTTTGGACGGTCGAAAGTAGTAGTCGTTAATCGGAACGTATGCCCACGCTCTGCCTCCACAATGAGGACACTTGAACTCAACGCGGTTCTGGAGTCCTACGTTGAACTCTTCCTTATAACGTCTTTCGACAATCTCTTCATCTACTGCCGGAAGATTACCGAGCCACTCAGCTGCTTCAGATACATCAACAAAGTCCATATCAGAAACTGAAGAAATAGAAGCTGCGAGCGGTCTGAACTCTTCATCTTCCTTTGCAACCTTTGCGAAGTAGAAAAGCATATCCTGACATCTGTTCAGGTGCATCTTAACCTCTGCATTGGTTACAACAAATTCGTCAGGCTTGATTACGAAAGTGGTTTTGAGTTTCTCGCCCTTCTCTGGTACAAGAACGCCGACAGTGCTTAGATTAATCTGACGTGGGTCGTCCGTGTAGAATTTACCCTTGCTACCGTCGTCGTTCTTACAATCCTGACACACCCAGTTCTGAGCAGTCCAGAACGGTCCCCAGGTTAGGATACGAATATGACGGAGCAGCAGATAATAGTCAGGCTCGAACAGCTTTCTCACATCAATCTTAGGCTCAATAACCTGAGGGAGAATGTGCCTAATCATTGCTTGGTGTAGATTGTCTGAAGACAGTCTTAGCTTCTCCATTCGGCTGGTGTATCCGCTGACAGTCACCGTCTGGGGAATTCCGACATCAGAGTAGTCGAAAAGAAACTCATGCTCTTCATTCATTAGTGGCAATTAAATCAATCCTTTCGTGATTTGATGGGTAATGCGTGTGTCAAGTATATTTCTTGTTCACATTACAAGTATAACATACTCAGCACACGCATTTCGAAGTTTATCAGTAAAGTTCTGCGTAAGACACAGATTCTGACATTCCGTTGTTATCAAGTCTAATGACCTGAACATCAGCACGGAATCTGAGATTTGAGAAGTTCTGCTTCTTGTCACCAGGTGAAGCGTTCTTCAGATACAGGTTAAGGTAGATTTTACCACCGGGGTCGTCTGCAGTTGTCGGGTTTCCGTTGTACTCCCAGTTCAGATTAACAAGCAAATTGCCACCCGGAACATACTCAGAGTTATTTTCATCGTATGCTTGATGTACACCAGACGTACCAGAAATCTTTAGGTTAAGGTTGTCTGGAATATACTGAATGGTATGCTTGTTAATGGTTGACAATTCACTGCCATCTTCACCGATATCATGTTCAAAGAACATAGGCGGGTACTTAAGATAAGCAGAAGATGCCCACATACGGTCAATGTTTCCACCGAAGTCCTGCCAGCCAGCATGCTTGACCCAGATGTCCATCTGAGCTGCACACACGCCTTCTTCTCCCATCGTAACGCTCGAGAATTTGCACATTAGACTGTTTTCTATACCAGAACTGGTAAATACATCAGTCACTTCCATCCAAGGCAAGTCGAGTTCAAGTGTATTACCGCCTGATATGAATTGTGAATATTTCCACTCACCGATGTTGGTAAAGAAATACTTATCCACCACGCAATGGTCTACTCCGAATAGCAGAGTTTCGGTGGATTTATGCTGACCCTCGATAGTTACGTTATCACCTATGAGTTTGACATGGTCAAGGTCGGTCAGGTGCAGCAATAAGCCGTCAGTACGATTACCATCCTCCGCGACAGCAGAGAAGTCCAGAATAATGTTTCCGCGAATATGAGCAAGTGTGCCTGTGGTATCCAGATTAGCACGCCACCCAGAAGCATTGCCTTCCATCAAGAACGTAACACTTCCAGAATAGCGCCTATAGGCATACTGCGTTAGGTCGATCCCTGGCGATATTCTAATCGTTTCATCTTCATATTCAGAAAAACCGCCACCCTTAATCAGATTAAGCAACATCTCGGTAATGCGAAGTCTCTGTGTAGTCGGGTCAACGATTACGTCAGACAGATTAGAGCCAGGACCTACCTTAACAACACCGAATGTAGTCGAGGTAGCAGGCACAGCAAATCCACGCTCAACAGCTTCAACAGTAAATAGAACTGATTGTGGTGTAGAGCTGGTATCCTGGAAGGATTGAGATTCCCCTTCAGGATCAAGTAGAACATAGGAAGCTCTGTCCGTAGGCAAGAAGTAAGAAATAGTAGCAGTGCTTTCGGTTTGCAAGCCAGTAATCACACCGGTAGCGTAATCGATTGTACCGACTTGCACTTCAACGTCACCGCCTCCCTCGTTCATCAGAGTCATAATCTTGCCATACTTGTTATCATATATTCCCCCAGATATACCGGTATTATCATCGGTAAGAACTGGATGATCGGGAATAGGAGAAATCAGCAGAGAACCGGGTCGAATATTTGGTTGCAAGGTAAGGCTTGTAAAGCTACCGGAATAGGAGTTCTCCTCCAGCATAACTGCATGAGCAAATCTCCAAGAACCAGTCTCTCCCTGAGCATGGTTCTTATGATAACGACAGGTATAACGGCTTGATACGTTCTGAGTGAACGAGTCAAGGGTACCATTTACAGTACCGGTTACAGTAGCGTTGATAGTTCCTTGACCTTTGCCGTTAATTTCACCCTCGATGTTGAGAGTCTCGTCTGGGTCAGACTCTGGGTGTGCGGTACCCGTGAATGAACCTGATACAGGTACTTCTAGCTTGGACTGCTTTGCTGTACCAGATACCGTACCAGATACAGTTCCGTAATTGGTTACGATACTTTGCAGTTCATAACCAGAAGTAGTCGTGTTCGCTTCGGTACCTCCCGCTTCAGCCGTATCATTGATAACCCAGAAATAGTCACCGGGCTGTATTGCCGGTTTATGTCTTTCAAACCAACCCTTAGCATCAGCCAACGTAAGAAATGGACCGTACTGCCTGCCACGAGCATACCCATCAGCTTGTCTGTGAACATAGTCATCAAACATCAACTCCAGCATAGCGAGCTGCTGATAGGTGATGATACCGTCAGTACCATTCAAACCATTCAAGCAAGGATATACATTAACGTCGTAGAACGGCTTCATAACCGTTCCATCCTTGGCAGGAACCCTCTTCTCAAAAATCAAAGAAGAACCTGCAATTCCAGACATAGCGTACTGGAAGAACAAAGCTCTGTGGTCAATCGAGTCTGCACCGGTCTTTGGTGGAGTTTGTGCTTGATGCCAGGACATACGAGCGAACTGCGACCCTGACCTTGCATCAATTCTCTGAAGACAGTTAAACTCGTCTACCACGGGGTCATTCGCAGTATACGGAGTCTGGTCAGATACGATTATGCCTCGAGTTGGCTTATCATCTGAATTACCGGCAGTATCCGCGTTGGTGGACATACTCCGTAACAGCTTACCCAGGTTAGAATCAAAGGCAATCCACAACCACTTATCGATGTCGATAAGATTTGTTATCTCGCCGTCTTTAGAGCCTCCGGTTTCACCGAACTTTATGCCGTAGATATGCTCATTTTCCGGCGCAGCCAAGAGATTAGAATAGTCCTCAGCCCCTTCGACCGTATCAAGCGGAACCATCCTGGTTTTATAGGGATTCTCAGTCAGCATTGCGCGACCTTCTGAATCTATCGTGATAGTACCCAGAAGTAATTCGTTGCCGAAGGGAAGTTCCTCATTGATAACAATAGCAGCACCCTGATACACACCATTAAGCGGCGGTATAAGACGCTCGTCATGTCGTGAATGCTCAGGTGCGGTATATTGCACAGCGAGCTTGATAAACCGAGTCATACAAGGATTGTCCTTTACCTGACCTTCATTACCAGCTACATTAGCAATTTCACCTACAGGAAAGACGTCACTTCTTGTGAAGGTCACTTCAGCAGTAGATTCGACATAATAACCGTAGACCAGAGCTACGCCGGCTGATACCGTAATTCTTCCGTCGGAATTCATACCAAGACGAAAGTCATCAGCATCTCTAGTCCCAGTTGCGTAGGCAGTAACCGTCCACCCTGTCTTATCATGCAGCGAAGTCTTTTCGAAAGAATTTAATCCAGGACCGCTTTTCTCTGTCTGCCCGGTAATGTCATCGACTATCACGTCCAAGCCGACGAATTCATCTACAGCATTCGCTACAGACTCAGAATAATCAGTCATGTCAACTTCACGTCTGAGCAGCGTATTCAACGCTGCTCTCTGGTTAAACTCTGTGATTAGTTCACCACCGTGCGTATCAGAACTATAAGGCGTAATGTAGGAGTTGTTGGACGAGTAGACGAGAAAACGGTGAGTATCAGCTTCCTGCAAATCATAAAGTCTATCATCAATTTCCATAGATATTAACCTCCCTCACCGATTCCATTATCTTCCTCTTCAGAAATCTGCATAGGACGATGTCCAGAAGCGGCTGTAGCATTCAAAGCAACCTGAAAACCGATATAAAGGTCAGGGGCACCATCACGATTTTTCGATTGGATCGTATTGCGAATAACAACGAAATTCTTCGCTTCCAGCTTTGCAACTTCTGCATCAGTAATCTGATTTGGAAAGGTAGTATACTGCATTCCATTAGCACAGCGTTTGCTTAACTCAGTGAACACCTCATCTGCTGTAATAAACTTGAGCTGCGGAGTCAATTCTGCTTGAACCCTACGAGAATATGTTGCAGCATTTTCAATGGGGAATTTTTCATCCATCTATGATCACCTCTTTGTAATAATTGAGACTAAGCATATAAATCCTTCCTTTCTGCCATTAAACTTTTTACTCCTTTGTCGCAGGAGTCAATGTAATTGTGTTTGTTGCTCTTGGATAATTTTCAATCATGATTACGTTTTCTCCGATTATAGTTTTTAATTTTGGAACAACAAGTGGAGTTCCAGTAGGCATTATTTTTTGATCGGCATAACTAATATATTCATTTTCTTCAAGAGCCCTTGGAAGTGTGATCGTGGTCAGAGTTGCGGGGTTTGGCGGTTCGTATTCGGTAAAAGTATTTCCGAGTTCAAGCTGTGGCCTTGCATATGCACCGGAATACGAATAGGAGTTTGCCGCATACAAGTCTGTCCGTAAATAAAATGGCACGCTGCAAGTGAATGTGACGTACCCGGTTCCGCGCCAACCTGGGTTTTGATCCCAATATACGCCAAGTGCATTATCGTCTGCATCATATGGTCGCAAACCAAGTTGTGGCGTATATGTTGCGCCGGGTGAGACAGACATGGTGTATGTGCCTGCCGGATATAAAACGCGCTTGTCATCAAAAACAATTGTTGATTTGTAATTTGCAGTTGTCTGATTCACCCACTCAAATGTACCGTCACCATGATCTGTAATGGTGAGGCTCGAATGATCGGGGTAGTTGTAGTAGGCTCTTGGCTCCCAACTGTCACCGCCGGGGCCTGCCTCAATACCGCTGTACGGATACGGCAGCAGGTTTTTCACTCTTGGAGTTCTGACACTGATAATGATTTCACCAGATGGGAGTGGGCCATATACCCTATAATCATCTGCTGATGCCTTTTCAGAGATAAATTTATCTGTAGGAACAAGTGTAACATATTGCTCCGGTACAGACTTCTGATATAAAAGAGAAGATCCGAAATACATCTTTTCAATAGAGGTATCTTTGAATTTAAATTCTGATGGAGTAATGTCTCCAAACCTTATTAGATTTATCCCGGCATTCCCCGGCGTCACGCTGATCTGATTGTCGTATCCGGGTAAATTTTCGATCATCAGCACATTCTCCCCGACAAGCGTCTGCAAGGCCAGGAGCGTCACCGGCGTTCCGGTCGGCATGATCTTCTGATCGGAAAAGCTCAGATATTCGCCCTCCTCCAATGCCCGGGGCAGCGTGATCGTGGTCAGTGTCGCCGGATTAACAGGCTCATATTCTGTCATGGAACCAGCTTCAAGCTGCGGATAGATCGTGGCGGCTGCATACGTCCGATTCCGTTCAAACAGCAGAAACGCATGAAGATAACATGACTTGTTCAATGTGAATGTGATAACACCGGAATGCGTACCCGAATCATCCAATGTATACATACTGCTTCCATCAGACGGTCTGACCTGCAAATTCAGAACCGGCGCCGATGCGTCCGCATAGTCCCGGACAGACAGCGTATAGGTTCCGGATTGGAACAAAAACGGCGGAGTCAGGCTGTACCTGTTCAGCCGCAGGACTTCCTGCGCGGCAGAGGAGGTTCTTGCTTCCGGCCATGAGATCGTTCCATTATCGTGGTACACAAACGGGAATGTTGCCGGATCCTGCGCCGCATTGTTCAGCACAGCGGGCGGATACGGGAACGGAATTGCGTTTTTGGCGCGTGGCGTCCGCACGCTCATCACGATTTCTCCTGCGGGCAGCGGGCCGTAAATGCGGTAATCGGCCGCCTGCGAAGAAGGGGAAGTAAACGTTACGGGCTGTGTTCCTGTAATAGACATTCGTGGTTAACCTCCGTTCAATATGTCCATGATGGTGCTGGTCTGATTACACTAAACCTCCTGCGCGTAGTGATTGTGTGCCTAATATAAATAATATTACATAGGCAATAATATATTATATCTTGTAAATGGTCTGTAAGTTGTATCCCATCTGTTGTTGTACTTGATGTAGGATAGAGTTTATCTGTTTGCATCAATCATCACTATCCGATCAAGATACAGGAGGATATACAACCTGTGTATCTGTAATTGCATAAATTACGGGCTCTTTTACAGTTAATGCTTCGTATTCTGCTTCTGTAATAAATACTACTGGGACTAAAAAGTGACCTGTTTTATCAGCATAATACCCTGAAGATATTACATTCCCTGAATTTTTTACTTCAAATGCATTTCCTCTATTATCATCAGCCACACCATTTCCAACTGAAAATAGAGTATCAGAATTTGACTGATTGAATTTACCAAATGCGGTTTCACTGTCATGTGTAGCTTGTGTATTTCTCCCATGTGCAAATGATGCAAAAGCAGATGCTAATGAATTATAGCCACCAGCATGGGTGCAACCGCCTACTGCTACATTTGCTTGACCTTCTACATGTGAATACTGACCAATGGATGCATTATCAGTATAGTCATTAAATCTCTCTGAGCCTTCCCCTGCTGTATATGTAGTCTCATCTACTGTAAAGGTCATACCTTCTGTAGATTCACCTACATCGATTCCACCTCCGCTAATTCCGTTATCTTCCTCTTCAGAAATCTGCATTGGGCGATGACCAGAAGCTGCAATAGCATTCAAAGCAACCTGAAAGCCGATATACATACCGTTATCAGAAGCCGGAGCATCGTCACGGTTTTTAGATTGAACATAATTACGAGTAACTATGTAGCCCTTCGATTCGACCTTTGCTTTTTCTTCATCAGAAATCTGATCTGAAAAGGTAGTATATTGCTGACCCGCACCACAACGTTTCTCTACCACCTCAAGCACTTCTGTAGCCTTTATAAATGGCTGATTGGGAGTGTAATAAGCAGCACGCTGATTTGCATACTCTGTAGCTGACATGATTCCCATGATAAATCACCTCACTCAAATTCAGTAATAGGAACGAGCTCCTTCTCGAATTCCTTGCTAAGGTTACGAGCGTTCTTGGACACAGCAAACTTTGTCTTTACCAAGACGCAGTCGGCGTCTTCAATCTGCTCAACAACCTCAATCTTGCCTGCCTTGACGAGAGCGTCGACAGCGTCCTCATCTACCTTAGCAGAATCTACGAAGCATTTCTTAACCACCGCTTCTGCGGCATCAGTAGTGTCTTCATCAGTCACGTCAGCTTCCTCGGTTACAGTTTCGCTTGAAACAGTATCTTCAGAAACCGACTCTCCCTTAGCCTCGTCAGACTCCTGTCCAGGAAAGTCCTCCTGCACTTCTGCAGGCCTTACCTCCTCTTCTACAATGCTCTGAGTTCCTTCTGCTGGCTCATCAAGTACCAGCATATCACAAATGGAACTGGTGCACTTATAGAACATAGGAAGGTCAGGATAAATCTGAACACGCTTGAGCGGGTTGTTGCACTTCGGGCAGAATGTGGGAGGCGGGCAGGTAACCGGTGCCGTATTCATAGGCTGAAGCTCACCGTTCCAAACCTTAGCCGTGCAACCGGGTTGGAAATAAGCCACGAGCTTCATATCGATTATGTCGAACACACCCTTGTCTGTTGTGGCTCTAAGCGTAAGAGCCCTGTCAGCACCCATCACATATTCGATGGAGTTGATGTTAGCAAGCTCAGGAATCTTGAACTCTCTGCCGGAAGGAAGGCTAATCCACTTCGCATCATACATAGAGTATTGATTCTTCAGAGTAATCAGCTGATTGCCCTGACCGTTCTCGTTCTCGAAATAAGGGACGGTTTTGAAGCCTAGAACAGTAAGCATAGAAATCTGTTCTGCTACCGTGAACTTCCGAGCAGATGAATACAGGGAGTATGCCAAGAAGTCATTCTTGGTAACATAGCCGGTGATTTCGAAAGGCATACCAAAGTTCTTGATTTGGATAGGAGTATGTTCAACGGGTACGCCAAGCATAGCACCTGTCTCATTGTAGCTTACGGTTCCTTCCGGAAGATTAAGTTGCAATCTAATCATCGTTATTAAGCACTCCTTTACATTTTTTTAGGTACCATTGAACACACGGTACCGATAGTTTGGTTAGACCCGATTTATATAAATCAGTAACCTCCTTAGGCTGCATCTTGAGCTCTTTCGCGATTTCATTCACACTCCAGGGCGGCTCGTCAGAAGTTCTGTTTATAACATGAAGAACACTGATTTCGTCTGGCGTGAGTAGCTTCTCCATTACCTTGGAAATGTCCATCTGGTGTTGATCAAAGGTATATGTATCTTCAATCTGTTCTTCCATTGAAATGTCAGCATCTTCACATTCATATTCTGAAAATGTCATTTCAGGATGAACCAGCTTGTTCATCTGATTTCGAATATAAGGAAAAGCATACGTGCTGAGAACTGCGTATGTATCTGCATCAAAACGCTCTATTGCTATCAAGAGTCCCATAACCCCAGCAGATATTAGATCTTCACAGTCACGTTCACTTGGATATCGACTAGCAAAGTACATCTGATAACACCTATGCACGAGACCCATATTATTCAACACCAGTTGATTTCTTATCTCCAGGTCTTTCGTTCTTGCATACTCTTTCAACAGTTCTTGATTTTTCTGTCCTTTGCTCATATAACCCTACCTGTCCTTCAATATTATAATATTGGTTTACATCATGATTTAGAAACCCAGCTACCGCTCTGGCACTCCATAATGCTTGCCGCCCAACCTATTCCAATAGAGCCATCAGGAATTTCTTCATCAGGTCCTGGTGTAGGTTCGGTAGTTGAAATATACAGCCGAGTTCCGTCAGCTGTAATCAGATAATTACAATCAGATGCTGTCTTGCGGACTTTCATGCCGTGAAGCAAATCGATAGACTTACCCGTACCCAGCCCTATTAGCAAGTCAAGCCAGGTAATTTTGTCTACAGGAATTTCACCCTCATTTCCTGAAAAATCAAGCTGAACGCCGTGGTCGTCAATCGTTGATACACTCATCGTCTGGTTTCCGTGTCTAGACTTAGCTATGGTCGTCCAAATAGGATAATCTGGATTGTTGATTTCAAGCGGAGTGCCATCAGTAAGTTGCGCGGTATACCAAGCTGTATCAAAGAATGACCTAGGAGTAGTCTTAGCTGTCAGATACATAGAGCTGAAAATAGGATTAGTTTCAGTAGGTTCTGGTATTACTCCTGAGGTATATCGCAAATCAGCTATAGAATACAGTCTGAATGTTGATTCCAATCCGAAAGCTCGAAGCGTATCCGGTGATTTTGGAACGGTCAAATCATTGCGAATTACGCATTCCTGCAAAAATTCACCAAGACTAAGATTCTGGAAATCTTCGTCGACATAATCAGCTATATTCCAACCGAAATCAGAAAACAGCTGACTCGCTGGAGTCCGTGAAAGCACTGATTTCATATTATAATGATAATTACCAGAAGCATCCGGTAACTGCTGATTATATCGAGGAACGACTGCGTTGTACCTACCAGGATATCCGACGGTTGAAGTTAGGTTTGGATTGTCTACCCAAACCATCGTAGATGCTAGGTGAACATAATCACTTCTACAACTTAGCACTACATAACGGAAATAACGGTCATAACCCCAGACATCTTCTTTCTGATGTCTTACTTCTACAAAAGTTCCGAGAGTAGCAGTACCATCAATTGTAGTAGTGAAATTATAGCTTGACGATGTACCAGTCCATACCTCGACAGACCTACCCGTAAAAGCAGAATCCCAGACAGCTCTAGGAATGCTAATCAGATTGGAATGTAAATCAGCCTGATTTACAAAATTAGCACTCGCTGTCGCATCAAAATCTAAGAACGCAGTATTGTCTGTATGAACAATGAGTTTGGGCTGATTGGATGCGATTGTATTCCAGACATACACAAGACGCCACTCAGTCCTTGTACCTATAACCAGAGGTTCACCCGGAAATACCGGTGTACCATTGACATACAGCACATCTGATTGGATAGACGTTGAGAAACCGGTCAAATCGATTTCAGCAAAGAAATTGCCGATTTTATCCTTATACCATTGTGGCAACGTCCACGGAATATAAGAACCAAAGCGGTTGAGCTGCCAATAATTCTGTTCGCTGTGATTTCTATCTTTGGTGCACAGATACACACCATTCGAATTTCCATCAGATTGGTCATGGAAGAGGTATATCGAACCTTTGTAGAACGGCATATCCGTATTATATATCTTCCAAGTGGCTTGTCGTCCTGATTCGTGGAATGTAGCTCCTTCACCGAGGTCATCAGCAGATAACCAACGAGTCATCGAGTTATTGCCAGTATATACAAGACCGGCGGAGTAAGGTACAGTGCTCGTACCCCACCAGTTACCAAGATAATCAGGCAGCTTTTTATCATATAGGTACATGACAGTTGCGTCTTCGCCGTTCGCTGTGTATAGTCGAGTGAAATCTATATATTTCTTAGTCTTCGGCTTGTTGAAAGAATCATAGTTACCTACATTGATACGACCTGTATCTTTGCGGACCGGAATTGGGTAAACAGGAAAGGCCGGAGGTGGGTAACTGGTATATGATGCGAGGCCAGAAATAAGATAATAATAATCGTCGCGTTCAGATTCTGGTATTGCAGCTACCTGTGTATCGAGAACGCGCAAACCTTGAAAAGCGTCTTGATACTCTGCATAAGTGAGACCATAGCGACCTAAATCAGAAAATCTACCGGTACCCTCGATAAAATCCAAATCCATGTATCCGAAAGTAGATATCAAAATCTCACCAGACGGGTGGTCTACAACACCTCGATAATCGGCTGGTAGAGAATTACCACCCATAGTTAACCACAGATAACCAGCTGAATTAAGTGACAAGTTGCTGACATTACGAGTTTCGTGCGTACAGTCTTCGATAAGCCCATTACCGGCGAAAACAAAACCTTGAGGACCGAAATAAAGACTGTCTACGTCTAAATCCTCCAGAGACAGTCCACGCACGATCAACTTCATTGTAGCTCCTTCGATAGCTGATATCTTCTTATCGAAGGCGAGCATATCAGGAAAAGCTGCAAAAGTTAGATAACCGTGGCTTGATGCAGAAGATTGCGCTTTATTTCCTAACGCATCAGAAACATAAACACCGAAAATATTCCCGACAGCTTCTTCCAAATCATCTTTTTCGATTGTATCCTTCTGTTCAGAATCTTCTGTAGACGTCGTAGGGTTAGCGAATACATCGACATAACTCTCGTAATCCACGCCCACAATCGGAACTGCACCCCATGATGCACCCGGTACACGAACAGTCTGAGTATAAAATTGACCTCCGTTCGATGCAACCCAATTTCCAGGAATCAGCTCTACGATTCGGGTAACTCCGTAGGTAACCAATGTCTGGTATATATAGTTCGTGATTATATTAGGGTCTGCACCGGTTTCCTTAAGAAACTCTTCGTAAGCTGACCAACCTACAACTCGGCCAGTGTTATAGGTTTTCTCTGCCATCTAAATCACTTCCTTCTAAGAATTTGAACAACGGTGCATCTACTTTTCTTGGCAAGCTCCCAACGATTATCATCGTAGAAGATATGCTCACCGTGTTCATTATAGGTATCTAGATACCAGTTGGTATCGTCCTCGTCCTCGACACCACCTACAAGTGTGCCGCCTGTAAGGTGTCGTGCTATAATCACCGTATCAAATCTGAGCAACATATCCTGAGCCTGTCTGAGCAAAGCAGCCATTCTTATCTGAACTGCTTCCTTTATCTTCTCCTCAAACTGTGCTGATGTGATGTGCTCCTTAAACTCGTAGACAACACGGTTATCGTATTTAGGGAATCGGTACTGCGGATTGAGAACTTTTCCGTCTTGATACTCTACCATCTCCCAATACTCACCTCTGTCGAACGTGAGTCTGCACATCCGATACTCGTTCTTCACGCGAACCACCCACCAGGTCTCTTCCTTGATAGCTCTGAGCTTAGAGCGAGTAGTCGATGCGGCAGAAGTAGTCTGCGTGTGCTGTTGAGTCTGCATCTGAACCGGTGGTTTATCAACCTTCGGTACTTCGACGGTGCTAACTGCCGGTAAGCACAACTTCCTCTCTTTAACAACATAGAACTGTTCGAAATAGGAACGAATGCAGTGCAGAGTACTGAACGGTACTGTCTTAAGTGGATTGCACTCAATAACCTCCTCATAAGGTAAGGACATATCTCTACGGACAAACGAACATAAGGTCATCACCTCGTCCATGAGCTCAACAATCTTCTGCTTCGCCGATGCAGTCCAGGGTTCTAGTGCTGTGCAAATTCGATACGAGTTAGAACATAATTCCTTACGCTGGTCTATGCTTAACTTAAGGTACGCAGGTTTCACAAATGGATACATATAACCGCCTCCTAAGTATTTCTGTTATGTATACATTATACACAAAAATACCAATAGATTTCGAAGTTAACCCACACAGCAGCATACAACTGCTACAACGGTTACACATACTACATACTGCGCACATCGTGCATATAAGCAATACCAGGTTAGGGATTTGGGTTCATGCGTGCTTCAGCATGTGCTATGATTGCATCCACATCTTCCTCGGTAAACTCTACCAAATCTACCTGGTTAAAATATCCGAGTAAGAATTTTGCGGATAGTTCAGTAGCACGCCATTGGGTGATGAAACCTACGCCTACTGGTACATTATTCGCATTCAAGATAACTGCACAGCTGTATCTACCTTCATTATCTCCAATAGGAGCTGTACCGTCTGAGGTAATCATAAACTCATACGGAACCGACACCTCGTCACCTTGCTTCCATTGCGTATCATTTCTAATACACAACAGGTCACCTGTGTCAGGCATAGCGGAACCGTTCGGGTTAATCAGAATTGGTCTACCAGCTGCGTCACCGATGTAAAATTCACCAGTATCAAGAATAATAGCAGGCTCACCAGGATAAAGTTTCATCAAATCCCGGTTTTTAGAAAAGCCACGCTTAAGCTGTATCAGGTCATATCCTTCTTCATTTCTTGCCAAGGATAGTAACCAGGTACAGCCCTTGCAGCATTTCTTACCTGCTGTTGATAGAAAGTATTTCATAATATCACCTCCCATTTAGTCTAATATAGGAGGCAAAATCAACGTCTACCGTCTCAATGTATACAGAATTCGCATGACATATTCAGGTAAATCGTTTACGTCTTTCTTAGGTAACATGGGAATAATTGGTGTACGAGCTTTCAATGCTTTCTGGAGCTTAGCAGCACCTTTCATACCTGCATTATCACCGTCTAGACATATTGCGAACTCCCTAATGTCGGTACTATTCAGGTACTCAATTTGCCGGTCTGAACCCGTTCCAAGCAGTGCCCACGCCGGTAACCCATAACCCCAGAGCGTCAATGCGTTTATCGCAGACTCAACCAGAATTCGCTTCTTAGCGAACGGACTTGTCGGCGGGATTATCTTATTGGATTCGAACACGCCATACACGGGTTTATCTACACCTGCTGGGTAGTTATACCACTTCTTATCGATAGAACGTCTTATTACAAAGGCAACGGAACCATCAGGCCTCTTGACCGGAAATGTTACAGCATTCGTAACAGGGTCATATCCCGTGTCGAACGCTCTTTGTACCAATTCAGTTATGTGTCTTTGCTGAGATAAGTAGTCTACCTTCTCATACCTGTAGGACATGAGTTCCACTTCGGTAACTTCAGGTAACTTAATCGGTTCTCTTTTCGCGAGTGTGGTTATTCCGTTTCGATCAAAAAAACCTATGTCTGACACAGACTGGATAAACTGGATAGCATAATTGTCGTAAGCATCTCTGCTTGAAAGATAATTAACCAGCGATATAATCGAACCTTTTGCACCGCACGCAAAGCAATGATACTTTCCATAATGAGGGTGTGAACGGTTATTGCAGATGCCGAATGAAGGATGCTGTTCATTACCAAAGCTATGAAAGGGACACTGGGTTGTGATATCATTTTCTGATTGGGTTACAATCCTAAAGAACGATGTAGACGCTCTTAATGCTTCAAAAACTGCGTCTACATCGATAGAACGTAAATCAACCTGCTGCTGCACTGCCAAAGAACGCACCTCCCTGATTTACATCACCACGAGATTGAATATATCCATGGTCAGGGTCCCAGGTATATGTGAACTGCTGCCCGAATGTTCCGAAACGTGATTTCTTGACTGCCAAGGATATAACCTGATGAGAATCCTCAGGATACGCCAAAGACATGACGAATGACGCATTGATGTTTACACCGTCACCGCCTCTTGCAGATTCCAATTCAGGATTCTGTGACAAATCAGAACCGCTTCTGTTCGCTTGATGTGTAACTCCAATAGGACAATGAGTATCCGTGCTAACAGACATCAAGTCCTCGGACACATCAGTTGCGGCACTGGCATCACTCTTATATGCAGCGTTGATTCGTTCATTCTCAATGTAGCTAATACCGTCAAGAAGAAGGAGGTCAAGGTGTGCTGTCTCAATCCAGGACCTAAGTTTCGTAGGCGTAATATGCCCCTGGAAATCCTTCTTAGAACGAATAAGAATACCCTCTCTACCTTGCATAGACTGAACATACGCATTGTACGCACTCATGTCTACAGCATCACCACGACGAAGTGCAGAGTTTGACAATCCAGACAACAAGGTATCGATTCGGAAACCTAGGTCATCTTTACCCATCTCAATCGAGACAATACCTACCTTAAAGCCTGCTCTCCATGCAGCTACCGCAATGTACATCAGAATCCAGGTCTTACCCATACCCATACGAGCAAGGATTTCGAACAGTTCTCCTGCTTTAGACCAACCTCCTATCAGCTGATCAATCTCAGCAAATCCGGTCGTGATAAATGCTCTCGGGTCATTAGACGTCTTGACATACTTTTCTTGTCTTGCTGCTACATTCTTGATAGCATCGTACTCTGCCAACTGAGGTGTGATATTTCGAAGGTCGGCAATCTTACTTTCAAGATAACCTAGCAACTGAATTCCGTCTTCAGGGAACTGTTGCTGTCCTTCTTGAATTGCCCTGTCCAGCTCATTGTAGATGTACATCTCCTTAATCTTGTAAAGCAGGTACTCACAATCTTTCGAAACTTCTTCAAGATTGGAGCAAGGAAAGTCAGGAAACTGGGACAAGAGTTCGCCCAGAACGACTGAACCGTACTGGGCATAGCGAGTTTTCACAAATTCAAGAAATCTATAATCAAGTCCGAAGAACTTATAGGTACATACATTCTGAGCCATGAAGTAGTTGATACAATTATTGTTCATGACCATATTGATAATGATTTGCTGTGGTACGGTCATCTAAACACCTCCTAATCAGTCTAACGCAATAAGTACCGACTCCTTGGCTCGGGTGATAGCCGTATACATCGAAGACTTCTTCATCATAGCGGACTGCTGATAGATGACGTTCTGCCACTCAGAACCCTGGCTGAGATGTACGGTCAATGCGTAACCATACTCGATTTTAGGAGGCCTAACCTGGGCAGGAAAGAGTTCCGGTCTGGTTGTGCCAATGAAACTAAACGTACCAATATCCGGTGTTTCCATAACCAGGTCAACCAGCGAGTACGAGTTATTAGCGTGCTTCACCTTAGTGATTACACCTTGAGCACCATTGGTCAATGTATACCCCTCTGTCGACGATAAAGTCGTGTTCGTACGACATATAATCTTATCACCGACATTCAGCGGCTTTGAACGAGAACGGAAATCCAGAGCGAGTGCTCTCAGTCTGTCGTTCAGATTGCCTCGAGATACATTGGTATCAGTCAAGATGATATCTGCATAGCAAAGTTCATTGTCAGACACCGGTCCCTTACGCACCATGCACGAACCGAAAACACCTGTCTTGAGTCTGCCTTGAAGAACTTCCTGAGACAGCCAGATAACTGGGCTTCCCTGTGCCTGTCGAACAATCTCGGTTAGATAATAATCGCACTTGGTAAACACGGTAGTATCGTTGACAGGAGGCAACTGATTGGGGTCACCTACGAGTAATGTCGGGATGCCGAAGGATAGAACGTCGCTCAAGAGCTTACCACCAACCATGCTTCCCTCGTCGATGATAATACACTTCACGTTAGCATCGAGTTCTTCTTTCAGACAGAAACGAGTTTCCTCACCACTGAAATCATATCCTCTATCATGACTCTGCTGAAGCATCATTTCCAGATTCTTGAACTCGTTGTCACCCATGGTCTCAAAGTCGATTACACCGTCCTCACGGTTCTCAGACTGAACATGATAAATCTGTGAGTGAATTGTTCGTGCAGGAAGTGATGCTTTAATCAGATTGTTTGCTGCTTTACCGGTAGGTGTAATGAGAAGACAGTTCTCAATACCAATCTGTTCTGCGACAAGAGCGATGAGATAACTCTTACCACTACCAGCAGGTCCTCCGAGTTTGAATACATCACTTTCACGATTGTTGTACCAGGACATGATACGCTTGAATGCAACTTCCTGGCTAAGAGTCAATGCCATTAGAATTCCTCCTTTATCTTTGCATCTCTGGCAATTCGGTACATGATACTACCTGAACAGTTCAGTGGGTCTGTCATCGAGGTAGTCACGACTGTTATACACGATTTGTTCTGTCTAGCATCATAAATAGCCTGGAGCATGAGGTCATCTATCTGAGTGAGATACGAAAACAGACCATCAAGCACCAGGCATCTTGCTGACGCCGCTTTGCGTACCATAGCCTGAACCTCATTGTCACGGTTAAACCTGTCCTGAGTTCGGTTCTGGTAACAAAGCTGATTTACGGACACATAGAGTCCTACATTCTGGGTATCCATGATATATCTGCGAGAATTGAGATACGACATAAGAATCATTGCCGCATTGGTTGTCTTTCCTCGCTTCAAACCGCTTAACAGAATTACACCGTCAAAGGTTGAGATTTTATTACAAACCTCCTTAATAGCAGGTCTGATAAACTCCTCATTCGGATATTCTGTCAATTTCTCGGGTAATTCTGCTTTACGGATAAGTGTCGGAAGTATATCTATCTGATTATTCACTATCACCCAGCTCCTCTCTAAGTATTGCCAATGTCTTGGGATTATTTTTAGTTTCGTTCCAGTACGGGTCCTGGTAATACGATATGTTCGCGTACATCCTGTCTTGTTCAGATGTGAACACGATATGATTCCACTTTCTAGCTGTAGCCGTTAAGAACAGATAAGTTACTTCGGGAATAGTTATCGAATTCTTTACAGACAGTTTTCTTACTCGAGACGCTGGTTTATTCGGGTCCGCTATATCATATGTCTTAAGAACTTCATCAAGACAAGCATCCCACTCGTTAATGCTCAACTCTTTGTTCTTCTTAATCCTCATCTCAAGGTACCCAGCGGCAGCTTCTAGCAGATTATTGTCTTTCGGAAATCTGTTTAAGACGTGTGACCAGTACGGCTGCGGTAAATTATTTCTCATACACGCACCCCTTGTTTACTCTCATTTTTGCGTGTGTTTTGCTGTGGTTCTGCTACAGGTTCTGTATTATAACATATACAGTTATTAAAAACATTACCACGTAGCAAAACCTCGCACACGTTGTGTCACTATTAGTGACATTATAATTATACAATAACGGTATAGTGGTACACGAAGTTACTTGTATCGGGGCGTAGGATACCAATAAGAAGAAACTATCGGACTGACCTGTGCTGCACCTACACGGCGGAATTTACCAGACTTGGTGTATACGACCGGTACACCGTCAGCATACATCTTTATTCCCAGTGCAATCAGATACTCGATAGGTACAGTGACATATCCCGGTACTTCCTGCTGCTGTTGTTTCTTGAACGCCTGGTTCTCTGGTTTATCTGCGAGCTGCTTTGCGATAGACAGTGGCATTATGAGACGTGAGGGACTGCTCATCATGATATCAGGTTTACCAGTTCCAGACATCTCTAAAGTAGTATCAACATTCTCAACAGGGTTTTCAACACCTACCGAAGGTGAATCCACATGGTTTTCAACATTCTCAACAGGGTTTTCAACAATCTCCTGTTTAACCGGTTCAGACCCATTATTCAAATCCTTAGGTATTTTGCCCATTGCGTCTGTGACGTTCTTAATAGATGCTTCTATCTGAGGAATAACCGTGTAGGTGATGTAAGAGTATTCCTCTGAACCTTCACCTGATTCTGGGTGCAGACAGTGCTGTTTCCAGAGCTCATCTCTACGAGCGTTTGCTTTATCCAATTCGATTTTCAGACGACTCTGCTCACGAATTGCTTTACCGGTCTCAATCCAATAATCAAGCGAAGCTCCACCGCTTTGATATTGAGTATTTGCCCAATCCACAATCTGCTCATCGGTATAGTCCTGAAACAGATAGGTTGTTCGCTGTGTAGTGTACGCACCTTGCATAGCATTCTCGATATAGTTTTCAAGAAGATTAGCAAGGTCTGGGAGAGCGTCACCAACGGGATTTATGATAACAATAGGTCTTTCGGTAACACCCATCTGCTGAAATACATACAGAAGCTGGTCAAGAGTATCTGCATGAGTTACCGGACTACCTAATGTGAATATCTTATTCTGAATCTGTATCTGACTCTGGTTTATCAGGTCCATTCTCTACACCTACCTTTCCTCCAATTCTTCTTACACGAGTACGGCGATGCTTTGCTAGACACACATCACCGGCGTCCTGATTGATAGAACCGTGGTTCTTCAATGGGCGCCCGCAGTATTTGCAGTATCCGGTATTATTATTCTGTTTTCCAGAAGGGTTCGTAAAATGATACATACATACACCTCCAGTCCGGTCAATGCGTCACGTTCGCTCACCTTAATCTGTTTTCTGAATCGCAATCCTGTCTTATAGAGCTGAATCCACTCTACCCAAGGTATGTTCTGAAGCCCTCTGCCCTGGAAATTGGTGTATACGGCTTTTACCAGACCACCTTTATTCCAGTAGTCATTACCACATGATACGAAACGCATTATCTGCTCCAGCCATCTGAATATAGACGCATAGACAAAGAATTCGTTACCACGCTGAGCTTCCAGATAGGTGAAGATAAACGTGAAATCTCCGTCCAGAAGTGCATCACAAAAAGGTCCCGGCTCCTCGCTAATCTCAGATTGCATCCACGGTTTGAAATATGTCTTGAACACATCGGTATCAGTCATACCGAGTGAAGCTGCTAAATCAAGAACCTGCAACCCATACAGACGCATATTACCAGGAGTATCGACGTTGTTCTTCATATGCTCGATAATGGTAGGACTCAGCTTTTTCTTGGTCAATATATTAGACGCCTGTGCCCAAGTCAAGTCCTCGATTGTGAGTGCATTACCATCAAAGAACTCAAGCGTAGCTTCAGGTATCTTCTTAATAGCGGTGTAAAAGAACACAATCTTCCGCCCTGACTGCTTGTACTCAGGTTTCGGTGTGTTGAGTACATCCATATCATCTGTGAGCACCAACACCTGATTTGTGCTCAGCATACGTCCTTTTGATTTCCAGTCGATTGTGTCTACGAACTTTGGTTCGCAGTTCTGTGCCTTACAGAACTGCTTCAGGTACAATGTTCTCAAGTCATGGTCATTAGCCATGATGATAAAATAATCAGGCGGATTTTTCATACGCTCTTTGAACTCGGTTATGGTCATTTACAAGCAACCTCCTTCCACAATTCTGCATAGAAATAGCACATGATATATCGGTCGAGCTCATACAGATTCTGAGTTAGAATAGAGTAACTAACCGCATCCGAGTGAATACCCTTTGCTAACAGATAGAACATATAGAAGTCGACAGTATTTTCTTTCATAAACTTGCTGAGTATATTCGCCTTATTCAAAACCACAGCCAGTGGTTGAGTTAGAGACGACTGAATATCCAACATCTGGTCAATCATATCGGACAAAGTGCTGTAATTCGCCCAGCCTACCAGAAGGTAGAGTTGACCTGGAGTAGTTACAGCGTGACTAATTACACCTACATATTTCTGAACCACAGCTCGCTCAGAATCACAAAGCAATGCTTGAATCTGTTCAGGTGTGTATGTTTCCATGGTGTAGCAGACACATCGAGATTTGATTGTAGGTAGTATGGAATTGCTAGCAGTCAGGCAGAATCTAGCACGCATTGGAGGTTCCTCCAGTATCTTCAGCAAAAGATTCTGTATACCAGGATGAAGTCTGTCGACGTCAGGAATCAGGTACATAATCGGTTTTGTCTGTGTCTTGATAAACTCTAGCGTTTCACGGAAATCAGACACAGAGCCAGAAACCTCATAGACATACAACCCAAGGTCCTTGTAGAGTTTTCTTATGAGAGTCTTCTTCCCTGAATGAGCAGGACCTTGGATAAGCATAGCACGAGCATTGGTCTTTGATAAACTCTCAATCAGCTTTTCCTGTCCGATATAATCCATTAGAAATCACCTGCAATTCGGAGGAAATGTACCTTAACCAACGTATACGGGTCTGGCTCCATGATGATAAGCTGAACTAAATCGTCTAAGGAGCACAGAGTCTGAAATAGACGCCCATCCTGAGGAAGTGTAGCCAGATTACTGCTGATGTCCTTAGGCAACGCTACGTCCTCAGGTTTCACGCCAAGCTGAAGCTCAACAGCCTGCAGGACGAAACGACGGAAGTCCTGTACCCACGCTTTGAAGTCGACGCCCTTTCGGTTAATATCATCGAGAACATCTATCAAACCTTTGAAGTTATGGTCATAGAGTGCCTTCAGAATATTCATAGGTACGTCGAAGCCTACAAGTCCCAGTGCGGTATTGATAACATCAAAGTTGATGTCTACACCATAACCGAGGACTTTATCCATCATAGTGATAGCATCACGCATACCTCCGTTCGCGAGTTGAGCGATGTATCTCAGAGGTTCACGCTGAACACCAGTTATATGCTCCTGCTCCAGTATCCAGAGCAAGCGGTCAGTAACCGCATCAATGTCGATACGAGTAAAATCCAGACGCAGCACACGAGAAGTGATTGTGTTCGGAATCTTTCTAGGGTCTGTGGTGCAGAACAACAGAACAACAGATTCCGGCGGCTCCTCGACGAGTTTCAGAAGAGCATTCCATGCCTGTACGGTCAGCATATGACACTCGTCGAGAATGAATATTTTATATTTCGTGCCGATAGGCTTGTGTCGAGCGTCAGAAATGATTTTACGAACGCCCTCAACACCTGTATTATCAGCAGCGTTAATTTCGTAGATATTAGACTGACCGTTGAGTTCATGTGCAAAGATACGAGCACAGGTTGTCTTACCTGTACCTGCAGAGCCTACAAACAGATATCCGGACTTTGGCTTTGCTTGTAGGTGATTACGCAGAACTTTCTTAGGGTCTTCCTGACCGACGACATCGTCAAGTCGTGTCGGACGGTAGACAGCAGCAAGATTTCGCATAATGTACCTCCTTGGTGTTTGTTTATATACATATTATACACGATTTAGAAGTTTGTAACCGAAGTAACGTGGTTGTGCTTAGATGCAGCAACTGCGCACCACCCAGAAACCTACTCTCTGATTATCATTCAGTTTCCTTCTTTATCCTACCGCACCTATGTGATGGCAAATCAAATCTCACAGCTTTAATCCTGTCAACCGGAATATCCTCGTCAATCCACCACGCTTCACCAAACTTGTTGTGATGGTCGGGAAGTTTATAAGCAGGTCCGCCTTTAATCTCATAGATAACCGTACGTCCTGTATGGATACACCAAGCCATAGCCGCCTGTAGAGTTGTAAAACCTCTAACCGGCTTTAAGATGACACCAGTTTCACGGTACAGCTTAGCCTTCTTGGGTGTGGTACAGTGGTAAAGAACCGCTTCATGCAGATGGTCATTCACCCCGAAATATTCCTTTAGGTAGGAGGATATTACGTCCAAATCATACGAAGAATATCCAGTGTAATGTTCTCCATCCTCATCCTCATATACAATCGAGTAATACGGTTTAGTTCTACCGCCCTCACCGGCAGAAACTTCACTGACATCCAATCGAACAAATTTCTCTTTATTCATTTTCTGATTCCTCCTCTTCGCATGCTTCCCAGATCCGTTCACTAAATGCTTCACAGTTGTAGCAATTAAGCAATGCGTACAGAAAATAAAACACAGGTGAACCGATGCTCTCAGTTCACCTGTGCCCAGTATTCTTCAACTACATCTAAGCATGTTTCTAAATGCCATCGGGTTCGCTTCATGTAGAGTTTCAGCTCTACACCGCTTACCTCTAAGTCCTCAACCGTCACCGACTTCTTACCCGCGGAGTAATACAAGTCTAACGTGAGTGGTGATACCCAGAAGGCTCGCTGCTCACCTGACATCCAGATTACATACCCAGCCCTTACTCCCGGAATCAAGTCCTTCTCTAGCATGTGTATCCATTGATACTCGTCAATGTTCTGCAGCATGTTAAACCTAGGGGAAGCACACTCTTTACACTCGATGTAATAAATGTGCGGGTATATGTACGCATCATAGTCGCACACATTTTTAGAACCTTTCTTACCCGACATCTGGTCGTGGATGCGGTCATAGCAGATATTGTTCTGCTGTAACCACTCCTCGACGATGTCTTCCCAGACCTTACCGAGATTATCTGCCATTAAGAGATAAGACCGATAGAAGTAGTCACAGGTCCTACACAGGCAAGCTGGCTATCATAAACATCGAGCTGAACCATGCCATCGTATGCCGCGAAACGTGCATTAGCACTCAGGCAGTCAACCTCGATAGACCAGGGACCTTCTCCCTTAACGGACTTGCAAGGAACCTTCTGAATGCTGTCTGCACACTTGAGAATGATCTCTTCCGGAGTCTCCTGGCACACCGTTACACTGTAATCATTAGCAGAATCTGCAACGATTGCGAGGAACTGCATGGAGTTAAGGAAGGACGCCATATCAACGGTTACAGAATTCTTAACCGGGTTTGCGAACTCCTGCTTGAGGTTTTCGAGCGGGAACTGGGGAATGAAGTCCTGGAACACCTTGGAGAATCTTGCCGATGCACCAGAATCAGCCGAAACGAACCAGAAGAACTCCGCACCAGCATCATAAATCTGAACATCAGAATGCTTGGTGCAGTAGCTAATCATACGAGCAGAGAGAAGAATCGGCTCATTGATAAGCGAATCGCCCTTACTGATATTGATGTCATCGGTTGCGAACGAGCACTCTGCGTCGGTGTAGATGCAACGCTCTGCGATGCTGTCCATAGTCTTGGAAAGCGTACCGGTGAGCATCTTAATCTGGTTGAGGTGGTCAACCTTAAGCTGAGTACCGGTAGGTGTGAAGAATTCATGAACAGCCGGCTGACCTGCATCATCGACGAGGATAGGAAGCTTCAGAGTACCCTTCTCGTTCTTGATAATGAGTGTGTCTTCAGTAGCGGTGAGCTCAACAGACTCTCCACAGTAGGAGATTGCCTTGCTGAACTTCGCACCGTCAACAGAAACTGTCGGGAATGCTTCTGTGGTTGCGCCGACCTTAGCACTGTACCAAACCTCACCATCATCCGGCTCGGTGATAAGGTACAGATTGCCATCTGCAACGTGCAGAGTGACGGTCTGTGCGAGGATGACGTATGAATTAGGGGTTAAACCTTCGGATACAGCTGCGAGAGCTGTATCCAGGTTGGTCTTCTTACAAATCATCTATCTTTACTCCTTTATCAATTAGTTCTGCGGATTGTTCTGCCAAGCACCATTCGGAGCTGCGCCCCAACCGCTCTGCTGAGGCTGTCCCTGAGGAGCCCAGCCGCCCGGCTGACCCTGAGGAGCCTGACCCTGAGGAGGCATATTCTGAGGAGCCTGCTGCTGAGGAGCACCCCAACCTCCCTGCTGGGGCTGTCCCTGCGGAGCACCCCACTGCTGCTGAGGAGCCGGCTGCTGAGGAGCACCCCAACCAGTCTGACCCTGGGGAGGAATATTCTGACCCCAAGCATTCTGCTGAGGAGCCTGCTGTCCCTGCTGAGCATCAACCTGAACCTGTTCTGCTTGAGCAGCAATCGAGCGTGCCTTGATTTCCTCATACTTATCGATAGGACGCACATAGTCGTTGCAGACATCGTTTGCCTTCTCAACGAACTCCTTGTACTGCTCCTCGGTAAGACCACTGTCGCCGATAGGCATAACACGATACTTGGTGTTAAGACCAGTACCTTCACGAGTAATCTCGAACTTCTGCTTGTAGAGCGGCTTGAAGTAGCTCATGAGGCCAGTGATTTCCTTGCGGTAGGATGCCGGCTTGTCCCAAATCATAACCTTACCGGTTGTGGTGTCGAGCATAAGAACGAACACACGAGTAGAAAGCTGCTCACCAGCTTTGCAAGCCGGGCACTTATCGACCTCGTCCTTCGGGCCTCTCGGGCAGTCGACAGTGTAGGTGTAGTAGTTCGCACCAGGCAGTCTGTGACAGGACCATCCGTCAACGCTGTTCTCGTCTGTGTAGAGGAATACGACCTGAGCTTTACCGCCGTCCTTCTCGATTCTGAAGGTCTCGGCGCCCTGGTACTCCATGGACTTGGATTCTTCCGCTGTATAGCGTGCCATAAAAATCTTCCTTTCTGGATTCAAAAATTTTGGTTTTCAAGACTTGGTGTTTTGCGCTTTGGTTTTCTTACTCTTGTCTTTATCTACAATGGTAAGCAAGACCCAATGTATTCCACTACACGGTCCGCGGTAACGTGTGTGTCTAACATTGTATCTATATTATAACACAACAATTTCGTGAAAACGAAGTTGTGTTATAGACGTATTAGAGACCAATACGACGAGCCGACTTAGGTAAGCCGAGGAAGTCTGTGGTCTGGAGATAGCGAATCATGCTCGCTGCATTGAACATCTGACGCATAGCAATGCTGTTGGTGATATCAGGCTCACCATCATCAGGAATTTCTGTCTCACGAGTTGGGTCGATTTTTCTGAGCTTCTCGGTAGAGAATCCTGCGTCCTCGATGAGTCGGCAAACCTCTTCCTTCGCATCAGCACCTAACCAGCAGAAGTGGTCAGCAGCGCCGGTTGTTCTTTCGCCTACGTTCATTGCTGCCAGCTTATTGTGTCTGTGAACAAGAACTGTTCCGTAGATTGCACCTTTAAGCCAGGTAGTGGAATCAACCGAGGTAAAGTCGATATACTGCAGAATGTTCAACGCCGTCATGCCAAATCCGTGTGTCTTAACCTGCGGATTGAGTCGTTTAATGCGACGGAATACCTCTTTACAGAACACAAGTCTGCGGTCTGTGGTAGTTTCCGTATGAGGTGAAATACCAATGTAGGCAAGCGGATTGCCATCAGCATCCTTATATGTGAGCATATTTTCAAGCCACTTGAAATCTTCACCTTCATGGAAAACAGGAATGAATCTGTCCCAAAGGCTCTTGTCGAGACGCTCTCTCATGTGGAGGAAGTTCTCCCAGGAGATTCTAGGTGCATCGAGGTAAACCTGTCTGTCTTGAACGACGTTTGATTTACCTGGGATGTAGTCCACCTGAACCATGACGTTGAAGTATTTGCCGTACTCGTTGAGGTAAGCGATGTAGTCGTCGAGGTCGATTTCTTTTCCCTTGGTGTACGCTGAGAACGCACCAGAGTCAACGAACAGCTTCATGCTAGGATGTTCATCCTTGTATCCCATCCAACGCTTAATTCGTGAACGGTCATTCAGCTGTGAGAAGAGTCGGTTGTAACCCTTCTTGACGAGAAACTCGTCGACTTCCTGCGGTGCACTGCCAGCAAAGTAAAGCTGTGTGTTCAGCAAATTGCAACCCTTCTTTCTAAAGATTTGATATATTTATCTGCCTTCTCTTTCATCCTATCAAGGAATCCAGAAGAAGGACGTAGATACTTGCGTTTAGCGAGCAACTTGTCTTCTACGAAGTAGCACGCCCTATCCCAGTGCTTATGAACGACATTATACAGATATGAGAATAATCGTCGATACTTCTTAATTGCTTTCTCTTGATATTCCCACTCTGCATCATCGTGAAGTAATTTACGTCTCTCCTCTGGCTTTAGATTAAGCCAGGTGTCAGACATGAACTTTCCGTTAGAGTAACCGATGTATTGAACTTCACCGGATTCTACATTCAGAGCAAATCTGCATTCGTCGTAGGTGAATGACACCACGACTTTGTCCGCTGCTCTATAACCCATTGAAATCAGGTCACGAATGTTTGTCTTAACATACTCGACAGCGTCTACAAAGGAGGTCGTTCTAGCATCCAGCTTCTGCCAGCGTTCGCTATAAAAAGGTACGTGCTGCGTCATGTGCTTTTCGTACCTATTGCTCTCTCGTTTGATTTTTGACCAATCGCCGTGAACGAGGTGCAAAGCAGCTTCATGTCCGCTCATCTGACCGATAACTACCTGATGAACCAAGTCGTAGAAATCGTCCCATTTATCTGCAGACATCATCTGAGGTGCAAACACCGGTTCATGGGATTTTAATAGTGCATTCCACTTGAATCTGCAGAGCTGAGGTTCGATAGCCTTGAGTTGAGTAAGAACATCCTGCTCATACGCTTCTGTGCGAGCTTTCATGTCCTTGAACGCGGGAACATTACATTCCTCTGTGAACATCTGAACATGATTGTCAATAGAGCTGAAGAAATAATTATATAGGCATGAATTTACATCATCTCTATATTCCTTTTCGATTTCTTCAGAACAATCAAATTCGGTGTGCTCCCAGTGTTCGTTCTGCTTCAGCTTTCTGGACTTATTTGCTTTCGCATCTAAAACCCAGCCCTTGCGGTTAATTTCCATCTTAGGTTTGAGTACCTGAGTCACAAACCTCTGGTGGTCATCACCGAGACATTCTAATACAGCAGACCAACTGTATCTTGCTACATCAGCAAGAGTACATTTTCCTTGTGCGTAACGAACTCTGGCGTCCCATGTAGACAAGAATAGAAGTGTTGTGTTGATACAATTACCGTTCTCGTCGTACCAACGGTTACGCTTGTTGATGTAGAATTTACCGTTGTATTCTGCTCTTGCGGGAATTATCTTATACAACCAGCTCTCAATGCTGTGAAGACAGTTAAGAGCAAATTCGTATGGAATGATACCCTTCTTGACTAATTTCTTCTGAATATTAGAACTCAATTCGACTGCTGACATTCTACCGTCTTGATACAATGCAGCCTGAACAGCTTCTGGTGGATTGTTGATTATCTCATTCACTTCAGATTCTATATCAAAACTGTCAGCAAGGCTTGCTACCTTTACATTGTTATAATACAGAATTCTGTTTCCTTTATAAAGACGTGATAAAAACCAACCCTCTGGAAGACGCTCTTCGAAAGAAGTTCTAGGTAAAACCCTCTGGCACATAATATAGACCCTCTTTCCGACGACGTGTGACGAACACGTTAAACTCACATATAAAGTATAACATGGAAAATCATGTGACACGAAGTTGTGATGTAAGCGTACCAAGCACGCCTATATAATCACATTCTATACTACATCATAATTATAACACAAAGCAGATTATAACATCGAACTTGCTTATAGAACACCGCGACGGCGGTGTGTATACTATTTATAATAACAACAACCTTATCTGCGGTGTTTCTTTATGTTGCTTTAGCAGACTAAAGGCGGGCGTGCTTTGATGAGCTTCAGGCGCTGACGCGCCTACTTTGAAACTTTCTACTTTGGACTATTATTTGCTTATACTTTGTATTCTTCAGCTTTTTGGTTTTAATTCTTGATTTTGATTTTGTTTGGTTTTGGTTTGTCTGCGGCTTGCCGCTGTCAAGGTTTTTTGCTGAAAGCGAAAGACCTTTGTAGCGACGATTGTGATAACAAGCGAGAGCGGTGTACGTCCGACTTGTCGGCGTGATATATTATAGGGGAGTGGTAGACGAACATATAATATATTGTGAGGTATGTAAAATCCATAGAATTAAAAATTATATACAAAAAGCATACTGGAAACAAAGAGTAAATACAACAAGGTATACGAAGTTGTGTTATTTCGAATTCACGCACGATATATGTTATAATATGATTACAATAAAATAAAATCACAACCGTTGTTAAGGAGGATTTCAATGTTCTTTGATTACAAAGGCGAGCCGGTAGAATTAATCGGTAAGACAACCAGAGAATACGAATTATACCGCTATAAAGGTAGACCTAAGCATGCGTGGGTTCCCCGTTACGAAAATCAATCAGAAGTTACTCTCATGCCGATACCTGAGGAGGTAATCGAGCCGGATGCCGATGCTCTCGACTTTACGGTTTGGAAGACCGAACCGTACGAGCATCAGAAGGCATTTCTAAAATTCTCAGAACGCCATGCTCAGATGCTGCTGCTTGATCAGCCGGGACTTGGTAAGACCAAACAGTCTCTAGATTTGATTGCGAACAGAATCATCGCAGGGCAGATTCGTAAGGCTCTTATAATAGTAGGCGTTTCCGGACTTCAGTATAACTGGCAGAATGAGGTCAAGAAGCACACAGACCTTGTTGGTTATATCCTTGGTACAAGACCAGTTGGTAAATCCGGGCTTCAGACCAAGATAGGTTCTGGAAAGGATAAGGTCGATGATGTAAACCGACTCAAGAAAATGGCGGCACAAGTCATCATCACCAATATTGAGTCTCTCAGAAACGCCGCTATCGTGGATGCTCTCAAGCAGCAAGTTCAAGACGGAATAATCGGCATGGTAGTTGTCGACGAGGTACACAAATGCAAGAATCCTAAAGCAAAGCAGACTGAGGGTTTGCTGGAATTGGATACACACTATAAACTCGGTTTGACTGGTACACCTATAGTCAATTCACCGCTTGACCTGTACGCTATGATGAAATGGTTGAATCGTACAGTACCGCCTAAAACCTACTTTGAAGCGAAATACTGCATCAAAGGTGGTTTTGAGGATCGTGAAGTAATCGGTTATAAAAATCTGGACGATTTGGCTTTTGACTTCAACTGCTGGACTCTCAGACGTACAAAAGCAGAGTGTCTTGACTTGCCGGAGAAGACAATTCAGACCTACTATGTAGATTTGCTCCCAGAACAGAAGAAACTGTATAAGGAGATTCAGAAAGACCTTCGTGAACGTTCGGCTGAAATTATGGCAGCAGCGAGTCCTATGGGTCAGCTTGTGGGCTTGAAGAAAGCAACCAGCTGTCCTCCTAGAGTAATGGAGACGTTTCCGCCGGAGGCTTGTGCTAAGCTAGAGTCACTTCTTGACATTGTCGAGGAGGTTATCGCTTCAGGTCAGAAAATCGTAATCTTCTGTTATCACGTATTCACAATCGAGTACCTTAATTGGGCTTTGCGTAAGCATGGATATAATCCAGCACTTATCTACGGTGCGATCTCTAATGAGGTGAGAGAAGCAAACGAACACGCTTTTCAGACTATTCCTGAATGTAACATCATCTTAGGTAACTACCAGACGATGGGTACAGGAATCAATCTTACTGCAAGTTCAACCATTGTCGAATACGAACTGCCTTGGACAGCAGCGGACGAAGAGCAAGCTCAAGATAGATGTCATCGTATCGGTCAATTCAATCCCGTGAATATAATCAGATTGGTTACAAGAGGAACCTACGACGTAGTCAATGAGGAGATTGTCGACGGTAAGTATGAGCTGTCTGAGACCATTACAGAGTCCGGCAGAAAAAGAGAACAGGCTATTGTCAACAAGATTCTCACTATGGTCTGATGTTATCACAGCTTTGCTGTGTTGCATAAATCTAACGAAAAGGAGAAGAGGTTCATGAGAAATCAGATTGATATCTTAACAAATCCCGCTGAGTTCACTACCTGTGGGTTCATGAAAATCAAGGAATGGGGTCATGATATTGACCTGAGATTCCTAATGCCGAAAAACTTCCGTGGTCGTCTAACCAAGGTGACCTGGAATGTTGAGGATAATGAGAAGCACGTTATCGACAAGGACAGCGAGAGCTGGGAATTGTTCCAGCAGGTCGGTGAACGTCCTGAGATTGTTGTGCCTAGCACATGGCTGGATTCTCTTGAGCTCGAGGGAACAGTTCGTCTTCGCATTATGTTCAGCTTCGACACGTTTCGGCAGAACCCGGACTGGTATGCGTATCTGTATCTAAAAACAATCAACGGAGATGCAGATGCACCTTACCTACTCAGTTCATCTAAGAAAGGCAGCGGCAAGAAGTGTTGTGAGAACTGCCAATGTGATTCCTGTGACGGTTGCGAAAGCTGCTGTCAGGTAGGCAAAGACGGAGACGAAACAGACGACAGTTTGGTGTAATAAACCACGATACTGCTTAAATGCACGGTTTATAGTTGTATACAATAGTATACCATACCGCAGCATTTAAGCAGTTCGTATGTCACTCAAAGAAGAGAGGATGAGTTCTATGTATAAGCAGACTTGTAGAGTCAAAATTGAAGGCGTACCTAAGAATGAGCCGGTAGATTTGTATGTTATGAAGCGAGGTGCGAACCTGGTAGCGGCTGCTGTAACCTCAAATACCTATCAAACTACTCGTATCGAGGTTGAAAGCGGGATTCGAGATGTTGAAGATTTTACCAGACTATGTACTGAGCATGAATTCAAGATGATTAAGGATTCTGAAACACCTAAACAGTATAACCTTGAGTTCGAATTCGATATGAGAGACACCTTGTGTACTATCGATGAATACCCGTGTCTTCCTGCGATTCTGCCCGACCAGCTGGTGGACTGCCTAGCAGGTTGAGAAACTTCGAAATAACACCCAAAAAGTGTTATAATTGAGGTAACATAAAATACAAGGTTTTTATAAGAAAATCTATAAGGAGGAGTCTAATGAAATATCTTGTGATAGACACCTATGCTCTTAGCTTCAGAGCTTTGTATGGATATCCCGAGTTGACAAATGACAAGGGTGACCCTACGTCTGTTATCGTCGGTTTCTTTAAGCAGTTTCTTAGCCGTGTCCACGCGGTGGAGGACTACTATCCGATTTTCGTGACAGATATGCCGGGCTCAGCTGACGAGCGTAAGCAATTATACCCCGACTATAAAGCCAATCGAACGGCCGCTGAGCCGTCTTTTTATGAGCAGGTGGACTTCATTCTTGAGCTGGGTGCAATGATTGGTACTGTCTATAAACAACCTGGTAGAGAAGCAGATGACCTGGCAGGTGCTTTCGTAGAGCGTTACGCTGCAACGAATGATATAACTCTGCTGACTGTTGACGCAGACTGGCTTCAGCTGTTACAGAAGAACGTTCGTGTCATTCAGCTAAAAACCAACGGTAGGCACGTTCTGTGGGACGATGCTTTGTTCTTTGCAGAGAAGAAGATTGCACCAAAGCAGCTTGTTTCACTGAAAGCTCTCATCGGAGACGGTTCTGACAACATTCCCGGTGTTCCTGGTATTGGCGAGACTACTGGTATTGAACTGCTTCGTGAGTTCGACACCGTAGATGATATCTACGCAAACATCGTTAAGGTTACCAATAAGCGTAAGATTCAGTCTAAGCTGATTGAGTACCAAGATGCTGTTATGCGCAATAAGCAGTTGGTTTCCTTGAATACCAGTGTTGACCATTGGGAAGAACCGAATACAATCATTACCGACGAGATTATCGATAAATTCATTGACAAGTTCGCGGCAAGAACGGATTCTCAAGAATTGACTAACCTACTCGGGGTTTATTTACAGCGTCGTAAGCCAAGATGAGAGAGGTGATGTGTCATGTCGCCTATCGAGTATCAGGCTGCTAAAGTATTAGGAGTTATCAAAGCCAAACCGCACGATTACCAAGATGCGTTAGAGTTACCCAGAAATCAGCATGCTGAGTACTCGAGTTTGATGTCTTATGTAGGTATGTATGTGCAAGGAATACTCGTAATCAATGAATCATTTTACAAAATAACCGCAGAAACTATGCCAGCCTATGAAGCCTGCTGTAATATAATTCGGAAGAAGGATTTGGCATACGCACGACCAATACCCCAGCAGGTAAGGATAAAGTTTCAACTTTACCTTAGAGCTAATCTTCCTGTAGAGTGGTTAGGAGGGTTCCTTCGTGAGTATCGGCTTCATCTATTCGGTAGTGTAATGTGGGTTGACCAGAAGACCCGCGAATATGTCACAGACTTCAACGACCACCGATTTCTTGCAAAGACAAAAGGATTGTGGGACTTGGACTACGAGCCGCTCACGTCATACGAAAAGTATGCTGAAATCAAGCACATTCTAGATAACACCACATAAGTTCGTATTCGGCTCATGTGGTGTTATATAATAATAGTAAGAAAACACCCAGATGAAGGAGGTTAATCATGGGTAAGGTAATGTATGGTACAATCTGTTATATCCCACCTGATGGGAAAAGAAAAGCACAGAGAATCACAAATCACAGAAAGCAGCTTGATTGGCTGTCTACGTTCCTCACACCCGATGATTTGTATTACCGAGTTGAGAGTGCATGGGGTTCGGATTCCGACTACGACTGTCTGAACGACGTTCCTTTCAATATTACACACCTGCAGGTAGGTGCTGCTTATCCCGGTGCGAACCGCAATGTCTTGCTCAGAAAGCTCTATGAGTCGGATTACGACTGGCTTGTGATTATGGACGACGACCGTTCATTGTATCCATATTTCAACGGTGAAGAATTCTTTACCAAAGAGCTCAAGGGACCAGACGGTGATAGACTTGCAGCTGCAGGCACTATTATCAAGGCTTTGACTCCTATGACGGAACCGTTCAAGAAACAGTGCGTGGAATTTCCGAAACGCCGTGAAGCGTGGTTTCTTGCTAGAAGCACTCCTTCCGGATTTCTTCAGATTGCGTGTATCCCGAACCTGGTAAAGTATGGGTATGAGCCTGTCTATATGAACGGCGAGACCAGTTGTTTGCCGGGTTCTCCTCCGGAAGATGTTCAGTTCGAGTTGGATTGGATTCTTGCAAAGCATGGACTGGCGATGAACAAGAATCTGGTTATGAAGGAATTCGGTGGCGATAATCAGAGCTCGATATATGAGAGCAAGGAGCATCGTAGAGAGGCTGAGGAATATCATAAGGGCTGGATTGCTGAATACCTGAAGAGCAAGAATCCCCGAAACAGGTCTCTCTGGACAAAGAAAGAGCTCAATGCTCGCAGAAATACGTTCGACGCAACCAGACTTTTCCTTCGTAGGGAGGTGCCGTGGCAGGATGAATGGGACAGTATTGTCGATAAGAAATGACTCGTATCGAGTTGAACGTGTGCGTGAAGCATTCTTCTCATTTATGCAGCAGATTAAGCCAGGCGTAAAGAAAACAACAATATCTACATATTGCTCTGATGCATTCTTTATTCTGGATAACTTACCAGAAACCTGGCTTGATGAGCTGGTTACTGCTGACGAAAGTCGTGACGTAGAGTTGAAGAAGAAACTTCACGATGTCATCAGACAGGATATTACAGCTACTAGGTCACATCCTGAAACAGATGCACGCAGTTACCTTCACACATTCTGGTATCTAATCCGATTTCTTAGGATGCTCAGTGTTGTCGAGAGTGGGAGGATGCCTAGACGAATTGGAGGGTAATTGTAATGGAAATACCGAGCTTTTTCTATATGCAAGACATTATAGAACGGCGAAATCGTTTATTCGAGATAGGCAATCGAATTCCGGAATATAAAGAGTTGAAAGAGATGGGCTGCAAGTTCTACGACGGATTCATTCTACGTGATGATGAATCAGGTACGCAACTTGAACTGAACCATCTCTTTCTTCCTGATGACGTGAAAGACTGGGAAAGAGGCACTCGAATACTCAACCGCTACATCAAGGTCATCGAGTCTCTATATCTACTCGAGAATACCGAGCATTGCATCGAATCCTTGCGGCTCCTTACAATAGAGCGAGAGGAACTTTACAAACAGATTATCCGTGAAAGAGTGTTCAGTGGTCTTAGGTTGTACTATCACAATCAAGACGGAGATTGGGGCATATACTTTATCGAGGTGTCCGGTGCGAACGTAGAGCGAGCAATTCTAACCAAGACTACAGACAAGAATGTTCGTAAGCGTAATTGGAAAGGAAATCTTAACCGAATGCAGCTGTTCTTACTCAGAGATGATGTTGAGAATAAAACTCGCAGCATAATGCGAATTGAAGAGATATTTGACCGGCATCGTGAAGAGATGATTATGGGCGGTGTTGCTGGTTATCATACGGTAGATAAGGGGTGGTACGATGGCAGCTTGGGATGCGGCTGAATCTGCTTTTCTAACAGCAGCTGCCAAGGTATATGCAGCTTTGGGTATAGCTCATTCTTCAGGTAATTATGGTCAATTCACAGTTGACATCAATGTAGACGGTGAAACCTATTCTTGTCGATGCGACTGTACTGGTGTAATTCAGTGTATCATCCGAGTTATGGGTTATGACCCGAATTGGGGAGTCTCGTCTGTTCCCGGGCATACTGGTGATGGCTGGTATCTGACGGATGCTACATCTAGCTTTGTAAAGGACAGAAATGGCAACATATCACCAGACTGGGAAGTCCTGCCATTTGATGCGTCTGACGCACGACCTGGTGATATAAGATCCGCAAGTGGTCATAGTCATTGTGATATTTTCGTCGACTATCTTAATGGAAATGCGTATGGATTGAATGCTGGAAGTGGACCGAATACCGGCGGTCAGGCTATTCCAAAATCGTGTGCTGCCGGTACAAAATATCTTCAAGATAATGACCCCGCTG
>OCTW011607577.1_pt1 | contig 45640 bp, 31 predicted proteins | sample 1539671 | NCBI WGS metagenome assembly OCTW01 (sample SAMN02144230, study PRJEB22623) | gut metagenome | biome: sheep rumen | host: Ovis aries | place: New Zealand
TAATGCAGCCAATTCTGACTGCGTTAGTTGTATGTTTATTGCATAACTGCGTTGATTAGAATAGACATGAGACTTTTATTCCGAGTCTTTCGCGTGATCATTGCCTAAGTTTAATCTAATCCCCTTGAAAAAAGTTTTAATCCCGTGGAAAAATAAACTAACTCCGAGGAAAAAAAATCTAAGAGCCTGGAGCTGTCATTTTCAAGGCTCTTAGATTTGGTTTCGAGGCTCTTAGATTTTTTTTCAAGGCTCTTAGTTTTGATTTCCACAGGACTAAATTACCCTGCATATTAAATCGTCTGTTTTTCAACCTTTTAAGCGAAACAATGCAGGAATGTATGCAAAAAACATTTTAATATTTTATAGGCAATGACACAGATGTTGGCGCAGAGAGAGCATGACTATTTCGCAGAGATTGTAATCTGTGCCAACTGCTATATTGTTGCCTAAATAAGAATTCTACGCTTCGGAACGATATAAACACCCATTCTTGTCTTGGGCCTCTTGTTTATGACCAGTAGCTCAAAGTCTTTCTTACAATGATATATTTGAAGAAGGAAGTTCTTCAAGCGGGCTGCCTGTATGCAGTTGTAATAAGCCATCCTTTAGAAAATATTATAGTATTGTTTAATATCTCGTTCGCGCAAGAGCAGAGTCATTCCGTCTTCCATCAGTGAACTGCGCCTGATGTCCGAGTCAGACCATATCTTGTTATGTGTGGCGAAATAAGTCAGGATGTTGAAAATTTCCCACATGGAGAACTCACTCTTTGCTTGTGCCATGTGATGTGAGTCTGTCGGAAATTCTGCCTGTTTATACTTCTCTCTGGTTTGGTCGTAAGGAAGGAGCTTATTGACATTGTCTGGCTGCACTCCATACCTGTTAAGTATTTTAGAGGCAATCCCCAGTTCGCGCACAGATGCTGTGGTATCAATCGCTAGCCTCGCGTTCACGAGCATCTTCTCTAGGTTATTTTTAAGCAAAGCAGATATCGATTCGTAATCCAGTATTCTCTCCAGTTCAGTCAGTGCGGGAGAATTCGCCTGCATAAAGGAATGTTCTGACACTTGTGTGGCGCCATTAGAGCATATCAGCCTCTCATAATAATTTCCCAGATTGATTTCTCCTGGATTCCATTTTAAGTATATGCCATTAGATACGAAGTCATCGCCCGGCGAGAATTCCATAATCTGTTTGTTGACGGGTTTAAGCATGATAGAGATGCCGCCGGCTCCTACTTGATTGTATTCCACTTTCTCTGGGAGATAATCGTTTTTGTCCATAAACATCTCAGCGAAATCAAAGAAAGCCTCGGGCGGAATCATCGTATTCTTTATGGGAAGAGCTTTAACAATTCTCTTATCTACAGTGTCTGCTGCGAGCACTAGTCGCTTGCCGTGCTTCACTTCTGCTTGCACGAAGAAGTTGCGTAGATTGGTTACGCCCTGTTCGCCGTAGCTGTCGTGCGCTATCTGGGTTTGTTCTTTTTTTATCCCAGCAAAATGGTCTATAGCGTTGGCAATCTCTGGTGAGACTTCAAAAGTGGCATTACCAACAGAGTAATGATTTTCTCCAAGGGCAATAATCTCTTTTGCCTCTATCGTGCGATAACAAATTGGAAGGTCAAGGATTTCTTTCTTGGTTTTGTGATAGTAGTTTGAGTCCATAGTCGGTAGTTTAGATGTTATTATTAAATAAGGTATCAAATTGTGTTGCGAAGTTGCGCAGTTGGGTAGATACATTATTTTGCAGGTTGCGCAGAAGCAATTCCTGTTGGTAACGCTCTTCGTCAAAGAATACATCCCCCGTATTGCTCAGGTTGTAATACAGTTTCACTCTCACGTCGCCACGTCGATGCTTGGAGAACACCACATATCGGTCGCTATATATGTTCTTGGGATTGTCAAGGCGCAGTTCCATCATGGCAGTAATCATGTGTTTCAATCTGTTGGAACCGATAAAGGCTCCGCTCTTGGTAACCTGTTGGATAGTGAGAAAAGTAGTATTGACACGGGTGTCGTTGTGGGCTTTATTGTGGCGTTTTATGAGGGCGAGCAATTTCGTTTCCGCCAATCGCATTGTGATGTTCTCCTCTTCCTTGACTATGCCTTGCAGTTCGTGGAAGGAATCTATGGCGACGATGTCCCATCCTTGTTGCAGAACGTTATCAATCTTCTCTAGGTGATGAGCCTCTCCGTTAAAGTCTGATTCCACGAACATGATATTCAGATCCCCAAACTTATGATAGCGCTGCACATATACAGCCAGGTCGATTTCGTTCATTTCCGCACTGATGAATAGAATGCGTGCTTTTTTGCTATGACTGGCGATGTTTGCGATTAGATCGAGAATGATGGTTGTTTTGCCAACACCGGGATCACCTATAACCATATAGTTAACGCCTTTGGGCAATCCTTTGTAGCTACACAAAAGATTGTCCAAGACAGTTCCTGAGCGGAAGTTCACAAACAACTCAGGATTAAACCGCAAATCACGCATTCTAATTATGTCATCCATCTCTAAGCGAAACCAATATTCCTTTTGTCGTGCGACTCCAGTCTTTCGTTATTGCAATACTCAGAGATTTCTTTTCTTATGTCCTTCGACTCACCATGTAGAATCTTTCCGATGGTGTAGTGCCGTGCGATGTTTTCTATCTGACCTCCACTGAAATCATATTTGTTAGCCAAGAAGCGTGAGTCCTCTTCGTTAAGAGTTGGAATCATTGTGCGCCAGATACTCATTCTGGCGTCGAAGGTCGGTTTCTCAAACTTAATTTTATAAAGAAATCTGCGCTCAAAAGCCGTGTCCATGTTCTGTGCCAGGTTAGTCGTGGCGATGAGTATGCCATCAAGATTTTCCATCTCCTGGAGGATGATGTTTAGTATAGAGTTTTCCATCTTTTCGACGGCTCTCTGTGCTCCCTCCTGACGTTTGTTGATGAGAGCATCGGCTTCGTTGAAAAGCAATATAGGAGTTATGGCGTCCTTCTTTACGTGCTCTCTGTAAGTGTCGAAGAGATTTTTGATGTTTTTCTCGCTTTCGCCAACCCAGCAGCTCTTAATATCCGCCACGTTAACCTGTATGATGTCACGCCCTGTTTGGCGGGCCAACTGCAGCACAGTCTCAGTCTTGCCTGTACCGGGTGAACCATAAAATAGGCACGTGAACCCGCAACGGAATCCGGACTCTTTCATGCGACAGTGTATCGCTTGATAATGACTCTCATCCAGTAGCTGACCCAGCTCGTTAATCTGAGACTGTATGCTTTCGCCATAGAAGAGTTCCTTTTCTGCAATTTTATCGCTTCTTACTATGTCCTTGTTGATTTTGTCGCGAGCATTCGATTGCAGACAGAGTTCGCTGAACAACTCCGCCTTGGCTTTGTCTGTCATACGGAAACACTCACAATCTACCAACCCGTCATCATTGTTATGCTCAATTAGTCCCAAATCAAATAAAGGGTGAAGTCCTCTACTAAGTTGTGATTTGACGCGGTTCCAATATCTTTTGTCGTCATACAAATAACTGAGATCACGAAATATTATATGATTATCGTCATTATTGACAAGCACGTGAGAAAACAATACTAGCAACATCTTGCTTTCGCGACTGATATCATAGTTTTCCACGCGCGAAACATATTCAAGTTCAGAATTATCCTTGAATAAGGAATCTATCTTTTGAGCCATGAGTTCGTATGTTATTTCTGATTCTTCGCGCATCTCAAAGATTTCTTCCAATACGCCAAATAGTTCCGGGCAAGAGAGTCCCGTGTATTTCTTAGGAATGAACTTTTCGTTGTTTTTGGCAGCTTCTAAGAGCTCGAAAGGCACTCTATACGATATCTTTTCTTTAGATCTGCGGCATCGGATGAATTCTTTCTTCACAAGCTCGTCGATATCGTTCATATAGCGAAGGATGCGAACTGTTGGGCACTTAACATATTTACTCAGTTCTTCCATCTGGATACATTCTTCATAGCTCCTGTTGACAAAGAGAGCCAGCATCACGCTCTGTTCTTTTGTGAGGTCTAGCTTGGCCGACACATATTTAATATATTTGTCAGCCTTGCGGTAGAATTCGTCGCTCAACTGTGAGTCTTCTGCCATTTCCACGATTTGCTCAAAAGCCATGAGCAAATCTATTGCCTCGGTTTCTTTTTTTTCCATAATTGTTAGTTTTTTGTCTAGAGTCAAGAGTCTAGAGTTTTTCTTTATTTTCGAACGTAGCCTCATTGCCCTGTAGGGGTATGGTGGTATTTGATAACTGCTGGTGGGAGCTTGCTCACAGGAAGCAGAAAGCAAATACGACTGAGAGAGCAAAGCTCTGAGGCGAAGTTGTTTTCCTATTTTTTTTATTCGTTAAATTCGTGTAATTCGTGTTCTTTTAAAGTTTCTAAGCCATTAAGCTAACTATTGGTTCACGATGCAAAAGTAGATGGAGGGTATGCCGTTCGAGGACATACGCCAGAAAAAAGTTTCGAGATTTGTGATTTTTATAAGAAAAAACCTCCGCCAAATTGTGGCGGAGGTCTATGTAAGGATATGTCTTACAATACTATATGATAGGGTCGGGACAGAAGTCTTTGCGCCTGCAATTTTTGCAGTGACGCCCTATCCATACATCATCGAACTGATTCATCGCCTGTTCAACTATCTCTGGCTCGTCCGTCAGGATGCCAGCCTCGAAGTTACGCGTCGTGTCGGCCTTCATGCCGATGCCGGCACCAGTGAGGTTAGCGCTGCCGACATACACCTCTTTACTGTCGAACACCAGCATCTTGAAATGAACACGAGGACAGAGAACTCGTTCCAAGCGGTCGTATAGAACAGGGTACTTGTCGAAATCCTCACGGAAGTTCGGTCCCGGCTCCTTCGCATGGATGAGTCGCACCTCCACTCCTCGCCGTATGAGCAACGCGATAAGAGCCAGAAACGGCTTCTTCTCATTGCCCATCTCCACATACAGATCCTTTATGTCGGCGGTCCCGATCCAAAGAGTGTGCTTCACGGTCTGTACTCGCGCCAGCACCTCTTTGTAATGCTCAGAGTTGGAGATGAAGGTAAGCATCAATGGTACTCTGCTCAATAAAGAATGTTATTCGAACAAATACTTCATTATTAGTTTTTTTGCCTCCTCTGCTTCTGAAAGAATCTTGTCTTCGTTCCACTTGTCGTGATCGCGCATGGACTGCATCATGTTCTGAAGTTTCATGCTGTAGGAACGGATAACTTCGCTGTCTGTTCCAAAGTTTGAGTACTTGGCTGCAGGCAAGCTGTTGGAGAACTTAGAATTCATACTATTGCTTACAAGGCAAAGATTACCGAAACTATGTAAGAATCCGAACTCTATCAACTTATTGTCAATGGGATGTTGCGGGTAGAAATGTTCAACGCTGGTACGGTAGGCAAATTCAAAGTCGGGTGCTTTTTGTTCTTTCCATAGGATATAATCATAGAAGTTGAACACAAAGTTCTCAACTTTCTCTCCAGCCTTTTCTACAAAATCGATGTTGATATTTGACCATACTATATTATCGGAATTATTCTGGGGCTGTCCATGATTGTTATAAACAATCTCTTCGAAAGAAAGAACAGATTCTTCTCCTGCCAAATATCTATCTAACATATAAGCTTTAGCTAAGGACCATAGATATTGTGAAAAATCTCTACTGGAGATATTTGTTGAAGTATAAGTGTAAAGCAGAACAGCAAAAAGCCAATGTTTATAGATTTGAGAAGGCATAGAAACATGGAACATTGCTTGAAGCATGATAACATCTTTCTCGTAGTTGTCCTCTTCATTTTCAATTTTCTGGAGCGTACTTCCATAATACATCTTGTCTTTTCCGCTTAGTTTAATCTGTTTTAGGCTCCATTTCTCCAACTTACGCTTGATAACGTATTTGTCAAATAGATAGCGGATTCGCAGCAGCTTCATAATAAAATCCTTGACGAAGAGTTCCTTGTCTGATGCTGCTTTATAACATGCGCTGAATATTGAGATTAACTTTTTATCATCCAGCACTATGATTTTATTTGTGGGGTATAAGACTTTCAGGGCATGGAGGAGAAAGTTAGAGAAACTGATTATTGATCCATAGTATTCAGGTTGTTCCTTGTCAAGAACTTGCTCCTCCCATGGTTTCATATATGACACTTGTTGAAGGTCATCCTTGAAGAGGTCTGCAAGACTTTTTCCTTCTTCCAATTGCTTCCACGCAACGTTTGATAAGTTTGTGGATAACGCGTTAAAGTCATCTTCGACGTTATCTATTCCATTGTCCTTAAAGAAATACCCTCTGATTGATTTACTAAAATTCATTTGAACGTAGCGCCCCATATTCGAGCAAGCATCCCATATAAGACTGAACGCTCGCATGTCTTCAGGTGAATCATGCAATATTGACATCAACAATGCCTTGACGATTTCATGCTGCTCCAACTGTTCGCCACGCGAGTTCATTATCTCGAAATAGTGGTTGAGGTCGGTGTCGGAAGGCACAGAGACTCGCAGTATTATCACTTTAGAGAAGAGATAATTTATGAAATCAGATACACTGAGAGATCTGTTTTTACATTCTCTTTCTATTATGTTCCATACGCAGTTATAAACTGTCATTATCTCTGTGCTAATCCGTTCTGGATTAAGATTAATATATAGTGAGTCACTCCTGTAAATGGAACAAAGTGTTTCATTGGAGCGTTCCCGATGATCAAAAGAGATATTCACCGCTTTATACCATGGTAGTCCGTCGGTGTAGTTTTGACATATTGAACAGGCTATTATGGTTAAAGTCGTTATGCGTTGCTGACCATCGATAGTCTCGAAATAGCGTTCATTCTCATGGGGGAAAACCACAAGTGTGCCAACATAATAGTTGTTGTCCAGATTCTCTTTTGCATAGTCTGCTACGTCCTGAATCAACTGAGTGACCTCTGCAACGCCCCATGCATAGTTACGTTGGTAGATTGGAATGCGGTACTCTGATTCGGAAAGTAGAGTTCTTATAGTAAGTGGGATTATCTTTTCCATGGTGCTTATTGTTGGTATTTTTTTAATAGTTCATCTTTGTTTTCATCGACATTGGAGGCAATTTGTCCAAGCTGACGTGTAGGAAGATTGATAATGTCGAATGGAGACTTTGCGTCGTGGATTATTTTGAACATTCTGCCGCTGACAGCGTAGTTGTTGATAGAAGCCAATTTTACGCTATATTGTTCGAGACGAAGGCAATAGACTTCCTTGAAAAGTTTCCAGACCACTTTGTTTATTTCTTCGAATCCGAATCTGTCAAGGTAGTAGAGGAGCAGACAATCGAACAACTCACGGACGTATATGTCACCTTTACGATAACGGTTTCCGTAGGTGTTCAGAAAATGAATCACCTTATATGCGCTCCTTTCATGAGTGCCATAGGGGTTATATGTGTCGCTTCGAGTAATTCGTTTAAAGAGAGAGCCATAGTATCTTACCATATCAAAGAAACGGCTTCCATTAATGCAAACTTGATCCAGCTGAAATGGAAATTCCATGTTAGTGTGGTCTATCTGTCTCGCTTTGTCCTCTATATAATCATCGATGAAATAGTGACAGATTATTTGCTGCAAGTAGGAAGGATAGGACTTGGAGCGTAAAGAGATACCCTTGAAAACATCAATATCGTCCTTCGTGAATCTTTCTCCAGAATACGATTTCGACCATCTGCTCACGCGATACATGCAGAGGAACAGGTGAACAAGAAATTGTGATTTCTCATCTTGCCAGTGTGTTATGTTTTGGCGATCACGGCTGTTCAACTCGGGAATCTCACGTAGATGAAAAGCCTTCAACAGGTCATGCGGTTCAAGGTCTTTACCACGAGCATTCTGAGAATCAAAGAATTGAAAGGCTTCTGCAATATTTGGAAGTTGTATAACAACGAACTGACATTTCTCCAGGAGGAACGTAAGCATTCCCACATCAAGATCTTCTAGTCGTTCCTTTATGCAAGTTAGATTCTCACGTACGTGGGCTATCGAAACAGGATTCTTAAATGTTGTTCGTTGCCAGTATATTCTTATTTTTTGAAAGAAATCTTCGTATGGAAACTCTTTCGGAGCATCAGTAATCAAATGCTCAAAAAGAACGTAAAATAGTAATGAAAGAGTGATTATTCGCTGCTGACCATCCACAATATTGTTTTCATGAAGGACAAGGGTTCCCAAACGATACTCTCCTTTGTCGCGAAAAGCAAGCAGGTCATTAATGAGTTGGTTGACGTGCTTGGGAGCCCATTTATATGGCCGTTGATAATACGGGATTTCAAAATGTTCGAATGGAAGATTCTTGATAATCATCACGCTGGATTGCAGTTTCTCCACCTTCATCTTGTCGGGAGAATGCAGGTCTGGAATCTTGGTCAGCAGGATATTCTCAGCTGCGAAATCATCAGATTGCGGGGATCCAGGCATGGTGGCATTTTCTTTTTCCCCAGACATTCCATTACGCTTTAAGAAAACAGTTACTAAACCATCAATATATGGAATCATCTGCGCCAAAGCCTCAGCCAAGCCAATTTGGTTTGTGATAAAATATTCGTATGTAAGGCGCCCTTGTCTCATGCCCCACCAGTTGTGCCATCGGTAGTTGCCCGTGCTTGTGTCAGCTTTTTCGCGCAGGTATTTATAAAATCGATTATTAAAATCGTCTCCGTAGTAATCACCTTCAAGATGAAACTCTAACCATCCGTTGGAATACTCGTAGTGGGCAATACTTGCATCTACAAGAGTCGTAATTTTAATGAAACGGTTCTTGTGCTGGGCATCTGGATTATTTTGTGTTGACACTCTTTTTTCTGGCCATCTTTTTGAGATGAATTTCTCTATGGCAGCTAGATTATCTGGCGTTACTAACAACATAAGCTTGTTTAATTTTTTTAATATGTTAAAAGAATCTTAGTAGTGGCATTATTTAAGTTTTCACATAGCCTATTATAGCTGTATTAATATTTCCATATTGTAAGAGTTAAATTAGTTGTCAAATATTTTTGTTTTCATTCTGCCTACAAAGTTAAAGAATAAAATCCAACAACAAAGAAATTAGGGATGGGTTTATGATAATCTATTGTTTCCTTCTAGAGTTTCCTGCTCTGCATGCTATTCTCTTCATAAAAGGCTACGGCCAGGCGCATATCTTGCCCCAATTCAAAGTCTGCTAAATTTTCTCTGGTAATAATTCTTTTTTCACCTGAGCACATGGAACAAATATATTGTGCAACTTGCGTGTCTTTATAACTAAGAAAATGCTCGCTATTTGCGACAAGACAAACAACGCAGTTGGGCAGAGTGCCCCACTCAAAGGCATTGTATTTGTCGATAATCTCTATCATCCAATCAGCCCGCTTTTCTGCATCATAGGTATGGCTGCGATAGACATATGTTTTCATCTCTTTTGCAGAAGCGAGGATGCTAAGAGTCTTGCTGTCAATGCGGTGTGCTGCAATGCAAAATTCAAGGATGCTGCAAAGATTGTCGGCGTAAGGAAAGGCGATGTTTTCAGATATTTTCCGAAGTGTCTGAAGTTTCTTATCTAATGACATCTTATCAAAGTTAGACAGTAAATATTCTATCTCCATATTGTCGTAATCAATGGCAAGAATAGTGTCTGCCATACAGCATGCCGCAATCTCTGCCAGCGATGCATTGACATCCGGCTCTATGATAATCTCTTGCCCAAGTGTGTAGTTCCATCCATAGCCGTTATCGATTGTCGACTGCAGATAGTGGCCGTACTGCTGCACCATATCTTCTTCAGTGCTATTGCCAATGATGATAGGTTCATCAGAGCTGTCATTGTAGGGCTCTTCATGACAAAGCATATCATAGTGGCACTTATACTGAGCTGGACAATAGGCATTGTATCTCTCCACATACGGCAGGATCTCTTCAAACGACACCTTGTGCAATAGTTCACTGTAAGTCATATTTGTATTATAAAAGTTGCGCCGCAAAAGTAGAGGGTGGGAGTGCCGTTTGGGGACATACAGCAGAAAAAGTTTCGAGATTTGATACGGAAAAACCTCCACCAACTCGTGGCGGAGGTCCGAAAAGCAATTATTTTATAAATTATGCGATTGGGCAGAGCGAAATCTTCATATATTCTTAACGATGTGATGCAGAAAAGTCAATACCCTTTGTGTTCTTTAAATGTTTCAAGATTGTATAAAACACTCTCTTGTATTTGTTTCTTTCCTTTAACAGCACCATGTCGAGTGGTATGTGCAAATTTTGCACATACCTCTTCTCTGCTCAACCCACCTTCCTTAAAAACATTATTTATGTGTCGAGTTATTACAGTTCTGTCTTTTTGGAACAACTCTGCCATCTGCGCCTGAGTCAGCCACACCATGTCGTTATCCAGGCGGACATCAATCTGCGTTTGTCCGTCTTCTGTCTGATAGATTATAATCTTGTTCTCTTCCATTTCCCAATATATTTTACTGCAAAGTTACTACCTTTTTTATATATTGTGCACATATTCGGTTAAAATCACAATATCTCCATCGCTATTCGTGCACAGGCCTAGGCTTCGTCGGCATCCTCGAGATTCATGAACAGGGAAAACTGGGGCTTGAACTTGAGCATCACGATGCCCACCTTTCCGTTGCGGTGCTTGGCGAAGATAAACTCTGCCTTGCCGCGATAGTTTTGGCTGTTGTCGGCCGACCGATATATGTTGTAGTACTCGGGCCGGTGGAGGAAGCATACGAAGTCGGCGTTCTGCTCAATGGTTCCGTACTCACGCAGGTCGCTGAGCTGAGGCCGTTTGGCCGCCTCTCCCTCTCGCATAGCCACTTCGCGGGGTAGCTGCGACAGGACGATGACGGGGGTGTTGAGCTCTTTGGCAAGATCTTTTAGTGAGCGGCAGATGTAGGACAGCTCTTCTTCGCGGTTGTTGAAGCGTATGCCAGAGCCATAGCTAGTCATCAGCTGCAGGTAATCAATAATAATCATCCTGACACCTTGCTCGTAGACGAGACGGTGAGCTTTTGCGCACAGGTCGGAGAAGGAGATCAATGGGGTGTAGTCTATGTAGAGCGGTTTGCCATATATCCTGGTAATCTTAGTGTTGAGACGTGTGAGCTCATCGGGTTGCAGCAGTCCGCTCCTGAGTTTGTCAACCTCTATCTCGCACACGTTGGATATAAGTCGGTAGATAAGCTGCTCTTTGCGCAACTCGAGGCTGAAGAAGGCGATGGGAAATCTCTGATTGATGGCTAGGTTGCGTGCCATTGAGAGCGCAAAGGCGGTCTTACCCATGGCAGGTCTGGCAGCTATAATGATTAGGTCGGAGTCCTGCCATTCGCTGGTTATCCTGTCAAGTTTGTGTTTGTGGAACAGGGTAGGTATGCCGCCGTGTTCTTCCTGATACTTTATGGCATCTTTGATAGCCTTGTACGCTGTGTTGATGACGGGGTCTATCTGCGTAAGGTCATAGCTTGGTACTTTTTCCATAATAGTTAATGTTTTTGAGTTAATAAAATTGATGACGCTTCAAAAGTAGAAAGGAGCTATGCCAAAATCGGGCACAGCTCCTAAAAAAGTTTCAAGATTTGATGCGGAAAGACCTCCGCCAACTCGTGGCGGAGGTCCGAAAAGCAATTATTTTATGTTATTTGAGGTGTTATCTTTTGTTTTTAATCGGGTAATATTTATTTAGGGCTTCAATAAGGGTATCTACATACTCTTTCCCTTTACGACTAGGGTGGTAAGCATCAAACAATAAACAGTCGTTACTCTTGTAAATATCAATCCAACCAGGATAAGTATATTTTTTCTCTAATCCTTTTTCTTCAAAATCCTTTTTGAAGTGAGCAAAAGTGTTACCAAAGATTATAACATCGGGGGCGTATAAGTCAAGTTGCCTGTCAAGGATAGGTTTCCACTGATGATAGTAATGTTCTATATCGTTCGCATATGATTTATTATAGCCAGGCATCTTGCTAACATTAAGATACGCGATTTGTCGCATCACCTTTGCCATGTTAGGATATTCTCGGACATCATTCATGTCATCATAATAATATCCATTGAGGTAACCATACATTATGTAAATTAGAGGTTTCCAAGAGTTAACCTTGGCAACGGCTTCAAGATCTTTAAAACCTTCTTCTGTGAAAGACCAACCTCCTTCTTCTAGACTTCCGTCTTCTTTTTGTCCATTTGGTTCTTTAAGAATCCACATGACTTTGGGGCTTGATTTCAAGAATTCTTCAATGTCATAGACACCATCTGTAATTGGTTCGACAACGTTATTGTCGTAACCTAAATCTACTGCATGGGCATAGATGGCATCAGAAATCTCGTTTTGTGCTTTTTGTAATTCTTTAGCTGTCATATTGTTTTAATAAAGTTTAGACTTATGCATCAATAGAAAACTTTGAATGATATTTCGCAGCGCGACTCTTCCGGAGATCATTCCCCGACGGCTTCGTGCAAGGCGGTTAGTGCTTGGACGAACTTCGGAAGGGCGGTGGCTTTGTCTTTATGGTAAATCTTCGCAGTGAGGGTATATCCTGCTTCAACGAACTTTGCCTGGATGTTTATGGAGGAATCGGAAGAGGAGACGGTCAACTTGCAATCAAAGGTGATGTTTTCTTTGATGTATTCTGCAACCTCATTATTCAGAGCTTCTTCTTGTGCTTCCCTGACGGCGTTCTGCTCCAGCTCTTGTTGCCTTCTCTCTTGTTGTCCTTTTTGGTAGGTTTCCCATTCTGCCTCCTCTTCGGATTTCTTCCGCAGATAGTCTTCACGTAGCGCTGTCCGCTCTTCTTCGGACAGTTGATTGTACTTCTCAACGTCCTCTTCAGTTATTTCCTTACCGCATTCATTGCAATAGATGCAACTGTCATCAACGTCTTCCCCGCAACTCGGGCAGAAGGAAGCGCCTTCGGGCAATTCTTCTCCGCATCCTGAGCAGGTGTTTGCCACGTAATCAATCTCTTCTCCACAATGTGGGCAGAATTTTACATCAAAATCAGCCATAGTTTATTGGTTTTTGTGCCACAAAGATACAAAATCTTTCTCAAATTGTCATTTTGTTGATATTCGTTCTATATTCATCGAATTTCTTTTTCAGTTTCTTGACACTAAAAGAAGAGAGATCTTCTATCGATGTCTCCAATAGATAAATAGCGGTCACTTGACTTATTTTAAGTTCTTCGGAAAGGAACTGTTCGGCCTCTTTTTTACTTCTTCCATTTCCAGGTGCAAACCAGATGGTTTCAAGGAATTCATCACCCTGCTCCTCAAATAGTTTCAAGAGCTCTTTAAGAACGATTCCCCTGGTGGCGATGGCATCACATATTGCCGCAAAGTTTTTGTCTAACACTTCGTTAAAGTCTGTCTTAAATGAAAGAGCAGACACTCCTTTTTGGGTTGCAATCTTTACTTCCATAGTAGAAATAATTTAAATCGTTATAATATCTCCCTTGCGATCCAGGCACAGGCCTCGGCATCGGCGAGGGCATGGTGGTGGTTCTCCAGGATATAGCCGCAGGCGGCGGAGACGGTGTCAAGCTGGTGGTTGTCCAGGTCGGGAAGGGCGCTACGCGAGGCGCGACAGGTATCGTAGAATTCGTAGTCGGGATAGTCCATCTGGTAGACGCGGAATGCCTCTCTCAGGCAGCCTTCGTCGAAGGGGCTGTTGTGCGCCACCAGCGGCAGGCCCTCAATCAGAGGCTCTATCTGCGCCCACACCTCGGGGAACACGGGCGCATCGTCGGTGTCGGCATGGCCCAGCCCATGCACTGCCCGGCATTGCCAGCAATAATAGTTCGGCTCCGGCTGGATGAGGGAATAGAAGGAGTCCACAATCTCACCGCCCCGAACGATTACCACGCCAACGGCGCATACGGAGCTGCGCTCGTAGTTGGCTGTCTCAAAGTCGATTGCTGCAAAGTCTGTCATGGCTCAATGATAAAGTTTATACATGTTTTCTGTTTTCTTGGCAATCTCCTCACGCAGCCATTGCGGCTCGAGTACCTCCAGGTCGGCGCCTTGCGACAGCAGCTCCTGCATGAAGTCGTATTCAGGACACAGTTTATATTTAAATATGGTGTAGTCATCGTTAGTTTCCACAATGTCCTGCGACCAATGCAGCTTCAGCGACTTGAGATATCTGGCCTGCTTGGCGGACACCTTAACGAGAATCCTCTCAGGCTCCTTGTCGGCGTTTACGATAATGCCATAGAAACTCATAAAGAATTCCTCTGCGTTGAAATTGCGCGGCATGCTGAATGTCTTGCCGTCCTGCAGTTCAATATTGACGATGCGGTCGAGGGCGTAGATGCGGAGCCTGTCTTCGGAGGGACTGTAGCCAAGCATATACCAGCGCTGTTTGAAAAGCTTTACGCAGTAGGGATGCAAATCGAAGGTGTGGGCATTTTTGCGGCCAAAGCCCTGGTAGGTGATGCAGAGGACGGTGTCGGTTTTCATCGCTTCAAGGATAGTGTTCAGGTAATCCTTGCCGGAGGGAATTTCCTCAAGCAGGATGCGGTCTCTCAGCGCCAGGTTGGACATCAGCATATTGCTGACTGAGATGTTGTCCATCAGCCACTTACGTACGGTGCCGTCTTTTATTTCGTCGTCGTTGGCGATAAAATAGCCATAGCGGTCGCGCCAGTCTATCTTCAGTCCAAGGACCTTGCGGATGGCGTTGCGCCACTTGTGGAAGGTGCGCAGCGGCAGCTCGTTGCCTTCGCTGAGGTTGCTGTACTGCCACTTGTTGTTGATCTCTCTGAAGGAGATTCCCGGATGGTTGTGTATGGTGTTGATGAGCCATACATGCTTTCTGAGTGTCTGTGTTGCCATAGCGTTGTTGTGTATGCTACAAAGTTAGGCATTCTTTATTATATCGGAGTGATTTGCCTGCGTAATTCAAGGAAGAGGAGCGGTCCTCTGTCGCTTTTCAGGCTTCTCGAGTGCAAAGGAAGCAATATGGGGTGCCTTTTTGGGGCACACCACGAAAAAATTTTTATTTCCGCCTAAAAAACTCAGCGCGACCTTGCAAAATCTTAATGCAACCTTAAGGAGACTTTTTATCCCTATCTGCGTAGAAGTAACAGCGTAAGGCGGTGAGGAAAGCCCCATCTCGCGCGAAATAGTCCCGTGCTCTTTTGGTTTCCTTAACTAAGAGCATATCTTTTCTTAGCTAAGAAAAATATATCTGCTCTGAGATAAATGGCGCGAGGTCGCCCTAAAGTCGTGTGGGCACGGGGTTAGATTTTTCCGCCACCCATTTTTTGAAATCCGCTGTGCCGTGCAACGGCGGAAGCACGGCGATAGGCGACTGCACACGGTAGCCAAGGGCGATAACCATGTCGAGATTGTAGTGGCCAATCTCTCTCTGTACCTGACGCTTGCCTTCTTGTCGAACTAACAAGTATTTCTTATGAGTTGCCGCCTCGTCCAGTTCGCCATCGGCATAGTTATCTTTTTGATGGAGGCTTATGTTTTGCTGCGCAGTGTTATATGTTTCAGCCAGCAGTGCTTGTGTCAGCCACATATCCTCATTAGCAAAGCGAGTGTTTACGCTCACCTTGCCCTCCTCATCCTTATAGAGTATCAGCTTCTTTTCTTTCTGTGGCAAATCTTCCTTATCTCTTATTCCTTTAAGCTACTAAGCTATCTAAGCCATTAGGCAATCCCTCCACGCTTCAATCTTTTCTTCTTGCGAATATGAGGCATTCGCAGGACTGGTAGACAGCGCGATTGCATAAGGAATCTTCGGTGAATAATAGGTTGCCGGTTTCTTTCCGTTGAACACAATCCTCTTGATAGAAGGATGTTGCCTCAAGAACCCGTTCAAATCATTCGGCACCTCATTGCTAATCCCGCTGTCCGTGCTTCCGACTCTGTCGCAAGCCTTCAGAGTGTCCCAAAGGGCAATATGATTTTTCTTTAGGCAAGCCTTCTTCTCCTTATACGATGCGAAATCCTTTCCTCCGTTATATAGCTCCTGAATTATTTTCCAGAACATATTACGATTGTTCGCATAGTATTCGCCGGTAGCCAACGATTCTTTCCCTGGCATAGTTCCGAGAATCAGCACCTCGCTCTCGTTATCCGCTATGGGGGGGGAATGACACTATTCCAGCATTGACGGAAGTTGATACAGGAGCTTTGCAGGGTGGGGTAGTTGCTTTCTCCTTTCTCACAGGTGCGGTTCCGCTCACTTTAATTATGCCACAGTTTATCAGGCTTTGCAGTTCCCTTACAGTATTGGCTCCATCAAAATCAGATATATAATACCCGTTTTTCCTCAACTGAGCTCGGATACCTTTTTTCTCAGTGGGCGAACTTGAGTGCTCCAATCTTGTGAGCAACACTTTGATCTTCTCGAATTGAACCTTTGTAAAAATCGTTGTTTTCATAGCAGTATTTTTAGTTAAATGAGCTATGTCAATTTAGATTGTAACATGTAGCCGCGAAGCCGTGTCCTCCAAGTCCGTTTGCCATCTCTATACCTTATTAATATATATTATTGTCTATATATGAGCTCTTGCCTTTTGACTCATGACTCTTGGCTCACGACAGAGCACGAAGCGCGAAAAAATATTCTTACTTGCCGACAAATGGGAACATGGCTATGCGGTAGGCCATGAAGCCGTATGGGATGAGCTTGATATGGATGTCGCGCTCGAGCACCGCAGGTTCCTCGGTGGGCATGACGGGGTCGCCCTTGTCGGGCTGCCAATCGACGAGGTGGACGGTGGCATCGATGGAGAGGGGCGCGTTGTCGAGGCGCCACGAGAAGCGGGCGGGCATGTCTTTCTCCTCGAGGAAGCCGCCGTTGAGGCTGCCGGAGTGGAGGGCATAGCGGAACTCATGCCAGAGCTCTTCGTTGATGTCGAAATAGTCGCCGGGGCGCTGCTGCATCGACATGCCCAGGAGGAGGGGACCATAGCTGACGCAGGCGTAAGCTCCGCCAGTGATAAATCCGTCGAGGCCGCGCTCAGTGTCGGGGCTGACCATCATGCCCCACGACGGTGCCTTGGCGCCTTTGTAGGCAGGGAAGAGCTCATTGGCGATAGTCAGCTCAGGATGCATGGGCAGTGTGAGACGGATTGTCTTGGGCAGGTTGCCGGAGGCTGACTTGGGGGCGACGAGGAAGTATCCGTCGGTAATCTGAATCCTGTAGTCCTTTGCGTTAACGGGTTTGCCTTCTGCATCGAGGAGAGCCAGTGACGGTGAGTCGCACCACTCGGGTATGCGCAGTCGGAGTATCTGGCCTGCGGGCATAGCGTTGATATGGAAGGTGAGCTTGTTGCGGAAGGGGTACTGGGTCTCGCACTGTATGTCGTAGCGGCCGTCGCGAGTCTTGAGGTGGGCGGGGCCGTAGGTAAGCCAGAGCAGGCTGCCGTCAGTGCCGAGCATTGCCATATTGATGATGTAGTTGGGTAGGGCGCGGTTGAGGTTGGCGGGGCAGCAGGTGGGCCAGTGCATCTCCTTGTAGTAGTTGCCGTCATCGCGTATCTTGAGGTGGAAGCCGGGTATGCGGTTGACGGCCTGGGTGTAGAGGCTCTGAGTGAAGGTGGAGTTGACGGCTCCAGGCAGGGCGTTGAAGCAGTCGCGCTCTATGCGATCGCCGTAGCGGCGGTCGCCGGTGGCGCGGGCCATCCATATGTTGCTCCACATGAAGTCGCTGATGTCGCAGCTTTCGGTGGCCTCGAAGGCTCCTATGCCGTGGAGGAACTCATTGCTGGAGTTGCTGCCTATGGGAAGCATGGAGTTGGCCTGTAGAAACTCGTAGCTGTTGACGGAGGCATCAAGCCATTCGTCGCCGGCTCCCCAGATGTAGCCTATGGCGGGCAGCTTGGAGGCTTCGTTGTAGGAGACGCCGTGGCACATGGCGGTGTGGAGGAAGTCCTTTTCGTTTACCCAAGTCTGTATGTAGGCGGGCTCATAGGCCTTGAGCACCTGGAGGGCGCGGTCGGCGTAGTAGCTGTCGCCAGTGTAGCGGGTAAGCTCAAACATATTCTCGAGGCCGGCGATCTTGCGCATATTGTCGAGGTCGCCGCCTCCGAAATGATGATTTTCCCTGGCATCATACTTGAACAGCGGGAAGTTGCGGTATACGCGCTTCAGCATCTCCAGCACGCGCTTGTCCTGGGTGGCGGAGTAGTAGGCCAGGGCGGCACGGCAGAAAACGCCCTCGCTCCAGTAGAGGCCATAGTCCACATCGGTGGTGCCCCATGTGTCAACATACTTCTGATTGTTGGAGTGGATGTAGCCGTTAGGACGCTGACGGGCCATCACAGCCTCCATTACGCGACGGCTGCGGTTGATGAGCAGGGTGTCGTCAAGCAGGAAACCGAGGCGAGTGAAGCCGTCGGTGTAGTAGGCTGTCTGCTCGTAGTGCCACCAGCCGCCTTGGTCGGGGTCGGCCCATCCGCGGCGAAACTCAGTGAAATCTTCCCCTATCTTTCGTGTCATGCCTCGGGCAGCAAGGGATGCCCAGTCACGGAGCCAGCCTTCGGGCTTGATTTCGCCCACATTGAAGGGGGTATAGGTGATTTTGGATTGGGGTGCAGCAGGCTCATTCTTTGCGACGCTGTGGGTGGCTGTAAATAAGGCGAGGGCGCATAGTGCGGGGATAATTCTGTTCATTGATGTAATAGGTTGGATTTGTTATTATGTGCAAAGATACTTAATGTTTGCAAATCTCTTGTGAAATGGACTCGGAAATTCTGATATTTCGCGCTTTTCTGCCATGTTGATTCGCCTGTTAATGCCGATGTTGCGTTTTTTTCTTAAAAAATTGCTGACTTAGGCTTGGAATGCAGGAAAATTGCGTAACTTTGCACACCGAAAAACAAGTGTGCATTTTTTCTGGAATTATGTCAACTGCTAAAACAAGAAGCCTGCTCATCGACGTGGCGCGTAAGCTGTTTGCTCAAAGGGGACTGAACGGCACTACTATGAATGACATCGCCAAGGCTTCGGGCAAGGGGCGCCGCACGCTCTATGCCTACTTTGCCAACAAGGAGGAGATTTACGCTGCGGTGATTGAGACCGAGGTGGACCGTATCAGCGACAAGATGGAGGAGGTGGCCGCCCGCGATATGGAGCCGGAGCTCAAGATTACTACCCTCATCTACACTCATCTCAATATGGTGAAGGAGGCTGTAATTCGCAACGGCAACCTGCGTGCTGAGTTCTTCCGCAATATCTGGATGGTGGAGAAAGTCAGGAAGGCTTTCGACCACGAGGAACTTGAGCTCTACCGCCGCGTTATAAAGGAGGGCTGCGAGAAAGGGCAGTTTCATGTGGAGAGTGAATACCTGTTGGCCGACGTGATACACTATTGCATCAAGGGTCTGGAGGTGCCCTACATCTTCGGCCGCCTGCGCAACGGCATGACGGAGGATAGCAGCCGCCCCGTAGTGGTCAACATGGTTAGGCGTATGCTTGGCGTGAATGGCACACAATATTAACAGATTTAAGGGGAGCAACCCTAACCTTCTCCTCAAGGGAGGGAGTCCTCCCCCTGGGGGAGTTAGATGGGGCTCACTAAACTTGTTTACTTGTCAACTAAATCTCAAATCTTAAATAAAAAAACTATGAAACTTTTAGAAGGAAAGACGGCACTCGTTACCGGAGCTGCCCGTGGTATTGGTAAGGCTATTGCCCTGAAATTTGCCGAAGAAGGCGCAAACATTGCATTCACCGATCTCGTGATAGACGAGAACGGCAAGGCTACTGAGGCCGAGATAGCCGCTAAGGGCGTTAAGTGCGTAGGCTTTGCCTCCAATGCTGCCGACTTTGCTCAGACCGAAGAGGTTGTCAACAAGGTGAAGGAAGAGTTTGGCTCCATCGACATACTTGTCAACAATGCCGGTATCACCAAGGACGGCCTGATGATGCGCATGGGCGAGGCTCAGTGGGACGCAGTGATTGCTGTTAACCTCAAGTCAGCCTTCAACTTTATCCATGCCTGCACACCCATCATGATGCGTCAGCGCAGCGGCAGTATTATTAATATGGCCAGCGTGGTCGGTGTTCACGGCAATGCCGGCCAGAGCAACTATGCTGCCTCCAAGGCAGGCCTCATCGCTCTGGCTAAGAGCATCGCTCAGGAACTTGGCTCACGCGGCATCCGCGCCAACGCCATCGCTCCGGGCTTTATTGAGACAGCCATGACTGCCGCCCTGCCCGAGGATATCCGCAAGCAGTGGATACAGAGTATTCCGTTGCGCCGTGGCGGCCAGGTTGAGGACATCGCTAACACTGCCGTATATCTGGCCAGCGACCTCTCCAGCTATGTTACCGGTCAGGTTATTCAGGTTGACGGCGGCATGAATATGTAAATGCACGTTCTCTACGAGGATAATCATCTCATTATCGTCAGCAAGTCCGCCGGCGAGATAGTGCAGGGCGACAAGACTGGCGATACCCCCTTGAGCGATATCGTCAAGGCTTATATCAAGGAACACTATGCCAAACCAGGGCAGGTGTTCCTTGGTGTTACCCATAGGCTGGACCGCCCCGTGAGTGGAGTTGTGGTTTTTGCCCGCACCAGCAAGGCACTCAGCCGGATGAACAACCTCTTCCGCGATGGTGGTGTGGAAAAGACCTATCTTGCCATTGTGGCTGACAGGCCTCCTAAGGATGAGGGTGAAATAACCTCGTGGCTTACGCGCAATGAGCGGCTCAACAAATCGTTCTCTTCACCAGTGGAGAAGCCAGGCGCAAAGTTGGCACGCTTGCGCTATCGACTGGTGGCCTCCACAGGCAACTATCATCTGCTTGCAGTGCGCCTGCTCACGGGACGCCACCATCAGATACGCTGCCAGCTTGCCTCCATTGGCTGCCCTATCAAGGGTGATTTGAAATATGGGGCACGGCGCAGCAATCCTGACGGCAGTATTTCGCTTCACGCGTGGAGGGTGGCATTTGAGCACCCGGTGAGCCATAAGCCGGTGGTGCTGACTGCCCCTTGCCCAATCGACCCGCTGTGGGGCGCTCTGACTAAATGTCTAGATGAAATCGCTGATTTTTCATGACTCTCTCTATTATTGTTCCGGCCTATAACGAGGAAAATAATCTTGCGTCTGTACTTGACAGCGTGACGCAGGTGGACTTGCCTTATGGCGTGGAAAAAGAGATTGTCATTGTTGACGATGGCTCTACTGACGGCACAGTGAGCCAGGCGCAGTCTTTTATTAGTGCCCACCCGCAGATGCAAATCAGTCTTGTCAGCCATCTCGTCAATAGGGGCAAGGGTGCGGCTATACGTACTGCGCTGCCAGTTGTAAGCGGCGATTACGTGGTTATACAGGATGCTGACGGCGAGCTTGACCCACACGATTTTATCAAGATGCTCAAAAAGATTGTTGCTGAGGACCTCCCTGTTATTTATGGCTCGCGATTTCTTCATGACGGAGGACGGCAGGGCAGTCGTTTCTTTTATTATGGTAACTGCATTCTCTCTGTGCTGGCTAATATCCTCTATAGGCAGCACCTTACTGATGAGGCTACCTGTTACAAAATGTTCCGCACATCGCTGCTTCGCTCCCTGACGTTGCGCTGCCAGGGATTTGAGTTTTGTCCCGAGGTAACGGCTAAGATTGCGCGGTGTGGCATCAAAATCCAGGAGGTGCCAATCAATTATTATCCGCGTACCCGCGAGCAAGGTAAGAAGGTGCGCCTGCGCGACGGCTTCATTGCGGCATGGTGTCTGCTTAAGTATCGCTTTGTGGACTAAGCAATATTAAGCAATAATTTCCTGTCATGTTACTCAGGCATTTTGTGCCATATTCCCTATCTGTCAGAAATATTAAGGCGGACCTGCACTTCATGTGTAGGTCCGCCTTAATTATGTGCGGTTGTATATTTTATTTGCGTACGCTTAGGAATTTCTCTATTTTGCGGCCGATGCCTGTGCGGTGTTTCTTTTCGTGACCGTAGCCATAGCCATAGCCGTAACCATAGCCATAGCCATAACCGTAGCCGTAACCATAGCCATAGCCGTAACCGTAGCCATAGTTGCTCTGGCTCTTGGCGTTGGAGTCGTTGACCACAACGTTCATCTTGTGGAATTTGTTCTCCTTATAGAGTTTCTCAAGGTCAGGCAGGAAGCGGCGGTCCTCAGCACCTACACGGATAACGTAGAGGGTGATGTCGGCCACGCGGTTGACTATGCCTGAGTCGGCCACGTTGATGGTCGGCGTACAGTCAATGACGATATACTTATAGCCATAGTCCTCGCGCAGGCTCTTTATCAGTGTGTCGAGGCGGCTGCTCATAAGTAACTCGGCGGGGTTAGGCGGACGAACACCAGCGGGAATCATGTCGAGATTTTCACCCACGTTCTTCACTATTATGTCCTCAATCTCACACTGCTTGGCCAGATAGCTGGTCAGGCCGTAGTTGGTGCGCTTCAGGCCGAGCACCTCAGAGACGGAGTTCTTACGGATATCCGCATCGATGATGATGGTCTTTGCACCGCCGATGCCGAGGATTGACGATAGGTTACGCGAGATGAAGCTCTTACCCTGCGAGGGGGTGGAGGAGGTGACGGCAATGACTCCCTCCTGCGTAATCATGTTAAGGTTATAGCGCAGCACGCGGAAGGCCTCGGAGATGGTCTTGCCATTGTCCTCCTTGGTAAGGAACTTCTTTTCGTTGGACTCGTCGTTCCAACGGGGAATGTCGCCCAAGATGGGAGCAGAGAGGGTGTCCTCTATATCCTTGCGTCCGCGTACGGTCTTGTCCATCGTGATGAGGAACCAGAAGATGGCGGCGGGTATGCCGAGGCCCAGTATGAAGGCCACCATCATGATGCGTCCGGTGTGGGGCGAGACGGGGGTCTTCACTCCATAGGGCAGTTCCACTATGCGCACGTTGGCATCGTTGATGGCCAGCTGCAGGGCATTCTCCTCGCGCTTGTTGAGCAGATAGGTGTAGAGGGCTTCCTTAACCTTCTGCTGGCGGGTGATGTCAAGGGTCTTGATTTCTGACTGAGGCGCGGTGGCCATCTGCGAGCGCAGGCGGTCGTCTGAGCCACGAGCCTTGGCCAGCTGGATGCGTATGGAGTTGACGTAGCTGTCGATGCCGGCGCAGATGGTGTGGCGCATATCCCGGAGCACCTGGTCACGCTGCACTATGGCCGGCGAGGTGGGTGATGCGTTGGCCAGCAGCTTGTTGCGGTCAATCATCAGCTCGTTATACTGATTGATTTGGCTCTCCATGCTGGCATTGCCCAGGGCGCCGAGCACGGGTATTAGTTTCTCATTGTTGGCACTGTTGACAATGAAGTCTCTGAGCGAGCTGACAACGGCCAGGCGGGTTTCGAGGTCGAGCAGTGTCTGGTGGGAGGTGGAGCTCTCCTGCAGGTAGTTGGTGACGTTGAGGTTGAAGTCGAGCAGGTTGCTCTCCTGCTTGAAGTTAACCAGGTCGCGCTCCACTTCGCTCAGTTGCGAGCCGATAAGGGCAATACGCTCGTCAATGAACTTAGATGCGTTGCGTGCTGAGGCATTCTTGCTGTCCACGATGTCGGCCTTATACACCTCCAGCAGGGTGGTGAGTATCTTGTTGGCCCTGCCGCGGTTGCCGTCAAGGCAGCTGATGGTAATCAGGTTGGCGTCCTTGTCGTTCTCGGCGGCTCCGAGTCCGCCGCGATAGCGCGTGATGGCGTCTTCGCGGCTGGAGCGTGAGATGCGTATAGTCTTGTTGTCGTAGGCCTTGGTGTACTTGGTCTTGTTGAGCACTATGATGCCGGCAGGTGTCTTGACGGGCTCGCCGAAGGTTACGGTCTTGCTGAATCCGGTCTTCTCGCCGTTGAAGCGCAGCTTGTCTATCTTGACGGAGTTGCCGCTGATTTCGGCCTCAAAGCTGGTGCCTCCCTTGAAGGGCTCCAGGAAGTTGGCCTGGATGGGGCTGTCCTCAAAGAGTGATACGGGTGTGAAGCGCTGAGTGACATTATAGGATATGTCCAGCTTCAGCAGGTCAACCACGCGGCCAATCAGACGGCGGGAGGTCAAGATAAACATCTCGTCCTTCAGGTTGTCGTTGGCTGCTATTCCGCTGAGGTCCTGCAGATTGTTAAAGGCCCTCGACTTGTTGCTCTTGGGGTCGCCTTCGCTGATGAGGATGGTGGCGCTCTGGCGGAATATGCGCGGCTGGCGCTTGGCGTAGAGGTATGCCAGGCCGAGGCAGACGATAAGGCTCAGCAGGAACCAACGCCAGTTCTTGCGCAGTACGGTGAGGCAGTATAGCGCAATGTTAAGGATATTATTACCGCGTTCTTCTTCTTGAACTTGGTTCTGGTTTTCTATTACTTCAGCCATAAATAATAAAGTTTGTTAGTTGTGACTCTGTGACTAAGAAAAACTACCTTGTCAGTGCAATTATGAGTGAAACAATCGAGGCCACCATGCTTACCAGCGTGCCGGTAACGGTGAGGTAGGTATACGAGGTGCTACCCTTCACCTTGACCGACTTGTTGGACTCAACGTACACCAGGTCGTTCTGCTGCATATAGTATGCAGGCGAGTTGAATACCGACTCAGGCTTGGTCAGGTCAACCTTGTAGGAGGTGCGCTTGCCACCGTCCTCGCGGATAACGAGCACGTTGGTGCGTATGGCGCTGGCATTGAGGTCGCCTGCACGGCCCAGCACCTCCAGCAGCGTCAGGCGCTGGCCGGTGTAGCTCTGGGTGCCGGGGTTCTTGACATCGCCCAGCACGGTAATCTTGAAACTCATTATCTTGGCGCTAACCTGCACGTCGTTGACATCCTTGGCCAGTTGCTGGCGGATATTCTCCGACAGCTGCTCAACCGTCAGACCTGCGGCTTTCACCTTGCCCACGATGGGGAACTCTATCGTGCCGTCCTGGTTTACCCAGAAGTAGCAGACTCCGCTCTGCGTCATGGCCTGGGTGGAACCGCTGGCGGAGTTGCCCGAACCGACAAGGATGCTGTTGTTAAACTGCTCAATCAGCTGTTTGTCACGGCTGGTGATGGAGATGGCCAACTCATCGTCACTCTGTATGAGCAGCTGGAAATTTTTGTCGATAGCCAAGGTATTGGCGTAGATGGAGTCGGCACCTTGCAAGTAGATCATCTCCTTGTTGTTAACGCACGAGGTCATCAGCGCGGTGGCCGCAACAGCAAGGATTAGTAGCGTCTTCTTCATATTAGTTGATATTGTATTTTTCAATGTTCAATGTCTGAAATAGGCAATTTTCGGCGAAGTTACGCAATATTTTTATATAATAAGGTGTTTTGTTGTCAAAACTTGATTGCGCGATGGTTTTTTTCACAAATCTAGACGTAAACCTGCGGACTTTGACAGCTGCGAGAAACAATTATGCACAGAATAACAATATAATTAGCTGGGCACTGAGAATGCGCAGAAACATTGACAGCGGATAGACCGTTGAGTAGCCTACGGCAGGTGCGTTGTTACCGGCAAACTGAGTGGCGATGCCCAGCAGCGGCGGGTCGGTGTAGGTGCCCGCAACCAGGCCGCTCAGAGTGAAGTAGTTAAGTTTCATCCTTATGCGTGCAATGATACCGACTACAAAGATGGGCACCACAGTAATCAGGAATCCTGTCCAAACGTAGCTTATGCCATCGCCCTGAGTCAGCGTGTCCCAAAAGTTGGCCCCGGCCTTGATGCCAACGCCGGCCAGGAAGAGGCTCAGTCCCAGCTCGCGCACAAACATGTTGACGCTCGTGGTGGTATAGGAGGTGATGCGCAACTTGTAGCCCTTGGCACCGATGAGGATGGCCACAATCAGCGGGCCGCCCGCCAGGCCCAGCTTCACGGGCATAGGCACACCATTGATGGCAAACGGAATGCTGCCCAGTATTACACCCAGCAGTACACCCAGGAACAGCGGCCCGATGTTGGGATGGTTAAGCCTTTTTACCGAGTTGCCTACCGCGCTCTCGGCATGGGCAATGCTCTCCTGCGGCCCCACCAGTAGCAGACGGTCGCCAATCTGCAAGTGCAGGTTGCGGTCGGCAAACAGGTCGATGCCCGAGCGTGTGAGGCGCGTCACATTTACACCCAGCACACTGCTGAAGTGCATCTGTGCCAGAGTCTTGCCCTCCACCTCGGGCTTGGTCACCACCACGCGCTTTGAAATAATAGGCGAAGCTTTGAGCTGCCAATCCTTCTGCTCTTCGGTGCCAAGGAAGGCTGTCACAGCCTCGGCATCGTCCTCCGCACACACTATGCGTAGCAGGTCGCCATGCTTCAGCACCGCGTCAATTGAGGGGGTGCTCACCTCGCCGTCCCTCTCCATGCGCGAGACAACGAAGTTGCGGCCCACAAAGTCGCGGATCTTGCGTACCGTGATGCCGTCCAGTGCACGGTTAACCATGCGTATGGTCATAGGGTGGGGCTTGGCGTGGGAGTTCTCCTCCATCTCATGCTTCACCTGCTCCAGCTCGCCCTCCAGCTTGATTCTCATAATGTAGCGCAGCAGAATCACTGCCCCGATCATGCCCACCACTGCCAGCGGATAGGCGCAGGCATAAGCCGAGGCAATATCATGACCCTCCATGGCCTGCCGCAGCGCAGGGTTGTGAGCCGCAGCCTCGCCCAGGGCCTCATTGGCAGCACCCAGGCCCGGTGTGTTGGTCACGGCACCGCACAGCACACCCACCATCATAGGCAGATTCTTGGGGTCATCAGTGCTGAAGAAGAGAAAGTAGCAGCCCAGCATCATAGCGATATTGAGCACAATGGCCAGCACCGAGTAGGCGTTGAGCTTAAGTCCGTCCTTTTTCAGCGACGAGAAGAAGCCTGGTCCCACCTGCAGGCCGATGCAATAGACAAACAGTATCAGACCGAAGTCCTGCACAAAATTCAGCACCGCCAGCGGCGCGGCATAACCCTCGCCGTTACCCAGTCCCGCAAAGTTATAGATATGACCGGCCAAGATGCCCGTAAAAAGCACAAAGGTGGAGCCCAGCGAAACGCCCCCCACCTTAATCTTGCCCATCTTATAGCCCAGGGCAATCACCAGAGCCAGCAGCAGCACGATGTGCCCCACGCTCTGAGTGTCAGTAAACAAACTTGATAGCCAGTCCATTCTTCGTACGTCTTCTCTTTATCTGGTTAGTTTCCTCATCATCTTAATAAATAACCCCGCTTGCGTCATGGCATACGGGGTTACTGCTTTGAGTTGCGGAGGCAGGACTCGAACATGCGACCTCCAGGTTATGAGCCTGGCGAGCTACCAACTGCTCCACTCCGCGATCTTCTGTTTTGCGCTGCAAAGGTAAGAATAAATCGCGAATTAAACCCCAAATCACTGACTTTTTTTATCGTTGCCCACCCTCTTCCCCGTAATTACGCACAAAAAAGCCCCCTTTTGCCACCTATGGCGCGCAAAAACCAGGTCGCCAAAGAATAACATAGTCCTCCCTTGCATAAAACGCCGGCTTCCGCAAATTTGTCCCATGTTCTCATAACCAAATCCCGTGCTCCCGTAACCTAAATCCGTGCTCCCGCAACCTAAATCCGTGCTCTCGCAACCTAAATCCGAGCTCCCGTAATCTAAATCCGTGCTCCCGTAATCTAAATCCGTGCTCCCGTAGCCTAACCTCGCGCTCCCGTAACCTAAATCCGAGCTTGTGAAATAATTCCTTAGGAATTTGAAAAAATTCTTAAGGAATTTTCAATTATTTCTAAGGAATTTTCAAAAATTTCTAAGGAATTTTTCAAAACTCTTAAGGAATTATCAAAAATTTATAAGGAACTTTCAAAAATTCTTTAGAAATTGTCATGGCTGCTCGCGTTTAGATTGCGAGAGCACGCGAATAAAACGTGAGAGCCCGCAGTTAGGCTGCGGCTGCACGCGTTTATTTTTCATGAGAAGGCTTTCTTTTTCTGTGCAGTCGGCTTTATATTCTGCGCGGTCGGCTTTATGCTACGCGTAGTTACTATTGCGTCCTCTGAAAAGGGAAAATAAATTATTGCTGTCTGGTAAAAATAGTTCCCAACGTCGTTAAGACGCTTGTTGTATAGTTTTTCAGCTCATATAAAAGACCAGGGCTTACTTCTTGTATCCGTTGCTCGTGTTATGACTATCTCATTTGCCTCGCTGCCAACTGAAGTTACTCTCATACGCCCTCCCCCCTTCGGGGGACTCCCTCTATCTTAGAGGGAGAGCCTGCAAGCCATTCTGCCTTTAAGATTGCAGGGAGACGGCTCCCCCTCTAAGATAGAGGGGGTGGCCCGTAGGGCCGGGGGCGTATGAGAGTAACTTTTGTTTGCGACGTATGATACAAACTTATAGCGGACAGCAATAAAAAATAATTAAAGAAAAGGCCCTGTTGCTCCTCGTCTGGGGGAGTAACAGGGTCTTCTGTTTCTTGTTTGGGGATGGTGCAGTGTGTCAGGGGGTGATGGGCCTTACTCTGCCTTTAGAACGGATAGCCTATTGCGAAGTGGAGGGCGAAGCGGTCGCCCAGGCGTCCTGTCTGGAAGTATCCGCGGCGGGTTGAGGCGGGGTCGTGGAGGGCTACGCCGAGGTCCAGGCGCAGTACCAGGAAGTCAAGGTCGTAGCGCATGCCTACTCCGGTGCCGAGGGCCAGGTCGCTTAGCAGTTTGCCGGCGCGCAGGGTGCCTCCCTGGCGGTTGTCGTCGGAGCGTAGCAGCCAGATGTTGCCGGCATCTACGAAGGCGGCTCCGTAGAGTGTTCCGAAGAGAGGGAAGCGCAGCTCGATGTTGCCCTCAATCTTGATGTCGCCCGTCTGGTCGAGGTATGAGTATCTGCCGTCGCGGCTGATGAAGCGTCCGGGGCCTACGCGGCGTATGGGAAAGGCGCGTATGCTGTTGGCGCCGCCCGAGTAGAATTGGTCGCTGTAGGGCACGAAGTTGGAGTTGCCGTAGGCCCACGCTATGCCGCCCATCACTCGGGTGACGAGGCGCGTGTTGGTGTTGAGGCGCCAGTTGTTGTGGAGCTCGGTGGTGACCTTGATGAACTGGGCGAAGGGGTTGTTGAAGAGTTTCTTGTTCTTTTCCGAGAATTTGTCGCCGCCTATGGCATAGGCGGCCGAGGTGAGCCCGCCGGCCTCCTTGATGGTAAACTGCCATGCCACGGGGTGGCGCGTGTTGCGTGGCGAGGTGTAGGCGTAGGTGTACTGTATGGCCGGCACGAGCCTGTCTTGCATGGATACGGCCAGAGCGGGGCTCTTCTGGAGGATGGAGTCAAACTGGTGGGTGGTGCGGTTGAGCTTGTCGTAGGTCAGTGAGAATGGCGTCAGCTCGTGGCGCGAGGTGCGGTTGCGCCGCCATGAGTAGGTGAGGCTGGTACCGAAGGAGAGCATGCGGAAGTAGCCTGCGCGGTTGAGGAGGTCGCCGTATATGCTGAAGCTGGTGGTGGCGGGAAATCTGAGCTTCTGGGGGTTCATGCCGGGCAGCATCATGCGGGGAATGTCGAGCGACAGCTTGGTGCCCACCTCATAGGAGTTGAAGAGGCCGTGGGTGTGATTGTCGTCAAGGTTGGTGGTAGTCCACTCGTAGGCACCGTATAGCTTGAAGCTGAGGAGCTCGGCTCCACGGAAAGCGTTTTTCTTCTTCAGGCCAATGGAGAGTCCGGGGCCTATGCGATTGGAGTTTCTCTCGGTCACATTGATTTCCAGGTCGGCGTTATAGCGTGGCTCCATGATGGCGCGGATGTAGAGGTCGAGGGTGTCAGAGCCCGCCGGTGGCATTATGCTGTCGGCGCGGCGCCAGGCGGCAGTGTCGCGCGGCATGTAGCGCAGTTCAAGGTGGGAGAATGTGCCCAGCTCGTTGAGTAGCTCCTGGGTCTTCTCCTGCCCCATGTAGCGGTAGAGGCGTCCGCGGCGGTGGAGCACGTTGCGCATGACGGCGTCGGGACGTATGGGCCAGTGTGAGCCAGAGTAGGAGTAGGTGCCCTCGGGTATGCTGACGGTGTGCTCGGGCTGGTCGAGGGCGTTGTGCAGCACGGTGAGATAAGTGTTGCCCATATGCCACTGGGTGGTGACCAGGGGGTGCAGGTTGGGGGAATTCTGCATGCGTAGCTGTACCATGTAGGGCACGGCCACGGTGTCGGCCTTATAGGTGGCGAAGGTGGGCTTATAGAAATAGTATCCGCGGTTTCTGAGCATGTTGGCCACGCGCGTCTGCTCCTGCTGCAGGGCTATGGCCGTGAAGGGTGCTCCGCGTTGCAGCAGGCTCTCCTTCTGTGTGGCGCGGATGAGGGAGTCGGCATAGTCGGGAAAGCCCAGATACTCCACAGAGTCGATGCGCCAGACGCGATTGGTGTGGACGAAGTAATTAATCTTGGCCTTGCGGTTGTTGTGGCGGTGGTGGGTGATGGAGTAGTCCACGCGGCCGCGGAAGAATCCGTAGTTGTGCAGCACGTTTTCAGCCACCTTGGTGCGGGTGTCGGGGTTGACTGATGAGATGAGCACCGGCTGGCTGCCTATCTTCTGGAAGAGCCAGCGCCCGAGGCCCTTGCTGTTCTCCTTGTATCCCCACGCATTGTAGGCCAGCAGGCCGAGGGGCAGGGGTGTGCGTATGCGTGAACTGCCGAAGAATGAGTTGTTGGGCGGGTAGGCTATGACGGCCTCTATCTCTTCCTCCACGGGCTCGAGGGCCAGGGCGTCGGTCTCTGTTGTCTCTGCCTCGACCTGGGATGGTTGGGCTCCCTCCTCGGCAGTGGAGGCTTTTGTCTTCTGTTTTCCGCTGAAGGCGTTTTTCACCTGCTCGGCGGCATCGGCCAGGGCTACAATCACGCCGCCCTTGGCGGTGTTGCGTATGCCGTTGCGGTCCTTGCCGCCTTGGTCCACGTAGCTGATAACACCAATGCCGGTGTAGAGAGTCTCGCCCTCGGGCAGATGGCTGGTGGTGGAGCAGGCGGCCAGCAGCAGCATCAGTGCGGCCGATGCAATGTAATATGTTATATATGATATGTTGCGTGTCATATCTGTTGTCCTTATTCTTCTCCTTTAGTCGTTCTTCTCCTTATTTTTCTTACTCCTTCTGAAGAGCATCAGGTCACCGAAGCTGTCGGTGCGGCGGCGCCAGATGTAGCCGGCTCCGGCTGAGGAGTAACTGCCCTCCAGTGGGTCGTAGGTGTCATTGTCGTAGAAGATTTGTATGTAGCGAGTGCCGAAGCGGTTGAGGCGGTACTCAAGGGAGATGTTGTCAATGAAACTCTGCGAGGAGGATGCTCTGTCGTCGTTGGCTCCGGTGCTCACCTTGCCGCCTATGATGAAGGTCACGCGGTCGTTCCAGAACTTCTTGGAGAACTGGAATGTGTAGTCTGTTTGTGTTTCGCCGCTGGCGGTAGTGTTGCCCTCCACGCCTACACTGATGTCGATAGTCTTGAGGGTGTTGCCGGCTATGTTTTGTATCTCGCTTTCCAGGAATGAGTTGAGGGCGTTGTTGGCCTTGAATCCGGTCTTGTTGGTTGACGACATATAGAGACCTGTGGCCAGCATGGTGACAGCCACCTTGTTACGCATCTCGCTGCCCATGGTGGAGAGCTCGCTCTGCACCTCGCTGTCCTCAGGGGCGTTGATAAGGAACTCTACGCCCATATTGCTGAGCTGCTTGGTTATCTTGACGCCAACGTCAAAGACTACCATGCGGCTCACGTCGGTCTCGCCGGTCACGGCGGCCTTGGTTCGCTCGGTGGCGGTGATGTTGAGGGTGGGGTTGCCGATGTCGCCGTTGAATTGGATGTAGTTGCCTTCAGCGAAGGTAAAGGTCTTGAGTGGTATGAAGGGCAGGGTGTACTTCATCTCGCCACCCTTTATGTTGAAGCGGCCCGTCATGCTCATGTCGCCGCCAGGGAACATCATCATCTTGAGGTCGCCGCCGCCGTTGCAGTCAACGTAACTCTTGCCGTCGTCGCTCAGGTCGCAGTGCAGGTGGGTGGCCTGGTCCACATTGAGGTTTAGGCTGACAAAGAGGCCACCGCTTTCCTCGGGCTGCTCCTCCTGCTCGCCGTCATCGCTGAAGTCCACAAACTCCACTAGACCGTTGAATTGGTCATCAACCTGCAAGGGCGTGTCGCGCATGATATAGGTTACGTCGGTCTTGCCCAGCACGTTGAGGTTGCCGCGCAGCATCATAAAGCCTGACTTGCCCTTGAGTGTGGCATCAATATCGACAAAGACTTTGCCATAGACGAGGGCCTTCTTGGTCTTTTCGGCGTTGATGAGGTTGAAGTCCTTTGCCTTGATGCTGAGGTCGTAGTTGATATTGCTGAAGTTGCCGAGGTCCACGCTACCGTCAATGATGAGAGGGTTGTCGCTCTGTCGGCCCAGGAATTTCATCTGGTCGAAGATAATATTGCCCTGACTGATGGTTATGGGTTTGTCCTCCATGGCGAGGTCGAAGCCGTATAGGTCGGAGTAGACGTGGACGGAGTCGGGGTTGATTTGACCGTTGAGGACGATGTTGCTGGTGGGGCCTTTGACACTTATCTCGCCATTGGCCATGCCGTGGAGGGCCATAGTGCCGTCGTCGCTGAGGAAGGTGTTGAGCAGAGCTACGGGGAACTGGTCGAGGCTGAGAGTGGCATCAAGGGTGCCGCCATGACGCTCATAGTAGTGGCCGTCGAGGACTGCTACCTCTTTATCTTCGCTCAGTATCTGAGCCACCACATAGTGGCCGTCATCCTCTGGCATGTAGAAGAGCTCGGTGCCAATCTCGCCGATGTAGAGGCCTTCGTATTCCAGCTTGCGGCTCTGTAACTGGCCTACGGCGGTGAGGCTCTGAGGAGTTTTGATAACGTGGATATCACCGTCCAGCCATCCGCTGACGCTAGGCATGAAGGGCACTACGCTGCTAAGGTCGTGGAGGTTGAGGTTGGCCAGCGAGAGGGTGATGTCCTGATTGATGCTGTCCTGATTGATGGAGAAGAGCTTGAGATTGGTGTTGTCGTCGGCCAGCAGGTCTATGTTGGCGTTGAAGAAGCCTGCTGAGTCCATGCGCAGGTAGTTGTCTTCGTTGACCTTAAACTGGCGGTAGGCCAAAGTGGATACTCTGGGCATCAGGGTGAAGCTGATACCGCCGTGGCCGTCGAGGGTGGCACGGGTGCCTATGTTGATGCCCTCTCGGCCCTTGTCGTCCTTGAAGTTGGCCATCACGCTGAAGCCGTCGCTGAGCAGACTGCCGTTGAGGGTGGCCTTAAAGCGGTTGGGATTCTTCTTGCTGGTGTTCTCTATGCTGGCGTTGAGACGCAGGGCATCGCTGTCCTGCTTTATGGTGAGGTGTGTTCTCTCCAGCAGCACTGCACCAGTGCGCAGGTTGGCTATGTTAGCTGTGGCGTTGATGCCTGTGGCGGTGTTGGTGGTCATGGTGGCGCTCAGTGTGTCAAAGCGGAAGCCGTTGGCCATCATCATCTGGTGGAGCGGATTGTTGCTGCCAGCGTGTAGGCGCATCTTCATATCGGGCAGCAGCAGGCGCAGTGTGTTGTGGTTCAACTGTGCGGCACTGAGCTTGGAGGTCAGCTCGTTGCTGACGTTGCTGAAGTCGCTGATAAGTTGCTCAAGCGGTTCCTCGGCGCGTGACATGAGGGTGAGATCGCCCGAGTTTAGATAAATGTGGGTGGAGTCCGGACTGGTGCCGAGACCAAAGCGTATGCTGCCACCAGGATACCCCAGGCGTGAATCAACGGCGTTGAGATTGTCAATAGTGCCGCCTACGGCCATCTTTTGAGCCTTGTCCTCATAGAAACCCTTAAGGTGTATGTCTGCCATTAGGCGCAGGTCGGCATTGCTGTCGTCACCGGTCAGCTGGCTCAGGCGCAGACTTGTAATGCTGCCGTCCAGCGATCCGCTGATACGCCCTGCCTGCTGCTGGGCGCTGAAATCGAGGTTGGCCTTGAGCCACGAGTTGTCAGCCTGCAGGGTGCCCTCGGCGTTGGGCCCGCTGAGATTGGCCTTGATATGCATGTTGCTCAGCGGCAAACCAGCGTAGGTGAAGCTGCCGATATTGCTGTCGAGTGTCAAGACGGTGCCGGGACTGAGGAAGTCAGTGCCTTTGCCCTTCAAGGTAAACTCGCCTGTGAGGGGGCTGAGGCCCATGCCCGGCAGGAAGTTCTGTAAGGGGAACTGTCGGGCTGTGAGGCGGCCGTTGTAGGCCATGCTATTGGCATCAAACTGACCTGTGAATGTGAGACTGCCCTTGCCGCTGTAGATAGTGTTCTTGCTGAGATTGAAGTGGTTGCCGCGGAAGTCTAGGTCGCCACCTATACGCGTGCCGTTGGGTATGCGTAGTTGTTTCTGGAGGTCTTTGGGCAGAATATTGCGCAGGAAGCTGGCATCCTTGAGCGCAACGGTGTAGTGCAGCCGTCCGTTGCGGCGCAATTCTGAACTTAGTTCATTGAGACGGCCGCTGAGGCGCATCTCCATATTGCCAGGCAGTGTTATGATGCCATAGTCTAAGTCGAGATTGTCTATCGTGCCCTCGGCACGCATATTGACACCTACAGGCTTGTTGGGCAGCATGTTGCCCAGGTCCTCGGACAGCAGCATAATGTCCTGTTTGCCTATGTTGCCTTTCACTTTGATGTTCATGCGGTTGCCGTCGCCTACCGAGGCATCGGCTTCCAGGCGGCTGTGAGGTGTCTCAATCACTCCGTTGCTGAGCTTGACGAGGGTGGAGTCATAGTGCAGCGTGCCGCTGAGGTTGCTCAGTTCCAGGCCGCTCTTTTCCCTGAGGGCCAGTTGCTTGAGGCCGAGGTCGAGGCCGTCCTTGGTGTAGCTGACCTTGTCAGCATTGAGCGTCAGGGTGGGGAAGTGAAGGTGGTTGGTGTCGAGACCCTTCTGTGGCTTTTCATAGGGTAAGTCGTAGGCCATATTGCTGGCCTGCAGATCCAGACTGCCAACTTTGTAGGAGTCTTCCTTTATGTTTATGTCAGCCTGACGGGCACTGAGTGAGCTGACGTTGCCGCTCAGGCGCAGCGAGTCGCCTGGCATCTGTACATAGAATCTGGTGTTATCTACCTTTAGCTCGTTTAGAGCAATCTGCCATTCCACAGGCTCCGACGGGGTGGTGTCAACGGCGGCTGTGTCACTAAGCATCAGCTTGACATCGGCATCCTTCAGCCTCACGCGATTTACGTCGATGTGCTTCTTCTCCAGGTCGCAAACCGCTGGAATGTCCATCTTGAGCAACCTAAAGCGACCCTCTATGTGAGTGTCGCTAATAAAGTCTTTGGTGTTAAGTTTAGCCTGGCGCAGTTCAAAGCCGTTGAGGTCCACCTTACCCTCCAACAGAGGTAGCACCTTAACGTCAAGCAGCAGTTCCTCGGCGGCCACCACTGTGTCGCCTTGGTCCACGGCGCTCATGCGTTGCATTTGGAGGTCTAGCCATGGGGTAAGCCTAACGTGGTCAATCTCCACCCTCATGCCAGTCTCCTCGCTCAGGTAGTCGCAAGCCCAGTTCTTGAGCCATTGCTGCACGGGAGGCAGATATACTGCTACCACCAGCAAGAATATCAATATCAGGATGGAGAGCAGAATCCTCCCTATCCATTTCAGAATGGTTGCTGGCAGTCGCTTAATATCCATAATGGCACAAAGATACGAAGTTTTCGGTATAAGTCACGCAGAAATCAGCCGTTTTCATCGTATTCTTCCGTATTTGGTCGCTTATCAGACAAGTTTTTCATAAGTTGCCGATACCGCACTTGCGCTCAAACCATGTGGCGAATTTACGCATGGGCACTACGCTGACACTGAAGAACCATGCCATCGGCACAAAGCAGAAAAGGAAGCGCTTGGCGGAGAAATCAAGCACATTCTGGATGCTGTCCCATTGGTAATCTACCTGATAGAGCACCGTCACATAGCCTGCTATGCCGATCATGATGGTCCAGATAAGGTAGTGGCTCAGGCTAAGTCCCTCGGGGCGCAGGGGCTGGTGGCGCAGCCTGAGGTAGATGGCATAGAAGATATGTACGTGCAGCATTATCAGTGCGATGTTAAACGTCCACCCGTAATAGTCGCTGCCGCCCAGCAGGCCGTACACCCCGCGCCATACGGTGAGCAGCTTGTCACCGTCCCAGAAGGGGTGAGTGATGAGTGTGCTTTCCGAGGCCAGTCCGCATGTGCTGCTGCACACTGTCCACAGTAAGAAGGGCAGTACGGCAAGCACGGGCAACGCTATGGCCCACCATTGGGACTTCGGGCGAATCGATTCCCCCTCGGCAGAGGGAAGCGGGGTGGATGTACGGTTTTTTATCAGCGAGATAAATATAAAAATGAGCGCCACGCCGATGAACACTACTCCCTCGGCACGCATCCACACATTAATGGCCAGCATTAGCGCCATCAGTCTGAGGTCGAATGGCTCGCGCCGCTCCAGCCATAAGCACAGATAAATAATTGCCGCCGAGGCCACGCAGGCATGCATCACGTTGGTTATGGAATGGGAGGCAAAGGATGTCATCTCTGGTGTCAGTATCACTCCCAGCAGTACCAGCATGGAGGCGGTGTGAGTCAGACGGCGGCGGCACAGGCCGTAGAGGCCGAAGAGGAACCCTAAGTATATAAGGGCTGGAATAGCCTTCGATGTGGCGGCACCATATATATAAAGGTATGCGTATGATAGGGGCAGCATAGGCACATAGCTCATAGCACTGCCGGCATGGTGCAGCGAGGGGATATAGTCGGCATCAAAGAGACTCATGCGCAGGTAGGTTCCCTCCTGGGCGCACACATAGCCGAAGGTATCGAAGGCCGCCATCGAGTCGCGATCGTAAGTGGGGTAGATGAGGCATTTGCTCAGATTTACGTACTCCAGCCAGATTACGCCCATCAGCATCAGCAGCCAAAGGAGGTTGAACCACTTGAAATGTAACTTGTTAAAAGAAAAGTGCAGTGAGGGCCTCTTGTGTACCATGGCTATTAGGGCTTTGCCGTTGGCAGCCACAGCGGTCAGTAGCAAGGTTAGCGTAAGTATGGTCATGCTGGTGCGGGTGAGTGCAATGTGTGCCCAGTCCATTAGCAACATTGCCAATGTGACGGCTGCCATGCCTATAGGCAGCGCAAAACCCACTTTCTCCAGCAGTGAACTGCGCCGTGCCATACTGCTTAGCAGCATAAATCCTATTATAAAAATCAATATCAGCATTGCTAACTACTCCTTACCTCATTATTACTTTCTCTTCCTCTTTAGAACGGAACATAGTCGGCTGCATTCACCGGAAGCACATCAATGGTAGGCATAGTGTCGGAGGGGTAACTGACCATGTCGCGATGCAGTCCGTTGACTATGGCAATGTGCGTCAGCTTGTCAGAGTAGGGAGTTTTGCCCAATTCCTCTGCTGTGACCACTTTGCGTGGATAGAGAATGCGGATGGCGGCCACCTTGTCGGTCAGAGAGGCATGGAATGGCACCTTGTTGCCATGGGAGGGTGTGGCCATGAAATCTTCGCGCGAGGGATAGAATATCACTGCGTCTTCGGGGGTCATGCCCTTCACCATCTGCACAAAGTCGTAGTCAACTCCTAACCTGCGCTCCAGACGGTCTTCAAGGCTCAGATGGCGGTCCATGCTGATATCTACCATGTTGGTTTTGGTAAAGTCAAACCATATCCAGTGGTAGCCGTGGTTAAGATTTACTACCAAAGTAAATACAGCTAGCCCTACCACGGCAGCAACGAAATTACGCAGTAGCCAGTGCAGAATATGTCTTGTTTTAGTCGTAATTGCCATAAATCGCAGCGAAGTTACACTTATTTTTGCATTTAATTGGTGGGAAATGATTAAATTGCGCTCAAATAACCAACAAAAATATCTTCAGCATGAAAAGATTCACTTTTTTCGCAATTCTTTGCCTCGTGGCTATTGTAGTGTGCAATGGCAAGTCAAAAAACTCCAAGGTTAACATCGTGTTTATAGGCAATAGCATCACCTATGGTGCCGAGATCAACCATAATACCGAGGCACCGCCAGTGCGTGTAGGCGAGCAGCTCACTGCCGCCGGCTATGAGGTCAATGTCCGCAACTGTGGCGTGTCGGGTTCCACTACGGTTGACTGGTTGCCTGAGCGCAACAGTCGCATTTTCCAGCGGATGGTTGCTGCTGCCGATGAGCTTGCGCAGAAAGACGGAGCCCTCATCTTTACCATGATGCTCGGCACCAACGATAGCGCCATCGACTGTTGCACCGGTGCGCCTGTGGCTCCTACCGACTATATTGCTAATGTCAGGAAGATAGTGGATTATATCCTCAACCGTTACCCTACGGCTAAGGTTATCATCAACTATCCCATCTGGTATCATCCCCACACCTATAACGGGGCGCGCTATCTTCATACAGGTCTTGCCCGTCTGCGCACCTATCTCCCTGAAATAGATGCCCTCTGCAAGGAATATAGTAAAGCCACGCCGCAGCGTGTGTTCCAGGGCAGCCGCAAGACTTTCCGCGCCTTCGAGAACCGCACCGACCTCTTCGTGGCTGAGCCCTCAGCCCTGGGACAGGGATTGAAATTCTATCTCCACCCCAATCCTCAGGGAGCTATCCGCCTTGCCGAGTTCTGGACAGAAAGCATAAAGAAGATTGTCAGGTAGGTAGTGACAATCTTCTTTATGCCTGCAGGCGGTGATTCTGTAAAGAGGCTTTGGCGCTAACGCTTCTGATAGTAGCGCACATAGTCTATGTCGTAGCGGGCAGGCAAGGTCTGCATGTCCACTTGTCCGCCGGTGCTGCCCATTGCAAGGTTGAGCAGCAGGTACATCGGTTTGTGGAAGGGATTCTCCTCGCCATATCTGCCGTTGATGGTCTGCGACAGGTCTATCTCGTTGAGCAGCTCGTCATCCAGATAGATGCGTATCCAATCCTCGTCCCAGTCCATTGTCCAAACATGGAACTGCGAGGCCCACTGACTCTCGCCTCTTGACCCTTGGCTTTCGACCATAGGCGTCGCCTTGGAATCCCATACGCTGTTGCCGTCTTTGCCTCCCCAGCATGCGTTGGCGTGGATGTGGGGCTTGCCGTTGACAGGGTAGTATTCCATGATGTCCACCTCTCCGCAGTACGGCCACGGCCTGCGCTCTGCCTGTGGCAGGTTGCGCTGCGCACCGAGCAGCCAGATGGCGGGCCATGTACCGGGTGTGGCGGGGATGCGGGCGCACACCTCTATTCTGCCGTAGAGGAATGTCTGACGGTCATTGGTGATGACGCAGGCGGAGGTGCAGTGTACGCTGTCGCGCTTGCAGCCCCAGTAGTTGGACTGCGGGTTGAACGTGGGGTTGGCAAAGTGCTCCTCACGGGCGACAATGGTCAGCATGCCGTCGCGCACATAGGCGTTCTGGGGCTGATACCACTGCCACTCCTGGTTGCGCACAAATCCCTGCTCGTAGGTCCATTTCGCAGGGTCAGGCTCTCCCACATAGTCAAACTCCTCCTGCCACACAAGCGCATAGTCTTCTGCAATAATGCTATTGCAGAAGAACAATGCGATTATGCAGTATAATAGTCTGTGGTTCAAGGAGCAAGAGAGGTTATTGTGCCACGGAGGTTATCAGCTCTCCGCTCTCCGAATCAACATACACGGTGGGAGCGTCGTTGCCGAGGAACTTGTAGGCGGCACGCTCAAAACCTTGGGGCTGGCAGATGGTCACGATGGGAGTGTCGGTGTCAGTAACGGGGCCAATCTTTACGGCGGTGATGGCCTCCTCAAGGCTAATCAGACGGTCGGTGTAGCCCGGGTGCAGGAACTGATTGTGCGGCCACGGGTTGGGCACGTCAGTCTCTTCGCTGTACTCCAGCTCGGTGCCCAGCTGCAGCGAGTTGCGCACTGCCTTTATGAGCACTGAGGGATGATCGTCGTCTGCGGGCACATAGAAGTTATAGGTAATCTTGACGGGCTCAAAGTCGCTGATCTGGGCTTCATCGAGGGCATCGTTGAGCTCAAGCTCCACCGACACGAGGTTCCAGTTGATTTGCATCGAATAGCCCATTCTCTGGCCGTTGCCGCCATACTCATCAACGATGGTGTTGAAGTCGTTGACGAGAAACATCATGGCGTCGCCTTCGGGCAGGACGGTCTCGTCAATCGTCACCTTGCCGTTGAGGGCGTCGATAAACACGTGGTCTCTGCGGGTGGCCCTGCCTCCCACCACATACTGCGGATTATCCCAGAAGGGGTAGAGAGGCTTGCGCAGGGTGACATAGCTGGTGTAGAGGCCGTCGCTGTCAGGCTTGTTGTTCTTCACCTCTTCTTTTGCCAGCTGCAGGGCTTTCTCCAGCGAGACGGTGAGCGATTTCATTTCCGACTCGGGTATCTGCTTGTCGCCCATGTAGGGTGATTCAGCCGCGAAGTGGTAGGTCTGCCTTTCGCCGGTGATGAGGTCGCGCTCCAGCACAAAGAGTTCGCTGTAGCCTTCCCGTGCGTTCCAGAAGTAGCACCAAATCTCCACCGACTCAGCCTTGATGTCATCGGCCTCGGCAATCTCCTTGTTGAGGGTGAAGCGGGCCTCGATGAAGTGGTCCTTGGCTTCGGGGAACTCGTCCACGAGGGCCTTGTATTCGTTCATTACTATGTTCAGGGCTGTCGGTGCAGGGGCTGGATTGTCAGAGTCATTGTCGCTGCAGCTCCATGTGAAGAGCGCGAGCGCAAGTATGAGAGTGAATTTAAGAATTGATTTCTTCATAATATTTTGGGGTTAATAATCAATGCTTAATGCCGCAGGCATCGCGAGCGGTTCGTCGGCTGTCGGTGAAGCCGGTGCCGACTCTAAGGAACTGCGAGAACGAAGTGGCAACGGTCAAGAGTCAATGGTCAACGGTTATTGTTTAACGGTTATTGTTTAACGTTTAACGTTTATTGTTCCACCAGTCGAGGGCTACGGATTGTGGCACGTTGGTAGCAATGGTGACTGTCTCGTGCGGGTCTTTTTCAAAAGAGTGAAAATTTTTTCAGTGTCCAAAATTCGCAAAAAACATTGAAACGACAAAAAGTCGCACCGGTTTTTTGTATAATCAACTGCTTTTTCGGCTTTTTGTCTCTCACACGAATAGGTAATTCTTTATAAGGAAATAGAGAAAAGAGAAATAGGGAAAAGAGAAAAAAGGAAACGATGTACATATCGTCACTGGCAACAGCTTCACCATCCCCAGACTTTTCACCCCGCCGGAGAATGAGAACACCAACTTCATCCGGTTGCTAATAGGTTATTAGGTCATAAATCTTGTAAACCTTGTATGGGAAAGAGCAAGGGTTATTTCCCTGCAGATTTATTTTCTTTGCGTAAGAACAAAATCTCATCGCGAGGGGAAGGCTGGTCCCGACGCGATTAGATCTCGTTTCGGCGCGATTAGATTTCGGCTCTGTGCGATTAGATTTTTTCTTTTCGCAATGATATTGAGGTTGTGTAATTTTTGAGGTTGGCGTATGGGAGTGGCTTTTTAACGGACTGTAATATTAAACATATAAAGGGAGGGACGGCCTCTGAGCCGCCCCTCCCTTGTGTGGAGTTAGGTGTTTATTACTTGTCCAGGAGTTTGAGCATTTGTCTGTTGAACTCGCGGCTGCCGGCTCCCCCGTCGCCGATGATGGCGGCATAGATTGCTACCACGTCGGCGGTGTTGACGTCACCGTCGCCGTCTACGTCGGCTGCATCGTGGGTGAAGAGGCTGGCTTCGCCCTTCTCGATGAAGGAGTATACTGCCACTACGTCGGCGGTGTTGACGTCGCCGTCACCGTTGACATCGGCTGGGTTGCGCTTCTTGGCTGCGGTTAGGTAGCCGGGGTTCTCTTCGCCTCCATCGACGTGGGCGTAGGAGGCGCTGGTGAAGGCTGCATCGTAGGTGGTGCCCTTCTCGCCGACAAGGCTGGTACAGTTGTTGAACATGTCGTCGCTGAATGCTCCGTCCACGTTCCAGCCGTCACCGACGGTGATGGTCTTGAGCTCGGTGCAGCCGTCAAACATGCTTTCGACATCTGTTACGTTGGCTGTGTTGAAGCCGCTGAGGTCGAGGGTCTCAAGGGCGCTGAAGCTGTTAGAATAGAACATGTAGGACATGTCGGTTACCTTCTCTGTGTTGAAGGTGCTGAGGTCAAGGCTGGTCAGGGCCTCGCAGTTGGCGAACATGAAGGTCATGCTGGTCACCTCGCTGGTGTTGAGGTTCTCCAGGCCGTTGATGGTGGTCAGGTGGGTCATGGAGGCGAACCAGCTGGCGGTCTTGGTGGGACGGTAGGTGGCAAACGACGGGTCGAAGGTTACGGTGACGACTTTCTTGTTGGTGTTGTCGTAGTACCAGTCGAGGCCCGTAAGGTCATATTTCTCGCCTACGCGCTGGTCGCGCTTGCCGTCGAAGTAGAAGGTGAAGGTCTTGTTGTCGAAGATGGCATAGGCGTCTTTCCTGCTCAGGTAGCCGGGGTTGATTTCGCCCTCATCGATGTGGGCGTATGATGCGCCGATGTGTTCCTCGTCATAGGTGGTGCCCAGGCCGCCCACCAGGTTGGGGCAGTCGGTGAACATGAAGTCGTCGTCTACCACTGAAGCCGTGCTCCATTCGTCGCCGACGAGGATGGTGGTGAGCTCTGAGCAGTCGCGGAACATGAAGCCGATGTACCTCACATTTGCGGTGTTGAAGTTGTAGAGGTCGATTACCTGCATTGACTCGCAGCCGCGGAACATGCTCTGCGTCCACGTCACGTTCTCTGTGTTGAAACTGCTGACGTTAACGCTCTTCAGATTGGAGCAGAACTCAAACATGGAAGTCATGTTGGTCACGTTGCGGGTGTCGAAGTTGCTCAAGTCCAGCTCGGTCAGGCTGCTGCAGCCGGCGAACATCGTGTTCATATCGGTCACCTTGCGGGTGTCGAAGTGGCTGAGGTCGAGGTTCTTGGCTGCACAGCCCTTAAACATGGCAAACATGTCGGTTGTCTCGCTGGTGTTGATGTACTCCAGTCCCTTTATCTCACTAACGTTCAGGCTGGCGAACCATAGCCTTGTGGAGGTGGGGCGGGCGGTGGCCATCGACGGGTCAACCACTGCGGCCTTGATGGACAGGTAGCCGTGGTCGGACATGGTGTTCCATCCGGGGGCGATGCCTCCTCCAAGGTTATATACCTTGCCTTCGCGCTGGTCGCGCAGGCCGTCGTTGTAGTAGGTCAGGGTGCCTTCGTCATCCAACACGGCATATACTCCCTTGTAGGTGAGGTAGCCCTGGTTGTCGTCATCGCCGTCGATGCGGGCATAGGTGGCGTCGGTGACGTCCTCGTCATAGGTGGTGCCTGCGCCGCCCACGAGGTTGGTGCAGCCTTCAAACATGTAGCTGCCGTTGTCGGTAAGGCTTGCGGTGCCCCAGCCGCCGCTGACATAGATGGTCTGCAACGAGGAGCAGTCCTGGAACATGGAGCTCATCAGGACAACATCCCATGTCTCGAAGTTGCTCAGGTCGAGGCTGGTGATGCCGCTGTTGCGGAACATGGAGTGCATGCTCGTTGCTTTCCTCGTGTCGAAATGGCTGACATCGATGCTGGTGAGGGAACTGCAGCCGAAGAACATGCTCGTCATGTCGGTCACCTCGCTGGTGTTGAGGTACTCAATGCCTTCGATTTCTTTAAGGTTAATCATCTGGTTGAACCAGCAGTATGTCACCACGGGGCGTGCGTAGGCAAACATGGGGTCAAAGGCCACTGCGGTAATGTCTTTTTTGTAGGCGTCCCAATCCGGTGGGGTGGTGCCGTTGGTGTTCAGGTCAAACTTGATGCCGCTGCGCTCCTCGCGAGCCATGTCGTAGTAGAATGTCAGCTTGCTGTCGTACAGCGCTGCGTACGGCTCGAACTTTCCTGTCAGGTAGCCGGGGGCATCCTCGCCGAAATCGAAACGGGCATAGGTGGCGTCGGTATGGTCAGGGTCGTAAGCGGTGCCATAGCCTCCGACGAGGGTGTAGCAGTCGTTGAACATGTCGATGGAGTTGGCCACGTTTTCTATATTCCAGTCTTTGCCCACGGTGATGGTGCCTAAACTGCTGCAGCCATCGAACATCTGATTCATGTTGGTCACATTGTGGGTGTCGAAGCTGCTGAGGTCAAGTTCCGAAAGGGAGGAGTAAGCGAACATGGCATTCATGTCTGTGACTTTCTTCGTGTCGAAATGACTGAGGTCAACCTCGGGAAGGCTGTAGCAGCCGTCGAACATGTCGCCCATGTCGGTCACCTCGCTGGTGTTGAGGTATTGTATGTCGGTGATGAGCGAAAGGCCAGGCATGCCGCTGAACCATGAGTGGGTTGTCGTAGGCCTGGCTGCGGCGAATGACGGGTCGAAGATGACGGTGCTGATGGATGCGGCATCGCTGCTCCAATCAGGCAAGGAGTTATCTTCGTTGAGGGAGTAGGTCGTTCCGATGCGGAGCCATTGGTCATAGTCGCAGTAGAATGTGAGTGTGCTGCTTCCGTCATAGAGAACATACGCTTCCGGCGGAATGGAGAGGTATCCCGGGTCGCCACCGCCGTAGTCGAGCTGTGCGTAATCCTTGTCTATATGGTTTACGTCGTAGACAGTGCCTCGGCATCCCAGGATTTTCTTACAGTCAAGAAACATATTCTTGGAGTTTGTAACCCCCGACATGTCCCAAGTCATGGTGTTGATGTAGATGCTCCTCAATAGGGAACAGTATCTGAACATGCCTTCCGTGTCCTTCAGGCTCTGAGTGTCAAAGCTCGTCAGGTCGAGCTCCTCCAGGCTCTCGCAGCTGCTGAACATGCCATACGTATCCTCCAGTTTCTTTGTGTCGAATCCGCTCAGGTCGATGCTTGCAAGGCTCGTGCAACGGTTGAACATACGGTCCATGCTCGTTACCTCGCTGGTGTTGAGGTTCTCAGCCATGCCATTGATGGTCACGAGGTTACCCATGTCTGCAAACCAGCTGGCTGTTGAGGTGGGGCGGGCATCGGCAAACGACGGGTCGAATACCACTGTGGTTATCTCGCTGGAAGGACCACCGGCGATTTGATTCCATACAGGGGTAGTAGCCTCGTCAGGTACGGTGTAGGTCTTGCCCGAACGGGTTGCACGGTCATCGTCGTAGTAGAACGTCAGCGTCTTGGTCTCGCTGTCGTACTCCGTGTAAGCTTGCTGCGCAGCGGCTTTGCCAGTGCCAAGGATGGTGGCAAGCATTGCCAGCAGTACAGTGTAGAGAGTGTGTCTGTGCTTCATATCGTTTGTGTTTAAAGGTTATACATTTTATATATAAATTGTCTTTTATTCTGCAAATATATGAAAACAAATAATATCAACCAAATAAATACTATGCTTTTATGTCTTTAATCTCTTACTTATTGCAAAAATGCCTCTCTGCTAACGCTATAATGAATAAAATGAGTGTGCCGCGCAGTTCGGCTGCGCGGACCCGTCCCGTCCGTCCTTCAGTGTGCAGCGCCGTCCCGTCCTCCCTTCAGTGCGCTGCGCCGTTCCGTCCGTCCTTCAGTGTGCCGCGCGGTTTTCCCGCGCGGGTCCACCTTCAGCCCCGGGTTCTCCGATTCATGAAAGGGCCGTGCCAAACAAGAAAGCTCCGCAGCTTCATGCCCCGGAACAAACAAAAAAAGCTCCGCAGCGTGATGCTGCGGAGCCTGTCCAAGATGGCGGATACCTACTCTCCCGCGAATGCAGTACCATCGGCGCGGGCGGGCTTAAC
>OCTW011617095.1_pt1 | contig 45627 bp, 42 predicted proteins | sample 1539671 | NCBI WGS metagenome assembly OCTW01 (sample SAMN02144230, study PRJEB22623) | gut metagenome | biome: sheep rumen | host: Ovis aries | place: New Zealand
AAAGGTCTCCGTTTCGGTTTCAACAGCAGTTATTCCCTCAGTTGTTGCTTCAGAGATAGCTTGGTTTAGTTGAGTATCATCAGTGTAGTTAGTGGTGACTTCAGTTGACGTTGATGGTTCTGAAGTAACTACAGCATTAGTAGAAGCTGTTGCTGTGACTGGTGTTGTTTCATCAGCCATTACTTGTGGTGTCAGTAACACTAAACTGCTGAATAAGCCAATTCCTAAAGCTTGGTAATGTTTACTTTTCATAAGTCTCCCTTCTAAATGTCTAGTATTATACCATTAATTGTAGAAATCTTAAAGTAATCTTAAATTAGAAAATGATATAACTTCTTACTTACTTTCATGTTTCTCTGACTTTTAACAGGGAATTGACTTGTCCCTATAGAGCACGATTTTTAATTATCCTTTATAGTAAAGTCGTAAAACATACAGAAAGGATATTCGTTTTATGGCAAAACATCTGACAACTGATTATGACGAGTTGATGGCTGATTCGCTTCAAGTTGAAAATTACCTGAAGCAGACCCGACATAGCCAACACTCCATTATCCGTTTAGGTTTAGAGCAGTGGCTCTTTCCTTATTTAAGGCGCTACCAAAGAGCTTCTCCACAGGTACAATTTAAAATCTTTCTCTTTTCCCATTTTTATGGGCAAAAGGTGGAAAGAGTTTTAGAAGATTTGCGAGGTGATCACTATGCTTGAGTGGTTACAAGTCATTTATTATACCCTACTTCAGCTGGCAAAGGTGAGTCGTTTTAATACTATTGTAATGACATGCTGTTTAGCTTACCTGTTGGTTCAAGTGCTTGTCCCTCTTATCAAAAAGGGCTACTTGAAGGCTAGACAATTGATCAAAGAGAGAGAAGCAATTAAATACCGATTAGTCACTAAAGTAGAACAGATTAAAAAGAGTTTGGAAAATCGTCAGGGTATTGACTGGCAACAATGGTTTTCACGTCAAGAACAATCGCTAATTCATTTTCTCAAAAGAGCGGTGGTCTACTTGCCAACAGCGGTAGGGCTTATCGTGTGGAACGTTTTATTTCGCTTGATCTATCACTTACCGTTTGTCAAACAAGAGCGCAAACGCTTTGACAAGGAAATGAAGCCGATTCTTCATTTTAAAAACTTTCGTAGTTTCATTTTAATGGGACTTGGCTTTAGTGGGATTGCTTTCTTATTGACAAACTACCTTGTTACTGTTCTCAGGGCAGGTATTCGCTATGTTTATCTGGCACTTAGCACGCTTAGAGATGATACCCAAGTTGTGATCTTTGATTGGAATAGTCTCTTATTACACCAGTTACTCAATGCTAAAGTCTTTGTGATTGCACCTATTTTAGCTATTCCTGTCTTTATTATTGGTTTAATCATTGCTTGGAAGTCAGCTTGGATTAATTTTGAGGAGTATCGAGACTATAATAACAACGAAGAAGGGGATGACCGCTTTGCGACCGAAAAAGACATCCATCACCAATATAAAAAGGTTCCGAATAAAACCAAAACCTATCCAGGGGAAGGCGGTGTGCCAGTTCTGCATGAAACGAAAGGGAATTTAGCAGGCTTGACGCTAAGAACGCAAATGCAGTGGCAAAACCGAAAAATTAGTCGTTACATTACGACAGCAGAAACCATTTTAGGCAACCTATCAATCCCTTCAGGGTATTATTACATCGATGATAGTACCACTAATATGCTTGGTATTGGGATGACCCGTTCAGGAAAAGGCGAGGGGCATATTATGCCAAGTATTGACATTAATAGTCGAGCAGAAATTCAACCGTCCCTAGTAATTGCGGACCCTAAAGGCGAACACTATCAATCCTCTTATAAAACCATGCGCAAGCGTGGTTATGATGTGAATGTGCTATCGTTCCAAAACATGGATTGGTCCATGTCTTATAACCCACTAGCCCTTGCTATCGATGCCGCTCAAAAAGGGTATTATGAAAAGACCCAAACCCGTGTTAATGCGGTGGCAGAAGCTATTTACCGTAAAACCAAACCAGGAATGGGAAACGGTAATGCGAAATATTGGGAAGACACGTCAATCTCCCTCTTTAATGCGATTGCAATGGCGCTGATTGACCGTGCCAACGAGACAGCTAAAAATGGGGAAGATGATGCCTGGGATACGGTAACTGTCCGTAACATTGCTAAGTTCCTAACGGATTTAGGGTCTGAAGAAGTCTTTGTGAATGACTTTGGGGAAATCGTTGAAAACCCTGATAAGAATCAACAAGTGCGAAAGAAATCAAAAATCACTGTCTATTTTGATAACCTTCGCCTGATTAATCAAAAACAATTCTCTAAGTTTAGAGATATGGCTGATTTAAACTTTCGCTCCTCAGACTTTGCTTCAGAAGAAACCAAAGGAAATGTTTTCTCAAGCATGATGTCAGGAATTAACCTTTTCCTCCAGGATAATATTGCCAAACTCACCTCAAAAAACTCCATTGATTTGGAATCTGTTGGCTTTCCTCGTCGCTTATCGGTGAAATTCCGTTCAAGTTCAAGTCAAAATATGGTTAATCACTTTGCGCATAAAACAGCAAAAATCACGATTACTAGCGAGGAATCATGGGGGACTACGACACGAACGGTAACCCATGTTAAGGAAGCAACGGCTCTGATTGATGGAGAAGGTTACTTAACCTATGTTATTGCCCCTAAACTACCAGATGAGTTTATTGTAACAATTGATTTTAATCATCCGAATAATGATGGAAGTGACATTCAAGAGCACTATTACCAATTCTCAGCTGAGAAAGTCTACCAAAAACAAGGCAAGGTTATCCGTTTAGATGCGTATAACAAAATGCCTGTTCTTGACCATATCAAGGTTACTATTTTGACCCAGCAAGAAGGGAACCTCCTTCAAGAATCTGATATTAATTTAGTTTATTCTGATCATCCAAAAGTTATTTACCTGGTAACCCCACCAAACCGAACAGAATATAACGGTATTGTCTCACTATTTCTTGACCAACTCTTTAATGCCAATTATGAGTTAGCCCTATCGAATGGTCGAAAATGTGTCAATCGGATTTTACATATTCTTGACGAGTTTACCAATATCCCAGCGATTCCTCATATGGAAACCAAAATTTCTATTGGGTTAGGTCAAAACATTCTTTATTACCTTTGGATTCAAAACTTGGAGCAATTGGTTGATAAGTATGGTGAGAACACCGCAGCAACCATTCAAGACAACTGTTCCCTTAAAATCTATGTCAAATCAACCTCTGATAAGACTAACAGTCGCTTCAGTAAGGATTTAGGGTCACGGACAATTACCCGTCGCCGTCGCTCAAGCAACATCCTGGATGAGGCTAATCCCAACGTGGCGATTGAAAATCCAAGACAGGATTTGTTAACGCCAACACAATTAGCTAAACTTCAGGAAGGCGAAGCAGTCATCTTACGTGGGGTGAAAGGCAGAGATAATGCAGGTCGTAAAATCACGACCGATCCAATCTTCTGTCATGAGAAAACAAGCTTTCCTTATCGCTACATGTTTTTGCAGGAAGAATTTGATCAATCAATGACCCTAGCGGATATTCCTGTTGAGAGTGCACATCGTAACTTAGAACTTCAAGACGTTGCGGTTGGTGCCAAAAAACTCTTTAACAATATTATTGATTGGCGCTTGCAGCTAATGAGTAGTGTCGGTAGTAATACAGGTGACCTTCCCAAACTCAAGACACGCTATGACGCTACCTCACCACAGCAACAACGTTTTACCTCACCAGGTGAAATGATTCAAGCGGCCATTAACGATGTGGTGACGGAGAGCAGTAGTGATTTTGAAGATTACGACTTCTCAGATAACTATGCCGACTTGTTTGAAGATGATGTGATTTAAAAAATAATGGTATTTAGGAGTGTCCTGAATGCCATTTTTAGTGTGAGTATGATACAATAAGAAAAACTAATCATAGATAGCAGAAGGAGTTTAGAGCATCTAACATTAAGTATGATATTTAGAAATAGTAGTATTTAAAAAGTTATATAACAAAATGTATAATCACTTGCTTTTGCCTCTCACTATTTGATATAATGAGGTCAAAGAAGTAAAGGGGAAATATTATGAAACTAAAGAGATTATTGGGAGTGTTAGCTCTTGGTTTAGCAGTTGTTACTTTGGCAGCATGTGGTCAAAAATCAACTGAAACGATTATCAAAAATGAATTGAAAGATAGTTATACAGGATATTCTGAAAATAAAGCGTATGAAGGTTTAAATTTTATTGAAGGATCTGATACTCTTACTTTTGATAAAAAAACAAATACAATCACAAACAGCAATGGTGAAATAACTTACTTTTCGGTAGTTTCTGACAATGACGTACCATCCGATGTAAAATCTTTTTTGAAAAAATATGATGATGAACTTTCTGAAACGAACAATTTTACAATTGTAATTGACACAAAAGAAAAGAATCCTACGCTTAAAACTGGAGATTCTTTATATCAAGTAGCTTTGTCAGATAATGGTAAAAAGATTCGAATATTCGAATTACGACAAGACTATGACGCTGATGGTAATTATTATGATTTTACAGGAACAGCAAACGAATCCTAGTATAGAAAGAGCTCTATAATAATTGGAGTTCTTTTCTTTTTGGAATTGAGTTGTCCCGATAGAGCACGATTTTTAATTATCCCTTACGATAAAAACATCTAAAAAAGAAAGTAGGTGTTCTTATTGAGATATCAGACATTCTCAGATTTGGTTAGTGAAATTGACACTGGTGGTTCGTGGTTAACTGGAAAAATCAATGCCAATGATTCTCCTAAATTTGCGGAATTCTATGCTTATTGGGGAAATTATTTGGAACCTACCCCGGCATTTTTAACCTATCTGATGGCCATTCCAGGAGGAATTGCTAAAGCTCTTTACCAGATTACGGCAACCTTAGAGCATGTTTTTAACAATATGTTCAAACTCTTTGGCCTTTTTGGCTATCTAGGGGATACGAATACGGTTATTGGCAAGTTTTTCTATTGGTTTCAGATTTTAGGAACAACGCTCTTTACTTTAATTCTAGTTGTTTCTGCCATTACAGGTGTTTTCACGAAGCCGATTAAATATAAAGGAGTGATTACCAATTTCTTGTTGGTAACACTTGTAACAGCTGTTTTACCATTTGCCTTAACAAATATTTCGACGGCTATTGCTCAAGATGCCATGGCAATCCAGACGAGTTCTTCAGATGATAGCAGTGCTTATTCTTCACTGGCGATTCAGCCTATGAAAAGTAATGTGGTGGATTTAAAAGTTTTGCTAGAGAATGACTTTGATCAATCGCTGTTTCCATTAGATAATTATGGCTATATCAAGCCTGTTCAAGAAGGGTCTACAGCAGTCAATAATATCACAGATGCAGCAGATAAGAGAGATACTGCGGATTTTGCGACTAAAATTGATTTTACAGCCAACTTTGGTGCATCGAATACAGAACAGCTGAATGATTTAGAAAAATCATATCCAGGTATTAAAGGTTTATTTTTACACAAATTAAACTCATCTCAAGATGGTGTTGCAACAATTACAACTCATAAGGTTGTAGATGGCTTAAATGCTTTTGAATCCGTTTATCTTCGCTATAAGGTTAACTGGATTGGCATGTTTTTACAATATGGCATTTTAATTGTCCTATTGTTTAGTATGGCATTAAAACTTGTTAAATCTATTTTTGATATTATTATTGAAGCTATGATTTCACCGCTTCAGGGCTATTCATCTCTTTCTAATTCAAAGAAATATAAAGAGTTATTGCGAACTATTGGAGGCGCTTTTGCAGGAATTTTCTTTGAGGTTGTTATCATGCGAGTCACTCTAGAGATTTGTCGTGACTTACCAACCTTATCTGTTTCAGCAGTGACGAAACTGTCAGGTGGCTTCTTTGATGGCTTGAATATGTGGGAACAATGTTTAGCTTCAATGCTTGTTTATCTTGGTGTTTTCCTAGCAGCCATGCAAGGTGTTGCTATGATTGAACGCTGGCTTGGAGTGTCAACAGGTCATAGTGATACCGCTCAACAGCTCATAGGTGCTATGATGGCAGGAAATGCTTTTGCACAAGGTGCTGGTGCTTTAGCCACAGGAGCTGTTGGTGCTGCTCAAGTTGGTGCTAATGTGGCTAGTAAAGTTCCAGGAGCTGTTGCGACAGGAAGTAAACTTATTGGTAATAGTCTAGCAGCAACTGGTGGCGGTCTCAGAGGAGCCTATAATTCTGTTAAGGACCAAGGTATCAAAAATGCTGCCAAAGGTGGCGTTAGTAATATGGTTAACTTAGCGGATGTGATGGGCAAAGAAGCAGTTGGCAAAGCTAAAGACTATGCAGGTGGTGTGATGGATAATCTTGATAGCAAAGCTCAAGCAGGTCATGATGCTGTCTATGATGCGCTGAAAAATGATGCAGCTACTGATAAACCTGGCTTTGAATCTTATCTTAATCCACAGCCAGATGAATATGGATTAAATCCTTCAGGCACTTATGGCGGCGATCCCCTCTTCCCAGAAGAAGATACTGGCGGTACTTCGACCATGTCTGGTGGTATTTCTGATCCAACGATTCAGACAGAGCCAGAAGGTGAAGCGTTTAGTGGGGTTAGTGACCCAACAGCTGGTAATTCAAGTTCGCCAAGCCAATCACCTGCTCAACCTCGTTTAGATAAGGCTTCTAAACCAAATTCAAGTGACAATACACCACCAAAACCAACGTCATCACCTTCTCCGTCTGCCTCACAACGCTTGTCACAATCCCGTCAACAGATGACAGTTGCCGGTCAAACCCTTAATCAAGCTGGTCAGCACATGCAAGGTCAAAATCATATTAAGGGAGCCGAGATTGATGAAAGCGAAGAGTGATGCCTATGGTCACTTTAACGGATAAAGTTGTGGTGATTACAGGAAGTCTCAGACCAATGACAAGGCAAGATGCTGTGACATTTTTAGAAAACCAAGGAGCTATCGTCCAGAATTATGTTTCTGCCCAGACAGAGATTCTGATTGCTGGTCACAAACAATTAGATCTGTTTGAACCAGATAAACGGTCGAAAAAATATGAAGCTGCCATGAAGCGAAAAGCTTCTGGTCAGAACATTACTATTATTTCTGAAGAAGCTTTCTTTACTCTTGTTAAGGAGTCTCAAGCCTGAGGCTCCTTTTTGTGTGTAAAAAATTATATAATTTCTTGCTTACTTTCATGTCTCTCACTCTTAGCTTGGAATTGACTTGTCCCTATAGAGCATAATTTCAAATTATCCCTTACGATATAGTTATCACTTAGTAAAGGAGATGTTCATGACTGAAAAATATGGCGTGCCTCGTGATATTCGAGCACGAATTAAAATTATTGGCTTATTCATTGTTGATTTTATCTTTATTGGAGGTTCAGCGGTTGCTGCCCTAACCTTTGGGATGCGACTATTTCCTACGAATCAGTGGCCACAAATGATTGCCTTTATTTTACTGACACCACTCATGTGTTTATATCTGGTCTTACCAACCAATGGTGGCAAGAAAAATTGGCACAGCATGGTGCTCTTCTTCAGACGCCGTCGGAAACGCTATACCAGCATTAACTATCAGAGGGGAGGCAAATAACCATGGCGATTAGACAAGTAACTTCTTCAGAAGAAGTTAAGCGCCCTTTAGGACGGTTTCAACCAAGCAAACACCAAACACAGGATTATTATGACTTACATTCTGCCGTTGAATTACTTGATGTTAAAAATATCATCAATAATCATAAGGCTTACATTGAGTTGGTTGATTACGGCTACCTGCAGTTGATGGAGATTTCTGGCAAAGACCTGGGGTCTCTCTCCTATAATGAGGTTAACCGTACGTTAGATAACTTCGAGAAATGGATTACCGATTTTAATACCAATGTTCAAATTGAAGTGACGACGTTACCAACAGATACAACCACTCAGATTGCGGACTTACGGCATCATTTGAGCTTGGTGCGTCAAGAAAAAGCAAAACTTTCTCCAACGTCTCGCCGTTATTATCAACTGGAAGACCGAGAACGATTGCTTCATAACAATATGCAGGTCGAAGAGTCTATTCAACAAGAAATTTACAATACCGAGTTTATCTTATGACTGTTTGCTCCAACCACATCTGAAATGGATGAGTTGGTTCGAAAGGCTAAAACCTATGGGAATAATGACTTTATTCCACAGGACATTAGTGTTGCCAAAAAAGAACAAATCATCAAACAGTACAATAACATGAATGAGAAGGTTTAGAGAGGAGAACTGAATGCCAACATTATCCAAAAAACGCCAACGTCAACTAAAAGCAGCGGGATACGACTTAGCCTTTTTGAGTCGTGTTCAACCCCAAGGCAATATTGATTTAAGACATGACCGCTATTGGGTGAGTGGAGACGGTTATCATACGGATTTGTTATTTTATGAATACCCGTCAGAAGAATTGGACCGTTTTTGGTTGTCAGAATTGTTACTCATTCCAGAGACACGAGCCTTTTTAGCTTGGTATCGGGAGAGTAATAAAGAACTAAAACAAGAGATTAAGGAGTCCATTGAGGAAAAATCTACTCGTATCACAGGAAATAGTAAGGTAACAGATAACCAACAAGAATTGGATGAAATTAAAGACCTTCAGGAATTGGACCGTGATATTCGCAAGAAAAATATTGCCATGTTAGGCATGTATGTTCGGGTCTATGTCTCTGCCTCAACAAAAGAGGAACTCTTTCGTAAGGTAGATGATATTAAGGATAAAACCTCTAATTTCAAATCAACCATTCTTTTGGGAGAATTAGATTTTGAATACCATAGTCCCTTTATTCCAGCAGAATACCAAATTGATCTTCCGAATCATCGTGAGGGGACAACCATTCGAGCGCATGATTTAGCAGGTGGCTATTTCTTTAACCATACGAAATTAGAAGATGAGCGAGGCGTTTATTTTGGATGGACGCCGACAAAAGGTGCGGTTAACTTTAACTTTTTAGAGCGTGATGACAGGCGTACTCGTTCCTTCATGATTATCTCAGGGAATCCCAAAATGGGACAACGTTCATTCCTGCTAAAGCATACGGATACCCTTTACGCCAAAGGGCACTTTATTCGCAACTTTGATGCTAACGGTACCTTCTTAGAACAAACCAGAGCGCAACACGGCCTGGTGTTAGACCTCTCAGGGGCTGAAAATCGGATTAACATCTTCCAGGTCTTTCCGACAGTAACCACTGAAAATGGAGAAGAGGTGGATAAAAAGAAATCTTATAACCGTCACATTGATAAGCTTAAGAGCATTTTTAAACTACTAAATGATGAAGTAACAGGAGATGATTTAACAACCTTTGGTGGCCTCTTAAATGACTTTTACATTGATGAAGGCTTGTGGACGAGAAACCCTAAACGGTATCCCGAGCGCTTGAAAGCTACCGATCTGGTTAATGAGGAATATCCTATCTTATCTGACTTTGTCCTCTACGTGGCTGATTGCAAACGCCAATTAAACCAACAAAAGAATCCTGATGACTTGGAAATGAAATCAATTAACCGTATCTATAATACGTTTAATGAGTTACTAACGACGAATGCCGAGATGTTTGAAGGGGTTACAGAATTTCAAGATATTTCTTCTGAACAAGTGGTGACGTTTGACTTTTCAGGCTTAAAAGGCAACCTGCTGAATGCTCAAATTTTCTCAGTGTTATCTCTTCTTTCAGCCGACATTGTTAACAATGGGAAACGTTGTAAGCAACTCTTGAAAGCTCAACCAACGAAAACGGAAATGGATATGTCTCACTATATTGTCAACATTAGTGAGGCACAAACCCTCATTAATCCTAAGTATGAAAGCAGTGTTGAATTGTTAGCTGATACGATTGATTCCATGGGGGAAAACTTTGCAGGTGTGGTGCTATCCGTGAACTCTTTGCGAGGAATTCTCTTTGAATCAGGGACAGGCAATCACAAAGATCCTTATGTGACTGCTGTGCAACGGATTTTTGGGCTTATGCAGTATCGTGTCTTTGGTCAGACAGATGAAACAACGATTCCACTTTTAGCCAATGCCTTAGCGGATTCAATGAATCAATCAGAGTTAGAAACCTTGCCACGATTATCGAAAGGTCAGCTCTTTATGAATATTGCAGGTGTTGGCAACCTTGTCTTTAATCAACAATTGTTAGCGCCAGAGATAGAACGCTATGGTGGGATTCAATAACAGAAAGGAAGAAGTAGATGTCTAGAAATGAAAAGAGAGGCTTTATCGGCCGTCGTAAACAAGCGATTGATACCTTTGTCGCTATTCGTAAGGAACGGATGAAAGAACAACGAGATTATTTTGCGTCTGAAGGTGAATCGGATCCAGAACGTTTAGCTGCCCAACGGCAACGTGACCAGGAATTTATCCAATCCTTAAAGAAAATAGGAATCGGTGTTATTATTTTTCTCATCTTTTATGCCATTCTCAGAACCATTTTAGGTCTTTGGTAAGAAAGCGAGGGAACTTGTGAAGAAACTGATTAAATTAAAAATCATTATTCCACTGGTTTCATTAGTCGTTCTTGTTTTAATTGGTGTTGCTACCATTGCTGGTGTTTTAGGGGCTGTCTCTGGAAGTAGCTCAAATAGTAGTTGTAACACCACAACCACTACCACAACAGCTTCTGAAGATTCCTCGGTATCTTCAGGTGAAGGCTCAATTGATAGTTTTGTTAAGGCGCATGAAGAGGCTTATATTAAGTCCTGGGGTGTTGGTGGCTTTCTACCATCAGCTTCCATCGCTCAAACCATGGCTGAGACGTCCTTTTCTATGAGTGTGCCATCTTTTGCAGAGGCGCACAATATGGGTGGTGTCAAGTGGACGTCCGCTGACACTTACCCGAAGACTATTGCCCTTTACGGCTCTGATAGTGTTTCAGGTAGTGGTTCTGGAACTAGTGTTGGCGACAATACGGGTGGAGGCTATACCTGGTTTAAAGACTTCGATGCAGGAATTGTCGGTAAGGCTGAGTTTATGAGCCGTCAAACACTTTATAGTGCAGCGATTAATAATACCGATGGAATTTCAACCCTCAATGCCATTGCGGATGGTGGTTGGGCAACCGATCCTAACTATAAAGTGACTCTTGCTAATCTTTATAATACGTTAGGTAGCCAATATAAATGGCTTGATGACAAAGCTATTGCCGAATACGGCACAAGTCCTGTTGATACCTTAAGTGATGATACGGCGAATATCAGCTCTAGTAGCAGTAGTTCTGCTTCAGCTGAAGAAGAGGACGAGTGTGAGGAAGAAGACTCATCATCCTCGAGTGCAGCCGATGGCACAGGATCGGTTCCTAGTGATGCGACGGCTTGGGGCTATACACCAGATCAGTTGCCTGAAAGTCTCAAAGCGTATATCATTGATCCTGCTCAATTAGGGCTTGCTTATGATGGCTCAACAGGTTGGGTGGAACAATCAGGTCAATGCGTGGATTTAACGGAAAGTTTAGGCAATCTCATTTGGGGAACATCTGGAATAACGCAAGGAAATGGTGTTGACCAAGCTAGTGCTTGGGCGACCAAATTTGGCAATAGCGTCAAAAGTGACCCCAAAGCAGGCGCCATTTTCTCTAGTGGCACCTCACAACCAGGACATACAGGCATTGTTTGTCATGTCTTCCAAGATGGTTCCATTTTGATTGTTGAACAAAACACGCCATTTTCTGGGATTGATTATTTTGGCAAGAAAAATACCTGGAACTTCCGTATTGTCAGCCCAAGTACACAAACCAGTGATCACTTTGTCTACGCTTATTCTGGTAGCCAAGAACCGAAACTCAATTAGAAAAGGGAATACTCATGAAGAAAAGGAAATCAAATATGGTCTTTATTATCGTCATTAGTTTACTCCTCTTGATTTCAGGAGTAGGCATTTATCAGCATTTTACGGGAGACTCAAAATCTTCACAAGAGAGCTCAACAGCGAGTAGCTCAACGACCCCCTCGTCATCAGAAGTTGCCTCAGAGACCACTGACGAAAAGAATTACCGTACAGCTAAGTTAAAATTAGAGCATCCCTATACGGAAGCAGATGCGTCTGCTAAAGCAGCCGTTAGCCAAGCCTTTGATGTGGCAATTAATGCCATTAATGAGGCTGGGCAGGTTCCGAATATTAAAGGGACTTATGATAATCAATTGATGATGACTAGTGAAGCCATGGTTCAAACCTTTGCGATGGCTTTGCTGGTTAATCATTATCAGTATCAAGGAAATCAATTAGAAGTGACACAGGCTGAAAATGATGACGTGGTTCAATTCTTAGTTGTTTTGACGAAAGAAAATGAAGACAATTGTTACTTCATTGGAAACTTTAATACAACGGTTAATCAAATCCAGTTAAAAGCCTATGTTGGTGGGAATATTGGAGCTACTTTTGGATAAGTAGTTATTCAATAAAATACACAAAAAGTTATATAACTATTTGTGTATTTTTTATTGACAGTAAAAACAGGATTCAGTATAATGAAGATGTAAAAAGTTATATAACTTGTTATCTATTGAAAAAAGAGGTAAACTAATAAGGAAGGGTCAAGACATGAAAATTCAAACGACAAATTTACCAAAAGGTGGTGGCGAAAAAACAACGCATTCGTTTAATGAAGGTGATTGGTTAGCAACTTACAAAGATAAACGGGTCTGTTTAATGGATGGTGCTTCTGAATGTAATTTAACTCAAGCGTTTAACGTGACGAGTACCAAAACCATGTATGACATTTTTACGACAGGTGAGTATGAGATTGTCCCCATTAAAAAGAATTTAAGTTTGATTCGTGGTGATGAACGTCTCAACGATGCACAATTGGATTTAGTTAGTCGTAATCATAAGTACCTTCAGTTTTTTATGTGGCTAGGTGATCACTATGATGACTTAGCTCAACAATTTGATGTGATTATCATTGATACGCATAATGATGAAAGTCTAGTGACAGCGAATTTTATTGCTGTGTCCGACATTGTGTTGGCTGTTTCAGATGCTTCTAAAAATGGTTATCGTGCCTGGTTACAACTGAAGCGTTTTGTAGACGTTATTAAAAGTGAAGCTATTGATGTCATTACCCGAAAAAGTTATGTGACAGCAACCCCTTACATCATTGGCAATAACATCAAATTGTTTGGCAATCATGTCTCTGATACTGCTAAACAATTCTTAGCTGTTATGGAAGAAGATCCTGCTTATCTTGGAACAATCTTCTACAAAGAATTATTGGCTAAGAGTCTTGTTTACGATCAAAGTGTCTTTGAACAATATCAGCAGATGACCCCAAAAGAACAAGAAAAACATCAAAATTTTTATGACAACATCACGTATGTTTATCAGCATATCTTAGATGTTTTAGAAGGAGACGAACAATAATGACTGAAAATCGTTTTGCTCAGCTGAGAGATGCTTTTGAGGAAGCACCTAAAAAGGAGCGAGCTGTTGCTAAATCCCGCAAAAGGGCGGCTCAATCAGCGCCAAAAGGTTACAGTAAAAAAGGACGTTACCCCTTTGCATTGCATGAGGACGTCCGTTATGAGAAATTAGAAGATCTGGTTGCTTATCATGGCGCTAAATCAGCCTCTGATTACCTGGAAAGTTTGATTATTAAAGAGTGGGAGAAGATGCAACGTAAATTAAAAAAATAACTTCTTGGTTAAGAGTAAAGGAGGAAAGCCATGATTATTTTTGTTTCATTAAAAAAACTCGTTCAAACCTTTTGGTGGCTCATTGCAGCGATAGCCTTCTATATCTTTTATCAAACAATTGGATTAAGCATGGCCTTTCTTCTTGTGCTCGGTTTATTAGCGCTTTACTTTGCCCCATTCTTGTTTCTTCCGATTGTGTTGATAGCGATTGGTGTTCATTTCACGGGTGGTTTTTCCTTTATTGCGGATACCATTAGTTCTGCTTTTGTACTGATTATCATGGGCGTTATTTACCTTATTGTTGCAAGTGAAGGTGGTCGATGGGCGATGAAACAAGCTGAGAAAAAAGCTTTAAAGGAACGTCAAAAGAGACAAAAACACTAATCTAAAATAGCGAATGCTTGAAAGAAAATTCTTTCAAGCATTTTTTGAAAATTGTTATTAACTTATGAGTTAGCAGAATCTGGTTGTTGCCCTTCGTGAGCCGCCCACTTACATTCTGATAGCTCCATGTTAGTAAAAACTGCAGTGAATGAGGAATTTTCTGGAGAGCAGGCATAGAGTCCAAAGTTGATTTTTTCTGCTCCTTCATATAGGTGACAAATACGCATTTGTTTAAAATGAATACCGTCTACTGAGTTTTCGATGCAGTAATCGGACTCTCTTCTACTGAGACGATACCACATACTCTTGACAGAAGTATCAATTTCAGTCGTTGCCCAATCTGAATAGCCGTGATTGGTCACAACAGAACCAAGATGTTGAAAGTTTTCGTTCTCATATTCAATAGAGCCCTTGAGCCAGTTTTCAGAGTCTTGGTAAAGGACAATTCCACATTGATCAAAACGAGTATGACTATCTGAAAACTCGGTTTTTACAGTAAAGGAAAAGTATTTTTCATCTGTTTCTAGCAGTAAGACGGGAGCGTTGTCGTTAATAAAATGATAGTAGGTTTTTTGCCAGAGGTCTGTGTGTGGTTGAGTAGTAATGGAAATCTTGTTTTCGCTGATTTGGTAATTTTGGGGCTGTCTTATCCATTTTAAATTTTTGACATTAAATGATTGCATTTGAATTCTCCATCTGATTATTATTGGGTTTATTATAACATATCTATTTACGTGAAAAAGTAAATTTGTGTTGTAGGATAAATTTTAGCTACTAGAAGCATGCTATAATTCTTTGTGTATTTTATTTGTAATATTTGTAATCGTTTTGTAAAAATACTTGATTATTTTTTTGAAAACGCTATAATAAAAAGTGAAATAAGAGTAGAGCTAGGAGGGGATAATTATGAAAAACATTAAAAAAATAACTCTATCTTGTGTAATATTATCATCGCTATTTCTTCTGGCATCTTGTAGTTTATTCAATAACCGTTCAACTACTTCTACTAGTTCATCAAGCTCAAGTACTAGTGTAAGTAAGAGTAGTAATAAATCTTCAACTAGTCGTTCTTCTTCACAAACAAAAGAAAGCTCTAGTCAAACAGAAGCGAGTTCTACAGAACAAAATCAAGAACAGTCTGACACTAATCAGACATCGGAACAAAATAATGGTAACGAAAGTTCATCAGTTACTCAATCAAGTCAACCAGAGTTAAATAATTCTAATTCAGAAGAAGCACAATCTGAACCAGCTCAAAATGATACGGGAATGAACATTAATGAGTTGGTAAATGGTGATTTTTCGAGTGTTTCAGGAACTTGGCAAAATGATTATGGTGATACTATTGTTTTCAATTCTAATGGGGTCGCTTCGAAAAAATATAGTGCTTTAACTAATATGACAATTAATAATAATTACATTAATGCCAGTTTAGCATATACAGCTGGAGGAGGTATTGCTATATGGTTTTATCCTAAAGGAGTAGCGACAACAGCTTTAGGACAAACTTATGGGCAAGATTCTATCGTCATAGCCCATAGTATTGATAAAGAATTACATCCATATTATAAGGTGTCTGATAGTACCGTTGACACCTCTACTGATACGACCTCACAAGCGGGCTCTACAACAGATTCTGCTGTTGTAGATAATTCAGGAGCGTCAGTTTATGTTGGTACATATACTTTTTCAAAGAAAGTTCCTGTAAAATCAGAGCCAAGAGCCTCAGCAACTACTGAATTTTATTTTAATTCAGGAGATTCTATAAATCTTGCACAAAAGCTAGTAGCAGATGGCCATACATGGATAACTTATACTAGTTATAGTGGTGCAAAGCGCTATGCTATGATTGATTAAATAAAAGGTGCGCAGGGATGCGTGCCTTTTTAGATGAAAATAATAAAAAAGGCGATTGCAAACCTGCAGTCGCCTTAGGAGATTTTCTTTAGTAAACAAAGAAAAAGGGTTAGTTTAGGGATAGTTATAGTATAACATGAGAACTATTGTTTTCTCAAATCTTTTGTTTTTAGAATATCTTAAGGAATACTAAACTGTTAACGGTTGAAAAAATGGGAATGACTTTATACAATAAAACCAGATTTTTGAAAAGGGAGTGATGATATGCCAACTTTTGACGAGAGAAAAGTAAAAGAGGAACTCTTTACTCAAAACAGCAAGGAATTTCATCGGTTTGTCGAGCGTTATGATGACCAGATGATTCCTGTGATGAAAGCACGAGGTTATACGTGTGTTCATTCAATGGAGCGAACGGTTGCCTTTACTTTTGGGGAGTTTACCTTCAGAAGACGTCGCTGGAAAAAGGGAGATAAGTGGGTGGTTCCTGTCGATGATAAATTGGGCTTAGAGAAGAACGTTAGGTTTTCTTTAGCCTTGATGTACCAAATAGCTAGATTAGCGACGATGATGCCATACGATAAAGTATTGCAGGTGATTGAGATGACTTATCATATTACCATTACAAAACCAACAGTCGTTAAGGCAGTTAAGCTTTGTGAAACACTCTTAAAAGAGCGAGCAGCCTATCGTTTTTATGAGGAGATACAACAACCTGAGAAGAAAGAAGCTAATATCATCTATATTGAAGGAGATGGTGTGATGATCAAAGCTCGTAAACAGGACAAAGACAATCAGCGCTTTGATTTAGCCCATTTCATTGTGCATACAGGTAGTCGAAAAGTGGGGCGACAACGCTCGGAACTCATCGATAAGAAAGAATTTATTAGCATGAATAATCGTCTTGCTAGAAGTCAGGTCATTGATTATTTATATAATACTTTTGAGATAACAGACCAAACAATTCTGATCACCAATTCAGATGGTGGTCATGGTTATACGCCTTATATATTTCAAGAAATTGCGAAATCTTTAAATATTAAACGACATGAGCACTTTTGGGATGCTTACCATGTTAACCAACTAATCAAAAGTTATTTTAAGCCTTATTCGGAACAACTTGTCGAGGAGGCACTACAAGCTATTTATCAGCATCGTAGAAGTCACCTGCAGAGTGTTTTTGATACTGCAGAAGGCCTACTGGCAACTGATGAAGAAGAGGCTATCTTTGAGAGTACGAAACGACGATTATTCCGATTCTTTCAGTATACGAAACCTGCCACAATGCGAGGCTTTCAACAGGTGAGTCTTGGAGTGATGGAAACACAACACCGCAAAATCACTTATCGGATGAAACGCCGTGGCATGTACTGGAGTAGTTGGGGTGCTGAAACAATGAGCCAAATGATTTTATTGACGTATGAAGGACAATTACAAGAACTTTTCTTTGGTAATTGGCGACAGGAGTATCAAAAAATGATTGAGTTAGACCTTATTTCTGCAAGTTATCTTCAAAGGGAATTAAATCATGAGAAACGTCCTTATTCACTTCATAAGTTATATAAACAATTGAGTAAAAATCATAAGCCTCATTAAATTATATAAAAAGTTATTTATAAAGTTATATAATAAAAACCTTTTATAAAAAGGTCTTTTTGTGCTGGTTTTATGCGCAAAATACTTGCGCAGTAAGTGTGAGTGTGTTATAATATATTTAAATTAATCGAATAAAAAAAGGCGAAAGGTGCGCCAACACCTTCCGCTTTACCGAGTAAGAAACGGTCCTTCTTACTCAGTCTTTAACTAATGATATAGGATAATATCCATCATGTCAAGACTGAGCAAGAAAATTGTTCAGTCTTTTTAACTACCTCGGTGCTTGAGTTCTCTATGTTTTTAACTATTTTTGAGCTTTCTAAAAAATTCTACCACATACATTTACCATAATCAGTTTGTCAAATTGCATAATCTATGATAAAATGAAAAGGTTGAATTCTAGCAGAAAGTTTTGAATGTATGCGTAAAATTGTTATTAATGGTGGCAAACCTTTAAAGGGAGAGGTTGCTATTTCAGGTGCTAAGAATAGTGTTGTAGCATTGATTCCTGCAGCTATTCTATCTGATGATATTGTTATTTTGGATGGTGTTCCTGCCATTTCCGATGTTTATAGTTTGATTGAGATTATGGAAGTGATGGGAGCTAAGATTAAACGAGAAGGCGAAACGCTTGAAATCGATCCACGTGGTGTTAAAAATCAACCAATGCCATATGGTAAAATCAATAGCTTGCGTGCTTCTTACTATTTCTATGGTAGTTTACTTAGCCGTTTTGGTGAAGCAACTGTAGGTCTTCCAGGTGGTTGTGACCTTGGACCTCGTCCGATTGACCTTCACTTAAAAGCTTTTGAGGCAATGGGAGCTAAAGTATCTTATGAAGGCGAAGCTATGCGCTTGGCAACAGAAGGTGACCCAATTCATGGTGCTCACATTTATATGGATACTGTTAGTGTTGGTGCAACGATTAACACAATGCTTGCAGCTGCAAAAGCAAAAGGGCGTACAATCATTGAAAATGCAGCTCGTGAACCAGAAATCATTGATGTTGCGACATTGTTAAATAATATGGGTGCTCACGTCCGAGGTGCAGGTACTGATATGATTACGATTGAAGGTGTTGACAGCCTTCATGGAACACGTCATCAAGTTATTCCTGACCGTATTGAAGCTGGTACTTATATTGCTATGGCTGCAGCGATTGGTGAAGGTGTTCGTATCACAAATGTTCTTTATGAACACTTAGAGAGTTATATTGCAAAACTCGAAGAAATGGGTGTTCGTATGACAGTTGAAGAAGATGCTATCTTCGTTGAAAAACAATCAGTATTGAAAGCTGTATCAGTTAAAACATCACCTTATCCTGGTTTTGCGACTGATTTACAACAACCAATTACACCATTGTTGCTAGCAGCTGAAGGTCGTGGTACGATTTTAGATACAATCTATGAAAAACGTACAAACCACGTTGCTGAATTGGCAAGAATGGGTGCGGATATTTCTATTGTTGGTGGACGTATTGCTTACCAAGGCCCTAATAAATTAACAGGTGCACCTGTTAAAGCATCAGACTTGCGTGCTGGTGCAGCGCTTGTAACAGCTGGTTTGATGGCAGAAGGTCAAACAGAAATTACCAACGTTGAATTTATTTTACGTGGTTACTCAAATATTATTGAAAAATTAACAGCCTTAGGTGCTGATATTAAATTAATCGAAGAGTAAAAAGGAGCCTTAGGGGCTTCTTTTTTGTTTAGACTCTCTAAGGTGTATCAAACCAATTTTAAAAGCCGTGTGTTATAATAAAGTCATGGATATTTGGACGCATTTAGGACGATATGCTTTTTTTGAAACAGAACGCATGTATTTACGTCCTTTTACATATAAGGATAGTCAGGATTTTTTTGAAATCTGTAGCAATCCTGATAATCTTCGCTTTATTTTCCCAAGTCGCGCGACGCGTGAAGAAAGTGACTTTCTCATGGTTCATTATTTTATGAAGGAACCACTTGGAGTTTGGGCGATTGAAGATAAAAAAACTCGTAAAATGATTGGTTGTATTCGTTTTGAAAAATTAGATGCCAATCGTTTAACGACAGAAATTGGTTATTTTATGAACCAAGCATTCTGGGGAAAAGGGTTAATGACTGAAAGTTTAAAAACACTTGCCTTTTTGAGTTTTCATGAGTTAGGCTTGAAGGAGTTGCATGTGATTGCTCATGCAGAAAATATAGCGAGTCAGCGAGTAGCGCAAAAATCAGGTTTCACTTTGAAACATCAATTTAAGGGAAGTGACCGCTATAGTCGAAAAATGCGCGATTATGTTGATTATCAGTTGAGTAAAGGTGACTATCGTTATGAGTAAACATCAGAAAATATTAGACTATCTGGAGAATTTAGCCGTTGGAAAGCGCGTGAGTGTGCGCAGTATCTCGAATCATTTAAATGTTAGTGATGGGACAGCCTATCGCGCTATCAAAGAAGCTGAAAATCGAGGAATTGTTGAGACAAGGCCTCGAAGTGGTACGGTTCGCATTGAGAAAAAGCCAGCGGTTCATATCGAGCGACTAACCTATTCAGAAATTGCTCGCATCAGTGATTCAGAAGTTCTGGCTGGTAAAGCTGGGCTTAGTCGAGAATTTAGCAAGTTTTCAATTGGAGCGATGACACAAGAAAATATTTTGCGCTATTTAGTTAAAGGTGGTCTTTTAATTGTTGGGGACCGAGAAAACATTCAGTTACTAGCGCTTGAAAAGCACAACGCTATTTTAGTAACTGGAGGATTTTCAGTTTCTGAAGCTGTTATTCGCTTAGCTGATGAACTTGGTATTCCTGTTATGGTAACTAACTATGACACTTTTACTGTTGCGACAATGATTAACCATGCTTTGTCTAACCTTCGTATTAAAACAGATTTAACAACGGTTGAACAAGTTTATCAAGTTAAAGCAGATTATGGTTTTTTACGCGAAGGTGATACTGTGCGTGATTTCAATACCTTGATTAAACAAACAAAGAACGTGCGTTTCCCAGTTGTTAATAGTAAAAATGTGGTTATCGGCGTTGTTAGTATGCTAGATGTCGTCGATAAAGATAATAACGTTGATATTAAGAGCATCATGTCTCGAAATCTAATTGTTGCAAAGCCACAAGCAAGCTTAGCTAATATTAGTCAAAAGATGATTTTTGAAGATCTTAATATGCTTCCTGTTGTGGCAGAAGATTTGACCTTGCTTGGAGTGATTACAAGACGACAAGCTGTTGAGAATTTACAAAATCTACAGCATTCTAGTCCATATACATATAGTGACCAGATGTTGTCTAATTTGAAGCAAGAAGATGGTGTTTACCAGTTTATTGTTGAGCCAGCTATGATTGATCATGCAGGGAATTTTGCGCAGGGTGTTCTGACAGAATTTATTAAGGAAATCAGTGTTCGTGTTTTAACTAAAAAACATCAAAAGAATATCATTATTGAACAATTAATGCTTTATTTCTTGCAAGCTGTTCAGATTGATGATCGTTTGGTGATTCAACCAAGTATTATTACAGAAAAACGTCGTAGCTCGGTGATTGATTTTGAAATTCTTTTAGATGATCAAATTGTCGCCAAAGCTCTGGTAACGACAAAAATCAATTAATTTTTTCTATCAAAAAGTGACTAGAACGTTACCTTTTTGACAGTTTAGTAACTATCGGTGTATAATTAAGGATACCGAAATACTTTTTACAGAGTTTATTATAGGAGTATATATTTATATGATTACATTGAAATCAGCTCGTGAAATTGAAGCAATGGATCGAGCAGGGGATTTTCTTGCATCTGTTCACATTGGTTTGCGTGAATTGATTAAACCAGGTCTAGATATGTGGGAAGTTGAAGAATATGTCCGTCGTCGTTGTAAAGAGGCAAATGCTCTCCCGCTTCAAATTGGTGTTGATGGTTCAATCATGGATTATCCATATGCAACTTGTTGTGGGCTTAATGACGAGGTAGCACATGCTTTCCCACGTCATTACATTCTAAAAGAAGGCGATCTGCTTAAAGTTGACATGGTTTTAAGTGAGCCGCTTGATAAGTCAGTTGTTGATGTATCAAAATTAGACTTTGATAATGTTGCCCAAGTTAAAAAATATACTGAATCATATTCTGGTGGTTTGGCTGACTCATGTTGGGCATACGCTGTTGGTGAAGTTTCAGAAGAAGTTAAAAATCTGATGGATGTTACCAAAGAATGCCTTTATATTGGTATTGAAAAAGCTGTTGTTGGTAACCGTATCGGTGATATCGGTGCAGCTATTCAAGAATATGCTGAAAGCCGTGGATACGGTGTTGTTCGTGATTTGGTAGGCCATGGAGTTGGTCCTACAATGCACGAAGAACCAATGGTACCTCACTACGGTAAAGCTGGTCGCGGTCTTCGTTTACGTGAAGGTATGGTGTTGACTGTTGAGCCAATGATTAATACAGGAACATGGGAAATTGATACTGACATGGAAACTGGCTGGGCTCATAAAACCCTTGATGGTGGTCTCTCATGTCAATACGAACACCAATTTGTGATTACAAAAGACGGTCCTGTTATTCTAACAAGCCAAGGAGAAGAAAGAACTTACTAAGATGCAGCGAAAGCAATTCTTAGACAAATTATGGTCTAAATTAGAGTGGCAACCGCTACAAGTTTATTTAAAACATTATCGCAGTGCTGAGATTGACTTATCAGCAATTGCTGTAGCTTATTATTTACTGCTAACAGCCTTTCCTTTGATTGTCATAGCAGCTAATATTTTCCCTTATCTGAACATTGATATTGATGTTTTGTTGGCGTTTATGAAAAAGAATTTGCCAACAAATCTTTATCCTTCTGTATCAGCTATCACGGTTGATATTTTCTCAAAACCTTCAGGTGGTATTTTGGGAGTTGCCACTTTAACAGCATTTTGGACTATGTCTAAATCATTGACCTCTCTTCAAAAAGCAATTAATAAAGCATATGGTGTTGCGCAACACAGAGATTTTGTTATTGGGCGATTGGTGGGAGTTATCGGAAGCCTTTTGATTCTATTCTTGCTAACTTTCGTTTTAATCTTCTCAACTTTTTCAAAAGCTGTTTTGCAAATCATCAATTCATATTATGATTTGAGTGATACGATAGCTACTGTAATTTTGCATCTATCACAACCGGTGACGGTTATAACTATTGTTATTGGATTGATGTTACTGTATTTTATTCTACCTAATGTAAAAATTCGTCGTTTCCGTTATATTTTACCTGGAACGATTTTTACATCAATCGTCATTGTGTTCTTGAATAATTTGTTTAGTAGCTATATTCTACGAACATTTGAACGAATGGTAGATATTAAAACATTTGGATCTGTCGTTATCTTTGTTTTAATGTTGTGGTTTATTTTTCTTGCGCATATCTTGATTTTGGGAGCTATTTTCAATGCAACTTATCAAGAACTTCGTCAAGGTAAAATGGAAAGTAGACGAGGTGATTTGCTGTCTATCTTAACACAACGAGGCAAAAAAAAATAACACCTTTTTAGGTGTTATTTTTTATCTTTGAAAACAAGTAATTTACTAAAAACATAGTTTAAAACGATGATTAATACTTGTGAAAAGAGTGTCTCGATAGCATTGACCATTGAGATGTTATCATTAACAAATTGTCCAATGATGTGTGGGAATTTTGTTACCAAGAAGTAAGCCAAAGCTAAATCGAGTACAAGCGTTGATAAGCGAGCAATAGTGAATTTGACCAAACGTTCAAACCAACCTTTACGAACTTGATTAAAGACAAAGTAATCGTTAGTAAAGAAGGCAAATATAATGGCTGTAACGTTGGCAACCACAGCAGAAAATGTTGCCGATGTGGTTAATGAAAAGATAGCTAAGCGTGTTCCCATGTAAACAAGTGTTGCTAGGACACCGAAAAAAAGATACTTAAAAATTTCGCTAGTGATTAATTTTTTCATAGGTCTACTATATCAAATTTTATGAATTTGTGCTATACTTTTAAGCGTTGTCTAGACAACCCTTGGCGCTTATTTCCCTTTCGCCAAGCATATTATAAACGTAGAAGGGGACTTCTAACGTTAAAGGAGAAAATTGATTATGAAAAATTTCACGATTCGTGATTTTGTCCAAGTTGCTCTTGTCGCAGCTCTTTATATTGTTTTAACAATCACACCGCCATTAAATGCTATTTCTTATGGTGCTTATCAATTTCGAGTGTCAGAAATGTTGGCCTTTTTAGCCTTTTACAATCGAAAATATATCATTGGTTTGACAGCTGGTTGTATGATTGCTAACCTTTATAGTTTTGGTTTGATTGATGTTCTTGTTGGTGGTAGTCAAACATTTATCTTTTTGACTTTAGGGGTTATGCTATTTAGTCGTTACAAAGATCAATATGTGTTTAATGGTTTGTTTAACAAAGCATTTTTCTATTTTTCACTCTTATTTGCAGCATCAATGTTTACAATCGCTTTAGAATTGTATGTTGTTGCTGATGCGCCATTCTTGATGACATGGTTTACGTCAGCAGTAGGAGAACTTGCCTCTCTTCTCATTGGCTCACTTATCATGGATAAATTAGGAAAACGCCTTGATTTAACAGCATAATAGAAAAAATGAGCTTCCATTTTTGGAAGTTTTTTTCTATACATAATAAAAAATATAATTCAAAAAAATGATAAGTTTTAAAAGGTATTTTTTTACAGATGTGATAAAATAGTATATATGAAAGAACGTATTCAACAGTTGGTTGATGAACTCAACCAGTATAGAAAAGAGTATTATACACAAGACCAACCAACGGTCTCTGATAGTGAGTATGACAAGCTCTATCGTGAATTGGTAGAGCTTGAAAAGGCTAATCCAGAATTGATTTTACCGGATAGTCCGACACAGGCAGTTGGTGGCCTTATTTTAGATGGATTTGAAAAATATCAACATGAAATACCTTTGTACAGTTTACAAGATGCTTTTTCACGTGAGGAATTAAATGATTTTGATCGTCGTGTGAAATCAGAATTTCCAAATGCTTCGTACATGGCTGAACTCAAGATTGATGGTCTTTCAGTTTCTTTAGTCTATGTTGATGGTGTTTTGCAAGTAGGTGCCACACGTGGCGATGGTTCAGTTGGCGAAAATATCACTGAAAACGTTAAACGTATTAAAGACATTCCACACAAATTAGAGCAGCCATTAACGATTACTGTACGTGGTGAGGCTTACCTGCCAAGAGAATCTTTTGATAAGATTAACGAAGAACGTCGTGAAAGTGGTCAATCTGAATTTGCTAATCCTCGAAATGCCGCAGCTGGGACTTTACGTCAGTTAAATACAGCGGTTGTTGCCAAACGTAATCTAGCAACTTTCCTTTATCAGGAAGTGGCTTCGACAAGCATGACGACTCAAAATGATGTTTTAGAAGAACTATCTCGCTATGGTTTTTCAGTTAACCCAAGACGTATTACGACTTCTTCTATGGATGACATTTGGAATTTCATTCAAGAAGTAGCAGCTGAGCGTGACAATTTGCCGTATGATATTGACGGGATTGTTATTAAGGTTAACAGCTTAGCTATGCAAGAGGAACTTGGCTTTACCGTAAAAGCACCACGCTGGGCCATTGCTTATAAGTTTCCAGCTGAAGAAAAGGAAGCTGAGATTTTATCAGTTGATTGGACGGTTGGACGAACAGGAGTTGTAACACCGACAGCGAATCTAACACCTGTCCAACTAGCGGGGACAACAGTTAGTCGTGCGACTTTGCATAATGTCGATTATATTGCTGAAAAAGATATTCGCATTGGAGATACTGTTATTGTTTACAAAGCGGGAGATATTATTCCAGCGGTTCTTCATGTTGTTGAGAGCAAGCGCGATAAACAAGTGCCAATGCCAATTCCTAAGGTGTGTCCATCTTGTGGTAGTGAGCTTATTCATTATGAAGATGAGGTGGCCCTTCGTTGTATTAATCCTCTTTGTCCAAGCCAGATTCAAGAACGCCTAACACATTTTGCTAGTCGTGATGCCATGAATATTACTGGTTTAGGTCCTTCGATTGTAAAAAAACTATTTGCTGCGGATTTGGTACATGATGTTGCGGATATCTATCAACTGACTGTTGAAGATTTATTAACGCTTGATGGTTTTAAAGAAAAATCTGCTGAAAAACTTTATAATGCTATTCAAGCCTCTAAAGCTAATTCAGCTGAAAAATTATTATTTGGTTTAGGAATCCGTCATGTTGGTGCTAAAGCAAGTCGTCAGCTTTTAGAAGTTTTTGAAAGTATTGAAAATCTAGTAGCGGCAGATGAAGATGCTATCGCTAATATTGATGGTCTTGGAACAGTTATTGCTAAGTCATTGCGCAGCTATTTTGCCAAAAAAGAAGCAGAAGACCTTTTGGCAGAATTAAAAAATGCTGGTGTTAATTTTGCTTATCTTGGAAAGAAAGTTTCTAAGGATGCTCAATTGGCAGGATTAACAGTAGTTTTAACAGGAAAACTCCAACGCTTAACGCGAAATGAAGCTAAAGAAAAGTTGCAAGATTTAGGAGCTAAAGTTACAGGCAGTGTTTCTAAAAAGACTGATATTGTCGTTGCAGGAGCAGATGCTGGTTCAAAATTGACAAAAGCCCAAGCCCTTGGAATTGAAGTTCGTGATGAAGCTTGGTTAGAAAGTTTATAATCTTTTTGAGGTATTAAAATGGTCAAAAAACAAAAACGAGCACGTTTAATCTATAATCCGACCTCTGGCCAGGAAATTATGAAGAAAAATGTTGCCGAAGTGCTAGATATTTTGGAAGGCTTTGGTTATGAAACATCAGCCTTTCAAACTACACCAGAAGAAAATTCAGCTCGCGATGAGGCAAATAGAGCTGCTAAAGCAGGTTTTGATTTGGTTATTGCGGCTGGTGGTGATGGAACGATTAATGAAGTTGTTAACGGAATTGCTCCGCTACCTAAACGACCAAAAATGGCAATTATTCCAACTGGTACGACAAATGACTTTGCGCGTGCCCTAAAAATTCCTCGCGGAAATCCAGTTGAAGCTGCAAAAATTATTGGTAAAAACCAACTCATCCATATGGATATTGGTCAAGCGCGTGAGGATACTTATTTCATTAATATTGCTGCGGCTGGCTCATTTACAGAATTAACTTACAGTGTGCCAAGTCAGCTAAAAACAATGTTTGGATATTTAGCCTACTTAGCAAAAGGTGTTGAGCTTTTACCAGGTATTCGAACTGTTCCAGTTCGTATCAAACACGAAAAAGGTGTTTTTGAAGGCGATGTGTCAATGATTTTTGCTGCCATTACTAATTCTGTTGGTGGCTTTGAACAAATTGCGCCTGATGCCAAGCTTGATGATGGTAAGTTTACATTGATTTTAGTGAAAACAGCCAACTTGATTGAGATTTTACACTTGATTCGTTTGGTACTTGATGGTGGTAAACATATTGGTGATAAACGTATTGAATATATCAAGACAGATTCCTTGGAAATTGAACCATTATCAGATAAGAAGATGATGATTAATTTGGATGGTGAATACGGTGGAGACGCTCCAATCAAACTTCGTAACCTTAAAAATCACATTACTTTCTTTGCTAATACAGATGAAATTTCAGATGATGCCTTGGTTTGGGATCAAGAAGATTTGGCACTAGAAGCGATCGCTCAAAAATTCGCTCATGAAGTTGAAGATTTAGATGATTCAATGGATAAGTGATTGAAAAGTATAACTTGCTATTTTAATATTAGAATGAGGTTTTATTTTACTATGCTCAAACAAGCATAAAAACAGTTTTTGGACATTCTGTCTAATTTTGTGTTTTCCAACATGATTTGTATAGAAAATCTACCATAAAATGTTAGTAAATAATGCTCAAAAAGCCTAAAGGGAAGCGGATTTAGCCGTTTTCCTTTTTGTATTGCAAAAAAACTAAACAAAGGTTAAGTATAGTCTGGGAAAACGTTTCCGAAAACGGTGATTTCGTTGACAATTCCTTAAAATAGGACTAAAATAACGAAGTAAAAAATTTTAAAAGGAGATTCATATCATGTTGAATTTAAAAATCTTAGCACTTGGTCTTGCCGTACTAGGAGTTAGTCTTGGTGAAGGTATCCTCGTTGCCAACATTGCAAAATCTGCAGCACGTCAACCTGAAATGTTCAGCAAATTGCAAACACTTATGTTCCTTGGAGTAGCCTTCATCGAAGGTACATTCTTCGTCCTTCTTGCATCTACATTCTTCGTTGGATAATTCTAACTAAGAACTTTTAAAAAGAAGGAGGGATAAAGTTGGAAACATCTGTAAATCCAACAGCGCATGTCTTTGGTATTGAGTTTGACTTAACCATTTTAGCGATGTCTCTCTTGACGGTGATTATTTCCTTCGGTATCATTTTTTGGGCAACTCGAAAAATGACTTTAAAACCTAAAGGAAAGCAAAATTTCATTGAGTATATCTACGAGTTTGTACAAAATACGATTAAGCCTAATCTAGGAGAATACACTCCTAAGTACAGCTTGTTGATGTTTACGTTCTTCTTTTTCATTCTGATTGCTAACAACCTTGGGTTGGTAGTTAAATTGGAGTCTGATGATTATAACTTTTGGACATCTCCAACATCAACTTTTATGGTCGATTTTACACTATCTCTAATCATCGCGATTGTTGTCCATGTTGAAGGTATTCGAAAGAAAGGTGTTAAAGCATATTTGAAAGGTTATCTAAGTCCTTTCCCAATGATGCTCCCAATGAACATCTTAGAGCAACTTACTAACGTATTGTCACTTGCTCTACGTTTATTTGGTAACATTTATGCTGGTGAAGTCGTTACTGCTTTGATTGTAGGCTTTGGTACAAAAAGCTTAGTTTTTGCACCATTGGCATTTGCCCTTAACTTGGCTTGGGTTGCTTTCTCAGCCTTTATCGGATGCATTCAAGCATATGTATTCACTATTTTGTCATCTAAATATATCTCAGAAAAACTCCCAGAAGATGAGGATGAATCTTAAGAAAGGAATAATCAATGGAAACACTAATCAATAGTACAAGTATTGGTAATATTATTATTACTGCTGGTTCAGTGATCCTTTTGTTGGTTCTCATCAAACTTTTTGCTTGGGAACAATTGACAGGGATCTTTACCGCTCGTGAAGAAAAAATTGCTAATGATATTGATGGTGCAGAAGCAGCACGTAAAGAAGCAGAAGCTCTTGCTGCTAAACGCCAAGAAGAGTTAGCTGGCGCTCGTACTGAGGCAACACAAATTATTGATGATGCCAAAGAAACTGGTAAAAATCAAGAGGCTAAAATCGTCGCTGAAGCACGCGAAGAAGCAGGTCGCTTGAAAGCTAAAGCTAATCAAGATATCGAACAAAGTAAAGCAGAAGCTCTTTCAAGTGTTAAAAGTGATGTTGCTGATTTGACTGTTCTTTTGGCAGAAAAAATCATGACAACAAACCTTGATAAAGAAGCTCAAAGCAATCTCATTGATAGCTATCTTGACAAGCTAGGAGATGCCTAATGGATAAAAAGACACAAGCTCTTGTTGAGCAATATGCGAAAAGTCTCGTAGAAATTGCTATTGAAAAAGACAGTTTAGCTGAACTCCAATCAGAAACAGAAGCTTTGTTGTCTGTTTTTGAAGAGACAAACTTAGCTGACTTCTTGTCAAGTTTAGTCGTTTCACGTGATGAAAAAGTAAAACTTGTTAGGTTGCTTCAAGAGTCTAGTTCAGTTTACATGAACAATTTTCTTGAGGTAATTTTACAGAATGAACGAGAAGCGTTCTTGAAAGCCATCTTAGAAGGTGTTCAAAAAGATTTTGTTATCGCAACAAACCAACACGATATTGTTGTAACAACTGCGGTAGCTTTAACTGATGAACAAAAAGAACGTATACTAGCTTTGGTAGCTAATAAATTTGGAGTTACAGCAGGAAAACTCGTTGAAAACATTGATGAATCAATCCTTGGTGGTTTTGTCATCAATGTTAATAATAAAGTAATTGACACAAGTATTCGTCGTCAATTGCAAGAATTTAAAATGAATTTGAAATAGAAAGTGGTGTGACTTTTGGCAATTAATGCACAAGAAATTAGCGCTTTAATTAAAAAGCAAATTGAAAACTTCCAGCCAAATTTTGACGTCACAGAAACTGGTGTTGTCACTTATATCGGTGATGGTATCGCTCGTGCTCGTGGTCTTGATAATGCCATGAGTGGAGAACTTCTTGAATTTTCAAATGGTGCCTTCGGTATGGCTCAAAACCTTGAGTCAAATGACGTTGGTATCATCATTCTTGGAGACTTCTCTACAATTCGTGAAGGTGATGAAGTAAAACGTACTGGTAAAATCATGGAAGTACCAGTAGGTGAAGCTCTTATCGGTCGTGTTGTTAACCCACTTGGTCAACCAGTAGATGGTCTTGGTGATATCAAGACAACTGCTACACGTCCAGTTGAAACACCTGCACCAGGCGTTATGCAACGTAAATCAGTTTCTGAACCACTCCAAACAGGTCTTAAAGCGATTGACGCTTTGGTTCCAATTGGACGTGGTCAACGTGAATTGATCATTGGTGACCGTCAAACAGGTAAAACATCTGTTGCGATTGACGCAATTTTGAACCAAAAAGGACAAGATATGATTTGTATCTATGTTGCGATTGGTCAAAAAGAATCAACTGTTCGTACACAAGTTGAAACACTTCGTAAATACGGTGCCCTTGATTACACAATCGTTGTGACAGCCTCAGCTTCACAACCTTCTCCATTACTTTACATCGCTCCATATGCTGGTGTTGCAATGGCTGAAGAATTCATGTATAACGGTAAACACGTATTGATTGTATATGATGATTTGTCAAAACAAGCGGTAGCTTACCGTGAACTGTCACTTCTTCTTCGTCGTCCACCAGGACGTGAAGCTTATCCAGGTGATGTCTTCTATCTTCACAGTCGTTTGCTTGAACGTTCTGCGAAAGTTTCAGATGCACTTGGTGGAGGTTCTATTACAGCTCTTCCATTTATCGAAACACAAGCAGGTGATATCTCAGCTTATATCGCCACAAACGTGATTTCAATCACTGACGGACAAATCTTCTTGCAAGAAAATCTTTTCAACTCAGGTATTCGTCCTGCGATTGATGCTGGTTCATCAGTATCTCGTGTTGGTGGTTCTGCACAAATCAAAGCAATGAAGAAAGTTGCTGGTACACTTCGTCTTGACTTGGCTTCTTACCGTGAACTTGAAGCCTTCACTCAATTCGGCTCTGATTTGGATGCTGCAACTCAAGCTAAACTTAACCGTGGACGTCGTACAGTTGAAGTACTTAAACAACCAGTTCACAAACCACTTCCAGTTGAAAAACAAGTTGTGATCTTGTACGCACTTACTCATGGTTTCTTGGATGATGTGCCAGTAAATGACATCCTAGCATTCGAAGAAGCTTTGTATGAATACTTTGATGCACACTACGAATCAATCTTTGAAACTATCCGTACAACAAAAGATTTACCTGAAGAATCTGTCTTAGATGCAGCTATTAAAGCCTTTAAAGATCAGTCAGAATTCAAATAAGAGGGAGGTAGCATATGGCAGGCTCTCTTAGTGAAATCAAAGGGAAAATTATTTCAACTCAGAAAACAAGTCATATTACTGGTGCCATGCAAATGGTATCAGCTGCAAAATTGACTAAATCTGAGCAAGCAGCAAAAGATTTCCAAGTTTACGCTTCAAAAATTCGTCAAATCACAACTGACTTATTGAAATCAGAACTTGTTAATGGTTCAAAAAATCCAATGCTAGCCGCTCGTCCTGTTAAAAAGACTGGTTATATTGTAATCACGTCTGATAAAGGGCTTGTTGGTGGATATAATTCAAAAATTCTTAAAGCTATGATGGATCTTATTGAAGAATATCATGCTAAAGATGATAGTTATGCCATCATCGCTATTGGTGGTATTGGTGCTGATTTCTTTAAAGCTCGTGGAATGAACGTTGTCTTTGAATTGCGTGGTTTGGAAGATCAGCCATCATACGAACAAGTTGGAAATATCATCGCAAAATCAGTTGAGATGTACAAAAACGAACTGTTCGATGAATTATATGTATGTTACAATCACCACGTGAATAGCTTGACTAGTCAAGTTCGTGTTCAACAAATGCTTCCAATCGCTGAATTGGACGCTGATGAAGCAGCAGAAGAAGGTGTATCTGGCTTTGAATTGGAACCAAATCGTGAATTGATTTTGGAACAACTTTTGCCACAATATACTGAAAGTCTTATTTATGGTGCTATTGTTGATGCGAAAACTGCTGAACATGCTGCAGGTATGACAGCTATGCAAACAGCTACTGATAATGCCAAAAACGTTATTAACGATTTGACTATTCAGTACAACCGTGCGCGTCAAGCTGCTATTACGCAAGAAATCACTGAAATTGTAGCAGGTGCTAACGCACTAGAATAATGTGAGAGCTTCTTAGCCTCATAAAAAGGGAGAAAATCCCTAAAAAATCTAAAAGGAGAAAAACATGAGCTCAGGCAAAATTGCTCAGGTTGTTGGTCCTGTCGTTGACGTTGCGTTTGCAGCTGGCGACAAACTACCTGAGATTAATAATGCATTGATTGTTTATAAAGATGGCGATAAATCTCAAAAAATCGTGCTCGAAGTTGCTCTTGAACTTGGAGACGGTCTTGTACGTACTATCGCTATGGAATCAACTGATGGGCTTACACGTGGATTAGAAGTTTTTGATACTGGTCGTCCAATCAGTGTACCAGTTGGTAAAGAAACTTTGGGTCGTGTGTTTAACGTTCTCGGGGATACAATTGACCTTGACGAACCATTTGCAGAAGATGCACCACGCGAACCAATTCACAAAAAAGCACCAGCTTTTGATGAATTATCAACTTCATCAGAAATCCTTGAAACAGGTATCAAAGTTATTGACCTTCTTGCCCCTTACCTTAAAGGTGGTAAAGTCGGACTATTCGGTGGTGCCGGTGTTGGTAAAACCGTTCTTATCCAAGAATTGATTCACAATATTGCCCAAGAACACGGTGGTATCTCAGTATTTACCGGTGTTGGGGAACGTACACGTGAAGGTAATGACCTTTACTGGGAAATGAAAGAATCCGGCGTTATCGAAAAAACAGCCATGGTCTTCGGTCAAATGAATGAACCACCTGGAGCACGTATGCGTGTTGCCCTTACTGGTTTGACTATCGCCGAATACTTCCGTGATGTTGAAGGACAAGATGTGCTTCTTTTCATCGATAACATCTTCCGTTTCACTCAAGCAGGTTCTGAAGTATCAGCCCTTCTTGGTCGTATGCCATCAGCCGTTGGTTACCAACCAACATTGGCAACTGAAATGGGTCAATTGCAAGAACGTATCACATCAACTAAAAAAGGTTCTGTTACATCAATCCAAGCCATCTATGTGCCAGCCGATGACTATACTGACCCAGCGCCAGCTACAGCATTCGCTCACCTGGATTCAACAACTAACCTTGAACGTAAATTGACTCAAATGGGTATCTACCCAGCCGTTGACCCTCTTGCTTCAAGTTCACGTGCCCTTGCACCAGAAATTGTTGGTCAAGAACACTATGAAGTAGCAACAGAAGTTCAACGTGTTCTTCAACGTTACCGTGAATTGCAAGATATTATTGCCATCCTTGGTATGGATGAATTGTCAGACGAAGAAAAAACATTGGTTGGACGTGCTCGTCGTATCCAATTCTTCTTGTCACAAAACTTCAACGTTGCTGAACAATTTACAGGTATGCCTGGTTCATACGTACCAGTTGCTGAAACTGTTCGTGGCTTTAAAGAAATCTTGGAAGGTAAATATGATGATCTTCCAGAAGATGCTTTCCGTAACGTAGGTCCAATCGAGGATGTAGTTGAAAAAGCTAAGAAAATGAATTACTAATGAGGTGATACCATGACATTTATGACTGTTCAGGTAGTAACACCAGATGGTATTCGCTATGATCACCATGCTAATTTTATTTCAGTAAAAACACCGGATGGTGAGATGGGGATTTTGCCAGAACACATTAACCTTATTGCTCCGCTAACAGTTCACGAAATGAAAATCCGTCGTACAGATGATGACAATCACGTGGATTGGGTAGCTATCAACGGTGGTATTATTGAGATTAAAGACAATCTTGTGACAATTGTTGCAGATTCTGCAGAACGTGAACGCGATATCGATGTTAGCCGTGCAGAACGTGCTAAACTTCGTGCAGAACGTAAATTGGAACAAGCTCAAAGTACTCACGATATCGACGAAGTACGTCGTGCACAAGTTGCACTTCGCCGTGCTTTGAACCGTATCAGTGTTGGTAACAAATAAACATAAAAAGTCTGAGATTTGATTTCAGACTTTTTTGTTTTGTAACTAGTTATTTTGATGTTTTTTGATGATAGTTTGCTGAAGAAGTTTTAGACTTGTTAACTTTTTTGTTGTCAAAAATGAAATCTGATATAATAGTCTTATGGAAATTTTAAATAGTTCAGTGACTTTAATTAGTCATCTTGTTTTTATTGCGATGACGCATCAAATTCTTCGTCAGTTATTTGATTGGTCAAAACTTATTAAGAATACACCTGAAAATATTGGTCGACTCAAAGTATTTATTCTCTTAGTGAGTATTGCGATTGGTTATATGGTCAGCCATTTTATTTTAGAAATTATTACTGTAAGTCAGAGTTTTTTCTTTGGTTTTCAATAAAAGCAATAATTGATAAACTATGATATAATTTTGATATTATAATATAAGAATGGAGTTCATTTTGGATAAAATTATTATTGAAGGCGGTAATACACGCCTAGAAGGAGAAGTAATCATTGAAGGAGCTAAGAATGCGGTTCTTCCTCTTCTTGCAGCGACAATTTTACCGAAGGAAGGAAAAACAGTTTTAACCAATGTTCCAATCCTTTCAGATGTCTTTACGATGAATAATGTTGTCCGTGGTTTAGATATTCAAGTCGATTTTGATGAAGCTAACAATACTATTGAAGTTGATGCTTCTGGAGATATTTTGGATATTGCCCCATATGAATATGTTAGCAAGATGCGTGCTTCAATCGTTGTTTTAGGACCAATTTTAGCGCGTAAAGGTCATGCCAAAGTTTCAATGCCTGGTGGTTGCACTATTGGAAGTCGTCCAATCGACCTTCACCTTAAAGGTTTGGAAGCTATGGGGGCAAAAATCACACAAGCTGGTGGTGATATTACAGCCACAGTTGATGGCAAACTTAAAGGGACAACAATTTATATGGATTTCCCATCAGTTGGTGCGACACAAAACTTGATGATGGCAGCAACTTTGGCAGATGGTGTGACCGTTATTGAAAATGTTGCACGTGAACCAGAAATTGTTGATTTGGCAATGTTGCTTAACAAGATGGGAGCTATTGTCAAAGGTGCCGGTACTGAAACCCTAACAATTACTGGTGTTGATAGTCTTCACGGTGTTGAACACGATGTGGTTCAAGACCGTATCGAAGCTGGGACATTTATGGTAGCAGCAGCGATGACATCAGGAAATGTTCTTGTTAGAGATGCAATCTGGGAACACAATCGTCCTTTGATTTCTAAATTGATTGAAATGGGTGTTACGGTTATTGATGAACCTGAAGGAATCCGTGTAATTGCTGATACGGCAAAATTAAAACCAGTGACGGTTAAAACACTTCCTCACCCAGGATTCCCTACAGATATGCAAGCTCAATTTACAGCTTTGATGGCAGTTGTTAATGGTGAGTCAACAATGATTGAAACTGTTTTTGAGAATCGTTTCCAACATTTGGAAGAAATGCGTCGTATGGGATTGCAATCAGAAATTATGCGTGATACAGCAATGATTCACGGTGGTTATGAATTGCAAGGTGCGCCTGTGATGTCAACAGACCTTCGTGCAAGTGCAGCTTTAATTTTAACAGGAATGGTTGCTAAAGGAACAACAACGGTTGGTCGTTTGAATCACCTTGATCGTGGTTACTACAAATTCCATGAAAAATTAGCTAAACTCGGAGCAAATATTAAACGTGTAAGTGAGGCGTAAAAATGACAAGTGGCTGGAAATACGTAGCAAAACAATTAGGATTAGTTCTAGTGGTTGCTCTTTTGGCTTGTTTATTCTTAGCAATTGGCTTGATAGTTGGGTATGGCGTCATCGGTGATGGTAAAAATCCACTTTCTATTTTATCGCTTGATAAATGGCAATCCATTATTGGTAAGTTTACAGGGCAATAAGATATAGTATTTTAGAGCAGCTTTATGGCACCTTTGAAGGTGTGTGAATATCGAAGTGGGATAATCGACTTTATGATTTTGATAAAGCACGATGTTCCACTTTTTTGGTGAAAGGATTTTATGGCAAAAAAATCAAAACTGTCTAAACAGACGAAATCATTTATTTCTTTAATCGTTTTATTAATTAGTATTGGCGCTGGTTGGCTGACAACATCGGATTCAAGTGATCCAGTTAATCAGCTGGTTTCCATGATTACAGGCGAATCAGCTACAAAAGTATCATCAAATCATTCTAGTTCGAATCAAGCAACGCCAAGTCAAGAATTGGCTGAAACAGTTTTGACAGATAATGTTAAAGCTCAGCTTGGTTCAAATTTAGAATGGAATGGGGCAGGTGCTTATTTAGTTAATGGAAACAAAACGTCTTTGAATGCAAGAGTATCAAGTAAGCCTTATGCCAATAATAAGACAAAACTTGTTCAAGGGCAGACAGTTCCGACCGTCGCAAATGCTTTATTAAGCAAGTCAACACGACAATATCGTAGCCGTGAGGAAACTGGGAATGGCTCAACGTCTTGGACACCAGCAGGCTGGCATCAAGTGCAAAATCTTTCAGGAACATACAGTCATGCAGTAGATCGTGGTCATTTGCTTGGCTATGCTTTAGTTGGAGGATTAAAAGGTTTTGATGCTTCAACAAGTAATCCTGATAATGTCGCCACACAAACAGCTTGGGCAAATGAAGCGAGTTCAGAAGATTCAACAGGTCAAAACTATTATGAAGGTCTTGTCAGAAGAGCACTTGATCAGAATAAGCGTGTTCGCTACCGTGTGACATTAATCTATGATGGAGACAATATTCTCTCAAGTGGAACGCATTTGGAAGCCAAGTCATCTGATGGTAGTTTAGAGTTTAATGTCTTTATTCCAAATGTGCAAAGTGGCTTAACCATTGATTACTATTCAGGTCAGATTAGTGTGAATTAGTCAGTGATATTCAACCTTGTCAAATGACAAAAAATTTGCTAGAATGGGTTGTAAATTGAATAGTGTCTTATGAGACTAGTAACCTTATGGCAGTTTAACAGGGAATGGAAGTCGTGACTGGAAGCTTCCTAGATGAAAGTTTGGCGAATTCACTCATGTTAAAGACGATGAATTAAGGTCTGCTAGTCAGATAAAAAACGGATGGTACCGCGTGTCAACGCTCCGCTATAGGAGTGTGGCACGCTTTTTTCGTTTAAAAACATTAGGGTTTTACCCAAGGAAGGAATTTTAATGGATTTACAAGCGCAGTTAGAGGAATTGAAATCATCTACGCAAGCTAAATTAGCTGAAATGCGTGGAAACAATGCAAAAGAACTTCAAGAATTACGTGTGCAAGTTCTTGGTAAAAAAGGATCATTGACAGAATTGTTGAAAGGTTTGAAAGATCTTTCTAAAGAAATGCGTCCAGTTGTCGGAAAACAAGTTAACGAAGTGCGTGATGTTTTGACAAAAGCTTTCGAAGAACAAGCTAAAATTGTTGAAGCTGCTAAAATCAAAGCACAATTGGAATCAGAAAGCTTGGATGTCACTCTTCCAGGACGTCAAGTAAACCTTGGTAACCGCCATGTATTGACACAAACAAGCGAAGAAATTGAAGATATTTTCCTTGGTATGGGATTCCAAGTTGTTGATGGTTATGAAGTTGAATCTGACTACTACAACTTTGAACGCATGAACTTGCCAAAAGACCACCCAGCACGCGATATGCAAGATACTTTCTACATTACTGAAGAAATCTTGCTTCGTACTCACACAAGTCCAGTACAAGCACGTACACTTGATAAACACGACTTTTCTAAAGGTCCTTTGAAAATGATCTCACCAGGACGTGTTTTCCGTCGTGACACAGATGATGCGACTCACAGCCACCAATTCCACCAAATTGAAGGTCTTGTTGTTGGTGAAAACATTTCTATGGGTGACCTTAAAGGAACACTTGAAATGATCATCAAAAAAATGTTTGGTGAAGATCGTAAAATCCGTCTTCGTCCATCATACTTCCCATTCACTGAACCATCAGTAGAAGTTGACGTTTCATGCTTCAAATGTGGTGGTAAAGGATGTAACGTATGTAAGAAAACTGGTTGGATTGAAATCCTTGGTGCCGGTATGGTACACCCACGTGTCTTGGAAATGTCTGGCGTTGACTCAGAAAAATATTCTGGCTTTGCTTTTGGTCTTGGTCAAGAACGTATTGCAATGCTTCGTTATGGTATCAATGATATCCGTGGCTTCTATCAAGGCGATGTCCGTTTCTCAGATCAATTTAAATAATAACTGATTAATGAAAAACGCTTGGAGGAAAGATATGTCAGAAATAAAAGTTGAAAAAGTAACTTTGGATAAATTAGCAATCTTACGAGAACTTAGTATCCAGACTTTCCGCGAAACCTTTGCTTTTGATAATACCGAAGAAGAACTTCAACAGTTTTTCAATGACAATTACACTTTAGAGCAACTTGAAAAAGAAGTTACAGATTCAGAATCTGATGTTCGATTTGTCTTAGTTGATGGGCGTGAGGTTGGTTTTTTGAAGGTCAATTGGGGCGCTGCACAGACAGAACACAAACTTGATAATGCTTTTGAAATTCAACGCATCTATATTCTTAGCGAGTGTCAAGGGCTCGGATTAGGCAAGAAATTATTTGAGCTTGCGCTTGATATGGCTAAAGCAGGTGGATTTGATTGGGCTTGGTTAGGTGTTTGGGAAGGCAATGTTAAGGCTCAAGGGTTTTACCGCAAGTATGGTTTTGAAAAATTTTCAGAACACTCTTTTAAAGTTGGCGATAAAGTAGATACAGATTGGCTTTTGAGAAAAGCATTAAAAGAATAACAGTAGAAAGGGATAAAGAAGCTTGCCTGTCAAAGGTATTTTGACTGCGAAAAGCTTTTAACACATTATTATGTTAGTAAGTTATAAATGGTTAAAAGAGCTTGTTGATGTTGATGTTACAACACATGAGCTTTCTGAAAAAATGTCAACAACAGGGATTGAGGTTGAAGGAGTTTCAACACCATCTGAAGGTTTGACAAAATTGGTTGTTGGTCACGTTGTTTCTTGTGAAGATGTTCCAGAAACTCATTTGCACCTTTGCCAAGTCGATACTGGTGATGAAGAATTGCGTCAAATCGTCTGTGGTGCTCCAAACGTGACTGCAGGTATTAAAGTTATCGTTGCAGTTCCAGGTGCACGTATTGCTGACAACTACAAAATTAAAAAAGGTAAAATCCGCGGTATGGAATCACTTGGTATGATTTGCTCACTCCAAGAATTGGGATTGCCAGAATCAATCATTCCAAAAGAATTCTCAGATGGTATTCAAATCTTGCCAGAAGATGCTAAACCAGGTGACAGCATTTTCCCATACCTTGATTTGGATGACGAAATCGTTGAATTGTCAATCACACCAAACCGTGCAGATGCTCTTTCAATGCGTGGGGTTGCTCATGAAGTAGCAGCTATTTACGGTAAAGAAGTTCATTTCCCAGAAAAAGAACTTAAAGAAGTTTCTAAAGCTGCTAAAGATGTTATCGATGTTGCTATCGAATCTGATAAAGTATTAACTTACAAAGCACGTGTTGTTGAAAATGTGACTGTTAAACCAAGTCCACAATGGTTGCAAAACCTTTTGATGAATGCTGGTATCCGTCCAATCAACAACGTTGTCGACGTGACAAACTATGTCTTGTTGTACTTTGGTCAACCAATGCATGCCTTTGATTTCAACAAATTCGAAGACAACAAAATTGTTGCCCGCAATGCGCGTGCTGGTGAAAAAATGGTTACACTTGACGGTGAAGAACGTGAATTAACAGAAGAAGATCTTGTTATCACAGTTGCTGATAAACCAGTTGCTCTTGCTGGTGTGATGGGGGGACAAGCCACTGAAATTGATAACAACTCTAAAAATGTTGTTCTTGAAGCTGCTGTCTTTGATGGTACAGCTATCCGTCGTACTGGATCTCGTTTGAACCTTCGTTCTGAAAGCTCAGCTCGTTTTGAAAAAGGAATCAACTACGCTACTGTTGATGAAGCTCTTGATTTTGCAGCTGCAATGCTTACAGAATTAGCTGAAGGCGATGTTCTTTCAGGTCGTGTTGAAGCTGGTTCAGTTCCAACTGATGATGTTGAAGTATCAACAACTATTGATTATGTTAACGTTCGCTTGGGAACTGAATTGACATATGCTGATATTGAAGACGTCTTTGCTAAACTTGGCTTTGGATTGTCAGGAAATGCTGATAAATTCACAGTTTCAGTACCACGTCGTCGTTGGGATATTGCTATCCAAGCTGACTTGGTTGAAGAAATTGCTCGTATTTACGGTTACGAAAACCTTCCAACAACACTTCCAGAAGCTGCTGGTACAGCAGGTGAATTGACAGCAACACAAAAATTGCGTCGTAAAATGCGTTCAATCGCTGAAGGTACTGGATTGACTGAAATCGTATCATACGCTTTGACAACACCTGAAAAAGCAACTGAATTCACATTGCAACCAAGCAACTTGACTGAATTGATGTGGCCAATGTCAGTAGAACGTTCAGTTCTTCGTCAAAACGTTGTTTCTGGTATGCTTGATACGATTGCGTATAACGTTGCTCGTAAAAACAGTAACATGGCAATCTACGAAATTGGTAAAGTCTTTGAACAAAAAGGTAATCCAAAAGAAGAGCTACCAAATGAAGCTAGCACATTTGCCTTTGCTATTTCTGGTTTGGTAGCTGAAAAAGATTTCCAAACAAAAGCAACTCCAGTTGATTTCTTCTATGCTAAAGGTATCGTTGAAGCAATCTTTAATAAACTTGATTTGACAGTTGATTATGTTGCCGAAAAAGGTCTTGAAAGCATGCACCCAGGTCGCACAGCAAGTATTTACTTGGACGGTCAATTAGTTGGTTTTGTTGGTCAAGTTCACCCACAAACTGCTAAAAACTACAATGTTCCAGAAACATATGTTGCTGAATTGAACTTGGATGTTATTGAAGCTGCTCTTCAAGCTGATAAAGCATTCGTAGAAATTACTAAATTCCCAGCAGTTTCTCGTGATATCGCTTTGCTATTGCCAAAAGCAACTACTCACAATGATATTGTTACTGCAATCGAAGTAGCTAAAGTGAAACGTTTGACAGATATCAAACTCTTCGACGTATACGCTGGTGCAAACATTGCTGAAGGAATGAAATCAATGGCTTACAGCCTAACATTCCAAAATCCAAACGATAACTTGACAGATGAAGAAGTTACAAAATACATGGATAAAATCACTAAAGTCCTTGTTGAACAACTTGGAGCAGAAGTTCGTTAATCAGTAGATTTTTAATTTGGCTATTTGGGTTAATATAGATAAAACCACCGCTACGAAAGTAGTGGTGGTTTTTGGGTGTATAGGTGTATAATAATGATGTTATTAATTTTAAAGTGAATTCGAGGAATGTTGTACATGAATAGTGTTTTTTTAGTTGGTGCTAATTTTGGTAAGGATGTATCAAAAGATTTTATAAAAAAAGGAAAGTGGGAACTGGGGTGGAAAGGAAATGAAAATCATAAGCAATATAGATCAATGCTAAGAATTTTTAATCAGGTAAATGTTGGGGACGATTTAGTAATTAAATCTACATACACTAGAAAAAACGGCCTACCTTTTGATAATCACGGAAAGTTTGTTTCTGTCATGAAGATTAAGGCAATCGGCAAAGTTACTAAACTCGTCGGAGATGGTCATACATTACTTGTTGATTGGGATAAAAGTTTTAAAGAGCGGGAATGGTTCTTTTATACAGAAAGGTATGCTATGTGGAAGCTTCCTAATATTGAAAACGATGAAAAAGCTCAAAAACTTTATAATTTTATTTTTAAAGATGAGGAACAAGAATTTAGTTACTTTATGAATTTTGATGATAATATAAATCAAGAAGTGGATGAAGTATCAGAAGATGATATTTATGTAGACAGTTTAAAATCCTCACACAATATCATCCTTCACGGTGCACCTGGGACGGGTAAGACATATTTAGCTAAGCAAATTGCTGCTGATATGATTGGTTGTTCTATTGGTGAATTAAATGATTCAGAACAGTTTGATTTTGTTCAGTTTCATCCTAATTATGATTATAGTGATTTTGTTGAGGGACTACGCCCTGTTAACCATAATGGAACAATTGGTTTTGAACGTCGAAATGGTATTTTTATGAATTTTTGTGAAAAGGCTAAAATTAGCTCACTAGATTATAAAGGGCCTCAGAAAAGTAGCGATATAAAACCATATGTTTTTATAATTGATGAAATTAATCGCGGTGATATATCTAAAATTTTCGGAGAATTATTTTTCTCAATTGATCCTAGTTATCGAGGAATTAGAGGAGCGGTGACTACTCAATTTTCAAATCTTTATGATGGGACAGATGGTAAAAATCTAGGTGATAAATTTTATATTCCTGAAAATGTTTATATCATTGGTACTATGAACGATATTGACCGTTCCGTGGATACTTTTGATTTTGCTATGCGTCGTCGTTTTAGATTTATTGAAATAAAGGCTAAGCAACGATTATCAATGTTAGAGGAACTTGATGAAGAAAAACGTGAAGAAGCAGAATTTAGATTATTAAATCTTAATAGAAGTATTTCAGCTACTGAAGGTTTAAGTGAAAGTTATCATGTTGGGCCAAGTTATTTTTTGAAGTTAAAAGATTTAGACTACAATTATGATGCTTTATGGAGTGACTATATTAAACCGCTTTTGATTGAATATTTACGCGGTAGCTATGATTTTCAAGAAATTCTAGGCAATCTGGATGACGCTTATAATACAATTGATGATACAGGTGATGTAGATGAAAGTGATGGACAATAATTGGAACATTTCCAAAGTTGAATTTTGTGAAGAGTATCCTCAGCTTTCAAGCAAATTATTAGATAAAACTTTAGAATATTTATCGCAAGAAGGTAGTTTTGTTATTTTTCCGGACAAGCTAGAAAATTCTGATGACCTGAACAAAGATTGTAAGGTTATTGAAAGTATTAATGATAAAGTTAAAACGAGTAATGTAGTTGGTTTTGTTGGTCTAAATGATGAATCCTTGGTGATTCAATCAAGATTTTCGGAGAATGATGACTTTTTTTTGCATTATATGCTACAAAGAGTTATGTCTATCAATGTAATTGATTTGCCTGTTAATATTTCTTTTGAAAACCGATTGTACTATTTTTTAATTTACTTATTTCCTAATTACTTAAAATCAGCTTTTAAAAAGGGAATTTATAAAGAATATCATAAATTTGAATATAACGATAATCGTGTTCGTGGAAATATTGATATCGTTAAACATCTAAAATATAATATTCCTTTTGCAGGTAACATTGCTTATTCAACTAGGGAATTAACTGCTCAAAATAATGTTATGCTTTTAATAAGAGATACAATTGAATATTTAAAAAGCTCTCAAATAGGGCGACAGGTATTAAAAGCGGATGCAGAGGTAACACAATTTATTAATGAAGTTATCCAATTAACACCTGAATATGATGTTAATCAGAAAAATAAGGTTATTGAATATAACCGTTTGAATCCTGTAAGACATGCATACTATCATGATTATCATAAACTTCAGAAGTTGTGCTTGATGATTTTGGATAGGAGAAAGCATGGTATTGGCAATAATAGGAATAAGATATTTGGAATATTAATTGACATAGCTTGGCTTTGGGAAGAGTATCTGAATACATTGTTAAAAAGGTGGTTTGTTCATCCTGAAAATCGAAAGGGAACTCATAGGGTATTTCTGTATACTAATCACAAACATCCTGTATATCCTGATTTTTTTAGCAATGAAAATAAATTGGTTCTTGATGCCAAATATAAAAAAATCGAGGGAACATCGATAAATAGAGAAGATTTGTATCAGATTATCACTTATTCACATATCTTAAAGTCTAAGAAAGCTGGTATTTTATATCCAAGTACAAAGGATACAATGTATGAAATTCAAGGTATGTTAGATGGATTTGGTGGTGAAATTTTTAAACAATCATTACTAATTCCACAAAACTGTAAAAGCTACTCTCAATTTGTAGAGCAAATAAAACAATCAGAAATTCAATTTTTAGAACAACTCGGAGCAGAAGTTCGTTAATCATTTGATACAATATTAGGCTATTTGGGTTAATATAGATAAACCACCGCTACGAAAGTAGTGGTGGTTTCTTGTTTATCAAAAAGCCAAACCGATAGCAGAATTTGGTATAATAGGATTATCTAGTGACATGACGAAGGATTATTATGAAATTATTATATACAGATATTCAGTTTGATATGACTGAAATTTTGGCAAGAGAAGCTGCTAAGCAAGCTGAAGCTGGAAAGCGTGTCTTCTATATTGCTCCCAACTCTTTGTCTTTTGAAAAAGAAAGGGCTGTTTTAGAGCTTCTGCCTGATCAGGCGTCTTTTGCGATTACGATTACCCGTTTTGCTCAAATGGCTCGCTATTTTGTTTTAAATGAATCACAGACGAAAGAATCTATTGATGACAATGGCTTAGCCATGATTTTTTACCGTGCACTGTCTCATTTTTCAGATACGGATTTGAAAGTTTTTGGGCGTTTGAAGCAGGATACTAATTTTATCAAGCAATTGGTTGATTTGTATAAAGAATTAAAAACGGCCAATATGACCGTGCTTGATTTGACGGAATTGCATTCAGCTGAGAAACAGGAAGATTTGGTGAAAATCTTTTTGGCTGTGAATGATATTTTGCTGGCTAATCAATACGATAATCAAAGTAAGATTGCTTTTTTTGCTAAACAGCTGGCTGCTGGGCATTTAGATGCTGCGCTTGAGAATGTGGTTCTTGTTATTGATGGCTTTACCCGTTTTTCAGCAGAAGAAGAGCACTTAGTGAGCCTATTAGAGGAAAAATGTGCTCAAGTGATTATCGGGACTTACAGTAGTCAGAAGGCTTATAAGGCTAATTTTTCAACGGGCAATGTCTATCAAGCCAGTTTGGATTTTCTGCGTTCCTTGGCAGCAAAATTTCAAACACAACCACAGTATGTTGAGAGTTCGCAAAAATCTCAAGAAGCTTTTGCTAAATTGTCAAAACTCTTTGAAGCGAAGCACGACTTTACAACATCAGACATTACATTGACAGATGATGATAAAAAACATTATGCGATTTGGGATGTCATTAATCAAAAAGAAGAAGTTGAGCATGTGGCAAAGGCAATTCGTCATAAGCTTCACCAAGGCTATCGTTATAAGGATATTTTGGTACTTTTGGGTGATGTGGATAGCTATCGTCTGCAAATCGGCAAAATTTTTGATAAATACGATATTCCTTATTATTTTGGTAAAGCTGAGTCAATGAGTGATCATCCTTTGGTGCATTTTATTGATTCTTTGGAGCGCGTGAAGCGTTATCGTTTTCGTACTGAAGATGTCGTCAACCTCCTGAAAACTGGTCTTTATGGTTCCTTCAAGCAAGATGATTTGGACCTTTTTGAGCAGTATTTGATTTATGCAGATATCAAGGGGCAAAGTAAATTTGCTAAAGAGTTTACCATTGCTTATAAAGGTGAGGAGCATTTAGCTTTTGTTAACAGCATGCGCGAGCAAATCATGACACCTTTGTTAACCTTTTTTAAGGTGCAAAAGCAGCTTGGTTCAAGTTTGCTTGAAAAGCTGATGACCTTCTTGCGTGCGATTTCTTTGCCAAATAATTTGGAAAGTATGGTAGCTACTTTCTCAGAAAATGAGCAAGAAAAGCACGAGCAAGTGTGGCGTACATTTACAGGGATTTTAA
>OCTW011561563.1_pt1 | contig 45577 bp, 46 predicted proteins | sample 1539671 | NCBI WGS metagenome assembly OCTW01 (sample SAMN02144230, study PRJEB22623) | gut metagenome | biome: sheep rumen | host: Ovis aries | place: New Zealand
AACGAAAAGGTCATCAACCAGGTCAACGACTTCTTTAAGCCCGTCAAGCAGAAGTACGTGGACAGCGGGCTCATTAACCCCAAGTCCATGGCCACCGACTCCCAGGCGCTGGTCTACAAGGTGCCCGGCGGCATGCTGAGCAACATGATCGCCAACCTCAAGGACATGAACGCCATGGACAAGTTCGACGAGGCCTTGCTGGAGATCCCCGCGGTCCGCAAGGACCTGGGATACCCGCCCCTGGTCACTCCCTTGAGCCAGATGGTCGGCAACCAGGCCGTCACCAACGTGCTGGTGGGCGAGCGCTACAAGAACATCTCCAACGAAGTCAAGAACTATTTCCGCGGCGAATACGGCATCTCCCCCGCTCCGGTCAACAAGGAGCTGGAAGAAAAGATCCTGGGCCAGGGCGGCAAGCCCGTGGACTGCCGGATCGAAGACAGCAAGCGCACCGGCGAGGACTTTGAAAAGGCCAAGAAGGCCCTGGGCGACCTGTGCGAATCCGAAGAGGACCTGATGAGCTGGATCTGCTTCCCCAAGCAGGCGGAAGACTTCCTCAAGCAGCGCAAGGCCGACCGCGAAAAGGTGGTCAAGTACACCATCGAAGAAGCGTAAGGAGGCAGGATCAATGGAAGGTCGTCTGACTCTGAATATCGGAGAAAACCTCCTGGACTCCGTGCTGGGATACGTGGTCGTTTTCATCGGCCTGGGCCTGCTGATGGCCGTGGTCATCCTCGTGGGCAAGGTCATGGTAGCCAAGGCCAAGAAGCCTGCCGAGGCTCCCGCCGCCCAGGCCCCCGTGAAGGCCCCCGCTCCTGCGGCGCCCAAAAAGCTGGCCCCCGGCAGCGCCGGCGATGTGAAGCTCTATGACACGGATCCCCGCGACGCGGCCATGATCATGGCGATCGTCGCCGACAAGCTCCAGAAGCCCCTGAACGAACTTCGGTTCGTATCCATCAAGGAGGTCAAATAACCATGAAATATAAAGTCACCCTGAAGGGAAAAACATACGAAGTCGAAGTCAATCACGGCGAAGCGATGATCCTGGACGAATATGAAGCCTTTGCTCCGGCCCCGGCCGCCGCTCCCGCTCCGGCCGCTCCCGCCGCCGCCCCGGCTCCCGCCGCTGCTCCCGCTGCCGCCGCTCCCGTGGCCGTGGCCGGCGAACAGGTAGCTTCCCCGATGCCCGGCACCATCGTCAAGGTCAACGTCAAGGCCGGTCAGGCCGTCAAGAACGGCGACGTGCTGGCCGTGCTGGAAGCTATGAAGATGGAAAACGAGATCATGGCGCCCCACGACGCCACCGTGGTTCAGGTGCTGGCGGACGTCGGCACGAAGGTGGATACCGGAACGCCCCTCATCGTTCTGGGTTAAGGGGGGTAAGCGATGTTAGAATCCCTTGCAAAACTGGTTACGGAATCCGGGTTTGCCGGGTTCTTCAGCAACCCGGACGGCTGGCGCAACCTGGTGATGATCGTCATCGCCTGCGTGCTGCTGTACCTGGGCATCAAGAAGCAGTATGAGCCCCTGCTGATGGTCGGCATCGCCATGGGCTGCCTGCTGGCCAACGTATCCTCCGTTTTCATGACGGCGGACGGCAGCATGCCGGACGCCCTGTATCACCAGGACCTGTGGGACCGCTTCCTGAACACGGGAAAATTCGCCGCTGAGGAATACAGAATGTATTTCCATAATTACGGCTATATTCTCTCCGAGGGCGGCCTGATCGATATCCTGTACATCGGCGTCAAGGCCGGCATCTATCCCTGCCTGATCTTCATGGGCATCGGCGCGATGACGGACTTTGGTCCCCTGATCTCCAACCCCAAGAGCCTTCTGCTGGGCGCTGCCGCCCAGTTCGGCGTGTTCTTCGCCTTCTTCGGCGCCAATCTGCTGGGCTTTGACGCGCAGCAGGCCGCGTCCATCGGCATCATCGGCGGCGCGGACGGCCCGACGGCCATCCTGACCACCACCAAGCTGGCGCCCGAACTGCTGGGCCCCATCGCTGTGGCGGCCTACAGCTACATGGCCCTGATCCCGATGATTCAGCCCCCCATCATGCGGGCGCTGACCACCGAAAAGGAACGCAGCGTCAAGATGACCCAGCTGCGCGAAGTGAGCAAGACCGAGAAGATCATCTTCCCCATCGTCGTGACGATCTTCGTCGTCCTGCTGCTGCCCTCCACCGCTCCCCTGATCGGCTGCCTGATGTTCGGCAACCTGCTCAAGGAAACCGGCGTGACCGAGCGTCTGTCCGACGTGGCGCAGAACGCCCTGATGAACATCGTCACCCTGTTCCTGGGTATCAGCGTTGGCGCGACCATGGTCGGCTCCCGCTTCCTGACGGTGGAAACCATCAAGATCGTCGTGCTGGGCCTGGTCGCCTTCAGCTTCAGCACCGTCGGCGGTCTGCTGGTGGGCAAGCTGATGTACAAGCTCTCCGGCGGCAAGATCAACCCGCTGATCGGCTCCGCCGGCGTTTCCGCCGTGCCGATGGCCGCCCGCGTTTCCCAGAAGGAAGGCCAGAAGGCCAATCCTTCCAACTTCCTGCTGATGCACGCCATGGGCCCGAACGTGGCCGGCGTCATCGGCTCCGCCATCGCGGCCGGTTTCCTGATCAGCATGTTCGGCCGTTGATCAAAGCAACCTACGAACAGCGCCTCGTCCCCGGATTTGGGGACGAGGCGCTGCTTTTATGTTTTCTATTCTGTTTTAATCCTTCACCGGCCGGTTGATCAGCCAGACACCGTAGATCATAATTGCCAGGGCAATCAGGAACAGGACGCCCGGCTTCTCCCTCAGAATTACCAGCGAGAGGAAGGCCCCGATGAACGGAGCGACAGCGTAATAGGCGCTGGTTTTCGCCGCTCCCAGGTCCCGCTGAGCATAGACATAGAAATAGATGCTCAGCCCGTAGGCGACAAAGCCAAGGAGCAGGATTTTGAGTATGTCCCCGAATACCGGCAGGCTCTCCCCCACCGTACAACCGATCAGCACGGACCCGATCCCGGAGCAGAAGCCCTTGACGACCACGATTTCCAGCGGATCGCATCGGGAAAGGCAGCGGGTGCAGTTGTTTTCCAGGCCCCAGCAGGTGCAGGCCAGCAGGACGAACAGGGAGCCCACCGAAAAGCGGAAGCTGCCCGCGTTCTCCACAGAAAGCAGGATGCTGGACAGGGTGATCAGCCCGATGGCGGCCCACAGCTGGCGGCTGATCTGTTCCCTGAACAGCAGCATGGCGATCAGGGAGGTGGCGACGATTTCAAAATTGTTCAGCAGCGACGCATTTGCCGCCGTGGTCCGGGACAGGCCGATCATCAGGAAGATCGGGGCGGCAATGTCCAGGACGATCATCCCCAGGGTATAGGGCAGATCCTTCCTCGTCAGGCGGACTTCCCTGCCGCCGTGCCCCGTCCGCTTTCGGACCATCCCCATCACCGTCATGCCCAGGCCCGCGCCCAGGTACAAAAAACCCGCCATCATGGTCGGAGGGACGTCCCGGAGCAGCAGCTTGGACAGCGGGGAATTCAGCGCGTACAGCGCCGCGGCCAGGATGGCGTAGAAAACAGGCTTCGTCACGACATTCACGCTCTTTTCACCAGGATGAAGCATCTGCGCGGCTGCTTCAGGATTTCTATTTTTCATTTCAGGAACTGGGCGATGGCCTCGTTGAACCGGTCCAGCGCCTCCCGGTCTCCGTGTTCGACCGCCTCGGCGATGCAGTGCTCCATATGATCCGCCAGGATGATCTTCCCGATGTTATTGATGGCGGACCGGACGGCGGCCAGCTGAATCAGCACGTCGCCGCAGTCTCTCCCCTCTTCCACCATTCGTTTGATGGATTCCAGATGCCCCGCCGCGCGGGAAATGCGGTTCAGCACGTTCTTGGTTTCCGTATGCGGGTGATGATGCTCGCTCATAGCTCTTCCTCCATATCCCCCATGGGGGGATATGGATATTATAGGATAAATGTTTTAAGAAGGCAAGTCTTTTTCATCATTCAGCCCCAAAAAGCGGAGAAGAGAAAACGTCCTGCTTTCCACAGCAAACTGCCGCATCCCCCGGCCAAATTACGAAAAAAAATTTGACGATCATATCGTCGTGTGATAAAATAAAGCAGTATCTGATACTTTCAGGAGGGATTTACATGTCAGGTCATTCCAAATGGCATAATATTCAGGCGAAAAAAGGCAAGGCAGACGCCGCGCGCGGCAAGATCTTTACGAAGATCGGCCGTGAGATCGCCATCGCTGTCCGTGAAGGCGGGCCCGACCCGAACGTCAACGGCAAGCTGCGCGACATCATCGCCAAAGCGAAAGCCAACAATATGCCGAATGATAATATTCAACGCAGCATCAAGAAGGCCTCCGGCGAAGGCGGCGGCGTAAACTACGAGGAATTCTCCTATGAAGGCTACGCGCCCGGCGGCGTGGCGGTGATCGTCGACATCCTGACGGACAACCGCAACCGCACTTCCTCGGACATCCGCCACATCTTCGACAAGAACGGCGGCTCCATGGCGACCACCGGCTCGGTCAGCTATCAGTTCGACCACAAGGGCGTCATCGTCATCGAGCGGGAGCCCGGCATGGACGAGGACGAAATCATGATGCAGGCCATGGAAGCCGGCGCGGAAGATATGAAGGTGGAAGACGACGCTTTCGTCATCTACACCGATCCTGCCGACTTCTCCGCCGTCCGCGAAGCGCTGGAAAACGCTGGCTTGTCCTTCCTCTCCGCCGACAAGCAGATGGTGCCCCAGAACACCATCAAGATCGAGGATCCGGACACCGTCAACAAGATCCAGAAGCTGCTGGACATGCTGGACGACAACGACGACGTTTCTGAAGTCTACCACAACGCGGAGCTTCCCGAGGACGATTCCGAGGAAGAATAATCCGCTTCACGCATACAGCCCGCCGAAAACGGCGGGCTGTTTCTTTATCGTTCCATGCGTTTTCTTCAAGCAAAAAAGCCACCGGACAAACCAGTGGCCTTTTTGCTTGAAATAACCGAAATTACTTGATTTCGACGGTGGCGCCGACGGCAGCGAAAGCTTCCTTGATCTTCTCGGCTTCTTCCTTGGTCGCGCCTTCCTTGATGGTCTTGGGGGTCGATTCGACGAATTCCTTGGCTTCCTTCAGGCCCAGGCCGGCGACATACTCGCGGACAGCCTTGATAACCTTGATCTTTTCGGAGCCGGCATCCTTCAGGATGACGTCGAACTCAGTCTGCTCTTCAGCGGGAGCAGCGGCAGCGGCGGGGCCGCCAGCGGCGACAGCGACAGGGGCAGCGGCGGAAACGCCGAACTTCTCTTCCAGAGCCTTCACCAGATCGTTCAGCTCGATGACAGTCATCGACTCGATCGCGGCAATAAATTCCTCATGAGTCATGGATCAATTCCTCCAAATTTAATGTTCAGATAAAGTAATAATAAGAAAATGATTATTCTCCGGCCTTCTGCTTGCGGATCGCGTCGACGACGTACACCAGCTTGGCGACGGAGGAATTCAGGCTGCCGACCAGGCGGGCCAGCAACTCTTCGCGGGAAGGCATGGAAGCCAGGGCCTTGACAGCCTTTTCGTCCATGATTTCCTCGCCCATCAGACCAATCTTGACGGACATGTGGTCATTCTTGGCCTTGTCGATGAAATTGCAGAGGATCTTGGCGGGAGATACCGGATCCTTCGTACCGAAAGCGTACGCGGTCGGGCCTTCCAGCACGTCATCCCAGCCGTGGATGCCCATATCGTCCAGCGCGCGGCGGACCAGCGTGTTCTTTAAAACGACGTAATCCACGTTCGCGCCTCGGCACTCGGCACGCAGCTTGGTGACTTCCTCCACCGTCAGTCCGGAGTAATGCACGGCCACGACGGACTGGGCATTCTTGAACTTCTCGGTAATTTCACTCACGACAACCTTTTTGTTTTCGAGGTTCTTGCTCATTGTTTCTTTCACCTGTTTTCCGGCCTGAATTAAAAGATTCCCTGTGCGTGAAGGCACAGAGAATCGTCAAATAGTATCCTCTCTGTCCTCGGCGGGCAAGTTTAAGCGCCATGCGGCGCGCCAGCTGTCTGCGGCACAGACTCTTTTGAGCCGTGAAGTATTGTAGCACATAGGAGGAGTGATGTCAAGGTTTTTTTAGGGAATAGGGATTAGGGACTGGGGATTGGGCAAAATGCGTAATTCGTAATGCGTAATGCCTAATTTTTAAAGGTAGGAAGTAGTAGGTAGGAGGTAGGAGGTTTGAGTTAGTTAGATGAACATAGATGGCCAGCAGCAGAATTACGCATTACGCATTAGGCATTACGCATTAGGCATTACGCATTTGCTACTGCCCTTCTCACCGACCATATACCTCCTCCCTCCTACTTCCTACCTCCTACCTATTTACTTTGCCAGCTCTACGACAGACCAAAACGCCGGCTTGGGCTGCATGCGTGCGTCGAAGAGCAGGGGGTACTGCGGGGCGAGCCAGCTCAGGTCGTCCGACACGCCCCACACCTGAACGGCGTCCAGGGAAGCGGCGTGCTCGATATACAGGCTGAACAGGTTTTCGTAGCGGATGGCCTGGGAGCGCAGGTTGGGCTCGTCGTTCGCCTTGATGGTGATGTCCAGCTCACTGACGCGCAGGCGCAGGCCCATCGCCTCGATCCGCTCCATCGCCTGACGGATTTTGGACAGGCCCGGATTGCCGACGGAAAAATGGCTCTGGAAGCCGTAGCCGTCGATGTTGCCTTCCGCCACCAGCCGTTCCAGCAGGGCGCAGATGCCGTCTGTCTTGGGCGCCATGGGGGTGTTGTAATCGTTGTAGAACAGCTTCGTCCCTTCGGGAGCGTACTTTCGGGCGATTTCAAAGGCCCGCTCCACAAAGTCGTCTCCGACGACCTTCGTCCAGTTGGATTGACGCAGGTTCCCGGTGCTGTCGTCGATGGCTTCGTTGACCACATCCCAGGAGACGATGAGGCCGGGGTAATTTTCCTGCATGTAGGCCATGATCAGGCGGACGTAGTTGTCCAGTCTGCCCAGCATGACCTCCCGGGAGACGAACTTGCCGGTGGTGTTATAGCCCTCGCGGAAAAAGACGTCCGGCGTCTGGGAATGCCAGACCAGCACGTGGCCGTGGACCGCCAGGCCCTTTTCCCGGCAGTAGTCCAGCATCGGCTTCGCCGCGTCGAAATGGACGGCCACGGCGGTCGGATCGTCCTGAGCCAGCTTGCGGCTGGCGGCAATGTCCAGCACGGAATCCGGCTTCAGCTCGTTGCCGGGGGTGAAGATGGCAAACTGCTCGGCATAGATGTCCATCCTCTTTTTGTCCAGCGCCTCGCCCTGGGTGACGGCGGTGCCCACGGGGAAGTATTTTGCATACACTTCCTTGAGGGAGGGCAGGGAAGCGTCATAGCGAAGCTCGTTGAGCTCCACGGAGAAATTCCTGATGGTAAAGTCGATGGTGCCGTTGCCGGAGGTCTCCACATAGAGAACATAGTTGTCGAACACGCCCGGCGTCCAGGTGCAGGACAGGGTGGTCCATTCCCCCTTCTTGGCCGTGCCGTTCGCCAGGTTCTCATAGGATTCCGTTCCGTTTTTGGAGTGGGCCACAGAGATCATGAACTTGGCCTGATCGACCGCATCCTGGAGCACGTCGACGCTCAGGGTGTATTTCTTGCCGGCTTCCAGGGGAAAGTCGCGGCCCGGAGAATTCCAGGTGCTCTCGCGGCCGACGATCATCAGCCCATCCTGCGTCACCTTTAACGACGCGCTGCCCGCGCTGCGGGGGTACCAGCCGTCCGTGCCGCCCGAAAAGTCGGAAAGATAGCTCGTCAGGCTCTCCGCCTCTTTCTTTTCCGAGGAAGAAAAGCTGAAGGAACGTTTTGCCCCGTCCTCCGCCAGTGCGCAGGCACCGGCCGCCAGACAGAGAACCAGAAACAGCGCTGCCCATTTTTTCATCCGATGTTTCCTCCTTGTTTGATTCAGTGATGTTGTCGGAATGATTATAACACAGTACCGCCAGGATTTCCACCGATCCTTTGAGCTTAAATCAGCCCGCATCTGCCCCAGAACAAAAAAGGAGCCGCCGCGTCAGGCGGCAGCCCGGAAGCATCGCTACATGCGTTACTTGTTGTTTTTTTCGGAAACGATCCGCATCAGCAGATCCAGGATCTTCATGTACAGCCAGATCACCGTGAAGGCCAGGCCGAAGGCCGCGTACCATTCGGTGCTCTTCGGGTAGCCGCCCTTGACGCAGCGGTCGATCTCCCCGAAGTCGGAAATCAGGAACAGGGAGGCGATCACGATGCCGATCAGGTCCAGCGCGACGCAGAGGCCGAAGTTCGCCCGCATCGCCATGATGAAGGGACGCGTGACCGGGATCAGGGAGCAGATGAAGGAGAACAGCGCCAGCAGGATGGAGCCGATCACCAGGGTCATGAGGATCGTGTTGAACTTCTCGGTGGGCCTGAGTTTGCCGGAGACATACAGCCAGCTCATCACGCCGATGACCGCCGCGGTCAGCAGCAGGGCTTCCAGACCCAGGTATTCGTAGCCCTGCAGGACCTTGAACACCAGGAAGGAAATCACAAAGCCCTGGGAGAAGGAATAGATTGAGCCGGTCACGGGAATGGTTTTCCGGGCGAAGATGCCGACCAGCTGGCTGATCAGGCCGGTAATCATCACGACCGCCAGCGTAATGGCCTCCGTCTTGCCGAGGTCAAACTGGAAGGTCTTGCCGTAATGCACCGTGGTCAGCACGGTATCCCTGGCAAAGACGGACGTGCTCAGCAGCAGGTAAACGATCATTCCCGCCAGGGTAACGGCCAGGAAAAAGCTGGTCTTGACGGCAATGCCGGCATAGGTGGCACTTTCGTTTCCTACCGCCCGGTCAGCGATCTGGCTCATCCGGCGAAGCACCGGGTTGGGGCGGAAAAAACTGACAGCCTCTTTCTTGTTTCCATTCAAATTTTCAGACATATGTATCATCCTTTCCCACCGAGTTTCGGATTTCATGCATTATAACACTGATTTCCCCTTGCAGACAAGATAAACCGTTGCTGAGCCCCGTTTCGTCTGTGGCGCGCATCATCCGCGCACATTTCTTGATACGCAGAAAAACGGCGGGCGGCACCTGAAAAACGGTAAAACACAAAAATATTTTTTCCGTCACGGGTTGCACCGCCGGCACGGCCTGAACCCGGCGTTCAGCGCGTCCTCCCGGGAGGCAAAGGGGGTCTTGTTTTTCTCCTTCATGTCCCCGACGGACGGGCAGAAGGGATAGTGAAAGACCTTTGTATTCCGGTTGCCGACGTACAGGCGGTATTCGGTCCAGGGGGACGCGTCCGCGTCCTCTGGGAAGCGGGTCAGCGGCGGATCCGGAAGCATGGCCAGCAGGCCCGCTTCCTCCATAGAGCGGATCACCAGCCGGCCGCCTCCGTTCAAAAAGGACACCGCCAGCGTCCCTTCCCCGGAAAAGGAGGCATACCTTGGCAGGAAGGCCCGGGCCAGGGCCTCCGCCGCCTCCCTGGAGGGCAGCTGCCAGCAGACCGCGGAAAAGGCTGCCGCTCCGGCCCTCTCCCCCAGCAGGGCCCGGCTGTTTTCCAGGTCGAAGGCCAGAGCCGTCCGCCCCGGCACCGACGGGCCGAAGCAGCGTGTCAGGGCCCCGCTGTCTGTTTCCTGAGGAGAAACGCCCGTTTCCCGGGTGATAAACTCCCGAAGCTCCTTGCACCCTCCGGCCTGGGCCGGAAGGGAAAAAAGCGCCGCCAGCAGGACGGCCAGCAGCGCATAAAGAACTTTTTTCATTGGACGTTCCCCCCTCGCGAATCCAGGCGGCCATTGCCCCCGCTCAGCGCAGCTTCCTGGTGATGGCGGTGTCGTTCACCAGGCTGTCCAGGGAATAAAGGTAGAGGATCCGGTCCGCCCCGGCGCCTTCCAGCACGTCCCGGAAAGATCCTTCCATATACCGGGCGTCGGCGGCGATGATCCGGGCATAATGCTTCGTCAGGAAGGGCAGGAAGCAGTTGGCGAAGGAATCCTTGAAGACGACGAGGGTTTCCCCCGTCTCTGCCTCGGGCGATAGGATTTCCAGCAGCCCGTGATTTCCCTTGAGGTAGACCGCGTAGCCGTCATAGGTCTGCGCCTCCTCCGGGAAGATCAGGTGGTCCGTCTCGATCCCCTCCGCAGGGACGGACAGGTGGACCGGCCAGGCAGGCTCCGCGCAGCGGATGGTATCCGCTTTGGCGAAGGGCAGGCCGGAGCGGGAATAGGTGGTGCCCAGGAAGGGCTGGTATTCCGTCAATGTAAAATCGGAAAGGCTCGCAGGCTCCAGTCCAGCCTTCTTACAGAAGGCCCAATAGGCACGATACGCGCCGTCCAACGTCCAGTGATGGTCTGTCCGGTAATAAAGCTGATCGGGAAGAGGAGGTTCGGAAGAAAGCATCGCTGAAAAGAAAAGACTCACCGGGACAAAGCACTCGTCCTGCGTAACCGTTTTGTACAGTTCCTCTTCTTCCGCATAGACGTTCCGAACCAGGGCAGGCATCCCGTTCATCCGCCGGATACCGCCGCTGGGCGGCACCAGGAACAGGCAGGGAATCTCTCCCGCCAGCTCCTTCATTTGCGATACGCGCCGCTTCGCCTGCTCGGCGGAGCCGGAAACCGGCGGTTCCACGAAGGAATCCCCCTCCGGCCAGGCCTCCAGCTGCTGGGCGCGGCCGGTCAGCACCTGGGCCTCCGCGTAGAGGTTGACCAGGTACCGCCTGCCCGGCACCTGGTCGGAAAGCTCGTCCTCCAGGTCCTCGTTCAGCGTCCAGTTTTGCAGGGAAAGGTTCTGCGGAAGGCCCGTCAGGCTCCGCCGCTCCCAGGCCGAAAAGTCCTGCCGCAAAAACAGGGCGCAAAGCCCCAGCACCAGCAGCAGGCCGAGCCCGCCGTATACAGCGAGCCGATCCGGGAGGAAATGCTTCTTTTCTTTCATCGGTCAAGCGTCCTCAGAACTGGAAATAAACAAAGGGAGCGTAGCCCTGGGAGGCCAGGGCGGCCAGACAGAGCACGGCCAGCGCCGGGGCGGCCAGGCGGCGCACCGGGGAAGGAAGCCGCTTTAAAGCGGGCAGGAAGGAAAGGACGGCGCACAGCAAAAGCATCGGCAGGAAGTTGAGCGTCGTCAACAGCCCCTGCGGCGTGCAGAAGCCTTTGAGCCCGATCAGCGCGCCCCAGAGCTCCCCCTTTCCGGAGAAAATGCCCCAGCCCAGCAGGACGATCAGATAGGTCAGTGCCTGCCGCAGCCAGGAAGGGAGCTTTTCAAAGCCCGGACGGCCTAACAAAAACCGCTTTTCCAGGATCAGCAAAACGCCGAAATACAGGCCCCACAGCACGAAATGCCAGCCGGCCCCGTGCCACAGGCCCGTCAGGCCCCAGACGATCATCACGTTCAGGTCCCTGCGCCAGGCGCTCACATGGCTGCCCCCCAGCGGGATATAGACGTATTCCTTGAACCAGCCGGTCAGACTCATGTGCCAGCGCCGCCAGAACTCCGTCAGGGAGAGGGAACGGTAGGGCCGGTCAAAGTTCTCGCAGAAGGTAAAGCCCATCGCTTTGCCCAAGCCCAGGGCCATGTCCGAATAGCCGGAAAAATCAAAGAAAATCTGGAAGGAGAAGGCCATCAGCCCCAGCCACGCGCCCAGGGCCCCGGCACTTTGGAAGGAGCCGTTCATCTTGCCCCAGTACTGGCCCATGACGTCCGCCAGCAGCACCTTTTTGGATAGGCCGATCAGAAACCGGCACAGGCCTGCCCGCATGTCCGCGTCCGTGACCCGGGGCGGGGAAATCAGCTGCTCTTCCAAGTCCGCGTAGCGGACGATGGGCCCGGCGACCAGCTGCGGGAACAGGGACAGATAGAGTCCAAACAGCAGGAAGCTGCGCTGCACGCGTACCTTGCCCCGGTACACGTCGATCAGATAGGAAAGCCCCTGGAAGGTAAAAAAGGAGATGCCGGCCGGCAGCAGCGGCGGGGTGAAATTGAGATACACGCCCGTAAGCGACGCCCAGGAATCCCTGAAAAAGCCGCTGTATTTAAAATAGAAAAGGGGCAGAAGGTTCAGCGCGATCAGCCCGGCCAGCACGCCCTTTCGGTGAAGCTGCGGCTTATTCATCAGCAGAGCGCCCGCGTAATCCAGCGCCATCACATAGATCAGCAGCAGCAGCCAGACCGGATTACCCCAGCCGTAAAACAAAAGAGAAGCGGCGAACAGAAAGGGCCGCTTCGCCTGTTCCGGCAGCACCCGGTGCAAAAGCAGCACCAGCGGCATGAACAAAAGCAGAAAGGTAAAAGAACAGAATACCATGTTATTCTCCGGCCAGGAAGCTCTGGGTTTCCTTCGCGCTGTCTTCGCTGATGATCAGGGCCGCGGTCAGGTCTTTTCGTGAGACGGCAGATTTTTCCAGCATGGCATAGATGTCCGGCGCGTAAGTGCGGGTCTCGGTCTGGCGGCGTTCCCGGTAGCGGCTCAGCGCCTCAAGCACCCGATTCACCGCCTCGCTGTCCTTCGCGCGGACCAGAATGATTTCCCGGGCGATCAGGCCGATATCGTTTTCCCCCGTCCGGTAGACGAACTCCGTATAATCCTCCGGGGCGACGCCCACGATGTCGTAGAGCTCCTCCCCGTCATAGGCCGTCAGACTGTCAAGGTCAGAAAAAACCTTCTTTGCCGCGTCGTTCAGCGGAAGGGTCTCTTTGGGCTGGGCCTTGTTCCCGCTTTGGGTCACGATCAGCACGGCGGTCACCGCCAGGGCGGCCACGAACACCACGGCCAGCAAAATCCTTTTATTCTTGATACTCATGGTACTTACATTCCTCCGGTTCATACTTTATCTGACCGGCCGGCCGTCCCTGAGGGGGCCGGGCCCCGGCCGCCGCTCCGGGCCGGGTCCTTTCCGCGGCCGGAGACAGACATGGATCACGCACAGTAAAAGAAACAAAAGCAGCGGCAGCATGGAGACAAGCCGAAACGCCCCGCCCAGCAGGCCGTCCCTGAGGGTGAAACCCAATACGGCCAGCAGAGCGGCCGGCAGGATCATCCATGCGCAGGCACGCCTGCCGCAGCGGGCGGAAAGGGCCCACAGGGAAAGCAGGGCCCGAAGAGCCATGTACCCGGCCATGGGGAAGCTGTTCAGGTCCCACATGTAGGTGCGGAGAAACTCGCCCCAGGTGAGCCTGCCGTCCCGGACCAGATGAGCCACCATGCGCACCTCGCCGGAAAGGTCGCTCCACCGAACGCCGATTTCATACAGGGAAAGCAGGAGCATGATCAGCGAAGTCCACCTTAGCGCCCGGACAAGGCGCGGACGTGGTTTCCCCCATCGCTCCTTCCTGCCGCTGTTCATTCGGGCGTCCAAAGGCCCTGCTCATACTGCTGCTGGGCAAAGTCCAGCAGCTCGTCGATCCAGATGGGAATGCCCTTGTTGTTGACGTGGTATTCCCGGTCGGTGGACCATTCGTCCGGCAGATAGCCTTCTTCGTCCTTGAGGCCGGCGGCGATCTCAATGTAGGTGAAATCCACCGTTTCGCTCAGTTTTTTGAGGGCCTCGTTGTACTCGTCCCACATGGTACGGAAGTCCTTGCGCTTGCAGAAGTTCCGCGTCACCGGGGTCAGGGACTGGAAGTAGATTTCCGTGTCCGGGGAGTATTTGTGAATCAGCTCCACCGTGCGGGTGACGTACTCCATCCCCTTGTCGATCTTTTCGCCGATATAGTCGTTGATGCCCAGCAGGATAAAGACCCGTTTGGGCTTCATGGCCCCCATGATGTTGCACAGGGACATCTCCCGGCCGTTGTAGGTCAGGTTGGCGGATTTCTGGGACACGTAATTCTTGCTGGCCATAAAGAGCATGTAGCTCTGCTTGACCAGGAATTTCGCGTTGGAAAGAAGGCCGGGCTCCTCCTCCTTGCGCTGGTCCTTGACGTAGGTCCGGACGCGCTCGGTCACGGAGTCGCCCACAAAGGCGGAATCCGTAAAGAAGGACATCAGCATTTCCCTGGACAGCCGTTCCTTTGGCGGGGCCTCCTGGGCTTCTTCCTGCTGGACCGTCTCTTCGGGGACGGGAACCGAAAAGAAGAACTCGTCTTCCTCCTCTTCCGCCAGGCAGCAGGGGCAGAGCAAAGCCAGCACAGCCAGGAGCAGGGTCAGGCGTTTGAGCATGTTGTTTCCTCCGGACAATGGAATAGGTGCGCCGCCGTGCTTCCGGGTTTCTTGACCTGCCGGCCGGCTGTTGCTATTATATCCAAATTCAGGCGGATGCGCAATCTTTTTATGTCACGGCGCAGACTGTTTACAGGAGGATCTCATAGACAGGCTGGGCCTGAACGTCCTGAAGCTCGGCGATCTCGGAAAGGACTTCTTCGCTGCGGGCGGCCATGGCGGTTTCCGCGCTGACGTGGGCGCCTTCGCGGATCGGGGCGATTTTGAGCACCAGCCTTCCGTTCAGGCGGCTGCTGATTTCCGACAGGCCCACTTCCCAGACGTCGCCGTTGCAGAAGTTGTCGCTGATCATCCTATCATTGAAGAACAGCATGCCGATATCGCCCCGGTAGAAGATGCGGAGCCTGACGTCCTTAAGGCCAGCTAAAGCGTCCTTTGGAAGGCGCAGCCGCCAGCGGCAGGGAGCGGCGGGCTCCACATGGACGCTGACGGTCTTTTCCTCCGTCTGTACGCGGTAGCGGCCCCAGGGGCCCGGGCCATCCAGGCGCTGAGCCTGCCCCATGAGCCTTTCTTCCGGGAAGCAGGAAAGGATGTTCTCAGCGTTCACCGTTTCGAGACGCAGGGACCCATTTTCATCCTCCAGCAGGGCGGCGTCGGTCATCACCAGGCTGCCGTCCCGGAGCAGGTAGAGCCGGTCGGCCTCCTCACGGCTGAGGACCAGCACGTCCACTTTTGCGCCGCCCTTTTCCACCGTGAAAAAGGTCTTTCCGCCGGACAAACGCGCCCCCTCCTCAAAGCGGAAGGAGCCGTCCATGCCCTCCGGGATCATGAACATATAAGTCACCCGGCCGTGGATCACCGTCCGCAGCACCGGCTGGGCATTGGCTGTCTGAAGCAAAATCCCGTCCAGGTCCATATGGAAAGGCAGAACGGCGTTTTCATCCGGGGCGATGCTGATGGAGAACCGGTACTCCTCCCCCGCCGTCCGGATCAGGATCTGCTCGTCCTTTTTTTCCGTCATCGTCCGGTGGTCCTGGAAATTGTTGATGAACAGGAAGCCGCTTTCCCCGTCCGTCCGCACCGCAAAGCGCAGGGTGTTAAGGTCCTCCGGGGCGATTCGGGAAGCCCCCTCCGGCAGGACGGTTTCCATGGGCGCGAGCCGGTCTCCAAAAAAGCGGGTAAAGTAATGGAGGGTTTTGAGCCGCCTATAGCTTTCCCTCACCTGGCCGAACTCCCCCAGGGCCGCCTGATAATCATAGCTGATCTTGGACACCTGGGACTCGTTCAGATACGTCCCGTTCCTGCCGATGGGGTTGGTGCCGCCGTGGAACATGTAATACCCAAGGAAGTTGCACCCAGAGCCCAGCTTGACGTTGGCCAGGGCGTCCACGCTCTTGTAGGGATAAATAAAGCGGTAGTAATAGCAGCACATCATGCCGCCGCCCATTTCGCAGCAGGCGTAGGGCCTCGTCTCCGGGTCGTAGGCCGGGGCAAAATCATCTGCCCAGTCCGCCCCGCGGTGATGGTAATCCTCGTAGACGTATTCCTCGGTCGCCGGATGTTCGCCCCGGTGGGAATAAAAGATCCAGGGCCGGTAGGCGTAGCCGCCCCACAGGGGCAGGACCTTGTCGGAATAGGCCGCTCCGCCCCAGGCCGTGCCGGTAAAAAACGCCGGAGTCAGCCCGCAGGAAAGGGCGATGTCCCGAAGCGCCAGGATGTAAGTCTCCCCCTCGTCGCCCCGGTTCACCCACTCGTCAGAGATTCCCGTCGTCATTTCCCACATGGCGGAGGAGTGCATGTACTCGTTGTCCAGCTGCACGCCGATGACCGGGCCTCCGTCCTGATAGAACAGGCCCTTTACCTGTTCCCCGATCCGGGCGTACAGGCGGCGGACATAGCGCAGAAAGCCGGGATCCGTGGTGCGTACTTCAAAGGGTTTGCCGTACAGCCAGTCCGGCAGGCCGCCGTTCCGGGCCTCCCCATGGGCGAAGGGGCCCACCCGAAGGATCACGTACAGGCCGTGTTTGGCGCATAGGGACACAAAGCGGCGCAGGTCCCGCCGGCCGGAAAAATCAAACTGGCCCTCTTTTTCCTCCACATGGTTCCAGAAGATGTAGGTGGAGACCACGTTCACCCCGCCCATCCTCATCTTGATCAGCTCGTCTTCCCAGCGGCCGGGCTCCATGCGGCTGTAATGGAACTCCCCGGAAACGGGGAAAAATGGCCGCCCGTTCTTTTCCAGATAATAGCTGTTGACGCTCAGACGGTTCCCGGCGGGATCGCCGGCCGCAAAATCTTCGCCCAGCGGGGTGACCGGCAGGGGCCGGTACGCTGTAAGATCGATGATTTTCATAACTGTCTCCTTCATGGTTTCTGGTTGTCTGTCTTTATTTTCTCCACCCTATCGCCGGGCTTCTGAAGCCGTCGATCCCCTTGCAGATCAGGCAGTTGCTCAGCTGGATGACCTCCTCCACGGGGATCTTTTTGCCGTCCGCCACCCACTGCTTATAAAGCTCCACCAAAGTGAACTGGACATAGACGATCAGCATATGCCGCTGCCACTCCGGGATGTTGTTGTACCAGGCGCTCTTTTCCCAGGTCGCCTCGTTGACCCGTCCGATCATCCGGTTCCGGATCGAGGTATAGCCGGAAGCGCAGGTGATCTTTTCGTAGACTTCCCCCTTTTCCACCGAATAGCGGAAAAAGCTCTCGTTGACCTTGTCCAGCTCCTCCGGCAGATGGTAGTGGGAGATCCGCTCGATGTATTCAGAGGAAATCTCCATCTGCAGCTCCAGCAGCAGGTCGTCCATGGCAGGATAATAGCGGTAGAAGGTCTTTTTGTTGATTTTCGCCCGTTCGCACAGCTCCTTCACCGTCATTTCATGATAATCCATCTCGCAGATCATCTGTTCAAAGGCGGTGCGGATGGCTTCGATGGTTTTCTGCACCCGCAGGTCCTCAGTACCCGTCAGCTTCATGCCGTCCTCCAAACTTTACGCAACGCTTTTTCAAAATCAGTGGCATAAGGGGCCGGATCTTCAAAAGCGGCCATTGTTTCCTTTTTCATCTTCCATTATAATCCAATTGCAAGAATGAAGCAACCGGAGGAGGAAAACACCATGGCCAACCTGATCCTGTACTATTCCCGCAAGGGGGAAAACTATGTAAACGGCAGCCTGCAGCAGCTTGCCAAGGGCAATACCGAGCGCGTGGCGGAATTCATTCAGAAAGCCGTCGGCGGCGATCTGTTCGAGGTGGAGCCCGTGCGAGCGTATTCCGCCTCCTATATGACCTGCATCAAGGAGGCCCAGGCCGAGCAGAAGGCTGGCGATCTTCCCGCCGTCAAAAAGCTGCCCGAAAGCCTGGACGGCTACGACACGATCTTCCTCGGCTATCCCAACTGGTGGGGCACGATGCCGATGTTCATGTTCACGGTGCTCCACGCTTTCGACTGGACGGGCAAAAAGATCGTGCCCTTCTGCACCAACGAGGGCAGCGGCCTGGGCTCCAGCGAGCGGGACATTCAAGCTGCCTGCCCGACGGCGAATGTGAAGCCCGGCCTGTCCATCCACGGCGGCAGCGCGGCGTCCTCCGAAAAGCAGGTTGCCGCCTGGGCAAAAAAGAACGTCTAAAAAAGCGGCACACGGACCACCCATATAAAGGAGGATAAATATGGAAACGATTCAGCTGAACAACGGCCTGACCTGCCCGGTGATCGGCATCGGCACCTTTATGCTTTCCCCCGCGGACGCGCAGAACAGCGTGCGGGAAGCCCTCAAAATGGGCTATCGCCTGATCGATACCGCCAACGCCTATGTCAACGAGCGCGCCGTCGGCCGCGGCATCAAAGAAAGCCAGGTCCGGCGGGAAGATATCTTCCTGTCCACCAAGCTCTTGCCCTCCGAATACGAAAACCAAAGCGCGGTCGACGAAACCCTGGCCCGGCTGGGCGTCAATTATGTAGACCTTCTCTACATCCACCAGCCCGCCGGCAACTGGCTTGCCGGCTACCGCCAGCTGGAAAAGGCGTACCGGGAGCGCAAGGCCAAAGCCATCGGCATTTCCAACTTTGAAGGCAAATATCTGGACGAGCTCAAAGGTCAGTGGGACATCGTCCCGCAGTTCATCCAGGTGGAAGCCCACCCCTATTTTCCGCAGGAGGAGCTCCGCGCCATTTTAGATCCTTACGGGATCCGGCTGATGAGCTGGTATCCCCTGGGCCACGGCGACCGCAGCCTGATTGAGGAGCCGGTGTTCAAATCCCTGGGCGAAAAGTACGGAAAAACCCCGGCCCAGGTCATCCTGCGCTGGCACACCCAGATGGGCTTTGCGGTGATCCCCGGCAGCAGAAACGTGGCGCATATCCGCGACAACCTGAACATTCTGGACTTCACCCTGACCGAAGCTGAAATGGCCGACATCGCCAAGCTCAACAAAAACAAGCGCTATTACACCCGCACCGACGAAGCGCTGGCCGGGTTTGCCCACTGGCAGCCGGCCTATGAGGCGGAATAAGTTTATCAGCGATAGAAACGGGCTGCCGCAGATTTCCGCGGCAGCCGCTTTTCATGGGATCGATCCTCTTAAAAAGAGGGTCTTTTTTATCTGTTTTTGTCTTTTTGAGCGGATGTTCAGTCCTGCTTGACCCAGCTGATCGCCCCATCGTCGGCGGTCAGGGTCAGCACCGTCTGGCCGTTTTCCGCGGCGGTAAAGGCGTATGGGGCGGACTCCACTTCCTGCTCCAGGTTGCTCCAGGCCACATAAAGGCCCAGGCCGTCGCCCTTTTCGCCGGTATCGGCGGCGAAGGCTTCAAAGTCGGCGGTCTGCACGCCGTTCATCGTCGTCACGCCGTGGCCGTTTTCATCGATGGCCATGGACAGGTCCACGGAGGCGTACTCCTCGCCGTAAGCGCTCAGATCGGCCTGCCAGGAGCCCACGAAGCCGAGGTCCTTCAGCTGGGCGACCGCTTCCGGCGCATGGGCGGAATATTCCATGTTTTCCAGGCAGAACAGCTCGATCACGTTCTGAATCATCTGCTCATCCGCGTTCACGGGGAAGCCGGCGGCCAGCCAGTAGGCATAGGGGCCTTCGTTGTATTTGGCCAGGTCCTCCGTATTGCTGCCATAGCGGAATTCCAGGTGATAGGTAGTTTCGGGCGTATCGGGCATCAGGTAAAAGTATTTGAACTCGCCCGCATCCGCGTCGGCGGTTTCATAGAGGAGGCCCTCCATCATCCCGCCCAGGGACAGCTTTCCGGCATAGGCGTATTCATGGCTGAACACGGTGCTGCCCTGTTCGTCCGCGCCGCTGATCAGGTTCCCGTCAAAGGTGATCGTCGCAGGGCCGCCGATAAACAAGCAGTCGAACTGTGCGCCGTTGGAGCCGTCGCCGAAGGCGTCGATGGCTTCCTGGCCGTAGATGGTCCCGTTGCAGGCGGCCTGGAGCATGGCGGCCGCCGCCGGAGCGGCTTCTTCGCCCAGCACGGCCGCGCAGGGGTCGAGCCAGAGCTGGTTGTATTTTTCGCTCACGATCACCGGGAACAGGGGCTCGTAGGTGCCCTTGACCGCCTCGAGCAGGGCCGCGGCTTCGGCGGCCTCGTCCTTCTTTTCATAGGCGAAGGTCAGCTCCGGGTAACCGAAGGCAGCGACGGTGACGGTGTATTTCTTTCCGGCCTCAAACAGCGGGCTCTCGCTGCCGTTGCGGGCTTTGACCACGCCGTCCGCGTTGAGCTTTCCGGTTTCGTCCAGGGCGATGAAGCTGCCGATCGTGCCGTGATGGCCGACGATTTCCTGCTCCACGGGCTTTTCCGCGCCTTCGGCCAGAATCTGTACATGCTGAAGATTTGCCAGATAATCCGCCATCTGGACGCCGCTTACGACGACGGACTGGCCGTCGAAGGAAAGGGCGTCGGCGCTCAGCCCGCTGTCGATCACGAACCAGGGGGCCTGCGCGGCGGCCGGGCCGCCCTCAAAGGCGGGAGAACGGTATTTGCCGCTGGCGTCCACCACGTTCACATAGTAGTAGCCGGGCCTGAGGACATATTCGTCCCGGAAGGTGATGACCACCTGGCCATCGGCGATTTCCGCGGTATAGCTGTCCTCGGGCACGATCTCTTCATTGCGGACGCCCCAGCGGATGTCCAGCACCCGGAGGTCAAAATCCTCTGGCAGGGCATTTTTCAGGGTGATGACGTTGCCTTTTACAGATTCCACCGGCAGGGCGGAGCCTTCCACGGGTAGGAAGGTCTTTCCGGCCTTTCCCTCCAGGGCGTTGAGCACGGCCTCCTGGGCCGCCGCGCTTACCATGGTCGCGCCGGAAATGGCATCCGCGCCGGCGGTCATGTCCATGGTCTGCACTTCTTCCTTGGTTTTGCCGACGAATTTGTCCAGCAGGCCTCCGTTCACCGCGGCGTCGAAATAGGGCTTGTTCTTATTGGCCCAGAATTCTTCGTTGCCCTCCTGCACGGAGCCGGCGGCGCCGGTGCCGTTGTCGCGGACCGCGGTAATCTTGCCGTTTTCGTCCACTTCAACGGTCAGCTTCACATTATAAAACGGGGGATGAATGAAGGGAGCGGTGGAAGGATAATTGCGCTGGTCCACGTTCGCGTCGCCCTCCAATACCTGGTCCGCCAGCGCGCAGCAGGCGCAAAGGGCCAGGCAGAGCGCCATCATGAGGCTTAACCCTAAACGAAACTTTTTCATCTTCGTCCTCCTTCATTACGCCAGCGCCGCGCCCAGGGCCCGGCAGGCGGAAAGCCCCTCGTCGTCCGGGGTGTTGTTGCACTTCACGCTGGAAGCGGCCAGTGAGATGCCCTTTTCCGCGCAGCGGGCTTCCCAGTTTTCCAGCCATTCGCCCACGCCCCAGTCGTAGCTGCCGAACAGCGCCACCTTTTTCCCGGCCAGGGCCGGTTCGATGCTTTCCAACATGGGCAGGAATTCGCCGTCCTCCAGCTCCTCAGACCCCATGGCCGGGCAGCCCAGCGCCACCGCGTCATAGCCGTCCACTCCGCTTACGTCCGCGCAGGCCAACAGGTCCGTCTCAGCCCCGGCCGCCTTCGCGCCCTCGGCCACCGCCTGGGCCATGGCTTCCGTATTTCCCGTTCCGCTCCAGTAGATCACCGCAACCTTGCTCATGGTACAAAACCTTCCTTTCGTCTGTTCCGATTCATCCGAATCGTGTGTCTTTATCTCGCGACCGCCAGCCTCTCCAGGGAAAAGCCGCGTGACAAGCAATTCAGGTACACCTCCGTGCAGCGCCTGCACCGGGCAAACTGCCGGACGGCCCCTTCCACGTCGTCGTACACCTTCCAAAGCCCGGAGAGCTTATAGCTCTCCTTTCGGTGCATGAAGCCGTCCACGTCCGCCGGCGGATAGCCCAGGAACAGCCCCACCTCGTGGGGGAATTCCTTTTCCGTCCGCAGCCGGGAAATCAGCCGGGCCAGGCAGGCGCCGGCGCTCCGGCCGGTATATCCGCATTCCGCCAGCAGCTTTCTGGACAGCGGATCGCACAGATCCTTTTCCAGCAGCTTCGGGCGGTAGAGATACAGCAGGGCTTTCCCGTCCCGCCATCTCATGGGCAGGATCCGAAGGCCCTTTTTCCTCAGCCGCTGGTTCAGGCGGCGCAGCTCTGCTGTCATCTGATCCCGGCTGTCAAAGGCGCAGCTGAACATGTTCCCCGTTTTCAGGCAGGCCATGGTGGGCGCACAGCAGCGGACGAGCGTTTCGTTGGACATGGCAGCCTCCCTCAAATCTAAAAGTTAGTTTATACTAACCGTTACCCTCAAAAAAAGCCGCATGGGCACTCAAAGGAGGTGAATATGCCCAGCGGCAAGCGTTAGCTTTGTCTAACAATGACATCATAACAGACATTCTCTAAATTGTCAACTATTCAGGATTGTCTGTTATTGACATCCTGATGATCGGCTAGGCCTTCCACGCATTTTTCAGTTATTCATTTTGTTTGTCCGCTTTTTCGTACAGTCTGTCTTCGTACTCAAAGCCCCAGTTCATGATGGCATAGAACACGGGCAGAAGGCCCCGGCCCATCTCGGTCAGAGAGTATTCCACGTGGGGCGGAATCTCGTTGAACTGCTCCCGGCTGATCAGCCCGTCCTCCTCCAGCTCACGAAGGGCCTTGGTCAGCATGGTGTTGGTGATGCCGGGCAGGTCCTTTTTGAGCTGGCCGAAGCGGACGGTGTCGTAGATGCACATTTCATACATGAGCTGGGACTTCCACCGGCCCTGCAGCATCAGCAGCAGCGGGGTCACCGGACAGCGGCCGTCCTTTGTGACGATGCCCTGCCGGATGTTTTGAAGGTATTCCTCATAGGTCATATAGCGCTTCGGCTCATTCGTCATTCCGTTCGCCTCCGTCCTCTTCCCAGGAAAGCACCCGCCGCTTCATGCCGGACACATCCAGCACGCCCCAGGCAAAGCCCTTGCGCACCAGCTCGGGCGGGACATACTCGTCGTACTTTTCAAAAACCGAGTTTTCCTTCGGATATACCAGCTCCAAAGGATCAAATTCCTTTTGTGCCTCCTCCCGGACCGCCGCATAGAATTCGCTTGCGCCTGCCTCCATGGTGAACTGAAGATAATAGGGCCGCCGGGCGCTCACGCCCCTGAGCCCCAGGCGCTTTCCGCACCGGAGCTTTAAAAAGCGTTCCAGCGCCAGAAAGGCGTAGCTGCCCAGCCATGGAAACAGGGCCCACATCTTGCCGCCCAGGTGGATCAGGGGCTTTTGTATAAGCCCAGCGGTCTTCGCCGTCTCCCGGGCCTCCGTAAGGCGGCAGACGGCATGGGGCATCAGGTAGGGGTACTGGCGGTCTTCCGCCAGCACGGACCGCATTTTTTCAAGGATCCGGGTGTGAATATCCCCGGCCACCAGGCCAAAGAAGGCCGGGATGTTCCCCTTGACCAGGGTGCAGTACACCTCCCGCCGCTTGTGGTCCACCTCGTCCACCGCCCAGACCCGGCCGGCGATGGCGATCTTGTCCCCCACGGGCGGGGGCTTGACGATGGTGCCCAGCTGCTCGGACCCGGCCCGGACGGTGTACTCGATATTCTCCTGAAACACCGCGTAAAACTTGTAGCTGCTGATGACCCGCTCCCCGGCAAGGCCTAGGATCAGCCCGCCGTTTTCCGTCCGGCTGATGTGGCCGGTTTCCAGCAGATGGCGCAGAAGGAGGCGGTAATCGTCCTGGGTGATCCGCTGAAAGCAGCTCAGCGTCAGCACCCGGGAGGCCAGCTCCGCCGGGCTCATCTCCCCCAGGGAGGCCAGGGTGCTCATGGTCTGGTGATACAGCAGGCTGTAGGGCAGGCGGTCCATGCGGGGCGGCTCCACAAAGCGCTCTTCCGCGTACAATTGGACCAGCGCGATGCCCTGGATCAGATACCAGGGGATGCTCTCGGGCAGCATGGCCCGCGCCTCCTGGTGGTCCTCCCGCATGACGAACCACATTTCCGGTGGGTCTCCCCTTCTGCCGGTGCGGCCCATGCGCTGCAGGAAGCCCGAGACGGTGAAGGGCGCGTCAATCTGAAAGGCCCGCTCCAGCCGGCCGATGTCGATGCCCAGCTCCAGCGTGGCCGTGGCGCAGACGGACATCAGGCTCTCGTCGTCCTTCATCTCCTCCTCGGCGCTCTCCCGGTAGGAGGCGGAGAGGTTGCCGTGGTGGATCAGGAAGCGGTCCGGCTCCCGGTTCACCTCGCAGTACTGGCGCAGCGTCTGGCAGACGGCCTCACATTCCTCCCGGGAGTTGGTGAAGACCAGGCACTTTTTCCCCTTCGTGTGCTCAAAGATGTAGCCAATGCCCGGGTCTGCGTTTGCCGGGGCGCGGTCGGTTGGCGCTTCCGCCACGGGCGTATGGGCCGGGGCGGGCTTTCCTTCGTCCGCCTGCGGGGCGGTGTTGTAAAAGTGCTCCATGCTCAGCCGCCAGACCTCCCGGCCGCCGTCGAACCTGGGGATGATCGTCCCTCGGCCGCTGCCGGCCGCCAGGAACCTGCCCGCGTCCTCCGGGTGGCCGATGGTGGCAGAAAGGCCGACGCGGCGGGGAGAACAGCCCGCCAGGCGGCACAGCCGCTCGATCAGGCAGAAGGTCTGCAGGCCCCGGTCCGCCCGAAGGAGGGAATGGATCTCGTCGATCACAATGAAGCGCAGGTCACCAAACAGGGAGGGGATTTCCATGTGCCTGTTGATCAGCAGGGCCTCCAGGGATTCCGGAGTAATCTGCAAAATGCCGGAAGGATGGCAGAGCAGCTTTTGTTTCCGCGAAGCTGCCGCGTCCCCGTGCCAGCGGGTAACAGGGATCCCCGCCTCCTCGCACAGCTCGTTCAGCCGCCCGAACTGGTCGTTGATCAGGGCCTTGAGGGGGGCGATGTACAAAACCCCCACCGAAGCGGACGGGTTTTCCTCCAGCAGCGTCAGGATGGGAAAGAAGGCGGCCTCCGTTTTGCCCGAGGCGGTAGAGGCCGTCAGCAGCACGTTGTCCTCCGTGCCGAAGATGGCTTCCCCCGCCGCGTTCTGCACGGCCCGAAGGCTCCGCCAGCCGGAGCGGTAAATATAATCCTGAATAAACGGCGCGTAGCGCTCAAACACGTTCATAAGGTAAACTCCGCAAAGCCCGCTTCTGTCTGATCAGAAACAGCCTCTGATTTGGCAAAAGAAAATTCATCCGATTGAAGCAGGCCGGCGATGGTCTGATCAGGGTGCTGGTAGAGCAGGTCCATGAGCTCAATAAAGTCCCTGATGACCTCGCGGGGAGTGATGTGTTCCTCCGCCCCGATCCTTCCGTATTCGGTCTCAATGAACACGGCCAGGTCGTCGGTGCCGATGGTCCGCTCATAGCCGTAGAGCCCGGCGTGCATGTCCGAAAGCTTCTCGCAAAGCACGAGCATTTCCTCCGCCGTCAGCGGGTCCAGGCGGATGACCGGGGCCAGCAGGTCCCGCGCGCCGGGCCTGGAAAAGCGTCCCTCCACCAGGCGGGAGCGCAGAGCCTCATAGCTGTACACACCCCGGCGCTTGTCCTCCAGGGCCTGCGGCGTCGCCCCCATCAGGATGCCCAGGTATTTGGCCTTGCCCTGGAGGGTGTCGTTGTACATGGTCAGCAGCTTTTCATAGTTGTACTGCCGGGTGACGCTGTTCGGAATCTTGAAGAGGTTCACCAGCTCGTCCACCATGATCATCATCCCCTGATAACCCGCCAGACGGAAGAAAACAGCGAAGAGCTTGAGGTAATCGTACCAGTCGTCGTCGGTGATGATCATCTGCACACCCAGGGCCTCCCGGGCTTCACTTTTTAAGGTATACTCCCCCCTAAACCAGCGGAGCACCTTCCCCTTCATGTCGTCGTCCCCGCTTACGTAGGCGCGGTAATAGGCGGAAAGCAGCCGGCCGAACTCAAAGCCGTGCACCAGCTCGCTGACGGAGGAGGTGAACGAAAAGATCTTCCGGTCGGTGGCGGCCGCTAGGGCCGGGTCGTCCGCGGACAGGCCCGTCTCCCGCATGGCCTCGTTTTGGACCGCGCTGATCCAGCGGTCCAGCACCAGCGTCAGCGCCCCGCCCTCGGGCTTGGTCTTGGTGGACAGGTTGCCGATCAGCTCCCGGTAGGTGGCCAGGCCCTGGCTGCGGGTGCCCTGGAGGCGGCGCTCGGGAGAAAGGTCGGCGTCCGCTACGATGAAGCCCCGCTCCATTACGTAGTTGCGGATGGTCTGGAGCAGAAAGCTCTTGCCGCTGCCGTAGCGCCCCACGATAAAACGGAAGGAAGCCCCGCCCTCGGCGATGATGTTCACGTCCCGGAGCAGGGCCTCGATTTCGTTTTTCCGGCCCACGGTGATGTAGGGCAGGCCGATGCGCGGCACCACGCCGCCTTTCAGGGAATTGAGCACGGTCTGCGCGATGCGTTTGGGTACTTTTTGCTGTGTCGTCATGAATGGTTTCCTCCAAGCAGCCGGATCAGATCCTCCCGGTAGTCCTCCACCAGGGAAAGAATGTCGTTTTCACAGTCGATCACGCTGTCGCCAAACTCGTCAAACAGCGCTTCGTTGATCATGTCCGCGGTCATGGCGGGCATCAGCCGGTGCGCCCGGAGGAGGTTCTCCGCCGGACTTCCATCAAGCAGGGCCCGCAGGATTTCAAGCTGAATACCGTCCAACGGCAGGCCGGAAGGCGCTTCCGGCGCAGGGGCTTGGGCCGCGGCGGGCGATTGGCCCGCAGTGGGGGCCTCTGCCAACTCCGCTTCCTCCCGCTCCTCCTCGGTCAGCAGGCTGTCCCGGGTGATCAGGGCGTCCCGGCGGATCTGTTCCAGTCCGCCCAGGTTCAGGACCAGCTTCGGCCTGGCCGCTTCCGCCGCCGCCTTTTCCTCCGCGGCGATTACCGCGCGGACGATCGGGGCGGCCCAGACATCCTCCGGGTGTTCCTTTAAATAGCCGCCGGTTTTGAGATACCTTCGCAGCATCAGGTCCGCCTGACGGAGGAGGCCGTGGAAAAGCCGCTGGTCCATGGACAGCTTCTCATAAGCCCGCGTCCGCCACACGCCGCTTTGACAGTGAAAGCTCCGGCACGGGCCCAGTTGGTACACTCCATCCTCAGGCTTTTTCTCCCAGCAGTAAACGGCGTTGGCGAAGGGGTGCCAGGGGCTTTCCGACGCTTCCCCGAAGCACCGGGTGAAGAGGCCCTTTTCCCCGCTCTGGCGCAGGGCCTGACGCCACACCTGGCTGAACAGGCGTTCACCCTGTTCCTTGCCTTGTCTCAGCACCGGGGACTGGGCAAGCCGCTTTCCGTCAAAAAAGCAGAGCGCGGAAAAGACCTCCCCGTCCGCGCGTTCGTCCGGGTTCTGCAGGGCCGCCAGCGCCTCGTCCCGCTGTAGCAGGGCCGGATCGGCAAATTGCCGGGCGGCCTCCTCCGGCAGACCGTGAACCACCGCCAGCTCCGTGCTCCACCGCCTTAAGTTTTCCCGCATCTGAGCCCCGCCAAAGCCGGCGTCCAGATAACCGATTTCAAACTCCTTCAGCTTTTCGAGCGCGTCCTCCGGCGAATCCGCTCCGATGAGGTTCAAGAGCTCGTAGAGATAGATGTAGGCGGCCGAGGCGGCGACGGGCTGAAAATCCCCCTTCCGCACATGCGTTCGCCAGGCAAAGTAGCCGCGCAGCTGGCGGGTCGTCAAATCGTGATAGGTGGGAAAGTAGCAGGGGATCCCGATCCCCTCCCACGGGGCCTCGTCCTCAAAATCCGCCATGAACCGGCCCTGCCGGAGGAAATTGGCCGCCCTCATCTCCGGCGAATTGCTGCCGTACTCATACAGGCGCTTCATCTCCCGGAGGCGCTCCGGCAGCGCTTCCACAGGAAGGCCCGGCGGCAGGGGCAGCGACGTATCCCGGTACAGCCTGATTTCCGGCTGCGCCGGCCGGTCCAGCACCATGGTAAAGCCCCGCTGGTCCCCGGAAGTCACCGCCCGGTCAAACAGGCGGAAAATTACCTCCGGGTCGGTCCCGTCCCGGAAGGCCACGCTGATCCACATCGGTCCCTTCATGCGGATCGGCGGGGCCAGGTAGGGCAGGCTGTACTCCGCCAGCGTCTGCACCCCGCATTTGAGGTCGCAGAACTCCAGCTCCTCGCCGGATTCGGAATCCCACTGGCGCATCAGCAGGGCCACCCATTTCCCGTTCTGGGGATGGGAAAGGACGGAAAAGCCGGGAAAGCCGTTCCACTTGCGCTGCTCCTCGATCTGATACTTTTCCCTGGCATAGTCAGTCAGCTCCGACAGCTCCATCCTCTCACCTCCCCCCGCCGGGTTTTCTGAAAGCATGTCCAAAGCTTCAGTAGTTTTATTGTACCATGTTTCCATGGAATATCAAGTACGCATATTTTCGGTACATAGTACGACGGACGATACCGGCTTTCCTTTATCGAATAGCAAATCACGTTCGCCCGCAAAACGGCATGATAAAGGACCGCGCTCATCCGCGCGGCCCTTTTCATCTTCAAAAACTTATTTCAGCTTCCCGTATTGTTCATCGTCCACGGGCTCCAGCCATTCGGCCTTCCCGTCCTGACCGGGCACTTCGATCGCCAGGTGCTGGAACCAGCTGTCGCAGGCGGCGCCGTGCCAGTGCTTGACGCCCTCGGGGATGTTGACCACGTCGCCGGGGTGAAGCTCGCGGGCTTCCTTCCCCCATTCCTGATACCAGCCGCGCCCGCTGACACAGATGAGCATCTGTCCGCCGCCTTGGCTTGCGTGGTGGATGTGCCAGTTGTTCCGGCAGCCGGGCTCAAAGGTGACGTTGTAAACCGGCACCTGCTCCGTGGAGAGCGGGGCCAGATAGCTCTGGCCGATAAAAAACTGTGCAAAGGCGTCGTTCTTCTGCCCCACCGGAAAGACGGACAGGTTGGAGGGCACGCCGTCCAGCTCGTTTTCCTCCTCTCCGTACACTTCCTGAATCAGCGGGAAGGTGCTCCAGGCCTTGGGCCAGCCGCAGTAGAAGGCCAGCTGGGTGACCAGCTCCACCGCCTCCTGCTTCGTGACGCCGTGCTCCCTGCCAATGGACAGATGGGCTTTGAGCTGGGGGTACAGGCCCGCTGAAAACAGGGCGGCGATGGTGATCATGCTGCGGTCGCGGGGAGAGAGCTCTTTTTCCCTAGACCAGACTTCCCCGAAGAGAACGTCGTCATTCAATTCCGCGAATTTGGGGGCCAGCTTGCCGAGATTGTCTCTGCCGGCGGTCTGTTTTTTTGCCATAGCGAAAACACCTCTTTTTTGTTTACTGAATGATCGGAATACCTTGGGATTCCAGCCAGCTACTCACATCACTCGGCAGGCCGGAGCCGCCGGAATAGTGAACGGAGAGGCCGGGAGCAATGACGGCCTTGGGGGCCAGCTTGGCGATGGCCGTCAGGCTCTGGCCGAAGCGCCCGCCGCCGTGGGAGCAGAAAGGCAGGATCGTCTTCCCGCTGAAATCATAGCTTTCCAGGAAGGTGGCAATGGGCATCGGGATGGACGCCCACCAGTTGGGATAGCCCAGCAGGATCACATCGTATTCGTCGATGCTCTGGGGCGGATTTGTGATCGCCGGGCGCGCCTGCTCGTGCTGATCCCGCTGCGCCTCCATCAGGACGGTGTTGTAGTCGTCCGAATAGGCAGGAATCGGTTGGATTTCAAAGAGGTCCGCGCCGGTCTGACGCAGAATCTCCTCCGCGACGCCCTGCGTGTTGCCGCTCCAGGAGAAGTAGGCGATCAGCATTTTGCCGGAGGGTTGCGTCCTCTCCACCTCGCTGCTGGTGGAGACGGTGCCGGAAAGGGTCTTTCCGGCGCTGCGCACCAGCCGAAGCCCTAAGTTGTAGCTCGCCATGTTCAGCTCGCCCGCCGCGCGGTAGGCGCTGCGCAGATTCTTGCCAAAGTCGTTCCATCCGCCGCCGCGATAGACCCGGCGGGTGCCGGTGGCCGTGCCTGTGGGGTCCACCGTATTGGTCAGATCGTACGCGCCGTAGAGATCCCAGCACCATTCGTTCACATTGCCGTGCATGTTGTACAGGCCCCAGGGGTTCGGCGCAAAGCTGCTTACTTCCACCGTGGTCTGCCGGTAGCGGCCGGGTCTCGTTTCCAGGACGGAATCGTCGAAGTAATTCTCCTCGATCTCATAGGGGTAATGGCCGTAGTAGTTGGCCTCCTCCGGGCCGGTCGCGTGGATGGTATTAAAAGGCGTTTCGGTGCCGGCCCGGCAGGCGTATTCCCATTCCGCTTCCGTGGGGAGGCGATAGCCATTCGCCCCGCGATCCCAGGTCACGGTTTCGCCGTCGATTAAGTAGGCCGGCGTCAGCCCCGCTTCCGCGCTCTTAGCGTTGCAGAAGCGCACCGCGTCCAGCCAGCTGACGCTTTCCACCGGCAGATTTTCGCCCTGGAAGGTGCTGGGATTGGTCCCCATCAGGCGCTCGTATTCCGCCTGGGTGACCTCATAGGGGCTCATCCAGAAGCCGGAGACGGTCACTTCATGCTGGGTTTCGTCGTCGATGCGCCAGTTCTCCGTTTCCGGGCTGCCCATGAGGAAAGCGCCGCCTTCGATCCATACAAAGCCGTCGTTCACAGAACTTTCCTTTCTTTTCTCCGCGGGAGCTTCTTTGTCGGAAAGCGGCACAGGCGTTTCTTCCGAAATGGTTTCTTCACTGTCCGCAGCGCCCCAGGGAGCCGCTCCCTCGCTCCAGCTGTCCGCGTTTTCCATAGGGAAAGCGAAGCTTAATCCCATGCCGATTACTGCCGCCAGCAGGATGCCGACCAATGAGATCAGCCTGCTGTTCTGAGCCGCCCTTCGGTTCAGGAGCTTTGGCAGCTGCGCACCGATGAATACCCAGAAAAAGGCAATCAGCAGCGCCTCCAGCAGCACCAGCGGTACCGCTTTGTCGTAATCGATGAAGGCGAAGGGCACCTGATAGAACAGATAAGCCGGATAGTTGTTTCTAAGGAACAGCCACAGCCCTGCCCCGGCGGCCAGGATGGAGAGGCCAAAGCCGACGCGCCGTACACGCTGATCTTTGACATGATGGAGCATGGCGGGAACGTGCAGGCCCATCAGCACAAAGCACCAGTGAGACAGGGTCAGATGCAGCCTTCGGCCCAGGGAGGCCCGCATGAATTCCGAAAGGAAGGGGACGGCGTGCACGCTCATGTTGACGCCGCACAAGGCCGTCAGCACAAAGCAGATCACCAGGGCAGCGTTGATTACCGTCTGTACGGTCCGGAGGGGCGTATACTTTCCCTTGAACAGGGATGCGTACCACTTCCGGTTCAGGATCTGGTGCAGGATCATCAGCAGGGTCATGACGATGCCGGTCCATTCGTGGCCCGCTTCGCCGGTCACCTGATAGCTCATCAGCAGGAGCAGGCCGACGCCCAGCAGGACGTCCACGATGTGTTTGGAGTGTTTCGAGCGCATGTTGTCTCCTTCATTCAGGACTCAATCCCCAGAGAAGCCGCCCAGTTCTTCAGTTCCTCCACCGTGGTGCGGGGGGAGAAGCGCTTGCCCTCCAGCCAGCGGCCGGCGCCGGCCTGCTGCTCCAGGTGCTTCATGCTGCTGCCCAGGCCGCTGCCGCCGGAGGTAAAGAACACCGCCAGGGTCTTGTCCGTCAGGTCCACATGCTCCACAAAGTTCGATACGATGCGCGGCACGTCGCCCCACCAGATGGGATAGCCGATCAGGATCGTGTCATAGTTCTTTAGTTCAGGCAGCTCGCCCACGATGGCGGGACGGCAGGAAGGATCGTCCGTCTCGACGGAGGTGCGGCTCCTGCGGTCGTTGTAGTTCAGGTCCGCGTCAGTGTAGGGCTCTTCAGGAACGATCTCATAAATGTCGGCGGAAAGGCCTTCCGCCAGCTTTTCCGCGACGCCTTTGGTGGTGCCGGTGGCAGAGAAGTAGACGACCAGGATGTGGCTGGCGGGTTCGGCAGGCTGCGCTTCGGCCACAGCGGCCGGCAGGCAGGAAAGGGCCAGCATCAGGGCAAACAGGACAGCGGTCAATTTTTTCAGCATGTTCATTTCTCCTTTTTTACAATAAATCCACAATCAATCCCGTACACAGGGAAAACAGCATCACGAATGCCAGATAAATGAGGAACCGCTTCCAGCCCAGCACGATTTTCACCGCGCCCAGGTTGGTGATTTTGGTAGCCGGGCCGGTCAGCATGAAGGCAGCCGCGCTGCCCATACTCATGCCGTCCGCCAGCCATTCGTTGAGCAGCGGAATGGTGCCGCCGCCGCACATGTAGACCGGCACGCCGATGGTGGCCGCCATCAGAACGCCGAAGCCGTTGTTTTTCCCGAACAGGGAGCTTACGAAATCGCTGGGCACATGGATCTGGTAGAGGGCCGTCAGCAAGATACCCAGGGCGAACATGGGGCCGGTGGCTTTGATGTTCTGCCAGATGTTTTTAAGGAACCGGAGCAGCATGTTGGGGTCGGTGTCCCGGCTCTTTCCTTCGTGGAAGCCGGTAAAATCAAAGAAGCTTTTGCCCTTCCCGCTGTAGAACAGGCGGATCAGCCAGCCCGCCGCGCAGCCACACAGGAAGCAGCTGACGCAGCGGATGATCAGCGCCCTTTCCCCCAGGGCCCCGCTGTAGAAGATCAGCTGGGGGTTGAGCAGAATGCTGGACATCATGAAGGCGGCCAGGGTGTCATCCTTTACTCCCTGCTCCGAAAAGGACGCGGCGATGGGGATGGTCCCGTACATGCACAGCGGAGAGGCGATCCCAAGGAGGCTGGCCGGGATGACGCCAAGCCATCCCGGCTTTTTCCGGCCGATCCTGGCAAAAGCGCCGTGGATATACTTTTTGCCGAACACGGAAACCGCGCTGCCCAGCACGATGCCCAGCGCCCAGTAGGGAGCGATCTGCCGGATCTGGATGTCCAGGTAATACCACAGATAGACGGCTTCCCTTCGGATCCAGTCAAGCATCGCTTATTCTCCAAGAACGACCAGACGGTAGCTCCGGCTGCCCAGGCCGTTCTTTGCGCCGACCTCCAGGGTATACAGGCCGTTCTGGCGCTCGATGCGGCGGCGCAGACTCCCGCTGTCCGGCATGGCGTAGACCAGATCGATGGCGGCCTGGTCGATGGCCAGGGGATCGGTGGAGGCCAGGATGCCCACATCGTGCATGTCCGGCTCGGAGGGATTGCCGTCGCAGTCGCAGTCCACGGACAGGCGGTTCATCACGCTGACATAGACGATGTTGTCGCCCATGTACGTATCCACGCCCTTAGCTGCGTCCGCCATGGCCTCCAGGAAGGGATCCTGCTCGCCCCAGATGCCGCCGCTCTTTTTCGTGCCGCCGGAGTGGATCCACACCTTGCCCATGGAGGAGCCAAAGCCAATGGAGATGTTCTTGATGGCCCCGCCGAAGCCCGCCATGGCGTGGCCCTTGAAGTGGGTCAGCACCAGGTAGGAATCATAGTTGGCAAAGCGGCTGCCCACATAGTCCACGTTGATGCGGACGCCGCCCTCGATGGGGATCTCCATGCTGCCTTCTTCGTCCAGAATGTCCAGTTCCGCCACGTCCGTGAGTCCGTTGTCCTTGGCCTGCTGGCGGTGCATGGCGGTGGAGGAACGGCTGCCGCCGTAGGCGGTGTTGCACTCCACAATGGTGCCGTTTACCAGGTTGATGAGGTCCGCGATCAGCGCCGGGCGCAGGTAGTTGCTGCGGGTGCTCTCCCCGGTGGACATCTTGACGCCCACCTTGCCGGGCAATTCCACGCCCAGCGCCTGATAGGCTCGAACGAGAGACTCAGCGGAAATATCGCTGATGAAATAGACGACGGGCGCTGCTTCGTCCTCCGTGCAGTAGGGCAAGGCCGCGGTGTCCAGGCTCACCCCGCCGTTGGTCACCAGGCTGTCCGCCAGCGCGGGAGCGCAGAGCAGGAAGATAGTTATCAAAAGGGCACACAGTCTTTTCATGGTCCATCCTCCTTGATTTTAAATCTTCTGATTGCCTGTAGACCAGACATGTTTTTCCCGGGCGTTCGCCGGCTTGTTCTGGGCCATGACGCCAGCCAGGGGATGCGGCACATAGGGCGCTTCCAGATACGCGATCTCGTCTTCGGTCAGCTCCAGGTCGGTCGCCTTTGCCGCCCCGTCCACATGATGGAGCTTCGTCGCGCCCACCACCGGGGAAGTCACCTTGGTCAGCAGCCAGGAAAGCGACACCTCCGTCATGGTCACGCCGCGCTTTTCGGCCAGCTCCGCCACCCGGTCGATGATGAGGCTGTCCTGCCGGGCGGTGGCGTCATACTTGAATTTGGCGTAAGCATCCTTTTCCAGGCGTTCGGAGGTTTCGCCGGGCCTGCGGGACAGCCTGCCCGCCGCCAGGGCGCTGTAGGGGGTCAGGGCGATGCCCTCCTCCTGACAGTAGGGCACCATTTCCCGCTCCTCCTCCCGGAAGATCAGGTTGTAATGCCCATGCACGGAAATGAATCTGGCCCAGCCCTCCCGCTCGGCGATGGCGTTGGCCTTGGCCAGCTGCCAGGCAAAGCAGTTGGAGATGCCGATGTACCGCGCCTTTCCGGCCCGCACCACCCGGTTCAGGCCGTCCAGGATGTCCTCGATGGGTGTCTGCCAGTCCCACATGTGATAGATGTACAGGTCCACATGGTCCATGCCGAGGTTCTGCAGGCTTTTGTTGATCATACGCTCGATGTGCTGCTGGCCGGTGACGCCGGCTTCAATCTCCTCTTGGGTGCGGGGCAGGAATTTGGTCGCCACCACCACCTGGTCCCGCTTCGCAAAATCCCTGAGGGCGCGGCCCACATACTGTTCGCTGGTGCCGCTCTGGTAGGCAATGGCCGTGTCAAAGAAGTTGACGCCCATCTCCAGCCCATGCCGGATGATCTCGCGGGAGTGCTCCTCGTCCAGCGTCCAGGCGTGCTGGCCCTGGCCGGCGTCGCCAAAGCCCATGCAGCCCATGCAGATGCGGGACACGGTCAGGTCGGATGTGCCCAGCTTGGCATATTTCACGGTTTCATTCCTCCTTCACATTCAGCAGCTTCTGAAGGCAGGCATAGGTCAGGTCATAGGCCGACTGATACACATAAGGGATGCCCGCCTGTTCCATGGCTTCCTTCTGCTTCTCCGTCACGCTGGTGTAGGGGTAGATGCCGTAGATGAAGGGGAAGAAGGCGTACAGGAACTGCTGCCTGGCGGCCCCGTCCATCTCCGGTACATACTTTTCCAGCATCCGGGTGACCGCATGAAGAGAAGCCCCATAGGCCACCTTGAACTCCGCCAGACGCTCCGGGCGGGAATGGGCCTCCATATCGTACAGGTTCATGGACAAAAGGCGGAGCAGCCTGGGCCGGTCGGTGAGCGTGCGGGCAATGGTCTGGGCCAGCTCGGCGCGGGTCATTTGGTCCCTTTCCCCCATCACCGCGTCCATGGCCTCCACCCACAGTTCGTACTCCTTCTGCAGCAGGGCCAGGAAGATTTCTTCCTTGGTTTCAAAATAATTATAGATCGAGGTGCGGGTAAAGCTGGTGGCCGCCCCGATCTCCTTGATGGTGATTTCCTTGAAGCTCATGGTCTCATACAGCTCCGCGCAGGCGGCCACGATCTCTTCCTTCCTGGCCGCCGTCAGCGCCGGAGAACCTCTGGACATGGGTCATCCCTCCAAAAACATAACTGACACAGTGTCATCATTGAGGATGATAGCACAATACTGACACTGTGTCAATATAAATTTTCGGTTCCTCCGCATCTTTTTTCCGCGGAAAAAAATAAGCAACCATATCAGAAAAATGGTTGCCTATTCCACCCGTCTGAAAAAAGTGACCATTGTTTCGCGGGCTTTCCTTGTTTATACTCAGCCTGTAAAACCTATCTGCCGAAAGGAGGTCAGGCGAATGAAGCCATCGAAAGGGATACGGTGGACGGCGGTCGTTTTGCTGCTCTGCTGCATGATCGCCGGCGCATCCGGGGAAGCCATTCAGAAGGAGAACACCATGAAGGACTATGATTTCAGCGTCTTTACCCATGTGAAGATCACAGGGATACTCCTCTTTGAAAGGACAAGCACTTTGGGAATTCCTTGAAGGGCCATGTTCGGAAGATCATCTGGATGACCCGGTTTACAAACGAATGACGTATAAAAAAGCTATTGAGATAATCTGCAGAATGAGCGGGTGTTCTCATGTTCAGGAGATCAGTGGATTGCCGGAACAGCAGCAGTAAAAAGCTGATCCGGGAAGCTCGGAAAGCCGCTGTTTCCATCCGGCAGTTATCACGCCTCACAGGAATCAGCAAAACTAAAATAGAGAGGATAGCAAAAGAAAAAAAACGGACTGAAGACAAGTAAACTCTCTCTTTGCCTTCCGCCAGAAAAACCAAGTCCACCCTTTCCCACCGGAAGCGATGACAGCCGCGGCAATGCAGGCCAGCGGCTTCTTTTTTATCTGTTTTGAAATTTATTTTATTCTTTTTGTATATTATACTTGACATCTCGGAAAATTTGTATTACACTCTCACTGTCGGATGGGGATACATGGCGCCGTATTCCTGCCGAATGAAAAAACGGAGAAAAAAACGGAGGTTACTGATATGGATACTGTCACCCGGATTATCCTGTGCGTTTTCATCCTCGGCGGAATCATTGCCCTGCTGTTCATGAACCGTTCCAAAGGCGCAAATTATGACGAGCGCCAGCTGCTTTACCGTGGCCGTGCCGTCAGCCTCGCCTTTGGCACACTGATCACCTTCCTGGGAATTGTCCTGCTGCTGAACACCCCGGATCTCCCTTGGCTGGATGTCCCGATGTTCGTTATCATCGGCATCATCCTATCCCTCACCGTCTTCATTGTTTACTCGATCCTGCATGACGCCTACTTCTCCACCATTACGAAAAAGGGATCCGGCGGCATTTTCTTCTTCATCATCGCTTTCCTGAACTTCTTCAACGGAATCCGCCACGTATTCAGCAATACCGCGGAAGACATCTACGACATCGTCCTGCCTGTCGTCATCGGCACCATGCTGCTGGTCGTCTGTGCCACCTTACTTTACAAGCGCCACCTGGACAAAAAGGAGCTGGATGAAGATTGAAAAACCTGAAGCTCAAAGCCGCCCGCGCGGCCAAAGACCTCTCCCAGGAACAACTGGCCGCCCTGTGCAAGGTTTCCCGCCAGACAATCAATGCGATTGAAAAGGGTGACTACAACCCGACGATCAACCTGTGTATTTCCATCTGCAAGGCCCTGGACAAAACCCTGAACGACCTGTTCTGGGAAGAAGAAATATGAGATCATCCACGAAAAATCCGGGCGGTTCATATGAACCGTCCGGTCTTTCTAGTGCGCCCGGCGACGCACGTTTCTAACGGGTGAAAGTCCCGAACCCGCCCGGTAGTGGGAAGGGTATAGCCGAAGGCAAGGGTGTCCACCGTGAGGTGGAATCTGAAGGAAGCCGGATGTGGGAGCAGACTAACCACGGGCAAACCTCTGGCCTGACGAACAGAAACCACATATAAGGCAACGTATGAGGGTAAGGCTCCTAGACAAGTCAAAGCCCGATAGCTACACGGAATCATGCGGGGTAAATGTGGCAGGTAGATGGAGAGAACGTCCTTCAATACACGGACGGTCACCGGTGCGATGGAGTATGTGATCCGGTATTGCCAGGATATGTTATTCGTTTTCACTCAGCCGCAGGATCTCCGGCGCGGCCTTGGCCCGTTCCTTTTTCAGCACCTTCTGGTACAGCGGCCAGGCGCACAGCGCCCCGCCCAGGCCGATGAGCCCCAGGAGCACCCCGATCACCGGCAGGTTCCAGACCAGCACGCAGGTCATCCCCAGGCCCAGGATCAGCGTGAAGATGATCCCCTCGGTCAGAGCGGTCACCATCGCCCTGCTTTCCACCTTGGCGTCCAGCTTCCTGATCTGGTCCAGATGGGTGGGCTGTCCTTGGCCGCCGGGCTGATACTTGGCCCTAATGGACGCCATTTCTTTCCGCTCCTCGGGGGAATAGCTAATATTGACGGTGTTTTCCTGTTTTTCCATTGATGTTTTGTCAGCGTTTTGTTAAAGAACGGTTAATGGGAAGATGAAAAAAACGGAAAAGCAGAAAGTTCCAGAGATTTACGCTCATTCCATCTGAATGAAGCGGATCAGATGTTTGGAGATCACCTCCGGCGGTTCCCGGTCCTCCTTGTTCAGCCAGATACAGATCACCCGGTACGCCCCATAGGCCAGATAGTTGAACAGATATTCAAGCACCGCCTCATCCTGCTGGCCGGCATACTTTTCCAGCGCAGCCTCCCGCACGGCAGCCAGGGAAAAGAGCTTCTGCGGAAACAGCGGATCCACGTTGTTATTGATGATCAGCCGGCCAAATTCCAGATGATCTTCCAGATATTCGCACACGGTCTCGATGATCATGACAGGGTTCGCCGCGTGTTCCCGGATGGCCTTGGAGAGAAAGTCAAGAAAGTCCTTCTCCATATCCCCCAGCAGATCAAACTGGCTGCCGTAGTATTTGTAGAAGGTGGTGCGGTTGACGTCCGCCCGCTGGCAGAGCTCCCGGATGGAAACGTGGTAAATATCCATCTCCCGAAGCATTTCCATCAGGGCGTCTTTGAGCATCCGCCGGGTCATGGTGACCCGCCTGTCTTCCTTCTTTTCCACGCTTCTCACCTTTTTCTTTTCTGTTTGTCCGATATTCTCAACACGATGCGCCCCGGTGTTGACAAATATCCCACCAGGCAAAATTTGTCGGTTGTTTCATCAACACCTGTTGTTTATAATTGTAATGGGATCATCTATTATTGTCAAGGAGGTCGCGCCATGGAGTATATGTGGTATATCATCGCATCGCTTGGAGCGGGCATCGGCACCGGGCTGGCGGGGCTTTCCGCCGCCACCGTCATGGTGCCGATCCTGATCGTGCTGTGTCCTTCCTTTCAGGGGCCCACGGGCGCCTACCAGGCGACGGCCATCGCCCTGGCCTCGGATGTTCTCGGCTCGGCCGTCACCGCCTGCACGTACGCGAAAAACAGGCACATTGATTTAAAGCGCGGCCGGATCATGCTGATCTGTATCCTTTCCATGTGCACCGTGGGCAGTTATGTCGCCTTTATCGTGGGCAATGTCGTTTTGGGGAGCTTCACCCTGTTTCTGACCTTTTTTATCGGCATCCGGTTTCTGATCAAGCCGGATACCAGCAGGAAAAATCAGCCCCAAAAGGGAGAAAAGCTCGACCGGAAAGGAGTGGCCGTTTCCCTGTTCTTCGGCCTCACCATCGGCTTTGGCACAGGCTTTGTCGGCACGGGCGGCGGCATGATGATGCTGATCGTGTTCACGGTGTTTCTTGGGATGGGCCTTAAAACAGCGGTGGGCACGAGCACCTTCATCATGACGTTTACGGCGCTGATCGCCTCCGTCAGCCACATCCTGATTCACCCCGCCATAGTGCTGGAAAAATGGGATGTGATGCTGCTCTGCATCGCCGTCGCCACGGCCGCCAGCCTGACCTCCGCCCGCTTTGCCAACAGGGTCAAAAGCCGTACCGTCGGCCTGGTCACCGGAGCGGTGCTGACGATTCTGGGCGGGGCCATGCTGGCCCTTCACTATCGGGACATCCTGTCACAGTCTCAACTCCTCATGGACACCCTTTCCTGCATCGGCGTCTTTCTGGCCTATATTCTTCCTTCGCTGGCCATCCTCATTCCCATCCGGTTCATGACGAAGGTGCCCTCCTTTGTTTTCCGCAAGATGCTGCATATTGTGGCCCTCGTCTTTTCTTCGCTGATGATCCTGACGTCCAAAAGCTGGCAGGCGGCGGCCCTGGCCGCCCTCATCGCCGCCGTGCTGATTTATCCGCTGCTCAAGTCCCTGGAAAAGAAAAAATGGTATTCGACCTTGCTGGTTCAAAAAAGCCCCGGCGAGGTCAAGCGCAGCATGATCATGATATTCGTCGTCCTGATCGCCGCCGTCACTGTCCTCTGGGGGCTTTTCGGGCAGCAGCAGCTGGCCGCCGCAGCCATTCTCATGTGGGGCGTGGGCGACGCCGCGGCCGCCCTGTTCGGCATTCCCTTTGGAAAGCACAAGGTAAAATCCCGGCTGACCGATGGCAAAAAATCCTGGGAAGGCAGCGCCGCCATGCTGGCGGTTTCCTTTCTGTGCGGCTTTTCCGTCCTCCTCTGGGGGCAGAAGCTGGCCCCGTCTCACGCTCTGTGGGCCGCCAGCGTCGCGGCCGCCCTCGCCACTTTGACCGAGCTCGTCACGCCCAGCGAATACGATACGGTCACCGTTCCGGCCGTCACCGCCGGCATGCTGCTGCTCATTGCCTCCGTATGATGAAATGCTCTGTCTGAACGCTTCAACCGTTCCCCTCCGTCAGATCGTTCTGCCGAACAAAACCGTATTCCCCTGTGGCCGGGAACCAGACGTGGTACCAGTCGCTTCCGATGATCCCAATCACCTTCATGGTGTTAAAGTCCTCGTTCATGTGCCAGACATATTCGCCGGTCTTCGGTTCTTTATAGACCTTCAGCTTTTCATCCTTGGAAAACAGGGGCGGCATGGCAGACATATCCACGTGCAGCGCATCTCCAGCCTGCCCGAAGGTCAGGTAGCGCTTCATCATGTATTAAGACGTAACACAGATGCTGTTTCTTGCATACAGATGATTTCTTTTCTTTATGCTTGGCAAGAAATCAGTTTAAGTATACTTCACTTCATAAAGTAAAAACACCGAAACCCTGAAAGCTTCGGTGTTTTCGGTGGCGTCCCCGGCGCGATTCGAACGCGCGGCCTTTCGCTTAGGAGACGAAAAAACTGTTCGCCTTCGCTGCCCTTCGTTGTGCCGTAAGTGCTTGATTTTACTGGGTTTCTAACGATTTCCGGACGTTCGCATTTCCTCCGAAAAACCCCTCTTTTACTGCCGAGCAACACACGCACCTGACCGGCGCGCACCTTGGCAAACAGCTCCTTCTTTTTCACTTCGGTATTGGCATCGTGAATAAAGGCGATCTCTTCGGGAGGCACACCACGGGCGATCAGCTTGCTGCGGATATCCTCGTACACGTTGAAATTGCTTTCGGCTGCGTTGCTGGATACCCCGGCCAGCTCCGTCAGATCATCCACCGGTTCCAACGGCGGCATCTCATCGTCTTCCTTCGGAGCATCAGAGGATTCCGGTTCAGGCTGTTGCACCGTTCTTTCCATGCCCTTCGGCGTGGAGATGTCGCAGAATACCAACTGGGTCAGCTTTTCATCTGCGCCGTCCTGCCAGATGCGGAAGATGTTATTGATGCAGGCATTGACCTTGCTTCCCAGATCGTCCGGCAGTAGCGGATTGATCAGACGCTGATCCAAGCCCAACTTTCGACCATCACTGGTGATCTTCAGCATGTTATCGACCCTCGGATCGACACTAACAGTATGCTTGAAAAGGCCCGGGAGACCGTGGCCGGGCTGAACCTGGGCGACGAATCCTATAAGAGCGTAGAAGAGACCGTCAACGGCATTGTGAAGGCCCTGGGCGACAACAAAAGCAAGGTGGAGACCGAAGTCAACGCCATTCTGGAGCTGATCGGAAAGCTCGGTTCCGCCAATTACGGCATGAGATTCGGCCTGGGCGGCGGGTTCGCCGGGAGCTGGTCCTCTGCAGGGATCAAGAAGCCTGGTCAACAAGCCAACGGCCTTGATTATGTGCCGTATGACGGCTATCTTGCCCTGCTTCACCAGGGAGAGCGCATCCAGACGGCGGCGGAAGCCGACCTGGCAAGGCGGTATTCCTACCAGCAGCCCAGCGGGTTTGACTATAACGCCATGGGTCAGGCCGTGGGCGCGAACATGCCGAACCTTGGCAATATGCAGATTGTATGGCGCGGGCGCGTAGTGGCGGACGTCCTGAGCGAACAGCAGGCGGACAGCTACCGGGCCATGGAAAGGAGCGGATGGAGATGATCCTGTTTCGGAATATAGACCTGGAAGCCATCGCTCCGGTCAAGATTGAGGACATCCGCGTCTCCCCCATCATCCGAAGCCCTTTGACGAGGGAAAGGCCGATCCTGGGGGGCGCGGATTTCGTCCGCGTCAAGGACAGCCTGCGAACCATCGGGATCACCTTTTCCATCCTGGACGAAGACCTGGACCACCGGCAGAGGCTACTTGACGCGGTGAGCGAGTGGGCCATCTCCGACAAGCCCGAACCGCTGGCCCTGCCCTACCGGGAAGGACACCTGATCGACGCGCTGTGTACCACCCTGCCGGAGCCTTCCACCCGGCAGTGGTGGGAAAGCCGGCTGAACGTCGTTTTCACGGCGTATGAGCCCTACTTCTACAGCCCCAACGAAAAGAGCGTGGCGTGCGGGAATGAGTTCATCGTCACCGGCAGCGCTCCCCCGCTGATGCGGATTGAGCGGACGCTTTCTTCCCAGGCCAGCAACCAGAGCTACGGAGACGGCATAGACACGATGACCTTTTCCACCATCCCGGCGGGAAACATGGTCATTGACCTGAACGAGCAGACCGCCGCCGTCGGAAATGTAAGCATCATGGAATACTACACGTTCAATTCCCGCTTTCTCGTTCCCAAAGTAGGAAAACAGACCATCACAGGAACCGGCACGGTGAAATGGAGGGAGAGATGGAAAAGCTGACCTTTCTTTTCTTCGGTACGGATAACAAGCCCTATTTCTCCCGGGATGACGCGGAACAGGCGGAGCATGATCATTCCCAAATGAGCCTGTTTCTGCTCTTCCCCTACCGGGAGGACAAGGTCATCACCCACGGGATGCGGGTTGGCTATGTGGACGCCCTGGGAGACTTCCAGGCGTTTGAAATCCGCAAAGCAAGAAACTATGAGGCGGACCATTACCAGGAAATCACCGCCGAACATATCGCCATTTCCGAGCTGACGGACGAACACTTCGCCCCTGCCGAGTGGGACAACGTCACCGCAGAAACGGCCCTCAGACAGCTATTGCAGGGGACCGGCTGGCAGGTCGGGAATGTGACAGCCAGCGGGACGTCCTCCGGCAGCGTGAGCATGGGGAACGTCTGGCAGGACATCCGAACCATTGAACAGAACTGGAACGTCTATATTACCCCCCGTATTGTCATGGCCGCTGGCGGAATCAGCCAGCGGTTTCTTGATATTTCCCCGGCGGGCGGGACCTGGCGCGGGCTTCGCCTGAGCCTGGAAAAGAACCTGGACGACGCGGGCGTCACCTGGGATGATACCAACCTGAAAACCGCCCTGTATGGCTACGGCAAGGGGCAGACCGTCGAAGGAAGCACCGAAAACACCCCGCTGACCTTTGAAAATGTGGTCTGGACGGACACCAGGAACGCGGCGGGGACCACCGGACACCCGGCCAAACCCAAGGGGCAAAAATACCTGGAAGATGACCGGGCCACCAGAGATTATGGACGGAACGGGCGGCCACGGTTTGGGTTCTATCAGAACGGGGATATTGACGATCCGAACATCCTGATTGAAAAGACCTGGGAGACGCTGAAAACCGTCTCCGTGCCGGATGTGACCATCGACGGGACTGTCCGGGACCTGTACCGGCTGGGGCTGACCGATGTTCCGATCCGGCTGCATGATACGGCCCTGGTGGAGATCAGGCCGACCGGCGTCACCCTGCAAAAAGAAATCATCCGCTACCTGGAAGACCTGCTGAACCCGACAACAAGCCATCTGACCATTGGGGCCTATATCCCGAACATCATCTATATCAACCGGGAAATGGCGGATCAGACCTACGGCGGAGCGGGCGGCAGAGGAAGCGGAAAGAGCCAATCCAACGAGGAATACAAGCGGGAAGAGTTTCACACCGATATTGAGGCCAACAAGCATAAGATCAGCCTGAGCGCCACCCAGGAAGATATGTCCAAGGTGCAGGGTATCTTGATGCAGGCCGGGCTTGAGATCGACGCAAACGGCGTTCTGCAGTATGCCACGGATGAAGCCAATAAGTTGATGGTCAAGGTGCAGACCACGGCACAGCAATACGCCGTGACGGCTGTGCAGAATAATATGTCCGGGTATCTGCTGATCGATGCCTTTTCCACCAAGCTTGGGAATGAGCTGACCGGGGCAAACGGCGAATCCATCGCCGCGACCATCGTCACCAAGATCAACGACAACCAGGGAACCATCTACCTGAATTCCGATCACGTCAAGCTGAAGGATGGGTCCATTATCACCGCCTCCACGCTGGACGCGAGGCTGGCGGACATCGACAAGATTGTGGCGAACACCATTTCCGCCAGCACCGTTGTAAGCGCCGCCACCGGGAATTTTCAGGACCTGTGGATTTACGGCTCCAGCGGCGGGAATGAGTTTGCCGCCAAGGTGGATAACGCCATCAACTCAATCACACCTTATACTCCCTCCGATCCTGGGAAAATTGGGTTTAAGTACACGACACTCGCCAACCCGGTCGGGCAGCCTGTGGATTTTAACATTGCCGACACGGAGTATTACCGGGACCATGTCGGCATTGAAGCTACCGGGCTGACCGTTACAGAGATCGGGCAAACGCCCTATAACAATCATTCCGCGGAAGCCATCACCACCCCGGAGATCAAGGCCGGGACCAGCGACAAATACTATCTGATCAGCGCCACAGCGAAAGACGGCACGACCACCGTTTACAAGAAGTTCACGCTTCCGGCAGCCTCCGCCCCGCCGGTGACCGCTTCAATCGATGACATCACCGGCACGTCTATCGCTGCCAACCATATCAAGGACACATCGATCCCACTGACCGCCTCCGGGACGAATGTCGCCGCCTACACGGAAAACCTCACCCTGGAAGAAACCACCTACCAGGTCGGCTCGATCACGCGGCCCTGCGTCGTGGTGAAGCTGGACGGCAGCGTCATCGGCCGAATATATACCGGGAATTCCTATAACCGGGGCTGGGACGCTGCCGCTGACGTGGTCGTCCTGCCGGTCGGCTCCGCATCGCCTGGGCAGTCCATGGCGCTGTCCGTGCCATACGCAAGAACAGCTAATGGAACGACCACCAGGGGGACGGATCAGATCACCTATACGCTTCGGGTCGATCAGAAATATGCGTATATCAGCACGGTCGGCGGAAATGATTCTGTCATCAACTACGCCAAGTACGAACACAACCAGTACACCCTGGGTCAGAACTCCGTCTCCGCTTCCCTCCCTACCGGCACGCCGCCGCCCGGGACGAACGCTTCGGAGCTGTCCCCTGGGACCTACGCCCTGACGCTGACGAAGGGCAGCACCCCTTCCGTGCTTGGGTATTACACCGTCCCCGCTGCCGCCGTGGTCACACCGAAGGTCAGCAAGGGCAACTGGTCCGGCGGGTCCATCAAGTTTACCGCCGGGACATCCGGGGAGGATGAAGCGACCGTCGCCCTGAAGATGAGCGTGGACACAGGGACGAACAAAAGCACCGTCATCAAAGTCCTGGACGGCCAAACGGAAACAGGGAACAGCATGACCGTCTACCTCAAGGCGGATAACGATAACTGCTATATCACCAGCACCGACTATACCCCGAACGCAAACAATACCCTGGCGCGGATCACCAACCCGAAGACCGCTCCCGCCGTCTCCGCCTCCATTGACAGCATTGCCCTGCGGAAAGCGGGCGGGGTCGAGTATGTATACGTGGACGAGGACCGGGAATTTGCCGTATACGTCCGGGCCACCGGCACGAACGTCAGCGCCAAGGACGAAACCCTCTACATCGACGCGGGGGACGCGGTCGATCATGGGGAAAGACTTGTTACCGCCGTCCTGGCGGAAACCGCTTCTTCCGCCGCCGCCCCGTCCACCCTGGTCAGCGGGAAGACCTATAACCTTTACCGCGTCGTGGACGGGACCAGGGAAAGCAAAGCCGTTTCCTCCTACACCGTCCCCGCCGCTGCCGCTCCTGTCTCC
>OCTW013407315.1_pt1 | contig 45571 bp, 35 predicted proteins | sample 1539671 | NCBI WGS metagenome assembly OCTW01 (sample SAMN02144230, study PRJEB22623) | gut metagenome | biome: sheep rumen | host: Ovis aries | place: New Zealand
ATCAATGGCCGTAGATGATATCATTCTTAATTCGGCTAGAAAGGAAAAATACTCAATTCTAACCTTAAATTGAGTATACGTGAGAATATGAATTTAAGTGATTTCTATAATGGTAATGAATTTGAAATGTATACGTATCTTGGTGCCCATCGCGCCCATGACCATCATGTCACGTTTAGAACGTATGCTCCTAGCGCTAAGCATGTATCCCTCATTGGTTCGTTCTCGGACTGGACGGAAGTGCCAATGCATCCAATCGCTAATGGTCAGTTCTATGAGGCGAGCGTTCCTGCTGCTGAAGGGGATCTCTATAAGTATCGTATTTATACAAACGACTATGATTTTATTGATCATTGCGATCCTTATGCCTCATGGGCAGAAGTGCGTCCAGCTACAGCTAGCCGTATCTTTACATCAAGCTATGCATTCCATGATGAAGAATGGTTCAATCGCAAAGATCATAGTGAACATGAACCAATGAATATCTATGAAGTCAATCTTGGCAGCTGGCATTTAAAAGAAGATGATGAATGGTATAACTATGAAGAGCTAGCCGAGATGCTTGTAAAATACTGCAAGGAGAATAATTATAACTATCTTGAACTGATGCCTATAACGGAATTCCCAAATGATGCTTCCTGGGGTTATCAGCCAACCGGCTATTTTGCCCCAACATCACGTTATGGCACACCTGACCAGTTGCGTTATCTCATTGATGCTTGTCATCAGGCCTCTATTGGTGTCATTTTAGACTTTGTCCCTGTGCATTTTGCAATTGATGGCTTTGCCCTCAACAACTATGATGGCACACCGCTTTACAACTATCCAAATGATGCTGTTGGCAAGAGTGAGTGGGGGACATGTAACTTCCAGCATTCCCGTGGTGATGTCCGCAGCTTCTTGAATTCTTCAGGCTATTACTGGCTCAAGGAATTCCATTTTGATGGCTTAAGACTAGATGCTGTCAGCAATCTTATTTTCTGGCAGGGTGACAGTAATCGTGGCGTAAATAATGAAACAGTGAATTTCATCAAGAATTTTAATGGGGGCTTAAAGCAGCATTTGCCTCATGCCCTTCTCTTTGCGGAAGATTCCTCAAGCTATCCTGGTGTCACAAAGAAGCTTGAAGAAGGCGGTCTTGGCTTTGATTATAAGTGGGATCTTGGCTGGATGAATGATACGCTTGATTATTTCAAAAAGACAAGTGCTGAAAGAAAAGAGAATTATCATAAGCTGACATTCTCAATGTATTATTTCTATAATGAACATTACTTATTACCACTCTCACATGATGAAGTTGTTCATGGCAAGAAGACCATTATCGATAAGATGTATGGCGAATATGAAGATAAATTCAAGAATGCCAGAGCGTTCTATATGTACATGTTTGCTCATCCAGGCAAGAAGCTCAACTTCATGGGTAATGAAATTGCCCAGTTTAGGGAATGGGATGAAAAGCGTGAACAGGACTGGGATCTATTAAAATATCCACTCCATGATGCTTTCAACCATTACTTTAAGGATTTATCAAAGCTCTATCTTGAACATCCTTCATTAAGTGCACATGATTATGATTTATCAGGCTTTGAATGGATTGATTGTCATCAGGAAGATAAAGCTGTCTATGTCTTTGAAAGACGCTGTGAAGACGAACGTACCATCTTCTTCTTCAACTTCTCAAGTGAAGAACAGACTTATGCTTATTCAAATGCTCAGCAAGAACATTTTATTCCATTGCTTGACAGCAATGCGAAAATCTATGGCGGAGAAAATGATGCAGAGGATGCGTTTGATATAAGTTATACAAAGACATTCACGTTGGATCCATTATCTGCCAAAGCTTATCTTATTAAATAATTCAGGAGCAGTTGAACTGCTCCTTTTACGTTTGGAATATAAAAAAACATCGGACAAATGTCCGATGTCAACTTCGCAATGGCGGAGGCAGAGAGATTTGAACTCTCGCGCCAGTTATCCCGACCTACTCCCTTAGCAGGGGAGCCTCTTCAGCCACTTGAGTATACCTCCAATGGATTGCCTACATAATATATCATGTGATAGGATGAAATGCAAGGATTTTTGAAAAAACATTTTACTAAAAACGTTGTTATAACAACATGAGGAATGCACGAATTACGTTACACTAGCATTGTACTTTTTAAAGAGTATTTAAGTTGATTTATAGGTTTGTTTATGCTAACTTATAGATAGAAAGTGAAGTAAGCCTTCGCTAACCAACTTTGTTTGAATAAGTCATTCTTTCGTCCAATTTAGAGAATGACTTCAAATAGTCCATAAGCAGCAAGTCTGCTTTTATATAAGGAGGATATGAAAATGGAAAAAGATTTAATTAGTCGTGTATATGCACGTGAAGTACTTGACTCACGCGGCAATCCAACAGTAGAGGTAGAAGTTGAAACAACATTTGGTGGCTTTGGCCGTGCCATTGTTCCTTCAGGAGCATCAACAGGTGTTCATGAAGCTGTCGAATTACGTGATGGTGATAAGAATAGATATTTAGGTAAGGGTGTAACTAAGGCTGTTAAGAATGTGAATGAAGAAATTGCTCCAGCTGTTATTGGTTTACCAGTTACTGATCAGCGTTTAATTGATAAGACAATGATTGACTTAGATGGTACTGAAAATAAAGGTCGCTTAGGTGCAAATGCTATCCTAGGTGTTTCTCTTGCCGTTGCCAAGGCAGCTGCTGATGCTTTAGGTTTACCACTTTACAAGTATATCGGTGGTAATAATGCCTATGTTATTCCTACACCAATGATGAATATCATCAATGGTGGTGAACATGCTGACAACAATGTAGACTTCCAGGAATTCATGATTATGCCAGTAGGTGCACCTACATTCAAAGAAGCTATTAGAATGGGTGCTGAAGTCTTCCATAACTTAAAGTCAGTTTTAAATGCCAAGGGCATGAATACAGCAGTTGGTGATGAAGGTGGTTTCGCTCCTAACTTACAGAGCAATGAAGAAGCTATTCAGGTTATCTTAGAAGCTATTGAAAAAGCTGGGTATAAGCCAGGTGAAGACGTTATGATTGCGATGGACGTTGCTTCAAGTGAATTCTATGATACAGAAAAAGGCATTTATACACTTGCTGGTGAAGGTGGCAAACAGTTCAATAATAAAGAATTCGTTGATTTCTTAGAAACATTAGTTGATAAGTATCCAATTATCTCAATTGAAGATGGCTTAGCTGAAGATGACTGGGATGGCTGGGATTACTTAACTGCTAAGTTAGGCAAGAAGATCCAGCTGGTTGGTGATGACTTCTTCGTTACAAATACAAAGCGCTTAGCTAAGGGTATTGAAAGAGGTGCTGCTAACTCTATCTTGATCAAGGTTAACCAGATTGGTACATTAACAGAAACTCTTGAAGCAATCGAAATGGCTAAGGAAGCTGGCTATACTGCTGTTGTTTCACACCGTTCAGGTGAAACAGAAGATACAACAATTGCTGATATCGCTGTAGCCACTAATGCTGGTGAAATCAAGACTGGTTCTGCTTCAAGAACAGACCGTATTGCGAAATACAATCAGTTATTAAGAATTGAAGATGAACTTGGTGACCAGGCTCAATATAAAGGTATTCATTCATTCTATCAGTTAAAGAAATAAATCTTCCTTGAAGATCCCCTCGTGGGATCTTTTCTTTTGCCGAGTGATTTGTTTTCAATTGTGATGTTAGTTGGTATAATGATGGTGTATTGATTGCATTGTCAGTCAAGTTTAGTTAGAATATGACAAAAAGGAGAAGGCAAATGAAATTTACGAAGATGGAAGGTATTGGTAATGATTATATCTATATCGATAACCGTGATCATTTCTTTGATTATGATCCAGCTTTCATTACCAAAATCAGTGATCGTCATATGGGTATTGGTGCTGATGGCCTCATTGCCCTGGAAAATAGTGACAAATATGATTTTAAAATGCGCATGTTCAATGCTGATGGCTCAGAAGGGCAGATGTGCGGCAATGGTATTCGCTGTTTAGCGAAGTTTGCTTATGACAACAAGTTGACAGACAAAACCCATCTTGAATTTGAAACAAAGGCTGGTAAGCGTATTGTGGACTTGATCTTAGAAGATGGTCAGGTCACTGGCGCTACAGTGGATATGGGTGTCCCTTCAAGCAAGGTCAAGGACTTACCAATGGTCTATGATGCAGAAGAATGTATTAATGGGGAATTTGTCGTTGGGGGCAAGCGTTATCGTGGAACAGCCATCTCAGTTGGTAACCCACATATCGTGATGTTCACAAAGCATTTACCAGAAGATATCGAGACAGATGGTTTCAAGATTGAACATTCTGGTGTGTTCCCAGAAAAGGTTAATGTGGAATTTGTTGAAGTTATTGACCGTAATCATTTAAAGATGCGTGTCTGGGAACGTGGTAGCGGAGAAACGTTAGCCTGTGGTACAGGGGCATGTGCAACTGTCTATGCAGCTATTTTAGAAAACAAGATTGATACAACATGTGATGTAGAATTGCTTGGCGGCCATTTATCAATCACTTATCGTGATGGTCATCTCTTCATGACTGGCCAGGCGAGAACAACATTTACCGGAGAAGTAATGGAGGAAAATTATGTTAGATAGTGCTCAGGAAATTATTGATTATATTGCGAATGCGAAAAAGAAAACACCAGTTAAAGTTTATGTAAAAGGTCATGACTTACCAGATACAGATACAGTTCATTGTTTTGGTGATGAAAAGAGCCGTGTTTTGATTGGTGAATTAGAAGATGTTAAGGCTTATTTAGAAGAAAACAAAGAAGCTATTAAGGATTGTTATATGGAACAGGATCGTCGTAATTCAGCTATTCCAATGCTGGATATGACAAATATCAACGCCCGCATTGAACCAGGCTGCTTTATTCGTAATGGTGTCACAATTGGTGATAATGCCGTTATTATGATGGGAGCAGTTATCAACATTGGAGCTGTTATTGGCGAAGGCTCAATGATTGATATGGGCGCTGTTCTTGGCGGTCGTGCAACAGTTGGCAAGCATTGTCACGTTGGTGCTGGTGCTGTTTTAGCTGGCGTTATTGAACCAGCAAGTGCTACCCCTGTTATTCTTGAAGATAATGTCTTAATTGGTGCCAATGCCGTTGTCATTGAAGGTGTTCGTATTGGTCATGATGCCGTTGTTGGCGCTGGTGCTATTGTTACAGAAGATGTGCCTGCCAATGCCGTTGTTGTCGGTAATCCTGCTAAAGTCATCAAGATGAAAGATGATAAAACAAAATCAAAGACAGGCTTAGAAGACGATTTAAGAAAGATCTAGCCATGTTAGAACAATTACAGAAATGGCGTCGTGATCTTCATCAAATTCCTGAACTTGGGCTTGAAGAAAATCAGACAACAGAGTATCTCAAAAACGAACTGATCAAGATGGGCTATGACCCAAAGCCACTTCCACAGCTTAAGACTGGCTGCTATGTCTATCTTGACTATGGCTTTGAAAAATGTGTTGCCTTTCGTACAGATATTGATGCCCTGCCTATTTGTGAAGCCAATGACATTGCTTTTAAAAGCGGACATGAAGGCATCATGCATGCATGTGGTCATGATGGCCATATGGCAGCCATGCTTGGCTTTGCCTATGCTTTAAAGCATGACAATATCCAGCCACAGGTCAATATTTTGCTGATCTTTGAACCAGCTGAAGAAGGACCTGGTGGGGCAAAGATCATTGTGGAAAGCGGCCTTCTTAAAGAAATGAATGTTGAAGCAATCTTCGGCATTCATCTCATGCCTACTGTTCAAGAAGGTCTATTAGCGACAAAGAAGGATGGGTTAATGGCGGAATGTGGTGAAATCGATATCCATATTACCGGACGTGATGCCCATGCCGGCTTGCCACAAAATGGCATCGATTCCTTGCTTGTCGCTGCCCACTTGCTAGAAGGCTATCAACAGATCTTAACACGCATGAAGTCTCCCTTTGATCCTGCCATTATCAATATTGGCCAGATTCATGGCGGAACAGCAAGAAATAGTGTTGCAAAGGAATGTGAAATGCATGGCACAATGCGTACCTACAGTGAAGATGTCTTTAATTTCTTAGTGAAGAAGATGGAAGATTTTAATAAGGGCGCTGAGATAAGTTATGGCTGTAAGATTGACTTTAGCTGTCCACCGCTCTATCCACCTGTTCTCAATGATGAAAAGCTTGTGAAGTTCTTAAGTGAGATTGATGATATTGTCTTGCTTGATGAACCGCTCATGCTTGCTGAAGATTTTTCATTCTATCAAAAAGCAGTACCTGGTGTCTTTGTCTTTGTCGGAACGAAATCTGAAAAATATCAGTCAGGTCTGCATACAGACCATTTCAACTTTGATGAAAAGGTCTTAAAGAGAGCTGTTGATATGTATATCAAGATTGCTTGTCAGTATAAGTAAGAGTCTTAGTACAAATGTACTAAGGCTTTTTTCTTATTGAAAAATGAAAAGGCTAACATCGTAGGAATTGTTGAATAAGTATTGATTTTCAAATGGAAAACAATTATTTTAGTGTTGAATTAAGGAAAAAGGTGAAAGTGAAAATACATATTTTGGAATTATACAAAAATCGAGAGATTACTTTATGGATACAAGAAATTGTTATTAAAGTGATAAAAAGATATTGACGAATGAATAGAGTTTTGTATAATAAGAGAAAATTAGACAAGGTGATAATAAATTATCACACTTGAGAGGAGGAATACGTATGGAGAAATCAATACCTGAAATGTATGGAAGTCTTGTATTTAATGATTCTGTGATGAAAGAGAAACTACCTAAAGATGTTTATCGTAAATTACATAAAACATCAAAATATGGAGCATCTCTTGATTTAGATGTAGCAAATACTGTTGCTGCGGCAATGAAGAACTGGGCTGTTGAACATGGCGCAACACACTTTACACACTGGTTCCAGCCAATGACTGGTGTCACTGCTGAAAAACATGATTCCTTTATCTCACCGCGTTCAAATGGCGAAGTGATTATGGAATTCTCTGGTAAGGAATTAGTGAAAGGTGAACCTGATGCTTCAAGCTTCCCAAGTGGTGGCTTACGTGCAACTTTCGAAGCAAGAGGCTATACAGCATGGGATCCATCTTCACCTGCCTTTATTAAAGATGGCACGCTTTATATTCCAACTGCTTTCTGTTCTTACAGTGGTGAAGCTCTAGATAAGAAGACACCTTTATTAAGATCAATGGAAGCTTTAAATGAACAGGCTGTTAAAGTCTTACATTTACTTGGTTATGATGATGTGACACATATCGATACAACAATCGGTAGTGAACAGGAATATTTCTTGATTGACAAGGATCTTTATAAGAAGAGAAAGGACTTGCTTTTGACAGGCCGTACTTTAATTGGTGCACCTGCTCCTAAGGGTCAGGAAATGGAAGATCATTACTTCGGTGTTCTTAAACCAAAAGTATCAGAATATATGCATGACTTGGATGAAGAGTTATGGAAGCTTGGCGTTCCTGCTAAGACAAAACATAACGAAGTTGCTCCAGCACAGCATGAATTGGCTCCTGTTTTTGAAACAGCGAACGTTGCTGTTGACCACAACCAGCTGACGATGGAAATGATGAAGAAAGTTGCTGATAAGCATCACTATGCATGTCTTCTTCATGAAAAGCCATTTGCCGGTGTCAATGGTTCAGGTAAGCATGATAACTGGTCTATTGTTACAAATACAAAGATGAACCTCTTAGATCCAGGCAGTGATCCATATCACAATAAGACATTCCTTATTTTCTTACTGGCAACAATTTCTGCCGTTGATAATTATCAGGATCTCTTACGTATCTCAGTCGCAAGTGCTGGTAATGATCACAGACTTGGCGCTAATGAAGCTCCTCCAGCAGTTGTTTCCATCTTCGTTGGTGACGAACTTGCGAAAGTGCTTGATGCCATTGACCATGAAGCAAGCATGGAAAAAACAGAAAAGACGGAAATGTCAATTGGGGCAGCCGTCCTTCCTAACTTTGTCAAAGACCCAACGGACCGTAACAGAACTTCACCATTTGCCTTCACAGGTAATAAGTTCGAATTCAGAATGCCTGGTTCTTCCTTAAGTGTTGCTGATCCAAATATTATCTTGAATACAGCAGTCGCAAGCTCACTAGAAGATATCTATGATGCTTTAAAAGATGTGCCAGCAGAAGAATTTGACCAGGAAGTCTATAAGCTTCTTAAGAAGATGCTTGACGACCATAAGCGTATCTTATTCAATGGTAATGGATATACAGATGCATGGCTTGAAGAAGCTAAGAAACGTGGCTTATTCAACTTAAAATCATTACCTGATGCTTTACCACAGTTCAAAGCTGAGAAAAATGTGGATCTCTTTACGAAGTACCATATCTTTACAGAAAGTGAAATTGATTCACGTTATGAAATTAAGCTTGAAAACTACTCTAAGACAATTCATATTGAAGCACTTACTATGATTGATATGGTTAAGCGTGATTTCACACCAGCTCTCTTCAAATATATGAAAGCTGTAGAAAGTGAATTATTGGATAAGAAAGCATTATTAGGCAGTGTTTCTGGTTATGATCTCAGAGTCCTAAAAGAACTAGATGCATGTTCTAATGCGATTGATGAAGGTTTAGCTAAGCTTGAAGCAGATGTGAAGAAGGCAGAAGGAGAAACTGATTCACTTGCTCAGGCAGAGTTCTATCACGATGTGATCTTGAAAGATATGGATGAATTACGTGTTCCAGTTGACACGGCTGAAGCAAAATTACCTTCAGAAGCATTACCATATCCAACATATGATCAGTTATTATTCTCATTAAGATAAAATAGATAGGAGAGGAATACGAGAAATGGAAAAATACATCCCTTTAGAAAAAGATGCCTGTGGTATCGGGGCAATCGTTAATATCGATGGTCATAAAGACAATCGGACATTGGACGATGCCTTACATATTGTAGAAAAACTAGAACACCGTGCTGGTAAGGATGCCAGTGGAAAGGTTGGCGATGGTGTTGGTATTTTACTCCAGATCTCGCATTCTTTCTTTAAAAAAGCATTAAAAGATAGTGCTATTAAGATTGGTGAGGAACGTGATTATGGTATTGGCATGTTCTTCTTCCCTGATGACAGCTTAAAGAGTACATTTGCGAAACGTATGTTTGAAGTCATTGTTGAAAAGAATGGCTTGAAATTCCTTGGCTGGCGTAAAGTCCCTGTTCATGATGAAATCTTAGGACAGGTAGCTAAAGACTGCATGCCTAATATTCTTCAGGGCTTTATTGAAAGACCGGAAAATGTTGCTCAGGGCTTGGATTTTGATCGAAAGCTCTATGTTGTCCGCAGAGAATTCGAACAGAGTAGTGAGGATACTTATATTTGTTCTCTCTCTTCACGTACGATTGTCTACAAAGGAATGTTTTTAGTAACCCAGCTTAGAAACTTCTATGATGATTTACGTGATCCTGACTACAAGAGTGCCATTGCTATTGTGCATTCTCGTTTCTCAACAAACACTATTCCTTCTTGGGAAAGAGCTCATCCCTATCGTATGATTGCCCATAATGGTGAAATCAACACTATCCGTGGCAATAGCGATCGCATGCTCGCCCGTGAAGAAACAATGAGTTCAAGCGTCTTGGAAGAAGATATGGAAAAGATTCTTCCTGTTATTCGTCCATCCGGCTCTGATTCGGCTATGCTGGACAATACGCTCGAATTCCTCTATATGAATAATATGCCATTGCCTCTTGCGATGATGGTGCTGATTCCTGAACCATGGAAGCATAACCGTTTTATGAGCGCAAGAAAGAAGGACTTCTATCATTACTATGCAACAATGATGGAAGCCTGGGATGGTCCAGCTGCTATTCTCTATACGGATGGTGATATCTTAGGGGCTACCCTTGATCGAAATGGCTTAAGACCATCACGTTATTACTTAACGGATGATAATCGTCTCATTCTTTCAAGTGAAGTTGGTGTTCTTGATATTGATCCCGCTCATGTCATTAAGAAGTCAAGACTTGAACCAGGTAAGATGCTCTTAGTGGATACAAAGCAGAAACGCATTATTTCTGATGATGAATTAAAGAGCTATTACTCAAATATGCAACCCTATGGAGAATGGCTGGATTGCAATTTGCTCCATCTCTCTGACTTAAAGATCCCTAACAAACAAGTGCCAACACACTCTCAGCTAGAGCGTGATCGCTTATATAAAGTCTTTGGCTGGAATTATGAAGATGTCAAAGCCATGTTGATTCCAATGGCTACAAATGGTGTAGAACCAACAGCTTCAATGGGACACGATATCCCATTAGCTATTCTTTCTTCTCACCATCAGCCACTCTTCTACTACTTCAAGCAGCTCTTTGCCCAGGTTACTAATCCGCCTATCGATTCACTAAGAGAAAAGATTGTCACTGATACAACAGTCTATATTGGCAGTGACGGTAATCTTCTTGAAGAAAAGGGCAAAAACTGTCGTGTATTAGAAATTGAAAACCCAATCTTAAATGGTGTGGATTTGATGAAAATCAAGAGCCTTAATCAGCCAGGTTTTAAAGCAAAGACCATTTCCTTACTTTACTATAAGCATACGTCTTTGAAGAAAGCGATAGAATCTCTCTATATCGCCATTGATAAAGCCTACAATCAAGGCTACAACATCATTATTTTAAGTGACCGTGGCGTGGATGAAAACCATGTGGCTATCCCTTCTTTATTGGCTGTTTCAGCCGTTGAACAGCATCTTGTATTAACGAAGAAGAAAACAGCAGTTTCCCTCATTCTTGAATCAGGTGAACCAAGGGATGTCCATCAGTTTGCGACATTATTAGGTTTTGGGGCAACAGCCATTCAGCCATACCTTGCTCATGAGTGTATTGCTGAGCTTATTCACATTGGCATGTTGGACAAAGACTATTCAACAGCTGTTGAAGACTATAATAAAGCGATTCTTGGTGGTATCGTTAAAGTTATGGCTAAGATGGGTATTAGTACTTTGCAGTCTTATGAATCAGCACACATTTTTGAAGCTATTGGCTTATCTCAGGATCTTGTTGATGAATACTTTACAGGTATTGTCAGCAAGGTAGGCGGTATTGGCATTAAGGAAATTGAAGAAGGTGTCAATTTCCGTCATGATCATGCCTTTGATCCAATGGGATTAGGTGTTGATACAACATTGGATTCTATCGGCTTCCATAAATTACGTTCTGGTGAAGACAAAGAGGATCACCTCTATACACCAGAAGCCATCACAACACTACAGTCATCATTAGTTCATGGTGACTATCAAAAATTCAAACGCTACACTGCTATGATTGATGATGAAAAACGTCCTCATACATTGCGTAGTCGTATCGAAATTGTACCAAATCGTAAATCAATTCCGCTTGATGAAGTTGAACCAGCATCTGAAATCGTTAAACGTTTCAAGACCGGTGCCATGAGTTATGGCTCTATCTCTAAAGAAGCGCATGAAACAATGGCCATTGCGATGAATAGACTCCATGGTAAAAGCAATACAGGTGAAGGTGGCGAAAACGAAGACCGCTTTAATAGCGAAAGAAATTCCGCCATCAAACAGGTTGCTTCTGGTCGTTTTGGGGTCACTTCAGCCTACTTAAATAGTGCGATTGAAATTCAGATTAAAATGGCACAGGGGGCAAAGCCAGGTGAAGGTGGACACTTACCAGGTAAGAAAGTTTATCCTTGGATTGCCAAGACAAGATATTCTACGCCAGGTGTATCCCTCATTTCTCCACCACCTCATCATGATATCTATTCTATTGAAGACTTAGCACAGCTAATCTATGACTTAAAGAATGCCAATAAGGATGCAAGAATTTCTGTTAAGCTTGTTTCTGAAGCGGGTGTTGGGACAATCGCTTCAGGTGTTGCCAAAGCCGGTGCTCAGGTTATCTTGATTTCAGGCTATGATGGTGGTACAGGAGCTGCTCCTATTAGCTCCATCCATCATGCTGGCTTGCCATGGGAACTTGGCTTATCAGAAGCCCACAAAGCTCTTGTAGCCAATGGCTTAAGAGACCGTGTGCTGATTGAAACAGATGGTAAGCTGATGAGTGGTCGTGACGTTGTCATTGCGGCATTGCTTGGTGCTGAGGAATTTGGCTTTGCGACAACGGCCTTAGTGGCAATGGGATGTCGTATGATGCGTGTTTGTAATAAAGATACATGTCCATTTGGAGTGGCAACACAGAATAAGGAATTACGTAAACGTTTCAAGGGTAAACCTGAATATGTCATGAATTTCATGATGTTCATAGCTGAGGAAGCAAGAGAAATCATGGCTGAACTTGGCTTTAGAACTATTGATGAAATGGTTGGTCATACAGATTGCCTCAAACAGCGTAAGGGTGATTTCCCGGTTGCTGATAAGATGGATTATGCATCCATCCTAGATACAACATATGCATCATCACCAATTAACCACTTCAATCCAGCTCATGTTTATAATTTCAAACTAGAAAAGACATTGGACGAACGTGTTCTCATTCCAGCTCTTCAGCATTTCAAAGCTGGTGATCATAAAGAAATTGATGTCAAGATCACATCAACAGACCGTACATTTGCGACAATACTTGGCTCAGAAGTCACAAAGAAGTTTGGCAACAAGCTTGAAGAAGACAGTATTGTCATCAAGGCAACAGGTGGTGCTGGTCAGTCCGTTGGAGCCTTCCTTCCTAAGGGCGTAACGGTAAGAGTATCTGGTGATGCCAATGATGGTGCAGGTAAAGGCTTATCGGGTGGTAAGATCATTATTAAGCCTGATGACAAAGCACCATTTGATCCATCAGAGAATATCATTGTCGGTAATGTGGCGCTCTATGGGGCTACAAGTGGTAAAGCTTACTTTGAAGGTGTTGCCGGTGAAAGATTCTGTGTCAGAAACTCAGGTGCAACGGCCATTAGTGAAGGATGCGGTGACCATGGTCTTGAGTACATGACAGGTGGTAAGGCTGTTATTCTTGGCCATACGGGCAAGAACTTTGCCGCTGGTATGAGTGGTGGTATTGCCTATGTTCTTGATGAAGATCATACACTTTACTTAAAGATGAACAAAGATATGGTGACAATGCATGAAGTCACTGAAAAATATGATAAACAGGAATTACGCGATCTGATTGAAGATTACTATAAGGAGACAGGAAGCAAGAAGGCCAAGATGATCTTGGATGACTTTGAGAACTATATTCCTTGCTTCAAGAAGATTGTGCCTGATGATTATGCGAAAGTGATTAAGTTAATTAGTCACTTTGAAGAACAGGGTATCTCCCATGAAAATGCACTCATGGAAGCATACCAGAAGGTTAGCAGAGAGGGGTAAGAAGAATGGGTAAACCAACAGGATTTATGGAATATACGCGTCATACAAATCCAGAACGAACAATAGATGAAAGAATTAAGGATTACTTTGAATTCCACTCTTCTTTAGATGAACAAGAAAGAAAAACACAGGCTGCAAGATGTATGGATTGCGGTGTGCCATATTGTCAGAGTGCCATGGAAATCAAGCATCGTGTAGTAGGTTGCCCACTGCACAATCTGATTCCTGAATGGAATGATGAAATCTATCATGGCCATCTCAATCATGCCTTAAGCAGATTGTTGAAAACAAATAACTTTCCAGAATTTACATCACGTGTATGCCCAGCCCTCTGCGAAAAGGCGTGCTTATGCGGCGTGAACGATTCTCCTGTCACAATTCATGATAATGAAAACTTTATCATTGAATCAGCTTTCAAGAATGCTCTGATGACTCCTCGTATTCCCGTTGTTAGAAGCAGTAAGAAGGTCGCAGTAATCGGCAGCGGACCATCAGGACTGGCTGTTGCGGATTCGCTCAATCACAGGGGGCACCATGTTGATGTTTATGAACGCGATGATCGTATTGGTGGTTTGTTGATGTATGGTATTCCTAACATGAAGCTCGATAAGTCGGTGATTGATCGACGTCTGAAACTGATGGAAGCAGAAGGCGTTGTCTTTAAGACAGGGGTGAATGTAGGTAAGGATATTACTAAGGAAGAACTGTTGAAAGAATATGATGCGGTTGTTCTTTGTGTTGGCTCAAAGCAGGCGCGTACATTGCCAAATGTCAAGGTTGCAAAGAACGTGATGTTTGCGGTCGATTATCTTGCCCATTCGACAAAGAATGTCCTTGCCAACAAGGCTGATAACCAGGCAAAAGGCAAGCATGTGGTCATTGTCGGTGGTGGTGATACGGGCAATGACTGTGTTGCGACGGCAATTCGTCAGCAGGCAAAGAGTGTTGTCCAGCTTGAAATGATGGGTGAACCACCACATGAAAGAACAGCTGACAACCCTTGGCCAGAATGGCCAAATGTCAAGAAGACGGATTATGGCCAGCAGGAAGCTATTCATGTCTTTGGAAATGACCCTCGTATCTACAACACAACAGTTAAAGAAGTGATTGAAGAAAAAGGTGTCATGAAAAAGATCAAGATCGTTCAGGTTAAGTTTGAAAATGGCAAATTGACTGAAGTTGCTGGCAGTGAAAAGGTCATTGACTGTGATTTACTGATTATTGCAGCAGGCTTCACCGGTGCTGAAAGCTATGTCACAAAGGCTTTCAACTTAAAAACAACACCAAGAAATACGATTTTAACCAATGATGCGTATCAATGTGGCGATACTCCTATCTTTGCAGCAGGAGATGGCCATCGTGGACAGTCATTAGTCGTTTGGGCTATTGCTGAAGGACGTAACTGTGCTGCTAATGTTGATCGTTATCTCATGGGCTATACAACAATGGAGTAAAGGTGTCCTGCCTTTATTCCATTTTTTTCGTTTTTCTCTTGCATTATCAAATAAATATGTTATACTCATATGCGTCGCCTCTCCTTAGCTCAGTTGGTAGAGCATCTGACTCTTAATCAGAGGGTCCACGGTTCGAGCCCGTGAGGGGAGACCATTTAACGATTAGGAATCTGCTTAGGCAGGTTCTTTTTTTATGCCAGGAGGGAAGTATGCATTTTGATGCGATTCATCATATTGCCATTATCGTCAGCAATCGACAACAAGCGAAAGAATTCTATATCAATAAGCTGGGCTTTTCATTAATACGTGAGAATAAGCGACTAGATCGTCATGACTGGAAGATTGATCTAAGCATTAATGAGACAACGGAATTAGAAATATTTGTCAAAGAGGATGCAGCCAAAAGACCTAGCTATCCTGAAGCCTATGGTTTAAGACATTTAGCTTTTCAGGTTGATTCGGTTGATGAAATGGTTAAGGAACTTAAAGAAAAAGGTATTCTGTGTGAACCAGTACGTCTTGATACCTATACGCATAAGAAAATGACTTTTTTTCATGATCCTGATGGTTTGCCTATTGAAATTCATGAATAAAAAAAGGAGAATCAGCGATTCTCCAGGTTTGCGATTTTGTTTTTGAGTAATTCCGCTTTCTTTTTGTTTTTAGTTACACCAATCCCTTTTTCATAACAGTCAACTAAGATCATCAAACTGCGCATATTATTATGCTTTGCACAATCTTCTAATAAAGAGATGGCTTTCTTTGTATCTTGGGTGACATGTTCACCTGTTAAATAGAATTCACCAAGAATACTGCCTGCTTCATAACTGCCTTTCTCATAAGCAATATGAAGCCATTCAAGAGCCTTCTCAATGTTTTTCTCAACAATAATGCCACTGAAATAGAACGAAGCTAAATTCATGGCATCACTCTGATCACCCTTGCTTGCAGCACTTATTAAGCTGTTTTCTGGATCATCCTTATTGATGCTTAAGACCTGTAAGAGACGTAATGACTGTTCATGTCCTAAATTGGCTGCTTCTTTGAGATATTTGAGAGCTAAATCTGTTTGCTGGGCTTTAAAATAATCAAAGGCAAGTCGGTTGAGATCTTCAGGTCTCTTTGTCTTTGCGGCAATCTGACTCAGCTCAATAAAATCATCTAGGGATAGCACTTTTCGTCCCTTGAGTGACTGTTCGTTATGCAGGTAATCCAAGAACTCAAAGGCATCTTCATAGTCTGCCTTGAGAGCCTGATGAAGATAGTATTTGAGCGCTTTGGTATCTTGAGGAACATGCGGATTATCCCCAAGATAGAAGATGGCGAGCTGATAGGCTGCTTGAGCACTCTCATATTGAGCAGCTTTTTTCAAATAAGCTATGCCTTGGTTATAATCTTGATAGGTGTTGATATAGATGGAACCAGTCATGTAGAGTGATTCTTTATTGTTGTCTTGATTGCCATATTGATAATACTTGAGTGCTTTGGCATCATTCTTTAACTCTTCATCAAAAAAATAAGTATCACCAATCAACATCGCGGCTTCTTTATAGCCTTGATCAAGTGCCTCATATAATAATGCAAGGCCTTTTTCTTTATCACAAGTAACCCCAATGCCATAAATATAACATTCACCAAGATGACTCGTTTCTTTTAGATCACCGTTTTGATAGCCTTTTAAGGCTTGTTGATATTCTTTTTCATTTGATGCTTCTTGAACCTGAGCGTAATCGATCTGTCTTAATAAGTCAGAAGCTTCATGACTGCCTAGACTTAAAGCGCGCTTAGCCCAGTGTCTTGCTTGTTCGAAGTCACGCTTGACACCTCTTGCCATCATATAAGAAAATGCAAGTTCAAGCATGGCTGGAACATAGTAGTGATTTGCGCTCTTTTCAAGATAGCTGAAAGCACGATTGGCATTATAGGAAAGATGTTCACCACTTAGATATTCCATGCCTAATTGATATAAAGCTTCAGGATGATCTTCTTGAGCAAGTTCTCTTAGTCTTGTAATATAAGAGTTTCTCTTTTGGGGTGTGTTCTTCTTTTTCTTCATTCTTTTTGTTGCCATAGTCATTCCTCCGATGTTTATTATAATGTATTTAATGGAATCTTTAAGAAAAGAATATATATGAGTGATAAAGAGATTGACTGGTTTCTGATTCTTAAAGCAATTCTTCAGCTATTTGAAATATTTTGATGGAATATTTAAAATTTATTATTGACTTTAGTAAGGGAATTGAGTATAATATATCACGTAATCTCTCCTTAGCTCAGTTGGTAGAGCATCTGACTCTTAATCAGAGGGTCCACGGTTCGAGCCCGTGAGGGGAGACCATTTTTTTATCACAATGAGGACCTAATCTAGGTTCTCTTTTTTTTCTATATTTGGTATAATACTGTTAATATGAGGGGAAAATTATGAATAGACAGAATGTAACAGATATCCAATTAGTCATCCTAGAATTAGATGGCTGTATATTCAATTTAAACCATTATCGTTACAATTTCTATAAGAATCTTGCCAGTCAGCGTGATATAACAGTTACACCAGAAGAATTCCATGAGCATCTTGGGAATATGTATACGATGTATGATGAGCTGCCACTCGCAAAAGCAGTGGGGCCACAACAATTAAACAAGCGTGTAGAAAAAGATTTATTGAATTATTTAAATCTAAAGAAAGCAACACCTAATGAAGGCATTAGTGAACTTGTTGAATACTTCCGTCAAAAACATATCAAGATTGCTGTCTTCTCAACTCATAAGACAAGTACAGCCATGGATTATTTGGAACTTGGCGGTTTGCGTAAGAAAGTGGATTATGTCATTGGCTCTGATACTAAGCTTGCACCATTACCTTCGACAGAAATGCTTTCTTTCCTAGCTGGGCGCTATAAGGTTAAAGCAGATGCTATTCTGGTTATTACAAGCATCTTTGCCTTAGAAAAGGCTGCTGCTAATCTAGGAATGAATGTGATTTTTAAAGAAGACTTGATCAGTGCAACACTTGAAGAAAAGCGTTTTGCTTTTACAACAGTGAAGAATATGTATGAAGTCTTGAATACAGTCATGTTCGATCATCTTGAAAACTACAAGATCTTTGAACCAGCTTTAGGTTTGACTCCTGATCTTGATCGTAAGCAGCTCAAAGAAGTCTATGAGCGACTAAAAGAGAATTACAAGGATGATCCTGAATTGCTGAAGGTTGTGGAAGATACATATCGTAATCGCTTAGCTGATTTAGAAAAAGAACATCCACGCTTTATCTTTAGTGATGAGGAAGATCCTATTACTTTACCAGTGGAACTGAAGGATTCTGAATTTGTCCATCGTATTAAATATACAACGGATGATGCACCGGAATTGCCATCATTTGTTGAAGCAAGCGCTGAGACAAGTGAGGAAGATGTTGATGAAGTTGGCCAGTCTTCTTTTGAAGATGAATATAACCAGGAAGAACCTGAAGCCAAAAAAGAAATTGAAACGATTAAGGTGGCTGTTGATAATTCTGGTTCATTATCACTAGATGATGAGGAAGCAAAGGATTTAAGTGAAGTTCTTTCTAAAGTCTTGAATGAAGAAGAAAAAGAACCAGTTCACTATAATGTGGGTGAAGTAAGTGAAGAGGTTATGAAAAAGCGCCCACATCCAATTCTCAATGCCCTATTGAATATTGTTTTCACATTAATGCTTTCATTATTCCTTTTGATTATTGGATTATTCATTTATGTGATTTTTATTAATAACTTTGAAAGTGGCAATCTGGTGTGGCTGGCAAGACTTTATATGCATTATGCAGACTTCTGCAATATGTATTTCAAGGCTATTCTTGATGGTCTCCATGCACTCATTCAGGCCATTCCTAACTATGCAAGCTTTACTTCAGGTAAGTTTATGAGCTATTCAGCCAGTCAGCTTGTTGCTGTATATGTCACAAATACACTTATTATCATTGTGATTGAAGTTATTGTTGCTTTAATCAAGCATTTAAGAACACCGGATGTAAAAGAAGAGGAAGAAGCATAAAAGAGCTCATGATAGAACAATCTATCACAAGCTCTTTTTTTGGCTGTAGGCATAGAGAATCGCTATCTGTGTTTTGGCATCCACAATTTCTCCATTTAAAACCATCGCATAGGCTTTTTCTAGTGGGATCTTGATGACTTTTAAGAATTCATCGTCATCAGCAGGCTTGCTGTCATCGACATGCTTAAAGTCAACAGCTTCATAGAGATAATCTACTTCGCTACTGTAACCAGGAGTTGGCAAAAGTTTAAGAATGAAGTTCATTTTCTTAGCCCGGCAATCTGTTTCTTCCTCAAATTCTCTAAAACATGCTTCATTACGATCCTCGCCTTCTTCAAGCTTGCCAGCTGGGATTTCTAAGGTATCACAGGCATGAGGATAACGGTATTGCTTGACTAGAAGAATACAGCCATCTTCAATCGCAAGAATACAAACACCACCACGGTGATAGACAACTTCTCTTTTGGCCTTTTTGCCATCTTCGAGTTCTACATCATCATATGTGACATGAATAATATTTCCATTAAAAATTGTTTCGCTTTTTAGTTTTTTTTCCATTTTTACACCTCTAGCGCTATTATACCATCATTATAAGAAAAAAGAATGCGGGGGCGCATTCTTCGTTCTTATTCTCTTCTGATAATAGGGGGAGTAAGTTCTTGACTTACCATAGATACATTATCATATTCTTTTCAAAATGTAAAGGCTTACTTTTTGAAATGTGTGGTAGTATTTGGATGAAAGTTGTTGTAAGGTATAGATGAAATAGGAGATTGATATGAAAATTTTAAAAATAGACCATCTGCATGAGAATCAGCGTATTGATAAATATTTAAATAAGCTCTTACCCAATGCCCCAAAAGGCTTTGTTTATAAGATGCTTAGAAAAAAGGATGTCAAAGTGAATGGCAAAAGAGTCAAAGAGAATTATATTGTCCAATATGGCGATGAAGTCAGTCTCTTTCTCTATGATGACCGCTTTATCGCATATAGCAAAGAAACAACAATCTATGAACTACCCATTCAATTCAAAGTCATCTATGAAGATGAACATATCCTGATTGTTGATAAACCGGTTGGCTTGCTTGTTCAGCCTGATGATCATGAAGACATCAACGTGCTCTCTAACCAGGTTCTTACTTATCTTTATCAGAAGGGTGAATATGATCCACAGAAAGATTTAGGATTTACACCTGGGCCAGTCCATCGTCTTGATCGTAATACAAGTGGTCTCGTGATCTATGGCAAGGATATGCGAGCACTTCAGGATCTTAACGAAATGATGAAGAAAAGACATTGCATTGATAAGAAGTATTTAACGGTTGTCAAAGGACATATGGATGAAGCGGATCTTAAAGGCTATGTCGTTAAAGACCAGGAAGCTGGCAAAATGCGTGTTGTAAGTTCTGATTATCCCAATGCCTTAAGCATGCATACACTTGTGCATCCTTTGCGATATGGCCATGATGTGACTTTAGTAGAAGTCAGCCTTGTTACAGGAAGAACACATCAAATCAGGGTCCATCTTGCATCCCAGGGTCATCCTGTAATGGGAGATCGTAAATATGGTGATTTTAGCTGGAATAGGGAAATTGCGAAGAAATATAAACTTAATAATCAGTTCCTTCATGCTTATTCTTTGACCTTTACAAATCCTTTTGGTTCAATGAAATATTTAAAGGATAAGACATTTATTTCACCATTAAGTGGGAATTTTAAGAAAATCGTTGATGACCTCTTTTAAAGTGCTTTCATCTTTGGTATATCTATAATATAATGAAAATATCAAGGGAGGAAATTCTTGTATGAAATTTTATATTGGTGTTGACTTAGGGGGCACAAATGTCCGTACATTACTTGTTGATGAAAAGGGACAGACTTATTCCGAAGTGAAGGAATCGACGGAAAGTGAAAATGGTCCTGAATATGTTGTCAGCAAGATTAAACGCATGATTCGTACATTGGATTATGATGCATGTGATGGTTTTGAAAATGTGCATGGTATCGGTATTGGTGTACCAGGACCTGTTGATACGGTTCATGGCACAATGATCATGGCAAGTAACTTACCAGGCTTTGCTGGTTATCCAATTGCTAGTGAGCTTTCTGAAGAATTCGATAAACCAGTCTTTATGGATAATGATGCAAACTGTGCAGGTTTAGCTGAAGCATTGCTTGGGGCAGGTAAAGGCTATCCAACTGTTTACTTCATCACTGTTTCAACTGGTGTTGGTGGCGCATTTATTGTTGATGGTAAGCTTATTTCTGGTGGACGTGGTCATGCTGGTGAAATCGGCAACATGATCATTAAGCCAAATGGACGCAAGCAGGGTGCCTTAAACCCAGGTGCTGTTGAAGCAGAATGCTCAGGTACCGCTATTACAGCTAAAGCTCAGGCTATCTTAGGCAAGGATGTTATTAAACATGCTGGCAATGTCTTTGAATTGGCATCAGAAGGTAATCCTGACGCTAAGAAGATTGCTGATGAAGCTATTGATGAATTAAGCTCAATGCTTGCTAATATTGCGCATACTGTTGACCCACATTGCTTTGTGCTTGGTGGTGGTGTCATGAAGAGCAGAGATTATTTCTGGGATGCTTTAAATGAACAGTTCAATAGTAAGATTCATGTTGGCATGCGAAATCATATTCCACTATTATTAAAGAAACTTGATGACTGTGGTGCGATTGGTGCAGCAATGTTACCAATGAGTCAGCTAGGTGAATAAGAAAAGCAGGGAAACCTGCTTTTTTTGTTGCGATGTAAGTAGATATCTTGATTATTTTGGAAATTTGTTTTTTAATGGAGGGTGACGAAAATGAGAGGAGTATGATTATGGAAAGAGTTGTATTAGGTTTAAGCGGGGGCGTAGATAGTGCTGTAGCAGCTTATTTGTTGAAGGAAGCAGGTTATGAAGTCGTACCTGTCTTTATGCGTAACTGGGATTCACAGCTTAATAATGACTATTTAGGCAATCCAACAATAAATGATGATGTCTGTTCACAGGAAGTGGACTATGCGGATGCTAAAGCGGTGGCAGAGCATCTTGGCTTAGAATTAAAACGTGTTGATTTTATTAAGGAATACTGGGATCGTGTTTTTACTTATTTCTTAGAAGAATATGCGAAAGGGCGTACACCAAATCCTGATATCCTCTGCAATAAAGAAATCAAATTCAAAGCCTTTCTTGATTATGCTTTCTCCATTGATGCAGACTGGATTGCGACAGGGCATTATGCCCGTATTGAACACCATCCTGATGGTGAAAGTGTTATGTTAAGGGGAATTGACAACAATAAGGACCAGACCTATTTCCTTTGTCAGCTTAATCAGCATCAGTTAGAACGTGTCCTTTTCCCACTTGGTGATATCACCAAGCCAGAAGTGAGAAAGATTGCCTTAGAACAACAACTACCTGTCGCCAAAAAGAAAGATAGTACAGGTATCTGTTTTATTGGTGAACGTGACTTCAAAGCCTTCTTAAAGAACTATATTCCTGCTAAGCCAGGTAAGATGGTTGATATTGAAACAAAGCAGGTCATTGGTGAACACCAAGGCATTATGTATTATACAATTGGACAAAGAAAAGGTCTGAATATTGGTGGTAAGGGTGGTCCTTGGTTTGTCTGTGGAAAGGATTATGACCAGAATATCCTCTATATTGCCCAGGGGGATCAGAATAAGTGGCTGATGAGTGATGGCTGCAGTGTGACGGATGTCAACTGGATCAGTGGCAAACCACCAGTAGGCGAATATGACTGTACTGCAAAGTTCAGATATCGCCAGAAAGATAATGAAGTCTCTATTCATTTCAATGAAGATGGTACGCTCTATTGTACCTTTAAGAACCAGGTCAAGAGTGTTACACCGGGCCAGGAAGCCGTCTTCTATCAAGGAGAAGTCTGTCTAGGAGGTGGCACAATAGATAAGGTCTATAAGAATAATGAGGAGATAACTTATCTATAATGCTCACATATACAGGAATGATTACCCGCATACGCTATTATAATGAAGATTCAAAGTTTATCGTGGCAACCTTTGAAGCCAATGAGGAGGTTACGCCCTTTACGATTACTGGCAATATGAGCTATGTTGAAAGTGATGAACGCTATCGGATTGAAGGGGAATTCATTCAGCATCCCCACTATGGCAAGCAGTTTCAGCTAAGAGGCTATGAAGTCCTGTTAGCGGATGATCGTGAACGCATTATACGCTATCTCTCTTCATCTCTATTTAAGGGCATTGGGGAGAAGCAGGCAACAGCCATTGTTGATGCTTTGGGTGAGAATGCCTTAAAGATGATTAAGGAAGATGCTAGCTGTCTAAGAGGCATCAAGGGCATGAATGAAAACAAGATGAATGTCATTAAGCAAGTCATTGACAATCAATCCTATGATCAGCAAGTCCTTTCCTTCTTCATGGGACATGGCATCTCAACACGTAATCTTGGCCTCATTCAAGGCTTTTATAAAGAAAGAACATTGGATGTCTTGCAGAATAATCCCTATCAGCTTATTGATGATATTGATGGGGTTGGTTTCAAGAGTGCGGATACACTTGCTAAAAAGCTAAACTTTGCTGCTGATCATCCTTATCGTTTAAAGGCAGCAGTTGCCTATGCCTTATTGGAACGTTGCTTTCAGACAGGGTCAACCTATGCCTATCTTGATGAAATCAAGAAAGCAGCCTTTCGCTTTGTGCCACAATTAACGTTGGAACTCTTTGATGAATATTTGCAGGAGCTTCTTGATGACTATAAGATCATTAAGGAAGATGAACGCTATTATCCCCATGATCTCTATGATTCAGAAATCACCATCTCATCACTCTTTAGGAAATTCTCTAATCTTCCTTTAGCTAACCTTGATGAAGAGCGTCTAGAAAAACAAATAAGCCAAGTTGAAGAACAGCTTGATATTACCTATGATAAAACCCAAAAAGAAGCCATCACTTCCTTCATGCGTCATCCTGCAACAATTCTTACTGGGGGACCAGGGACGGGCAAGACGACAATCGTCAAAGCCATCCTGCGCATTTTTAAAAGCTTCTATCCTGATGACCGCATTGATCTTGTAGCACCAACTGGCAGAGCAGCTAAAAGATTAAGTGAATTGACTGGCCTTGAAACAGCGACCATTCATCGCTTGCTCAAATGGGATATGCATACGAATACATTTGGAATCAATAGCGGCAATCCACTTTCTACCCGTCTGCTAGTGATTGATGAGTTCTCAATGGTGGATAGTGTGCTCTTTGCGAAACTTCTTGAAGCAAGTGTTCATGTCAATAAGATTCTCTTAATTGGTGATGACCAGCAATTACCTTCTGTTTCACCAGGTAATGTCCTTGCCGACATGATCAAGAGTCATCTTGTCCCAGTTATTGAACTCAACAAGATCTATCGCCAGGAAGAGGGCAGTGGCATTGTCACGTTAGCCCATGAACTACGCAATGATGTTTATGATGAAGCTATCTTTAGACAATACAATGATATTCATTTTATCAGTGTTCCTAATTATGAAGTTGTTGGTGAAGTGCTTGATATTGTGAAATCCTATATCGATGATGGCTATGAAGACAAAGATATTCAGGTTCTTTCACCTATGTATCAAGGTGTTGCCGGTGTCGATGCCTTGAATGAAGCCTTGCAGTCCCTGCTTAATCCACCTTCTCCTCTCAAGGAGGAATTGAAAGTTGGTGCGCGCATATTTAGAGTGGGCGATAAGATACTTCAGCTAAAGAACCGTCCTGATGATGAGGTCTTTAATGGTGATATTGGAACATTGGTAGAAATTATCAAAAAGACACCTGGTCATCCAAGCAATACAATTGTCTGTGATTTTGATGGTGTTCTTGTGGAATATATTGATGGTGATTTCAATGTCATTACCCATGCCTATTGTATGACGGTTCATAAATCACAGGGTAATGAGTTCCCTGTTGTCATCATGCCTGTTCTTTCCGACTTTGGCATCATGAATCGCAAGAATCTGCTTTATACAGGCCTTTCAAGAGCGAAGAGTGCACTTTACTTGCTTGGTTCAACCCAGATTTTCAAAATAGCTATTAGCCGTAAAGATGATTTTATTGTCAGAAGAACGACGCTCGCGAATCGCATGAGTGATGAAATGGTGGGCATATCGTTTGATGAATTTGAGTAGGAATTGTGAATAAGTGGTTCTATCTTAGCAATCCATTAAGTTTATATGCATAATTTACATAATCTTAACATTTCCTTAAGTATTGCTTGATATTTATAATTTTCTTTTGAACTATAATGAAGTCAAAGGAGAAGGTAAGTATGGAGATTTCGAATTGGTTATCTTTGGCAGGTGGGCTTGCTTTATTCCTCTTTGGGATGACTGTTTTGTCTGATTCGCTCGAAGAAGCTGCTGGATCAAAACTTAAGGATATATTAGAAAAACTGACAAATAGTAAACTCAAAGCGGTACTAGTAGGCATTGGTGTTACAGCTGCCCTGCAGTCATCAAGTGCGATGACTGTCATGCTCATTGGTTTTATGAATGCCGGCTTAATGAACCTACAAAGATGTATCTGGGTTGTGATGGGTTCCAATATTGGTACAACCATAACTGCACAGATGATTGCCATTAACGTAGGTGCCATTGCGCCAGTCTTCGCGGTTGTTGGTGTCTTTATGCATATGTTTACCTCTAAGAAAAAGACAAAAACAATTGGTACACTCTTAACCGGATTTGGTGTTCTCTTTATGGGCTTGAGTATGATGAGTGATGCGATGGAGCCATTGCAGAAATCAAAAGTTTTCCTTCATCTCATGACAACATTATCCAACCCATTACTCGCAATTGCTTTTGCGGCTGCCTTTACAGCCTTGATTCAGTCATCAGGTGCTGCCATTGACATTCTTCAGACATTGGCTATGAAGGGCTTGATTCCTTTCGAGACAGCTGCTTTTATGGTTTGTGGCTTGAATATTGGAACATGTATTACAGCTGTACTTGCAAGCATGAGTGGTGATCGAAGACCTAAACGTATAGCTGCTTTCCATGTCATCTTCAACTGTATTGGCACATTGATTTTTGCGGGCATTATTGCCTTTACACCAATTTTAAGCATCGTTCAGTCTTTCAGTGTGAATGCGGCTAGTCAGATTGCCAACTTCCATACCATCTTCAACATTGCTACAACATTCTTATTGTTGCCTTTTGATAAGATATTATTGAAAGTCATCTATAAGATCATTCCAGAAAGAAGCGCAGAAGAAGAGGACAGCTATGTACATGAAAAGCTTCCTCGTACAAGTGCATCATTTATTGAATAATATTTAGGAAAGCATGAAGCAAATCGCCTCATGCTTTTTTGATGAGAAGAAAAAAGAGTAACCGGTTACGAAAATGATTGACAAAAGAATAGTGGCGGATGTATGATAAATGTGTCAATAAAAGTAACCGGTAACATAACCGGTTACCTGAGTGGATTTTGACAGAATAAAGGTACTTTATTTTTTTAGAAGTAAAAGTAACCGGTTAAGATGAAGGGAGAAAGTGAATGAAGAAGAAAATCTTGTCATTCGCCCTAGCAGGGAGTTTGATGCTTGGGTTAACTGGCTGTGGTCAAAAGTCAGATCCAAACCCAGGAAGCAAAAAAGGGTATGATGAAGGTGAACAGTATGTATCAATTTGGGTCCATTCGATTGAAGATACTGATGAAGGCAGAGCATACCGTCAAAGCGTAAATGCCTTCAACAAAAAGTATAATGGGAAATACTTTGCGGATATTGAATTTATCCCACGTAATGATAGTGGAGGAGGTTATACGGATAAGATCAATGCTTCGGTTATGTCAGGAGGATTACCTGATGTATTGACAGTCGATGGTCCTAACATTTCCTCATATGCTCATAACAATATCATTGCGCCACTAGTTGATATCACTAAGAAAGAGAAAAGTGAATATCTGAATTCGATTATTGAACAGGGAACTGTTGATGGTAAGCTTTATGCCTTAGGGGCTATGGAATCATCCGTTGGCCTTTATTACAACAAAGATATTCTTGATAAAGCAGGCGTAACTGTTCCTGATCAAGATCATCCATGGACATTTAGCGAATTCTTGAACGTATTGGAAAAAGTCAAGAAAGTCACTGATCAAAGTAAGGGCTATCCTCTTGATATGACATTCCCAACAGGTGAAGCAACAATCTATTACTATGCACCATTCTTCTGGAGCAATGGAGGAAATCTTGTTTCCAAGGATGGACTTAAAGTCGATGGCATCTTTAATTCAGAGAAGAATAAAGAAACGGTTGAATACTTTAAAAAGCTACGTGACAATGGCTATATGTCAAAAGTCGCAATCGCCAATCTCTTTGAAGAAGGACGTGCAGCCTTTAAGTTTGATGGTGCCTGGGAAGTGAATACTGTCAGAACACAATATAAAAAATTAAAACTTGGCATCGCCCCATATATCGTAGGAGATAGTTGGAATCATACACCATATACACCTACAGGCTCATGGGCCTTTGCGATGAGTTCTAAAGCGAAAAACAAAGTTGCAGCTTCGACGCTTGTGAAATATATGAGTGGTGAAGAAAGTGGTCTAAGACTCTATAAAATGACAAAGTCCTTCCCATCGACATATAAAGCTTTTGAATCAGTACCTGATTTTACAGAAGATCCACTCTATTCAAAACTCTATTACCAATTAAAAACATATGGTCATCCAAGACCAAAAACACCAGTCTATCCACAGGTAAGTACAAGCTTCCAGCAGGTACTAGAAAACACTGTCTTATCTGGTGAAGATGTAAAAACACAGCAGAATCGTGCTGTAGAAAGGATAAACGCCAAAATGAAGCGTTATACAATGTAGTATGAATAAAAAAAGAGAATCTATTATGGGTATGAGCTTCTTTGGCCCAGCCTTAGTCTTATTATGCGTATTCCTTTTTATTCCAATGATCCTTACTTTGATATTTAGTTTTACGGATTTCTTTGCCTTGAATCCATCATTGACTCATTTTACTGGCTTAAGTAACTATTTCTCAATATTCAAAGATGAGGACTTTAGACTTGCTTTCTTTAATACTTGGAAGTTTGTCTTGATTATTGTCCCAGTGCAAGGACTAGGTGCACTGGGCTTGGCATTGCTTATCAACAAGGTCTCGCATTTTAAAGGATATTTTAAAGTTGCCTTCTTCTTACCTGTTGTAATGTCTTTAGCTGTTGTTTCCACTTTATGGATTCAAATCTTCTCACCTGAAGGTATTCTTAATGCCTTACTCGCCCATCTCGGTATTGCTGCTCAGCCATTTATTAATAGCTCATCCCAGGCGCTTCCTTCTATTGCCCTGATGAGTGCATGGCAGGGTGTGGGCATGCAGATGATTATTTTCTTAGGTGGCATTCAGGGCATTAATCCTGCATTATATGAAGCTGCTGAATTGGATCATGCCAGTGCTTGGCAGAAATTCAAAGATATCACGCTACCAGAACTTAAGCCATTATGTGTCTTCGTCTTCATCACCATCACGATTGGCGCCTTTAGAATGTTGGTACAGCCAATGATCATGACTGGTGGAGGTCCTTCACATTCAACATATACAATGGTTTATGATATTTATGAAACAGGTACAGTGAACTGGGAGCTTGGCATGGCAAGTACAATGGCGATTGTCTTTGCGATATTTGTCATGATCCTTACTGTCATTCAGACAATCATTACAAGAAATAAGGAGGACAAGTAGGATGAAAACACGTAAACAGAAAATACTGAACTGGATACTGATTATTGTCATGGCTGCTTTCTCCCTCTTATTCCTCTTTCCATTGATCTGGATGATCTTCAATTCCTTTAAAGGTGATGCAGCTATTGCTCATGATTTACATTCCTTTGCGGCATTCTTGCCACCAGCCTTATCAAAAGGCTTCTTCCATAACTATACACAGATATTATTCCATACTGACTTCTTAAGATATTTAGTGAATACTGTCTTCTATGCCATCATTATGGTGGTATTGGGAATTATTGTGAATGGGTTAGCGGGATATGCCTTAGCTAAGATCAATTTCCCATTTAGAGATCGCTGGCTCTTAATCATCATGCTTTTGATGATTGTCCCAATGGAATCCATTATTACTATTCACTTCTTCTTTATTGCCAAGTTAGGCTTATTGAATACAGTTATTGGTCTTGTCTTACCAGGGATTGTCAATCCATTTAATATCTTTCTATTTAGACAGGTCTTTATTTCATTGCCAGATGATATCTGGGAAGCAGCCCAGCTCGATTATTGCTCACCTATTAAATACTTCTTCACAATGGTTTTACCAATGGCGAAGTCAGCAGTGGCAACTGTGGGCGTCCTGACATTCTTAGGTGTATGGAATGATTATCTTTGGCCATCACTCGTATTTACATCAAATCGCTTATTAACAGTACAAATTGGCTTGAATGCAATCACTGCGAATGAAAACACAACAATGGGCATGAAGCTAGCCGTTATTACATTAGTGACAATCCCAGTTATTATTATGTATGCATTATTCTCAAAACAGATCGTCGAAGGCGTTGTTTCTACAGGCGGTAAGGAGGGCTAAACAATGAGTTTTGTTGAATTAAAAAATATCTGTAAAAAATATAAAGGTAATGAACGTTATTCTGTTGAAAACTTTAACTTGGAAATTGAACCACATGAATTTATCGCTTTTGTAGGGCCATCTGGATGTGGTAAGTCTACAACACTTAGAATGATTGCTGGATTTGAAGAAATCACTTCCGGTGATCTCTTTATCGAAGGCAAGCGCATGAATGAAGTTGCACCTAGAGATCGTGGTATCTCCATGGTCTTCCAGAACTATGCCTTATATCCACATATGACTGTTGAAAAGAATATTGCTTATGGCTTACAGAATATGAAAGTTCCTAAAGATGAAATCAAGAAAAAGGTTGATTATGCCATCAATATGCTTGGCTTAGAGGAATATCGCAAGAGAAAGCCTAAGAACTTATCCGGTGGCCAGAGACAGCGTGTCGCTTTAGGTAGAGCCATCGTCAAGAATCAGAAGCTTTTCTTAATGGATGAACCTCTTTCAAACCTTGATGCCAAGTTAAGAGTCTCTATGCGTACTGAAATCTCAAGAATCCATCGTGAGATTGGGGCCACAACCATCTATGTCACACATGACCAGGTTGAAGCCATGACAATGGCTGATCGTATTGTCATTATGAAAGATGGTATTGTCCAGCAGGTAGGTAAGCCTATGGATCTCTATGATCATCCTGTTAATAAGTTTGTTGCTGGCTTTATTGGTTCACCTCAGATGAATTTCTTTGATGTTGTTGTTGATGGTGATAAACTGACATTTAGTGATGGTGCTTCAATGACATTGCCCGATCGTATTGCTTCAAAGCTTTCATGCCACAACAAGAAACTTATTCTTGGTATTCGTGGCGAAGATATTAAGGTTGATAATCTCTCTCTTGATACATTTAAGAATAACATTCTTCAGGCAAAAATTAATGATACAGAAATTATGGGTAATGACAATAACTTGTATTTCACATTCGGCAATACTAATGCCGTTGCCCGTGTATCTAAGTATGATGTCAAAGAGATTGGCGAGACATTAAGTTTCATTTTTGAAACACATCATCTTCATTTCTTTGATCCAGATACAGAAAACGCATTATTATAAGAGGTTAATATGACACAGTTAGAAAAAGCGAATCAGTATATTAAAGAAAACAAAGTCGATTACAAAGAACGTCCAGCTTTTCATGTCAGTGCTCCTGTAGGATGGATCAATGACCCAAATGGTTTTTCCATCTATCAGAACACAGCACATCTTTTCTTCCAGTTCTATCCCTACGACAGTGTCTGGGGACCAATGCATTGGGGGCATGTGAAAAGTGATGATTTCATCAAATGGGAAGATCTGCCGACAGCGCTTGCCCCTGATCAATCCTATGATGCTGAAGGATGCTTTAGCGGTTCAGCCATCGCAACAAGTGAAGGCCATGCTTTGCTTTATACAGGTGTCATGAAAAAAGACAACAAGGTATATCAAAATCAATGTTTAGCCATTGGTGATGGTCTTCATTATGAAAAAATTGATCAGAATCCTGTCGTTGATGGTGCAATCATGCCTGAAGATTGTTCTCGTGAAGACTTTAGAGATCCCAAAGTATGGCAGGAAGATGGTCTTTATTACATGGTTGCAGGTAATCGTACAAATGATCATGTAGCTCAGGTTGTTCTCTTTAGCTCTCATGATCTTACTCATTGGCAATTTGAATCTGTTCTTGCGAAAGATAAACAAGGAAACCTTGGGGCTGTGTGGGAATGTCCTGACTTCTTCAAGCTTGATGGTGAACAAATCTTGATTGTCTCACCTCAGGATATGTGTGAAAGCGATGCATTTCATAATGGCAATAATGCCATCTATCTTACAGGAACATATGATAACAAGACGCATATTTTTGATTACCAGCAAGCAAGAGCCATTGATGATGGCATAGACTTCTATGCCCCACAAACTCTAGAGGCGCCTGATGGAAGACGTATCATGGTTGCCTGGATGCAATCATGGGATAATATCATTAAACCAGTGCATCAGAAGTGGGCCAATATGATGACTTTGCCTAGAGAATTATCGATGAAAGATGGCCATCTTATCCAACAGCCTGTTCGTGAACTCAATCAGTATCATACAAACCATGTGAGCTATGATCACTATCACTTCACAAATGAAATCACATTACCAGGCATCTCTGGACGTATGATTGATTTAACAGTGACCATTCACTCACAAAACTATCATGAATGCACGATTTCTTTCGCCAAAAATGATAAGTACCACGTTGATTTCTCCTACAATAAATATAAGAATATCTTGGAGCTTGACCGCAGTCATTGTGGCATGATCAGAGATTGTGCCGCAATCAGACGTAAGAAGCTCCGCTATGTGCATGATGAACTCAAAATGCGTATTATTCTCGATCGTTTTAGTGCTGAAATATTTATTAATGATGGTGAGCAAGTCTTTTCGACAACCTTCTATACTCCACTTGATGCAAAAGATATTACCTTTAGCTCACCTGATGACTTGATTATTTCAGTTGATCAGTACGATATCGTTCTATAATAGGGAATGAGACCTCCCAATCATTCCTAAAAAAACAACACATCATTGATGTGTTGTTTTTCTTATCATCAGGGTTGGTTCAACACGCTGATAGGTATGTTGAACGACTTTGTTTTGTTTTGTGGCTTCAATTTCTTTGATGATGATTTCCATTGCCCCAATGGCTAAGCCTTTAATATCCTGATGGATTGTTGTAATAGGAATAATGGCTTCACGGGAGATAGAAGAATCATCGAAACCAACAATATTATAATCATGAGGCAGATGACCATAATGGCGATAAATGATATTGAGGAGGATATTGGCATGGGTGTCATTACAGACAAAAATCCCTTTTCTCTTACCTTTATAGAGCCTTTCAAAATCCTCAAATAATGATGTATAGATGGCATTCATTTCTTCAAAGCCATTTCCTAAGTCCTGCAATCTTAAATCATAAGGGAGATTGTTTGTCTGGCATTGATCAAGAAAGCCTTTTGTACGATAATAATCCGGATTATTTTCTGTGAGTTTACTGTTGATGTGGATATAAATATCGTTGTTGATATCCATCAGGTGTTTAGTTGCAAGAAGGGCACCACTGTAGTTATTCGTTGTGACACCAGAAACATATTGTGATTCACGTTCAATAGTAACAATCGGAATAGGATAGTGACTGAGCACTTCGGAATGCGGAAAGTGTGAAATCATAATCAGCCCTTCAATATTATAAGCCATCAGTTCATCAATATACTGAAGTTCTTTAGCTTGATCATTCTGGCTTTCAAAGACAAGAAACTTATAACCAAAAGTATCATATGTCGAGATGATCTGGCTTAATAATTCAGCATAATAGTGCATGCTTAAATTAGGAACAATGATCCCGATGAATTCTGTCTTGCCATTAGCGAGAACTTTTGCCAGCTTGTTTTCATGATAGTCAAGGGCTTGCAAGGCTTCTTCGATGATTTTCTTGTTTTCGTCTGTAACAGTTTCAGGATGATTGAAGTATCTTGAAATGGTTGTTTTAGAAAAGTGTGTATATTCTGCAATATCACTAAAAGTGACTTTCTTTTTCTTATTCTCCATAATAACCTGTCATTCCTTTCTAAATGTGCTAATAGGTATCTATATCTCGGTATTTATAGGTATTCTTGCTTCATTTGTGCTTATTATATAAAAGGTAACCGGTTATAGCAACTACAACTCAGCTTTTTATATGATTGTGGCAGTTGATTTTTAGAGCTTGATTTTATATAATAACGTGGTAAATCGTTGAGAAAGATTAAATTCTTAAAGGCTTTAAGAGAGAAGATGGCTGGTGAAAATCTTCAGTCGATAAGAGTGGGCTCCTTTCGAGAGTGATGCAAACATCAACGTCTAACTCGCGTTAAGAGTCTTAGAGGCAGTAGAAATACTGTAAACAAGGATGGTACCACGATAAAGTCGTTCCTTATAGGAGCGGCTTTTTTTATTTGAGGAGGACTTATGAAAAAACTAACTGGTAATCAGACAAGACAAATGTTCCTTGATTATTTTAAAAGTCAAGGTCATATGATTGAACCTGGGGCAAGCTTAATTCCCCATAATGATCCAACATTACTCTGGATCAATGCAGGTGTTGCAGCTTTAAAGAAATACTTTGATGGAACAGAAAAGCCTGCTAGCAATCGTATTGCGAATGCGCAGAAATCTATTCGTACAAATGATATTGAGAATGTTGGTAAGACAGCAAGACATCATACATTCTTTGAAATGCTTGGTAATTTCTCAATTGGTGATTATTTCAAAAGAGAAGCAATTCACTTTGCCTGGGAATTCTTAACTGGGGAAGAGTGGATTAATATGGATAAGGATAAGCTTTATGTGACTGTTTATACGGATGATGAAGATGCTTATCGTATCTGGACAGAGGAATGTGGTGTTGATCCATCACATATGTGGAAGACAGATGATAACTTCTGGGAAATTGGTGAAGGTCCTGGTGGTCCTGACTCAGAAATCTTCTATGACCGTGGTGAAGCCTTTGATCCAGATCATATTGGTATTCGTTTATTGCATGAAGACTTAGAAAATGACCGTTATGTTGAAGTATGGAATATCGTTTTCTCACAGTTTGACTGTAATCCTGCTATTCCTAGAAGCGAATATAAAGAACTGCCACATAAGAATATTGATACCGGTATGGGTCTAGAAAGACTTGTTTCTATTATACAGGGTGGTGAAACAAACTTCGATACAGACTTATTCCTGCCAATCATTCATGCAACAGAAAAAATGTGTGATGTCAAGTATGAAAATAACAAGATGGCTTATCGTGTGATTGCCGATCATATTCGTACAGTAACATTTGCCTTAAGTGATGGAGCAATGTTTGATAAGGCTGGACGTGGTTATGTCCTTCGCCGTATCTTAAGAAGAGCTGTACGTTATGGTAGAAATCTAGGTATTGATCATGCTTTCTTATATGAACTTGTGGATGTTGTTGTGGATATCATGAAGGAATTCTATGACTATTTACCTGAAAAGGCTGAATTCGTCAAAGCAGCTGTTAAGAAGGAAGAAGAAGCTTTCGCCAAGACATTAACACAGGGTGAAAAGCGTATTCAGGCCTTCATGGATCAGGCTGAGGAAAAGCTTGTTGATGGTAAGACAGCCTTCATGCTTTATGACACATATGGCTTCCCAGTTGAACTGACAACAGAAATAGCGGAAGAAAAAGGCTTCGCAGTTGACTTAGAAGGCTTCCAGGAAGAAATGCGTCTTCAGCAGGAAAGAGCAAGAAATGCCCGTGGTGATTTAGAGTCATTCGCTTCACAGAAAGCTGACTTAATGGACTTTACAACACCGTCATCATTTACTTATGATGATGCTCCATTAACAGCTAAGGTTATTGGTGTCTTTGAAAATGGTGTGAAATGTGATGAAATCACATCAAAAGGTGAAGTCATCTTTGATCAGACAAACTTCTATGGCGAAATGGGTGGTCAGGTTGGCGACACTGGTGCTGTGGAAAATGAAAAGACATATGCCCTCGTAACTGATACCAAGAATGCTCCAAATGGTCAGCATCTGCATTTTGTCTCAGTTGAAAAAGGAACAATTCGCGTTGGTGATACATTCACATTAAAGGTAGATCAGAATAAACGTGCATTAATTGAAAACAATCACTCAGCAACACACTTACTGGATGCAGCCTTAAAGAAGGTCTTAGGGGAACATGTTGCTCAGGCTGGTAGCTATGTGGATAGTGAACGTTTAAGATTCGACTTCACGCATCCTGCTAAAATGACAGAAGAAGAACTTAAGGAAGTTGAAGCTTTAATTAATAAAGAAATCTTTGCCGGCATTCCTGTAGAAACAGAAATCATGCCTAAGGATGAAGCATTAAAGAAGGGTGCTACAGCTTTATTTGATGAAAAATATGGTGATGAAGTACGTGTTGTTTCGATGGCGGACTTCTCGATTGAATTATGTGGTGGCTGCCATGTTAAGAATACAAGCCATATTGGTCTCTTCAAGATTCTTATGGAAACATCAGTTGGTTCCGGGGTCAGAAGAATTGAAGCAGTGACTTCAACAGCTGCCTATGATGCCCTTAAGCAGGAAGAAGAAACAATCACTAAGATTGCGGAAGTCTTAAAGCTAAAAAATAGAGCTACAACACTAGAAAAAGTAGAAGAACTGGCAGCACATTATGCTTCAGCTCAAAAAGAAATCGAAAAGCTTACAGCTAAGCTCAATAGCCTAGAAGCAAAGGCGAAAGCTAATGATGTTGAAGAAGTCAATGGCAAGAAGTTCCTCTATGTTCATGTGGAAAAGAATCCAAAGGATGCTAAGCAGTCATGCTTCGATTATCGTGATAGCTTAGGTAGTGGTGTTGTCTTAATGACATCGACATTTGAAGGTAAGAATAGCTATTATGTAGGTGTTACAAAGGATTTAATTAAAGAGATTAAAGCTGGTGATTTAGTTAAAGCTATTAACCCAATTATGAATGGCCGTGGTGGCGGTAAGCCAGATATGGCCCAGGGTGGCTGTGAGAATTTAGATCGAATTAATGAAGCTGTTGAATTGATTAAATCTAAAATGTAAAATCCTAGTATTTTCTTTAGAATTAGTATAAAATGTGGTATAGGTAAAACAAGAGGAGTTGATTATATGGGAAAAGATTTTACACAGACAAGAGTCTTTAATTCAGAAGAATTGAAGCGCGAAGTGATTCATTCCAATCTGAATACAGTAGCCCAGGCACTAGAAGAAAGAGGATATAACCCAGTTCATCAGATTGCAGGTTATCTTATCTCTAACGATCCAGCCTATATCTCTTCTCACAAGAATGCACGTTCCATCATCCAGCAAATCGATCGTGATGAAATTATTGAAGAACTAGTCAAGTTCTATTTGGAGTCAGAATAATGGAAAAGATTCTTGGTTTGGACTTAGGCTCACGTACATGTGGCATTGCGATGAGTGATGCCTTAGGTATGCTTGCGCATGGAGTGGAAACATATCGCTTCCCGCAGCCTAATGCCTATAAGAATTGTGCGAAACATATCAAAGAAATCGTAGAAGCAAACAATATTCATACGATTGTTCTTGGCTTACCAAAGCACATGAATGGAGATCTGGGAGAACGTGCCCAGATTTCCATTGATTTTAAAAAACGCCTCGAAGATATGATGGATGTAGAAGTTATTCTAGAAGACGAACGTTTGACGACAGTCATTGCCACAAATAATTTATTATTTGGTGATGTCTCACGTAAAAAACGTAAACAAGTTGTTGATAAGATGGCTGCTGTTGAGATTCTTCAAGGTTACTTAGATCGTAATAGGAAGTGAGAGAAATGCACTTTAACTTCTATGATGCGTCTCACCAATTACATCATTGTTCCATTTTGGTGAAACATGATATGGGTGATAAGCACTATATTCTATTTATGGATGAGAAGAATGGGGATGAAGTCATTTCTGCAAGAATAGATGACGAAGGTCATCTTTTTCCTTTGACGAACGAAGAAATGAATGAAATGCAGGATATCTTTGCACGTTATTTACACCAAGATGAAAAAACGACAGATCATTGTCAGAACTGTGTCTGTGATGGTCAGGAGTGTCCAAGCTGTGAAGATTGCCCCCATGCATCATTCTAGAAAGAGGAGAATACAATGGGACTTTTTAATCGTACAAAAACTGTTGATATCTTTTTTATTGGCTGTGATGGGACAGAAGTGGATCGTGGCATTTATGCATTTTATTTAAATGTCAATAATGGCGAACTCATCAAGAAGTCTTTTGTCAAGAGCTTAGCCAATCCAATTGCCCTCTCAAGAGCCGGACGCTGGATGTATATAACTTATCGAAATGGTACGGGCGCCCTGACGGATGGTGGCGTCTGGCAATATGCCTGCATGGAACTTCAGCTAGGCTTAGCTGCCCGTGTCCATAATGAAGGCAAAACATATACTCAGGTGGTTGTTTCTCCAGATAAGACACATGCCTATGCGATTGATTACTATAATGGTGAAATCATCACCATGCCTATTTTAAAAAGCAAGCTTGTGCGTGTGAGTGAAACGAAGAAGCTTGAAGGCAAGGGTGTTGATCCTATCAAGCAGACAGAAAGTCATCCTTCCCAGATCTTCTTTACACCGGATGAGAAATATGTTGTTGTACTCGATATGGGTGGTGACATGATTCATGTCTATACGCTTAATGAAAAAGGCTATCTTCAAGAAGATCTTGAGCGCACATTCAAGACAAGTCCAGGAACTGGACCACGCAAGATGATCTTCTCTCATGACAAGAAATTTGCTTACTGCATTAATGAGATTTCTTCAACCATTGCCACATATGCCTATCAGGATGGTCATTTCACACTATTAGAAGAAAAGCTTACTTATATTAAAGAAGACTTTGAAGGTGTCAATGTACCTACTGATTTCGTAATGACAGATGATAATCAATATATTGCTGTAACAAATAAGGGTGATGATACAATCGTTCTCTTTGAAAGAGGGGATGATGGCTTATTAAAGCGTAAGGATCTTATTGAGACAGATGCTGGACCAGTAGCCTTAGAAATCTTTAGAGACCGCTGGCTTGTCGTTGTCAGCAAGCAGGGTGGCAGTGTGGAAAGCTTTGAAATCAGGAAAAATGAAAAGCGTGGTATTCTTTTTGAAACACATTCAGCCTATGCCCTCCATGCTCCTACATGTATAGCCAAGGGAGCAGAAAATTTAAGAGTTGTCTAAGACGGAGAAATCCGTCTTTTCTTGAGGAAAAAATGAGGACAAATCAAAAGAATATGCTATAATCGGATAGCGAGAAGATGATTCTAGAGGAGAAATAAAATGAAGAAAGTCACAAAAATAGCCATCACAATCATTCTTGTTATTGTCATTGCTTTAGCTGGCAGTGTGCTCTTTTATAAGACTGGCATTCAGGCAGTCTCAAACAAAAGCAAGAATGTTATTGTTGAAGTAAAGAAAGGGACAAATGCGTCAACTGTACTCAATGAACTTGATGCCAAAGGTCTCTTGAAGAATAAAATCGCTGCGAAGCTCTATGTGCGTGTAGAAAAACCTGAGCTTAAAAGCAATTCCTATCGTCTCAATACCAACATGGATCTCAAAAAGATCTTTAAGATTCTTTCCACTGGGGATAAGAAATATATTGCCAATGGTGTCCTAACAATCACTGAAGGTGAGACAATCCCCCAGATTGCTTCAAAGGTGGCTAAGCTGCTTAAAACAGACAAGACAACCATCCTTAATCAATGGAAGGATACCAACTATCTGAAGACGCTTGCCGCTAAATATTGGTTTATTAATGAAGCTGATATTACCAACCCTTCACTACTTTACCCATTAGAAGGCTATCTCTATCCTGAAACATATTATATCAATGCTTCAAAGCCTACTTTAGATGAAATCACTACAAAGATGCTTGATACAATGGATCAGCATTTATCAGTCTATAAAGATCAGATTGCCAAGAGTGGCTTTACAATGCATCAGTTCTTGACGCTTTCTTCAATTGTTGAAAAAGAAACCCTCTATGAAAAAGATATTAGTCCTATTGCCGGTGTCTTCATCAACCGTCTCAATAAGAATATGCCTTTAGGTTCAGATATTACTGTCAACTATGCCTTAGGTCGTACAGGGGTTAAGGTGACAAGCGAGATGCTCAAAACACCTTCACCATACAACACCTATATCAATAAAGGCTTGCCGGTTGGTCCCGTTGCAAGTGTTCAGGATAAAACAATCAAAGGTGTTCTTAACTATACGAAGAGCGACTATCTCTACTTCTTTGCGAAGAAAGATGGCACTGTTGTTTATAGTAAGACTTATCAGGAACACCAGGAAGCAATAAAGAAATATAAGTGGTATTAAGATGAAATATTTAGAAGAATTAGAACAATCAGCATTAGACCGTGATATCCCCATCATGCAAAGAGCAGGCCTTGAAGAACTAATTGGTGAGCTCATCAAGCGTCAGTCTTCAAGTGTTCTTGAGATTGGTTCAGCAGTTGGCTATTCAGCTTTAATGATGGTCAATAATGTTGACCATTTAACGGTGGAAACTATTGAACGTGATGATGAACGCTATAGAGAAGCTTATCAAAATATCCATGACTATCATCAGGAAGAACGTATTATTGTTCATCATGATGATGCATTGTTGATGGATACAGCAACATTAAAAGCTGCACCTTATGACTGTCTTTTCATTGATGCAGCCAAAGCACAATATCAGAAATTCTTTGAGAAATATATTCCCTATGTTAAGAAGGATGGTTTTGTGTTTGTTGATAACTTAGATTTTCATGGCATGATCTATGATATTGATCATATTAGAAATAGAAATACAAGAGCCTTAGTGCGCAAGATTAAACGTTTTAGAGACTGGATTAAGAATAACGATCTCTATAATGTTGAATATCGCGAAATCGGTGATGGTATTTGTATTATTACAAGAAAGGATTTTGAATGAAACTAGCATTACATATAACCAATTGTGATTACTTAAGTGATTATCTTGATATGGGTGTGGAGATGTTTATTGTGGCTGGAGAATATGGAACCTATACAACAGAACATTTCTCTCTTGCAGAAATTGCAGCACTCACCAAGCGTGTGAAGCATCTCTATGTGATGGTGAATGGCTTATATGATGAACATGAATTAGAAGGCTTATTTGCCCATATCGATGCCCTGGCAGAATTGTCAGTAGAGGGCATAATATTCCAGGATTTTGGGGTATTAGAATATGTGCGTGAAAAGGGCTATCATTTCGATATGATGTATAATCCAGAAACACTCAATACCAATCCCAACACCCTAAATACTCTAGCTACAACCGGTGTGACAAGTGCCTTTGTCGCCAATGTCATTCCGCTTGCTGAACAGCTTGATATTAAGCATCATACCAATATACCTTTAGTGCTGCAGATTGCTGGGGTGCAATATATGATGAGCTCTAAGCGCGCACTTATTTCCAATTATCAAGAGGCAAGTGGTCAAGAGCTCAGTCACATACCTGGCGTGCTGACAATTAAGCCACAGGGTCTTGATTTTACATGTTATGCCTATGAGGATTCACGCGGTACAACAATCTATTCCAAGACAAGATTAATGATGCTTGATTTATTAAAGCAAGTCAGAGACTTCGATTATCTTTATATTGAAACCCTCTTCATGTCACCAAGTGAAGCGATTGAAACAGTTCATGCCTATAGTGATACATTAGCTCATCTTGATGACTTATTGTATGGCAAATATGTCAAAGAATATGAGCAGCTCTTACATCAGCTCAATATTCCTATGGATCGTGGCTTTATTGATGAAGCAACAATCTATCATCTCGAAGATGTGAAACGGAGGGATGCAAGTGAAAGAAATCAGTAAAATCATTGATGGCAAGCGTGTCATCGTAAAAAAACCAGAATTATTAGCACCGGCAGGTAATTTAGAAAAATTAAAGATTGCCGTACTCTATGGTGCTGATGCCGTCTTTCTTGGGGGCAAGGAGTTCTCTTTGCGTTCAGCTGCAAGTAACTTCTCTTTAGAAGATATTCAGGAAGGCGTTGAATTTGCCCACAAGCATCATAGTGATGTGCATGTGACATGTAATATCATTCTCCATAATGATAACTTAGCGGGGATTAAGGAATACTTGCAGGCGTTAGATGATATTGGCGTTGATGCGATTATTGTTGCGGATCCCTATATCATGATGCTTGCCAAAAGTATGCATCTTTCTCTTGAAGTGCATGTCTCAACCCAGATGTCTACCCTCAATAGCTCCGCTATTCGCTTCTATCAGAATTTAGGGATGGACCGTGTTGTTTTTGGCCGGGAAACAACCTATGAAGATGTAAAGGTTATTCGTCAGAAATGTCCTGATATTGATTTGGAATATTTTATTCATGGTGCCATGTGTATTGCCTATAGTGGGCGCTGCATGCTTTCCAACTACTTCTCAAGACGTGATGCCAATAGAGGCGGATGTAATCAGAGCTGTCGCTGGAATTATGATCTCTATGAAAATGATCAGCAGGTCAATGGTGAAGGGGATGTCCCTTATACGATGGGCAGCAAGGATATGGCTTTAGTGAATCATATTCCTGAGCTTATTGAATGTGGGATTGATTCTTTTAAGATTGAAGGGCGCATGAAGTCATTGCATTATATTGCCACGGTCGTTTCTACCTATCGTAAGCTTATTGATGCTTATTGTGCAGATCCAGATCATTTTGTAATGAGTGACTGGTATGAAAAAGAACTTGAGAAATCGGCTAATCGTGCCTTCTGTACAGGCTTCTTCTACGATCATCCAACAGCTGATGAACAGCTCTACAATAACCGTGATGAACATCCTACACAAGAGTTTGTAATGCGTGTTATTGATTATGATGAAGATAAACAGATGATGAAGATTGAACAGCGTAATTATTTTAAGAAAGGTGATGAAATAGAAATATTCTCACCTCATCAATCCAATCTTTATTTCACGGTTGAGAAGATTTATAATGAGGATAATGTAGAGGTGGATGTTGCCAATCATCCTATGGAAATTCTCTATATTCCAGTTAACCAGAAAGTCTATGTAAATGATATGGGAAGGAAGGTTAGACATGAGTAATAAAGCCATTATCATTGGAATTGCCGGAGGAAGTGCTTCGGGCAAGACGACGATTGCAAGAAAGGTCTGTGAGGCTTTCAAAGGAAAGCATAAGGTCATCATTGTGAAGCAGGATGACTACTATAAGGATCAAAGTGATAAACCGATGAGTGAACGTCTTAAGACGAACTATGACCATCCTTTTGCCTTTGATACCGATTTGCTTGTAGAACAGCTCAAGCGCCTAAAAAACAAGGAACGTGTAGAAAAGCCAATCTATGACTATAGTGCACATACAAGAAGCGATAAGACAGAAATTATTGAAGGTAGAGATGTCATTATCTTGGAAGGTATTTTTGTCCTAGCTGAAGAAGAAGTGCGCAGACAATGCGATATTCTTGTTTATGTTGATACGGATAGCGATATTCGCTTTATTCGTCGTTTAAGACGTGATATTGAAGAGAGAGGTCGTACGCTTGATAATGTTTGTCATCAGTATCTTTCAACAGTACGTCCAATGCATGAAGCTTTTATTGAACCAAGTAAGAAATATGCCCATGTCATTATTCCTAATGGTGGCGATAATGTTGTTGCCATTGACTTGTTGGTGACAAAGATTAGGTCAATTGTTGATAAATAAAAAGAAGTATGCTATATTTACAAAAGCGAGGTGAAACACATGGATAATGTAGTACAGTTAACTATCGAAGGTAAGAAAAAGCTCGAAAATGAGCGTAAAAATCTGATTGAAGTTGAGAGACCTAAAGTCATTGAAGAAATCGCATTCGCAAGAAGCCAGGGTGACTTATCAGAAAACGCTGACTACGATGCTGCTAGAGATAAACAGGCACATATTGAAGCACGTATTAAAGAAATCGAAGTCATGCTTGAAAATGCCAAGATTATCGAAAGTGCTGATATTGATAAATCAACAGTACAGATGGGTGCAATCGTGACAATCGAAAACTTAGATGAAAATAAAGAAGCCGCATATAAAATCGTTGGTTCATTTGAAACTGATCCATTCAATGGTAAGATCTCAAATGAATGTCCACTCGCCAAAGCAATCATTGGTCATGGTATTAATGAAATTGTATCTGTCGGTGTTGCTAAGCCTTACGAAGTGCGTATTAAAGCTATTTCATATGAAGCATAATGAGGAGAAATCCTCATTTTTTCTTTACAAAAAAAGATGGCCGAAGCCATCTTTCTAACCTAATAACATACGGTCATTCACAAATTCAGATCCTGAAGCTTCTTCAAACTTCTTTAAGAGATCATTAACCGTGAGTTTTTTCTTTTCTTCACCTTTGACATCATAGATAATCTGTCCATCATACATCATGATCAAGCGATTACCAACATCAATGGCATCCTGCATATTATGCGTAACCATCATGGTTGTCAGGTGCATTTCATCAACAATCTTATTTGTCAGCATGAGGACCTTTGAACTTGTCGCTGGGTCAAGAGCAGCTGTATGTTCATCAAGGAGGAGAACCTTAGGTTTTGTCAGTGTCGCCATCAACAAGGTGATTGCCTGACGCTGACCACCGGAGAGAAGACCAACCTTGCTTGTCATACGTGATTCAAGCCCTAAGCCTAATTTTTTCAGTTCTTTCCGATAAGTCTCAAGTTCGCTTTTCTTAACACCCCAGCCTAGGCCACGACGCTTACCACGTCTTGCTGCCATGGCAAGGTTTTCCTGAATGCTCATGTCGGCGGCAGTACCCATCATCGGATCCTGGAAGACATGACCAATACGGCTTGCACGCTTATATTCTGGATCTAAGGAAATATCGTCATCATCAAGATAGATATGACCACAATCAATCGGATAGACCCCAGCAACCATATTCATCAGGGTTGATTTACCAGCTCCATTACCACCAATAATTGTGACAAAATCACCATCTTCAAGCGTGAGATTGATATTCTTAAGAGCTTTCTTTTCATTGATCGTACCAAGATTGAATGTCTTGGAAACATTCTTGATTTTAAGCATTTTTCTTATCCACCTCACTTGTCAGTCTCTTATAAGTCGCAAGCTGTCGATTTCTTGCCAAGAAGTATGGAACAGCAAGGGCAATTGCCACAACGATAGCTGTTAAAAGCTTTAAGTCATCCGTTGATAAGCCCATCTGGAGAACGATGGCAATAACGAAACGATAGATGACACTACCCACAACAATGGAGAAAAGTCGAACAATAAAATTACGTGAGACCTTCGCAAAGATTGTTTCGCCAATAACGATGGAAGCTAAGCCAATGACAATGGCACCAATCCCCATCTTAACATCAGCATAACCTTGTTGTTGGGCAACAAGTCCACCAGACAAAGCAATAAGTCCGTTAGAGAGAATAGTTCCAATCATCTTCGTCATATCCGTATTGACACCAACAGCTCTCACCATGTTTTCATTATTACCAGTGGCACGAATGGCATTACCAATTTCGGTGCCAAAGAACCAGTAAAGCAGTGCGACAACAAGAACAGTAACAAGAATCCCAACAACAATTGAAGCCTGGGTTGTACTGATGCCAACATCATAATGCCAGTCATAGAGACTCTTTGTACCAAGAAGGGGAATATTGGATTTCCCCATGATACGAAGATTAACAGAATAGAGACCAATCTGAGAAAGAATACCAGCAAGGATTGCTGGAATATGGCATTTTGTCAGAAGGAAACCTGTCACGAAACCGGCTACACATCCCGCCAGTAATGCGGCAAGAATAGCGATAACAGGATTGCCTCCATGCACAAGAATCACCGCTGCAACAGCCCCTCCTGTCGCAAACGAACCATCAACTGTTAAATCCGCAATATCCAGTAAGCGGAATGTAATATAGACGCCTAAAGCCATAATGCACCAAAGAACGCCTTGGTTCAATGCCCCCTGCAGAGCGAGAATAAAAGTCATAAAATCATTACCTCTTTTTAAATACTATTTCTTTGTTGTAACGAATTCAGCCTTTGTTTTTAAGCTATCTGGAATTGTTACTTTTAATTTTTCTACCTTTTCACTATTAATTGTCAGCTTAGAGTCTTTTGCACTCTGATATTCGATTGGCATTGTAGCAGCTTTGCCTTTGCCTGAAAGAATCTTGACAGCCATCTTACCAGCCATTTTACCAAGGTTTGTATAATCGATACCATAAGTTGCTAAACCACCAGCTTCAACCATGCCTTTTTCACCACAAATTAATGGAATACCAGCTTCATCAAGGATCTGAGTGACAGCAGGAATATTAGCTGCAAGTAAGTTATCAGTTGGGACATAAACGGCATCAGCTTTAATAGACTGAGCAACAGACTGAATATCATTTGAATCAGAAACCGTCTTGCGGATTGGTGTTAAGCCGTTCTTCTTTGCTTCCTTAACAGCCATGTCTGCCTGGAATTCTGAGTTTGCTTCACTACCTGTATACATGATTGCAACATTCTTAGCATTAGGTAATAACTGCTTTAAGAGCTTCATCTGATC